>Ga0315281_10013867_pt1 | contig 10888 bp, 12 predicted proteins | sample YL17G07_0_MG_FD_204540 | JGI IMG/M metagenome (GOLD analysis project Ga0315281, IMG submission 204540) | Sediment microbial communities from Yellowstone Lake, YNP, Wyoming, USA - YL17G07_0 | ecosystem: Environmental > Aquatic > Freshwater > Lake > Sediment | place: USA: Wyoming | collected... | reverse complement strand
CCTCGTGGGCGACCCAGATGTCGCCGAGATAGCTGAACGCGATCCGGCCGGCGTGATAGTCCGGATGGCGGGCAAGCCTGATCGGGGCCGAGGTGTACGACGCGCGGCCGAACGCAAGAATGAGGAGACCCGTGACCAACACGGCCAGAGACGCTCTTCGACCCATGGCTATCCCCCTTGCAGGTACGCGAAGCCTACTCTAATACTTGTGGCGCGCCGTGAAGACTTTCAGCCCAACTCGCGTCAGGCTCGCGTATGCGGTTGCCGTCACGGTCGACGTGTGTCAGTGGCTGCTCGGCCCCGTGGGATGGGCGTTTGCCGATGAGATCCTGGACGTCGTGGCCGCGGTGCTGATCTCGTGGGCGATCGGGTTTCACCCGTTGCTGCTGCCGGCGTTCGCCCTCGAGTTTCTACCGGTCGCGGACATGCTGCCGACGTGGACCGCGTGCGTGGCGCTCGTCGTGATGCTTCGCCGCAAGCAGGAGCCGCCGCCGCCGGGTCCGGGCCAGGTTATCGACGTCTGAGCGCGCGAGCGGATGGGCTCTCCGCGGCCACATCCGGCTCGTCGAACCCGGGCCTCACGAACGCCATCGCCCGCGGAAAGCGATCGCGCACCGCCGCCTCGAGCTCTTCCAGGATCTTCACCGCCTGCGCCGGGACGCCGTTCGCCGTGGCCCGCCCAGCCTCCATCAGCACGGCCCACGCGCGCCGCGATTCGGCGATGCCGACGAGCGCGATTTTCGCCGACCCGTTGAAATCAGTCTGCACCTGGTCGGGTCCTTCCCACCCTTCCGCCTGGCCGCAGATCGCGCGGTACAGCTTCGCGCTGATCATCGACGAGAACCACTCGATCGTTGCGACCGCGTCGACGAGCGGCTCATCGTCTCGGGCGGCGGCAATCGGCGCGATCGCCCGCCCGATCCGCCACGCGAGGTGGCCGTACTCCCGCGCCCGCACCGCGAGCGGATCCCGGCGGTGGCGCTCGAGGTCGTCGTCGCCGCTGGACTCCTTGGCTTCCGCCGCCAGCGCATTCAAGTCAACGCCTTCGCGGCGCGCCAGCTCGGCGAGCATCTCCAGCGTCCGCTGCAGCGAATCGCCGACCGTATCGGCCAGCGACCGATCGTCACCGCCGGCCGACTGCAGCTCCCGGTTGTCGAGGTACGTGAGACACCGTTCGGTGAACGGACATCGCGGACACCGGCCGTCGCAGTAGTTGTAGATGCCGGGGATCAGCCGCGGATCCCGCGCGCGCGTGACGAGACGATCGAATTCGGTCGCATCCATGCCCACCACGATGCAACCGACAGGCCACGCGAGTTTCCTCGACTTTTCGCGTGGCAGCATCGGAAATATTGCAGATAATTCAACCGTTATGAACCCACTGCTTCGCGATTTCTGCGGACACCAGGTCTGGGCCGATGCGGAACACTGGCGAGCGATCGAGGCGCATCCCCGGGCGGCGCAGGACGCTGCGATTCGGAACCGGCTGCACCACATCCACCTGGTCCAGCACGGGTTCCTCTGGGCCGTCGGCGATCGAAAGACGGCGTTCGCCTTCACCAAGGCCGACGACTTCGCATCGCTGCCGGACCTCAAAGGCTACGCGCGCGAATACCACGACGAGGTGGCCCGTTTCCTCGAGCGCGTCGCGGACTCGCGGCTCGACGAGCGCATCGACATCCCGTGGTTCACGGACCCGCCGCTGTCGATCACGGTGACCGAGGCGCTGACGCAGTGCGCGATGCACAGCCACTATCACCGCGGGCAGAACGCGACGCGTCTGCGCGAGCTCGGCGCAGAGCCGCCAGGCACTGACCTCATCGTCTGGTACTGGAAGAACAGGCCCGCGCCGGCTTGGCCAGCGGAAGGATTGAAAGTCTGAAGTCTGAAGTCTGAAGTCTGAAATTCCTATAGAGGAACGCATGGGACGCACACTGATTCGCACGGTGCTCGTGATGGGATGGATTCCGACGCTGGCCCTGATGATGGGCGCGAAGTGGATGACCGGAACTCTCGCCTTTGCGCAGGGGCCGACACCTGTGAAAGTCACGCGGCTCTACACGGGATCCGACGGGAAGACCAAGGTGGAGGAGTACGAAATTCCGCTCAAACCTCAGGGCAGAGGGACCGAATTGTCGCAGACCGTGCCGGTCAAGAGCGTGCAGTTCCGTCGGACCAACAAGGACTACGACCTCGACTGGCACCAGGCGCCGAACCGTCAGTACGTGGTGACGCTCAGCGGCGAGAGCGAAATCGAACTGGAGGGTGGCCGCACGCTGCGCCTGAGGCCCGGTCACATCCTGCTGGCCGAGGACACGACGGGCCAGGGGCACATTTCGCGCGCGATTGGCTCGGGCGATCGCATCTCGTTGTTCATCCCGTTGGCCGACGGGGCCGTGCCGCCGCGCTGACGGCGATTGTTCGCAGGGACTTCACGTGGCGCGGGGCTTCAGCCCCGCGGTTTGGCAGTCTCTCGTGGCGCAGGGCTTCAGCCCTGCGTGCGTTTCGCCCGCTTCGCCGCGCCGGGCCGCTTCGACTTGGGCAGCGTCGCGAGCACCAGGTCGTACGACGAGCGGAGCAGCGGCCCGAGCTCCCGCCGCTCGGACACCGTGCGGCGGTTACGCGACTTTAACGTGGGCCGCGGAACCGTGAGGTGGGGATACGCGCGGCCGGCCGGTCTGCGTGGCCGTTCCGTGAAGCACGGCCGTGACCTCCTGCCGGATGTGTTCCGAGTCGAGTCCAACCTCGCGCCGGACGTCCTGAATCGTGCCGTAGCAGGACACAAAGCGATCCGGGAGGCCGATGCGAGTCACAGGACCGGCCGCGTGTTCGCACACCTGCTCGAAGAGCCCCGTGGCGTCGTGCACGACGACGAGCCGCGTGTGCGCGTACCGCTTCAGGAGCTCGTCGTCGAACGGCTTGATCGTCGAGTAGTACAGCACGTTGACCGGCAGCGCCTCGACCGCGGGCAGCACGTTGGCCAGAATGGGCCCCGCCGTGACCACGGTCACCGGCCCGCCCACGTCGCGGACGACGTTTCCACGGCCGAATTCCACCGCGTGGCTGGCGCCATGCGGATGATCCGATAGACGGAAATACGTCGGCGTGCCGCTGGCGTATCGGGTCCGGATGAGCTGATCGGTTTCCTCGCGCGTTCCCGGCTGGACGATCTCGATGCCCGGCAGCAGCCGCAACGCACCGATATCCGCGATCGCCTGGTGCGTCGGACCGTCCCACGCGTAGTCGTATGTGGCCCCGCACGTGACGATGTTGATTGGGAAGCCGTTGTAGCCGACGTCCAGCTTGATCTGCTCGAGACAGCGTTCGGTGACGAACGGTGCGATCGTGTGGACGAACGGAATGTACCCCTGCGACGCCAGGCCGGCTGCCACGCTGATCAGCGTGTTTTCGCAGATGCCCAAGTTGAGGAACCGCGCCGGAAAGCGGCGCGTGAACGGCTCGAACAGGAAGACGGAGATGTCGCCGAACACGAGCACGACACGCTCGTCGGTCTCGGCCAGCTCCGTCACGGTGTCTCTAAATTGTTTTCGCATGGAGTTCGGAGACCAGCTCCGCGTAGAGCTCCGGGGACGGCGACTTCCGATGCCACTCGAAGAAATGCTCCTCGAGCGACGGACAGCCGTAGCCTTTGACGGTGCGGCCGACGACCACCTGCACCGTGTCGGCTGGCTTCTTCAACGCCGCGATGATGGCGGACTCGTCGTGCCCGTTCACCTCGGTCGTCGCGCACCCGAATGCGGCGAATCGTTCGGCCGGATTGGGAATCTGCAGGCACCGCACCTGCGAACGATTGTGGTCGTAGAGAATGGTGAGGTTCGACAGCCGGCGATCGGCCGCCACCATCACCGCTTCCCAGACCGATCCCTCGTTGGCCTCGCCGTCGCCGATCAGCACGAAGACACGACGGGTGCTGCCGCGCAGCTGCATGGCCAGCGCCATCCCGGCGGCGATGCCGATGCCGTGGCCGAGTGAGCCGCAAGATGCCTCGACGCCGGGGACCTTGAAGCGATCGGGATGACAGCCGAACGTGGATCGATAGGCGCCGAATTGCTCGACCGCCTCGGCCGGGAAATATCCGAGCTGCGCCAGCACGGAGTAGTACCCGAGCGCGGCGTGGCCCTTGCTCAGAACGAAAATGTCGCGCTCCGGCCAGTGCGGCGCCGCCGGGTCGTGCCGCATCACGGCGTACGCGGAGAGCGCGAGCTCGATGATCGAGAACGAGCTGGGGAGGTGACCTTGTCCGCTCACGCGCGAACACCGGAGCGCCAGCGCGCGGGCCGGCCGCGCCGACGGCGTCATTCGATGACCGCGTAGCAGACGCGCGAGACGTGCGGTGACCGCTGAATGCGCAGCGAGCTCAGGTCCAGCACTTCCCGCACCGCCACAGTTTCCCCGGGGAACACATCGTCCGACAACTCGTCGAAGACCAGCACCGATCCCTTGAAGAGGCGCGGCTTGATGGCGATGAGCGCGGCCCTGGTGGGCGCGTAAATGTCGAAGTCGAAGATCGCGAGCGACACGAGGGCCTCGGGATGCGTCCCGAACCAGGTGGGCACCGTGTGCACGGCATCACCTTTCACGAGCTCGAATCGCCTGAGGTGTGACAATGGGTTCAACTGCTCGTGCAGCGCGAGCACACGGGCCAGCGTCTCCTCGTGCGACCGGGTGACCGAGAAGTCGCCGTCGCGGCACGTGGTCCGGACGCCATCTTCCTGCGCGACACCCCGAAACCCCTCGAACGTGTCGAATCCGACGATGCGCCGATGCCGGTTGAACGGCTCGTAGATGCTTCGCAGATTTGAGAGCAACGCCAGCGTCTGGCCCCAGCGGACGCCGAACTCGGCGATGATGCCGTGGGTGTTCACGACGAGCGGGTAGATGTCCCGGAAGAACAGCAGGCGCGCCAGGTGCTTGGACGGCAAGTACAGCCCAAGATTGCCGAGGAGCTCGCCGGGTGGGATCCCGCTGTCCAGCAGACGGGCTGCCAGCTCAGCGAAGGCCTCTTCCTCGCTGTTCGCGGTCAGCGTGATTGCCCCGTGTTCACCGACTTTTACCGTTGCCATGTCGTTCTGTTCTCCCGCCACCAACCGAACGTCTTCCGAAGCCCGTCCTCGAGTGAAGTCGGTGGTGTCCAGTGCAAGCTGTCTGCCAGGCGGTCGGCATTCAGCACGCGGCTGCGCGCCGAGGTTGGGCCGGCGGCGCGGTAGACCACGCGCGCGTGCTCGTGGTCCGCGACTCGCAGCAGCGCCTCCACGACGTCCCCGACGCGGACGCCGCGGCCTGAGCCGACGTTGAAGACCTGTCCGCCCGTTTCCGGCGTCTCGATCAACCGCGCGACAGCCTCGCCGAAATCTTCGCTATAGATGACATCCCGCGCGACGTCCGGGGAGCCCCACACGTCCAGCGGATCGAGGCGGTCCGCAGCCTTGCGAATCAGCGCCGGAATGAAATTGGATCGCGCCGGATCGAAGCGCGCGCGCGGACCGTAGATGTTCGCGGCGCGGATCCGCACGACCTCCAGCCCGGTCGATTGTCTCCAGAATTCGCAGAGCTTCTCCGAAGCCCGCATCACCCACCCGACGCCGAATGCCTCCGGACTGGGATCCTGGTTCCAGTCGAGTTGATCCTCGCGGATGGCCCCGTCGAATGGCTGGTAACACGTGGCGGATCCCACGAACACCGCGCGGCGAACGCCGGCGTCGTGCAGCGCCTCCAGCCATGTCGCGGCCAGTACGAGGTTCGGTTTGACTTGGCGCCACGGCTCCCGAGACAACATCCCGATGCCGCCGCTCTCGGACGCCGCGAGCACGGCCGCGTCGCACCCCGCCATGGCGGCCGTGAGCGCCTGCGCGTCCGACAGGTCGAGCGCCACATGCTCCACGCGCTCGTCGAGTACGGCCGGGGCCGTTGTGCGGTACGTGGCGCGCACGCACCCGCGCGGACGCCGTCTGAGCAGCGCCTCGACGATAGCGCTGCCCGCCATCCCGGCGGCACCTGCGACGAAGATTCGGGCGTTGCCAGACAGCATCTCGTCAGACACCAGGAATTTATGTCCAAATTATTCGTTTTACCGCTGGAGGACCTTGGCGCCTTTGGCAATCCGGTCCCGCCAGTAGTCGAGGAGGTCCCCCATCGTCTGCTCAAAGGGGATTTGCGGTGCCCATCCCGTGTGGGCGCGAAACTTTGCCGTGTCCGGCACCTGAAGATCGGCGTCGATCGGCCGCAAGCGCTCGGAGTCGATCTCGTGTCGAATTCCAGGAGTCTTCGCGAGCGACAGCAATGTGTGGAGCATTTCGCCGACGGTGCACGTGTGCGTGCCGCCGATGTTGTAGACCGATCCGGGGATCGGATTGATGGTGACGAGCATGAAGTACGCCCGGACGGCGTCGCGGACGTCGGCCCACGTCCTGAGCGAGTCGAGGTTGCCGGTCCGGACGATCGGCGAAACCTGGCCAGCCTCGATCATGGCGATCTGCTTTGCGAAGGTCGACTCCGCGAACACATCGCCGCGGCGCGGACCGGTGTGCGTGAACATCCGCGTTGTCACGACCTTCATCCCGAACGCCTCCGCGTAGAAGCGCCCTAGCAGGTCAGTACCAGCCTTGGAGATTGCATAGGGGGATGCGGGGTGGAACAAGCAGTTCTCGTCGATGGGCAGGCGCTCGCGTGGCACGCGTCCGAACACTTCAGACGATGAACAGACGTGGATGACCGGGCTGAGGTCCTTCCGCAGGCGAAGGCACTCGAGGAGCCGGCACGTGCCGAGAATATTCGGTTCGAGCGTGTCGAGCGGGGAGTCGAAGCTCACGCGCGGGTAGCTCTGCGCGGCCAGGTGAAAGACGTAGTCGGGCCGCGCGAGATCGATCGCGCGCTGGAGCGACAGGCTGTCCCGGAGGTCGCCCTGGAGCAGCGTGATTCGATCGGCCTGATTGACCCGCGGGAGCAGATGCTCGATGTTGTCCATCGGGCTCCGCCAGCGGGCGAGGCCGACGATGTCCCAGTCGGTATGAGCCAGCAGGAAGTCAGCGAGGTGCGACCCCACCATCCCCGTGATTCCAGTGATGAACGCTCTTCCAGCCATTTCTACTCCTGACAGGCCAACAGACTCGCGTCCTTGGCGTCGGTGGGCTGCCCAGCGAGCAGCGCGAACAGCATCTTCCATGAAAGTACGGGAACTGCCGGACCGAGCTCTTCCTGAAGCGCGGGCAGCACGTCCCGATCGTGATCGCCCTGCAGACTCGACAGCACGGCCTCCGCCGACGGGCCGCGCTCGAGATATTCGGGCAGCGAGAAATACGGGGCGGGAACCATCGCCGCCTGCCGCGTGCTCGCGTTGTTGTCGATCACCGCGACGCAGCGGACACCGGCGGATTCCAGTTGCCGGTGCAGCGCGAGCCCCCAGCCTTCACCGCCGAAGAGGGCGGCGCGCCGAATGCCCAGCGCGGGCAGCGGGGTCCACACGTTGAACGGCTGCTCCAACGTGTACTGCAACCACGCCATGCGGAGCTGCTCGGCATCTTCCGGGAGGAACCGCAACGCCTCGGCGCACGACTCGCGCGATGGCGATTGCAGGTGCGCGGCAATCCTCCCGCGTCGCGTCGGATCGGCGGCTGATGAAGCGAGAGCCGTTTGCCCTACGCCACGGAGAAGTGCAAACGGCGTTAGGTGGTGCTCGAGCGATGTCAGACGCACTCGGCCGTCCCGCAGCCAGCCCGCCGCGCACCCGGGCCGATGGGTGCGGGCCTGGTGATAGGACTCGCGCGCGAGATCCCAGTCGGCATTGCGGACGAACATGCCGGCGAACCGAAGGAAATAGCCAGCGTAAGCGCGCGCTTCGAGATGCTGGAAGGGTCGCCCGGCCGGGTCGTCGCGGAACAGCCGCCGCAAGGCCTCCAACCGAGGGGCTCGTTCCGCCTGGTAAATCGCCGCCTGGTTCGACAACGCTGAACGGTCGATGCCGTAAGAGGCGACGAGCTTGGGAAACCGGCGGATGGGGAAACGCACCGCGAATCGAAGCCAGAGGTCGAGCTCGCCGCCGCCTGTGTCGTCCCACAGTCCGAGTTGCCGGTACGAGGCCATTCGGAAGAAGCTGGCCACGAAGGGCGGCAACAGGCGGTACGTCAGCAAGTCTTCGAGCGAGAACCGTCCCGCGTCCTGTCGCGACAGGCGGGTGCCTTCACGGTCGACGCCCTCCGCGTACCCGTAGATCCCTCCGAGCGCGGGGTGCTCGGCGAATGTGCGTCGCGCCCACGACACGGCGTCGGGCACCAGTTGCTCGTCCGAGAGGCAGGAGCCCCAGAATTCCCCGCGCGCGCGGCGCAGCGCACGGAAGAGGCCGTCGCCGGCGCCCGCGTCAGGCTCCGAGATCAGGCGGATGCGGGCTCCGTACTCGCGGAGGATCTCGAGCGTGCCATCCGTGGACGCCCCGTCCTGTACGACGAAGTCGACTGCCGGGTCGTCCTGAGCCAGCACGCTCTCGACGCACCGCCGGATCAGCGACGCGCGGTTCTTGACCGAGCAGAGGACGGAGAAGAGCGGCGGGGGATTCATGGGCAGAGTAATTTGGAATCAATTCCAACTTCCTAATTCCAAATTCCTCAGTCAATTCCCATGTCGCGACGCGACACGATCGGGTTGTTGACCGGCCACCAAAACCCCAGCGCCGGATCGTCCCACAGCAGCGTGAACTGCGACGCGCGATCGTAGTAGCTCGACTGCTTGTAGTGAAAGACCGCGACGTCGCTCATCACGACGTGGCCGTTGCCGAACCTCGGCGGGATGAGCACCTGCTGGCGATTGGTGTCCGAGAGCGTGAACCCCTGCCACTTCCGGTACTGCGGATGGCCTGGCACGTTGTTGACGACCAGCAGATAAAAACGGCCGACGAGACACGAGATCAGCTTCCAGGTCGTCCCGTCCCCGTGGACGCCGCGCAGGACGTGCCGTGTCGAGGTCGATATGTCGTCCTGAACGAACTCCGCGTCGATGCCGTGCTCCCGGTACAGCTCCCGGTTGTAGAGTTCGACGTAGGTTCCGCGGAAGTCTTCAGACGAAGTCGGCGGCGTGACGAGCTTCACGCCATCGAGTGTCGTGTCGCGGACGAGTGTCGAATCGCACACCAGCATGATCGGTCGATGCTCCCGGCAGAGCCCGACGCAATTTACATGCCGCTGGCGCTCGGCCTCCAGGCGATGACGGACGCTTCGTGATACACGCCGCCCAGGCCCGGCCTCCGCGCGTCGACGATCTCGATACGACCAGCCTGTCGGCGGGCCGACAGCTCGGTCCAGAATCCGGTCAGGTAGCGACGACGTTCGGAGTACCACAGGGCCAGGTGGTCGAGCACGTTGGCCCGATCGTAGAACTCGAGAATGGGCTCGTAGTGGAGCACCAGTGCTGGCCGTGAGGCAGCCAGCCAATCGAGCAGGGCGCCATGTCCCTCGCCCAACTGCTCGAGCGCATGGACGGTGATCACGGCTGCCCCCGGCTCCAGCATGAAATCCCGATCTGGATTGAGCATGTCGAACTGGCGACCCTCGATCCTTCGTCCTGTCGCCAGGCCCAGTTCGGTCGCCAGTTGGACGGCCGGCGCCACCCAATCGAGCCCGATGATCCGGGCATCCGGAAAGAGCTCCGATAGCAGCCAGAGATTGTTGCAGCTGCCCGAACCGATCTCGTAAATCGTGTGGATGCCGGGGAGGAACGATCCGAACAGCAACCGGCGCGCGAGGACGAACAGGTCGTGCTCGATCTGCGGGTTGTCGCTGACGAGCAGGTCGCCCTGCCAGCGCAGGAACCGGTTGCCGCGGAAATATTTCGGCTTCAGCGTGTCCGCCGTGAAGCCGCCGGCGCGTGCTTCGTCGAGATTCTGCTGCCAGCCGCGCTCCCACGCCACGCGGTTCTCGTCCACCGACCGTTCGATCCACGGCGAGCGGATCAGGTCCAGCATCTCGAGGAGGTATTGTTGAAGCTCTTGTTCGGATGCCGAGTGGCAGCGCAGATCCATCGCCGCTGCACAATCGCGTACGAGGTGGGCCGCCTGCGCGGGCAGACCGAACACCTCGTGAAGATTCGCGAACGCTCCGCTGTGGCGCAGCGCTTCAGCGCTGCGAACGGATACATCGCTGACGGATGGCTCGGTGGCAGCAAGCTGGTGCATGGTTTACGACTCCGTGGGATGCGGACAGAATACGATCTCGCGCTGCAGGAGCTCGGCGAGCACTTCGAGCGCGGCATCGCGATCGATGCGATCGGCGCTCAGTTTCTGGATCAGGTCCTTCCCGAGAAACGGAACGGTCTGATCTCTGAGCATCAGCAGCACTGACGCCGTGCGACCGGTGAGCGTGACCGCCGGGCGGACGCGCAGCCGGTACGAAATTCGCTCGACCCGCTGCGTCCCGCGCAGGTTGCGCGTCTCCACCTCGAGCGACATGTCGGGGTTCAGCGCGAAGGAAAGCGACGGCCACCGATCGCGCGCTGCCAGATGACGGGGACTGTTCTCCTTCGTGCCCGCGACGAGCGACAACTGAGGGCGCCAGCGGATCTGCTCGACGAGCTGGTAGCGTTGCCGCTCCGTCAGATGGGCCCCGATTTCCTCGCCGGCTGGTGTTCGCGCCGGCAACGCCCAATCGTCAGGCTCCACCCAGCGCAGGCACCGGAGATCGTGGCGGTCGAGCAGATCCCACAAGGCGGCTACGTCATAGCTCGTCTCGTTGACGTTGAGATAGCGATCGACGAGCTCGTTGTCGTGCAGCGTTTCGGTCAGCTCGATCGGGCCGACGCGCAGCGCATCGGCGGTCGTGGCCTGCGCCAGCCGCCTGGCGACGGCCAGCCGCTCGGTGATCGGTCGGTCGCGCGGGACGAGCAC
>Ga0315281_10013865_pt1 | contig 10889 bp, 4 predicted proteins | sample YL17G07_0_MG_FD_204540 | JGI IMG/M metagenome (GOLD analysis project Ga0315281, IMG submission 204540) | Sediment microbial communities from Yellowstone Lake, YNP, Wyoming, USA - YL17G07_0 | ecosystem: Environmental > Aquatic > Freshwater > Lake > Sediment | place: USA: Wyoming | collected... | reverse complement strand
GGTCAGTCTTGACGCGGAAGGTCGGGTCCTCCTCGGCCAGGCGCTGCAGGGCGATGCCCATCTTGTCCTGGTCCATCTTGGTCTTGGGCTCGATCTTGACCTCGATGACCGGCTGCGGGAACGAGATGGTCTCGAGCAGGATCGGGTGCTCCGGATCCGAGAGCGTGTCGCCGGTGAAGGTGTCCTTGAGACCGACGATCGCGGCGATGTCGCCGGCGTAGACCTCGTCGATCTCCTCGCGATGGTTCGCGTGCATCTGGAGGATGCGGCCAACCCGCTCGCGCTTGCCCTTGGCCGTGTTGAGTACGTACGAACCCGCCTTGAGGGTCCCGGAATAGACCCGGAAGAAGGCCAGCTTCCCGACGAACGGGTCGGCCGCGATCTTGAACGCAAGAGCCGAGAAGGGCTCCTTGTCGTCTACCGTGCGGACGAGCTCCTCGTCGGTGCCGGGCCGAAGCCCGATGGTTGGCGGTACATCGAGCGGCGACGGCAGGAACGCCGTGACCGCATCGAGCATCGCCTGGATGCCCTTGTTCTTCAGGGCGGACCCGGTGAGGACGGGGACGAACTTCGACTGGAGCGTCCCGAGGCGGAGGCCGTGACGGATCTCGTCGGGCGTCAGCTCCTCGCCCTCGAGATACTTGTGGGTGAGCGTGTCGTCCGCATCGGCCGCAGCCGAGATCATCTGCTCGCGGTGCTTGGCGGCCTCGGCCCGCAGGTTCTCGGGGATCTCGACGATGTCGACGGTGTTGCCCGTGTCGTCGCGGAAGAGGATGGCCTTCATCTCGATGAGGTCGATGACCCCCTCGAACTTGTCCTCGATCCCGATCGGGATCTGGACCGGGACGGGCTTGGCGCCCAGGCGGTCGACGATCATCTCGACGCAGCGCCAGAAGTCGGCACCGGTGCGGTCGAGCTTGTTGATGAAGCAGATGCGCGGGACCGAGTACCGATCCGCCTGGCGCCAGACCGTCTCCGACTGCGGTTCGACACCGGCGACACCATCGAACACGACGACCGCGCCGTCGAGGACGCGGAGGCTCCGCTCGACTTCGACCGTGAAGTCCACGTGCCCGGGCGTATCGATAATGTTGATACGATGGTCGTTCCAGTAGCAGGTCGTCGCCGCGGCAGTGATGGTGATGCCGCGCTCCTGCTCCTGGGGCATCCAGTCCATGGTGGCCGCGCCCTCATGGACCTCACCGATCTTGTAGATCTTCTTCGTAAAGAAAAGGATCCGCTCGGTGACGGTGGTCTTCCCGGCGTCGATATGGGCGATGATTCCGATGTTCCGCGTTCGCGCAAGCGGAACCTGTCGTGTCACGATCGATACCTTCCCGGGCCTACCACTTGAAGTGGCTGAAGGCCTTGTTGGCCTCGGCCATCTTGTGCGTGTCCTCGCGCCGCTTGACGGCAGCGCCAAGACCGTTCATCGCGTCCACGAACTCGGCCGCGAGCTTCTCGCTCATGCTCTTGCCGTTCCGCTTCCGCGCGGCCTGGACGAGCCAGCGGACCCCGAGCGAGAGGCGGCGATCGCCGCGGATCTCGACCGGGACCTGGTAGGTCGCGCCACCGACGCGGCGCGGCTTGACCTCGATGATGGGGCTGGCGTTCCGAAGCGCCGATTCGAGCACCTCGACGCCGGGCCGCTTGGCCGATGCCTCGGCGCGGGCGAGCGCCTGGCGAAGGATCCGTTCGGCAAGGTTCCGCTTGCCGTCGCGCATGAGCTTGGCATGAAACCGGGCCGTGGTCCGGTTGGCCGGCACGTGCTCGTACTTGGTCTTGCGGGCGATGCTGGCGCGACGTGGCATCAGCGCTTGCCCCCGACCGCCTGGTTGACCTTGGCGCCGTACTTCGACCGGCCCTGCTTGCGGTCGCGGACACCAGCCGCGTCCAGCGTCCCGCGGATGATGTGGTACTTCACCGAGGGCAGGTCCTTGACCCGACCACCACGGACGAGGACCACCGAGTGCTCCTGGAGGTTGTGACCGATCCCCGGGATGTAGGCCGTGACCTCCATCTGGTTGGTCAGGCGTACGCGCGCGATCTTCCGAAGCGCCGAGTTCGGCTTCTTCGGCGTCATCGTCCGAACCTGCAGGCAGACGCCCCGCTTCTGGGGCGCGCCCGGAATCGAGACCTGGCGCTGCCGAAGGCTGTTCCAGTTCTTGCGCATGGCAGGGGCCTTGATCTTCGAGATCTTGGCACGCCGGCCATGGCGCACGAGCTGGCTGATCGTCGGCACGAAGACGCTGCTCCTTTCAATTTCTGCAATCACTGCGGTCCCCTGGACCGCGGGTCAACTGACCGGGGTTCGGACCCTCGGCGAGGACCCTGTCCCATCCATCGATGGGGGCTTCGATGAGCGGTTCGACGACCATGTCGAACGCCGCCCCTTTCGGAGCCACGATCGCGGAGTGTAGCAACGGGCCCGATCGTTCGTCAACCGCGGCCCCTTTGTGGGGCCTCCGCCGACATTCGGCGGGAGACCCCGTTGGTTCAGGCCTCGGAGGTCGCCTCCGCTTCGCCCTGCAGGAGCGGATTGCGGTCCGGGTCGATGCCCTCGTCGGTCAGCGTTGCCGCCTCGGCGAGGAAGGGATTGAACGCGTCGTCGTCCGAGCCGGCGACGGTCGCCGCGCGAACCGGGCCCGCCGCGTCGTCAGCGCCGGAGCGGGGACTGCCGTCCTCGAGGAACGGGTTGTAGTCCTGACCGCCGTCGCCGAGCGACTCGCCAGCCAGGGCTTCGAGGGCCGCCCGACGCTCGCGCTCCTTGCGGGCCGCCAGGTTGGCGGGCGCCCCGGAGCCGGCCGGGATCAGCTTCCCGATGATGACGTTCTCCTTGAGCCCGATCAGGTGGTCCTTGGCGCCGTTGATGGCGGCCTCGGTCAGCACCCGGGTGGTCTCCTGGAAGGACGCGGCGGCGAGGAAGCTCGAGGTGTTCAGCGAAGCCTTGGTGACGCCGAGCAGCACCGTCTGGGCCGTCGACGGCTCCCCGCCCTCGGCCAGGACCCGGTTGTTGACCTCCTCGAAGTCGAGGCGATCGATCAGCTCGGTCGGGAGCAGCTCGCTGTCGCCCGGCTGGTCGATGCGGACCTTGCGGAGCATCTGCCGAACGATGATCTCGATGTGCTTGTCGTTGATCGTGACGCCCTGGCTCCGGTAGACCTTCTGGACTTCCTTGACCAGGTAGCGCTGCACGGCGTCACGGCCGCGGGTCTCGAGGTACTCCTGCGGATTGATGGGGCCATCCGTGATCGGATCGCCGGCCCGGATCTCCTGGCTCTCGTCAATGAGCAGCCGGGCATTGTGGGGGATTGCGTACTCGCGTTCCACGATGTCCTCGGCCCGAATGACGAGACCCTCGTCGGTCCGGGCCAGGAAGCCCGCGACCGGGGACTTGATCTCGGTCGCTGGATCGCCGGCAATCCGGGCCACGAGCTGGCCGATCTCGACGAGGTCGCCTGGAGCGGCCAGCAGCTCGGCGTCGGCCGGAACGGCAAGCGCCGAGTCGTAGGCCTCTCGGCTGGTGACCTTGACCTTCGTGCCGGACTCGGCCCGAAGGATCGAGACGATCCCGTCGATGTGGCTGATCTCCGCCTTGCCCTTTGGCACGCGGGCCTCGAACAGCTCCTCGACTCGGGGCAGACCGGCCGTGATGTCAAGGCCGGCGACCCCACCCGTGTGGAACGTTCGCATCGTCAGCTGCGTACCGGGCTCGCCGATCGACTGGGCAGCGATGATCCCGACCGCCTCGCCCGAGCCGACGGGCTCACCGGTGGCGAGATTGCGGCCGTAGCAGGCGCGGCAGACGCCGTAGCGGGCCTCGCATGTCAGCGGGGACCGGACGAGCACCTCGTCCATCCCCGCAGCCTCGACGGCCGTGGAGCTCTCCTCGGTGATCATGTCGTTGCGATCGAGGATGAGCGGCGGGTTCTTGGCCTTCGACCGCGGATCCGGCAGCGGAGCTGCCGAGATCCGGCCGACGAGGCGCTTGCGGAATTCCTCCCGGACCGACTGGCGGGTGCCGTCGTCCGTGGCGGGCCATGTCGCGCCGACCATGTCGGCGGTGTCGACGGCCGTGATCCAGCTCCCCTCCTCCGTGCCGCAGTCGTCGTCACGAGTGATGACGTCCTGGGCCACGTCGACCAGGCGACGGGTGAGGTAGCCGGAGTCCGCCGTCCGCAGGGCGGTGTCGGCGAGGCCCTTGCGGGCGCCATGGGTGGAGATGAAGTACTCGAGGACCGACATGCCCTCCCGGAAGTTGCTCCGGACCGGGACATCGATGATTCGACCGGACGGATCGGCCATGAGGCCGCGCATGGCGCCCAGCTGCCCGATGTTGCCCTTGTTCCCGCGGGCCCCTGAGTCGGTCATCATCCGGAGGGCGTTGTCCTCCGGCAGGGACGCCATCATCGCGTCGGAGACGTCCTTGGTGGTCCGCTGCCAGAGTTCGACGACCTGCTCGTAGCGCTCGTCCTCGGTGATGAGGCCGCGCGAGAACTGCTTGTCGATGTTCGTGACCGCGGCGTCGGTCTCGGCGAGGCGGGTGCCCTTGTCGACCGGCGTGACGATGTCCCAGAGGCCGATGGTCATGCCGCCGCGCGTTGCGAACGTGAAACCGATCTTCTTGATGCCGTCGACGAGATTGGCCGTCTCCTCGGCGCCGAGGACCCGGTAGCACTCGTCAACGAGCTTCTTGAGCTCGCTCCGCTTCATCGCGATGTTCGTGAACCGAAGCCGGTCCGGAACGACCCCGTTGAAGATGATCCGGCCGATGGTCGTGGTGATCAGAGTTGGGCGAAGCTCGCCCGACGCCTCATCCCACGCTTGAACGGTCACCTTGATAGGTTCGTGGAGCCGGAGGTGGCTGGCTCCGTCCGGGCCCTCGGCACGACCGCTGACGACATCGAGACCGCGCGCGGAAAGCTCGTGAACGTAGAGCGCCTCGTCCTCGTCCGCGAAGGTGCGGACCCGTCCGGACGCGCTCTCACGCTCCATGGTCAGGTAGTAGCAGCCGAGGACCATGTCCTGGGTCGGCGCGACGATCGGCGTGCCGTCTGCCGGCGACAGGAGGTTCGCCGTCGACAGCATCATCGTCCGCGCCTCTTCCTGCGCGGCCGACGAGAGCGGGACGTGGACGGCCATCTGGTCGCCGTCGAAGTCGGCGTTGAACGCCGAGCAGACGAGCGGATGGATCTGGATGGCCGAGCCCTCGACGAGCACCGGCATGAACGCCTGGATGCCGAGGCGGTGCAGCGTGGGGGCACGGTTCAGGAGCACCGGGTGGTCCTTGATGACCTCCTCGAGGACATCCCAGACCTCGGGCCGGACGCGCTCCACGATCCGCTTGGCACTCTTGATGTTGTGGGCGAAGCCCTTCTCGACGAGCTGGCGCATGACGAAAGGCTTGAACAGCTCGAGCGCCATCTTCTTGGGCAGGCCGCACTGATGGAGCTTGAGATCCGGACCCACGACGATGACCGAGCGACCGGAGTAGTCCACGCGCTTGCCGAGCAGGTTCTGGCGGAACCGACCCTGCTTGCCCTTGAGCATGTCGCTCAGTGACTTGAGACGGTGATTGCCGGTCCCGGCGATCGCCCGGCCGCGACGGCCGTTGTCGATCAGCGCGTCGCACGCCTCCTGAAGCATCCGCTTCTCGTTGCGGATGATGATCTCGGGGGCGCCGAGTTCGAGGAGTCGCTTGAGGCGGTTGTTGCGGTTGATGACGCGCCGATACAGGTCGTTGAGGTCGGAGGTCGCGAAGCGGCCGCCGTCCAGCTGGACCATCGGCCGGAGGTCCGGCGGGATGACCGGGAGCACGGACAGGATCATCCACTCGGGACGGGTCCCGGACCGGCGGAAGGCCTCGATGAGCCGGAGCCGCTTGATCGCCTTCTTGCGGCGCTGCCCGGAGCTGGTCCGCACCTCGACATGCAGGGTGCGGGCAAGTTCCTCGAGGTCCATCCGGCTGATGATGTCGCGGACCGCCTCGGCACCCATGCCGGCCGTGAAGAGACGGCCCCGGCCGGTCTGGTTGAAGCGCTCATCCAGCTGGCGGTATTCAGTCTCGCCGATGGTCATCATCGGCTTGACGCCCTCGAGCTCGTCGCGGATGCGACGCATCTCTTCCTTGGTCCCCTGAGCCTGCTCGGTCAGCTTCTCGCGCTCTGCCCGCAAGGTGTCGTCCATCGCCGCCCGGAGGTCGGCGATCTTCTGCTCGACTGCGGTGGCCTCGTCCCGCTCGCGGGACTGGATCTCGTCGGTCACGCGCTCACTCTCGGCGGCAACGACCTTCCGGAGGCGGGCGACCGCATCCTTGCCGCCCTTGTCGCCGGCAGCGACGATCACCTCGCCGGTCGGGGCGAAGACGATCGTGTTCTCGGCGACGCCGGTCTTGAGCGCCCCGAGTTCGGCCTCGACGGCCTGTGCGGCGAGGGTGGTCTCCTCGGTCCGTGCGGCCCGCTGCGTCTCAAGTTCCGCGTTCGTCGCGGCGAGCTCGGCGGTCAACTCGTCCTTCTGGCGATTGACGTTGCCGCGGAGCTCGTCCTCGAGCTCGGACAGGGCCTGGCCGGCCTTGCCGCCGCGTCCGGCCGCCTCCTCCTCGAGCTGGACGAGAAGTCGACGCCGGGCCTCCTCGTCGACGCTGGTGACAATGTAGAGGGCGAAATACAGGATTCGCTCGAGGTTGCGCGGGCTGATGTCGAGAAGGATGCCCAGTCGCGAGGGCGTCCCCTTGAAGTACCAGATGTGGCTGACCGGGCTGGCCAGCTGGATGTGGCCCATGCGCTCGCGCCGGACCTTCGAGCGGGTGACCTCGACGCCGCACTTGTCGCAGATGATGCCCTTGTAGCGGATCCGCTTGTACTTGCCGCAATAGCATTCCCAGTCCTTGGTGGGACCGAAGATGCGCTCGTCGAAGAGACCGTCCTTCTCCGGCTTGAGCGTCCGGTAGTTGATGGTCTCCGGCTTCGTTACCTCACCTTTCGACCACTCCCGAATCTGGTCGGGGCTGGCAAGTGAGATGCGAATCGCGCTGAAGTTGTTGACCTCGAGCATCGTTCTCCTCCACGTCGTCGTCTGGCTTCGGCGACGTGATCCGGACCGGGTGCGAGCGTCAGACGGGCCGGCCGGGTCCCGGTGACGCGGGGGTGAAGTACGTGATCAGTCCTCGAACCCGGCGAGGTTGATCCCGCCGAGATCGGGGAGCATGTAGCCGGAGGCGTCGTCCTCGGCCAACGGGATCTCCTCGTCATTGTGATCGAGGATCTCCGCGTTGAGCCCGAGGCTCCGCAGTTCCTTGATAAGGACCTTGAAGGATTCCGGGACGCGGGGGGGCTGGATCTCCTCGCCCTTGACGATCGCCTCGTACGTCTGGACGCGGCCCAGAACGTCGTCCGACTTCACCGTCAGGAGCTCCTGGAGGATGTTCGCCGCCCCGTACGCCTCGAGCGCCCAGACCTCCATCTCGCCGAAGCGCTGTCCGCCGAACTGGGCCTTGCCTCCCAGCGGCTGCTGGGTGATGAGGCTGTACGGGCCCGTTGACCGGGCGTGGATCTTGTCCTCGACGAGGTGGTGGAGCTTGAGCATGTAGATGTAGCCGACGGTGATCGGCCGGTCGAACGCCTCGCCGGTTCGACCGTCGTGGAGGACGATCTTGCCGTCCTCGGGCAGGCCGGCCTCGATCAGCTCGGCCCGGATCTGCTCCTCGGTGGCACCGTCGAAGACCGCGGTGGCCGCCGTCTCGCCCTTGACGTGGAGCGCCCACCCCAGGTGGGTCTCGAGGATCTGTCCGATGTTCATCCGGCTCGGCACGCCGAGCGGGTTGAGGATGATGTCGACCGGCGTTCCGTCGGGCAGGAACGGCATATCCTCGGCCGGCAGGATCTTGGCGATGACGCCCTTGTTGCCGTGGCGGCCGGCCATCTTGTCGCCGACCGAGATCTTCCGCTTCTGTGCGACGGAGACGCGGACGAGGCGGTTGACGCCGGGCTGCAGGTCGTCGTTGTTCTCCCGGCTGAACTCCCGGATCTCCACGACCTTGCCCCGCTCGCCATGCGGCAGACGGAGTGAGCTGTCCTTGACCTCGCGGGCCTTCTCGCCAAAGATCGCCCGCAGGAGCCGCTCCTCGGCGGTCAGCTCGGTCTCGCCCTTGGGCGTGATCTTGCCGACCAGGATGTCACCCGGTCGCACCTCGGCACCGATGTAGACGACCCCCTCCTCGTCGAGGTCCTTGAGCGACTCCTCGCCGACGTTCGGGATGTCGCGGGTAATCTCTTCGGGCCCGAGCTTGGTGTCGCGGGCCTCCATCTCGTGCTTCTCGATGTGGATGCTGGTGAACAGGTCGTCGCGCACAAGACGGTCGCTGATGACGATCGCGTCTTCGTAGTTGCCGCCCTCCCAGCTCATGAACGCCACGAGGATGTTCCGGCCGAGGGCGAGTTCGCCGAACTGGGTTGACGAGCTGTCGGCGATCGCCTGAAGGGCACTGACTCGCTGGCCGACGTCCACGATCGGGCGCTGGTTGATGCAGGTCCCCTGGTTGCTGCGGATGAACTTGAGCAGCTTGTACTCATCGAGCTCGCCCGAGTCGGCCTCGACGCGAATGCGCTCGGCGGTCACGCTCGTGACCACGCCCGCGCGGCGCGAGACGACGACCTGCCCGGAGTCACGCGCGGCCCGCTCCTCCATGCCGGTTCCGACGATCGGGGCTTCCGGCTCGAGCAGGGGCACAGCCTGACGCTGCATGTTCGAACCCATCAGGGCCCGGTTGGCATCGTCGTGCTCGAGGAACGGGATCAGCGCGGTCGCGACCGAGACGACCTGCTTCGGGTTGACATCCATGTAGTCGATCTGGTCCGGTCGGGCCTCCGGGAACGTGTCACGGTAGCGGGACGGAACACGGTCGCTGACGAAGTGGCCCGCCTCGTCGAGCGCGGCGTTGGCCTGCGCGACGTGGTACTCCTCTTCCTCGTCCGCGGGCAGGTACCGGACGTCCTCCGGCTTCATGCTGACGATCGGCCGGATCGGGAATGCCTGGGCCTTCTGGCGCTTGAGCTCGGCGGCCGCGGCAGGGGTGAACGCCTCGCCGCGCTTCAGGATGACAGCGCCGCCCTTGGCGACCACGTCGCCGCCGGCCTCGTAGGTGAGGAGGTCGGCATCGTCCCAGGCGACGGTCCGCTTCACGGGCCGGTAGGGCGTCTCGATGAAGCCGTAGCTGTTGATCCGGCCGTAGGTTGCCAGCGAGCCGATGAGGCCGATGTTCGGGCCTTCGGGGGTCTCGATCGGACAGATCCGGCCGTAATGCGAGTGATGGACGTCGCGGACGTCGAACCCGGCTCGCTCACGCGAGAGGCCGCCGGGGCCGAGCGCCGACAGGCGGCGCTTGGAGGTCAGCTCGGCCAGGGGGTTCGTCTGGTCCATGAACTGCGAGAGCTGGCTCCCCCCGAAGAACTCCTTCATCGCCGCCACGACGGGACGGATGTTGATGAGCGCGTTGGGCGTCGCCTTGTCGATCTCCTGGATCGTCATCCGCTCGCGGACGACGCGCTCCATGCGGAGCAGGCCGATCCGGAAGGCGTTCTGGATCAGCTCGCCGTTGGCGCGGATCCGACGATTGCCAAGGTGGTCGATGTCATCCTTGGCGTGGAGGCCGCGGTTGCACTCGATCAGGTGGCCGACGATCGCCGCGATGTCCTCGCGGGTGATCGTCCGTCCCTCGCGCGGAAGCTCGATCCCCATCCGCTCGGCGGCGTTCTGCAGCTTCTTGTCGAACTTGTAGCGCCCGACTCGACCGAGGTCGTAGCGGCGGAAGTTGAAGAAGAGGCCCTCGACGAGCTGGCGGGCGTTGTCGCCGGTGGGCGGATCGCCCGGTCGGAGCTTCTTGTAAACCTCTATCAGGGCCTCGGCTGGCGTGCGGGTGACGTCCTTGTCGAGCGTGTTCGAAATGTACTGGTGCTCGGGATCCAGGTCGACCGCCCCGAACAGGCCGGCGATCTCATCGTTCGTCTCGTAGCCCACGGCTCGCAGCAGGGTCGTCGCGGCGATCTTGCGCTTGCGATCCACCTTGACCCAGAGCTGGTCCTTGTTGTTGGTCTCGAACTCGAGCCACGCGCCCCTGTTCGGAATGACCTTGGCGCTGAAGAGCATCCGGCCCGACGCCGGGTCCTCGACCTCGCTGTAATACACGCCCGGCGAGCGGACAAGCTGGCTGACGACGACGCGTTCGGCGCCGTTGATCACGAACGTGCCGAGATCCGTCATCCACGGGTAATCGCCCATGTAGACGCGCTGGCGCTGGATCTCGCCGGTCTCCTTGATCAGGAGCTCCACGTTGACATAGAGCGGCCGGCTGTAGGTGAGGTCCTTGGTCCGGCACTCCGCCTCGGAGTACTTGGGGTCCCCGAACTCGTAGTCCAGGAACTGGAGCTCCATCACCTTGGCGGTGAAGTCCTTGATCGGGCTGATCTCGTCGAAGAGTTCCCGGAGTCCCTTCTCGATGAACCACCGGAACGACTCCAACTGGAGCTCGATCAGGTTGGGAACGGGGAGAACCTCGGGGATCCGGGCGTAGCGCTTGCGCGCCGCCGACGGGTTCGAGAGGGTCGACGATTCAGCAGCAGACAGCATGAACGACCGCTCCTTGACGGAGGACGTGGGGAGTTGGGAAGGCGAAGCTCACAGAACGGCTAAGGATACCGCGATTCCAGCCAGTGTCAAACGCCTCGGGGTCGCGGCGCGCACGGTCGCGAGCGCACTCAAACGTGCGTGAGCTATGAGCGGCGTTCTGGCGGTCCCCAGGCCCAGGCGGAGTCGAGGATGCGAGCGAGCGCACTCGAATGTGCGTGAGCAAGCACCCGGAGACGACAACGCCGGCCTGGGGCCGTCCAGAACGT
>Ga0315281_10013864_pt1 | contig 10889 bp, 7 predicted proteins | sample YL17G07_0_MG_FD_204540 | JGI IMG/M metagenome (GOLD analysis project Ga0315281, IMG submission 204540) | Sediment microbial communities from Yellowstone Lake, YNP, Wyoming, USA - YL17G07_0 | ecosystem: Environmental > Aquatic > Freshwater > Lake > Sediment | place: USA: Wyoming | collected... | reverse complement strand
AGGCGCTCTGAAGAAAGCAGACGCCCTTGCGCGAGGAGACCGGACCCCCGCGCAGCACTACGCAGCGCAGCGCCCCCGCTTTCCGGTCCACCTTTTCCACGCGCAGGAGCACTAGGCCGTCGTTGATCGCGACTTCATGCCGGACCGCCACGTCGTCGAGCAGGCGCCGATAGGGGATGCGGATGCATTGCGGCGTGCTGAGGGCCGTGCCGGGAGCCAGGTCCACTCGCTGGCCGTCGCGAAGATCGAAGTGTTCGGGATTGCATGCGGTGCAGCGGATCTTGGGTCCGGGCATGTCGGCGAGGATCGCGAGGGGGATGCCGGCGGACCCCGCCAGGGCGCGGATGCGGCGCGTGACGGCGACGAGGTTCCCGGGTTCGAGGTGCGAGACATTGAGGCGCAGCACGTCCATCCCGGCGCGCATCATGGCCACCAGGACGCGGTCGCTCTCGCAGGCGGGTCCGTAGGTCGCGACGACTTTTGTCCGGCTCATGGGCGGCCTCCTTGAGAAGATCGGGTGAAGCCCGCGCTAGGAAGAAACGGGCTGAAGCCCGCACTACAAACCCTTGCCCGGCTCATGACGATTCTCCTTCGCCCAAAGGCTAGAGAAACGATAAGCGAGGGCGCGCTCGGCGGGCAAGGGAAATCCCCAACGTTCAGAGTCCTCGCCAGGGATTTCTAAAGGTCTCGTTTTGGAGTGCGCAAGCCATGCTTGCGCCTTGGTTTCTCCACGCGCCCCTACCCCTTGACAACCCAAAACGCTTTCCGTAGTATTCAGAGTAGAGGGACAGGACCGCGCGAAATCCCCAAACTGCTGCAAGGAGTTAGCTCGTAACAGAGCGACCATCTATGATTTGTAGATATGCAGTCGAGTGTCCGGGCTGCCAAGCCATCATTGTACTCCGCGTGGGTGTTGGTATCGACAAGGAGCAGCCATTCTGTTTCGTTTGTTCTAGATGCAGGGCGCCGATTCGTGCGAAGCAGTTAATCTGGTATGAACCTAAGCCCGGTGTCCGGTTGGAACTCGAAGAAGGCAAAGAGGTGCCAATCCCTGAGAAACCAGATCAGGTGATTACCATTCACCCAGACTTCCCAGCCTTTTCCAACGCAACAGCGATGACAGATCCCGGCGGGTCACCTTTCGTGATGCAGCATATTCTTCTTGGAGACCGATTTGAGGAGTTCATCAAGCGGCTTCAGATCTTCAGGAGCATAGGAGCCAACGATTGGGCTGATCTTAGGCGATGGATGGTGTATTACTTGGACGGAAACTGGGCCGACTTTGACAGAATCGGCCAGCACATATTTGGAGATTCGTGGCCGAATCCACGGGTGGAGTGGCACAGGCACGATCTAATCCACACAATCTTCGACAGTGTCTTTATGCCATTACTGACAGAACCAGTCTATCCAGAGATGAAACAAGAATGGTACGAATCGTGGTCGCTGAATATAAGTGCAGCCCAGAATATTAAGGACTACGCGAAGGAAGTCGTAGCATCGGGCGAAATCAAGGATTTGCAGCGCGACTTGTTCCACTGCATTGAACTGTATCTACTCAATAGGTCGAGCTTATTGCCAGCCTTGCCAGCAGAGATGTATCATAAAGAAGCCAAATCCGCGATCACAGAATCGAGACTGTTTAGAGACGACTTTCCGGCACTTCGTGACCTTTACATCTCTACATATGAGTCATGTCACCACACGCTTACGTTCGCTCTGGCGATGGTGAATATATCGAAGCGCGGCAACGCTGGGGATTTCGGAGAAAAATGCAGGACCATAAAGGAGTTCAGGAAACTGCCGAGCACAAAAAAAGTTGACTATCTGACGGCACTTCCTGTTTGGGCTCGCAACTGGCCTATACTGCTGGACCGATCGCTTCGCAACGCGATCGGCCACCACAGCGCGCGCCACGACCTTCGGACAGGTCTTCTGCACCTTAGGCAAACAAATCCAATTCCCTATCTTCAGTTCGTAATGAAAACCCTTCGTCTTATAAATGCCGTTTTGGCTTGTTTAACCGTGGTGAAGATGTACTACATAATCGTATCGATGCATGGCTCCAATACCATTGGATTGGAAGGCAGATCAGTGATATAGGCGTTGAGTACAACGGATTCTCGCTACATACCGTGCGTTGAAAACGCGCTGAGTCCCCTCGTTCAGCTAAGAGGCAAAGGAAGTTTGGTTTCCTCCATCTCGCGCGATCTTTTTCCATCATTTCGCGGGTGATACCAATATACGTTTAAGCAGGCACATACTATCCATTTGAGAAATGAACCACAGAGACACCAACGCACGAAGATTATCTTTGTGTGTTGGTGTCTTTGTGGTTTTCCTCCCCCAGAATTCACTCCCTCGCGGGGTTATTTCGCCGGTTTCCTCTCAAAGACAAACCGCTGGACCTTGCTCATGCGCCCGGTGGGTAGAATCTCCCGGACCCGGAGCACGGCGGATTCCCGAAGGTAGATCGGGCCGGTGTAGTTGGGCGAAGTCCGCATGGGTTCGGTGCCGTCCAGCGTGTAATGAATCTCGGAGTTCCTGCGGGCCGGGATGATCTCCACCACTCGCTCCGTGGTGAAGACCGAGAGGCCCTTGACCTCGCGGATGTCCGGGTCGCGGTAGTTGATCCCCATCGCGTCGAGCCGGTCGTACTGGGTGGTCAGCCGGTTCAGGAAATCGGCGTAGTCGCTGCCGCGCACCTTGGGGCTCCAGGCTTTCTCCGCCAGCGCGAACAAACGCGGGAAGAGCATGTATTCGGCCTGCTTGGGCGTCTCGACGGATTCGGTCCACAGGCAACCGTGCAGGCCGAGGATGCGCTTGGACTCGTCCGGGGTCAGGTTCAGGGCATCCGAATCGTACTTGTACACTTGCGCAAGAGGCAGCAAGCCGTAGGTGGGAGGCTCCTGCTCCTTGTCCTTGGATTGATAGAGGTCCAGGTAGAAGAAGCTGTTGGGGGACATGATGACGTCGTGTCCGGACTTGGCCGCCGTGACGCCGCCCTCGATGCCGCGCCAGGACATGACGACCGCCCCGGGCGCGATGCCGCCCTCGAGGATTTCGTCCCATCCGACGAGCCGCTTGCCCTTCGAGGCCAGGAATTTCTCCATCCGCTTGATGAAATAGGACTGGAGTTCGTTCTCGTTGCGCAGTCCTTCGGCCTTGATTCTGGCCTGGCACTTCGGGCATTTCTTCCATGCGGTTTTGTCCACCTCGTCGCCGCCGACGTGGATGAACTCCGAGGGGAACAGCGCCATCACTTCGGCCAGCACGTCCTCGAGGAAAGCGAACGTGGCGTCGTTGCCCGCGCAGTAGTTGTGGTAGTAGGCGCCGTCCTTGCCCGCGGGCATCGGGTACGGCCCGCCTTCGCAGGAGAACTGCGGATAGGCCACAAGCGCGGCCATGGTGTGGCCCGGCATCTCGATTTCGGGGACGATGGTGACGTAGCGGCTCCTGGCATACGCGACGATCTCGCGGATATCCTCCTGGGTGTAGAAGCCGCCGTAGGCCCGGGCCTCGCCGGGGCGCTCGGGTTTCTTTTCTCCCCAGGGAATGCCGGAACGATCGGCGCGCCAAGCCCCGACCTCGGTGAGCTTGGGATACTTCTTGATCTCGATGCGCCAGCCCTGGCTGTCGGTCAGGTGCCAATGGAAGGTGTTGAGCTTGTTCATCGCGAGGTAGTCAATGTACTGCTTGATGAAAGGTTTGGGGAAGAAGTGGCGGCTCACGTCGAGCAGCAAGCCGCGCCAGGCGTATTGCGGGTGATCCAGGATGCGGACGCAGGGAAGAACCCGCTTCTGTTCGTCCTTGAGGGTCTGGCCAGGCGCCGCGACGGGTATCAGCTGGCGGAGAGTCTGCACGCCATAGAAGAGTCCCGCGGGTTTGGGGGCGCGAAGGACCACGGTGTCCACGGCGATCTCGAGGCTGTAACCCTCCGGGCCGAGGGCGGGATCGGAGGCTTTCGTGGTGAGCCAGAAGGAGTTTCTCTCCGGCTTGAAGGACGGGTCGGGGCTGATCGCGATCAGAATCCCCGCCTGCGCCTTGAGGACGTCGCGCAGACAGCCCGCGATGTCCTTCATCTCCGCGTCATCGCTGTCGAGGAGGATCCTGGTTTCCGGGTCCAGCACGAATTCCCCGTTTTGCCTTTCGAGGGAGACGGGATTGGGCACGACGGAAACCATGTTTGTTTCCTCCGCGGCGTGAGTTGAGGGACTGAACCCAAAGAGGGCAACGAGGACCCCAAGGGCCGAGGCGAGGTAGATCCGTGTTTTCATGTTCGCATCCTTTCTCTCACTCTGTCCCTGCGGGACAAGCTGATACGGCAGGGACGCGTCTGCTCAAGGACCCAAAGGACATCAAGGACCCAAAGGACATCAAGGACCTAAAGGACATCAAGGACCTAAAGGACATCAAGGACCTAAAGGACATCAAGGACCTAAAGGACACAGAGACTCAACCTCCAGCCTCAAGTCTCCGGCCTCCAGTCTCCAGTCTCAAGCTTACAGTCTCAAGCCTACAGTCTACAGCCTAAAGCCTACAGTCTAAAGCCTCCAGCCTAAAGCCTCCAGCCTCCAGCCTCACTCAATCACTTCTTGGGGAGATACGTCATCATCCCGCGCAGCTTGGCGCCCACCTGCTCGATCAGCTTCGCGCGTTGCTGGGTCCGCAGACGGTTCATCACGGGCAGTCCCGCCTGGTTCTCGAGGATCCATTCCCGCGCGAACGAGCCCGTCTGGATATCGCGCAGGATCTCGCGCATCCGCTGGCGCGTGCCCTGGTCAATGATCACCTGCCCGCGCGTCAGGTCGCCGTATTCCGCCGTGTTGCTGATCGAGTGGCGCATGTTGGCGATACCGCCCTCGTACATCAGGTCCACGATCAGCTTGAGTTCGTGCAGGCACTCGAAGTACGCGATTTCGGGCTGGTAACCCGCGTCCACCAGGGTCTCAAAACCGGCCTGGACCAGTTCCATCGCGCCGCCGCACAGCACCGCCTGCTCGCCAAAGAGGTCGGTCTCGGTCTCCTCGGCAAACGTGGTTTCGAGGACGCCGGCGCGCGTGGCGCCGATGGCCCTGGCGTGCTCGAGCGCCAGGTTGAAGGCGTGGCCGGAGGCGTCCTGCTGCACCGCGATCAGGGCCGGTACCGCGCTGCCCTCGACGAAGAGGCGGCGGACCAGGTGGCCCGGACCCTTGGGGGCCACCATCCAAACGTCAATATCCTTGTGCGGCTGGATCTGGCCGAAGTGAATGTTGAAGCCGTGGGAAAAGACCAGGGCCTTCCCCTTCTTCATGTGGGCGTGGATCGCGTTCTTGTAGAGCGCGGCCTGGTGCTCATCGGGGATCAGGACGTGGATGACGTCGGCCTTCTTGGCGGCCTCGTCGGCCGGAATCGGCTGGAAGCCGTGCTTGACGGCCAGGTCGTAGTTCGCCGTTCCCGGCAGTTCGCTCACGATCACCTGGATGCCGCTGTCGCGCAGGTTCTGCGCCTGGGCATGGCCCTGGCTGCCGTACCCGATGATCGCGATGGTTTTCTTCGCCAGCAATTTGGACTTCACATCTTTCTCATGATACACCTTTGCCATGATTATGCCCTCCCTTTGGATACTATGCGTTGGGTCTGGATACAATGCGCAGCCGCTGGGTGCAACGCGACCGTGCCGGAACGATGGAAACACGGTTCTTAAGCCCGTTCTCGAAAGGCGGACCCGGACCCGTGCGCCACTCGCCCGGCACCAGCGCCAAGGGAGCTAAACTACCCCGGCGGGGCGATGTTGTAAAGAGGAAAATCCTCAAAGAGAAGCTCGGATCAAACGGTCCTGCGCCAGTTGTCCACCCGGAGCTGAGTCGGCCAGCCTTGGCCGGCCAAGAGGTCAGCAGCCCCCCGGATTCTGCGCATCCCTTCGTTGGAGTCGTCGGTCACGAATACAGAGTTGTATTGCACCGCAGTGCTGACAATGAGCAAATCCCGTTCGTCGATTCCTAACTCCTCGCCCGTGACGCGGTCTTTGAGTTCTCCCGTCGTCTTCTCCTTGAAGCTCTTCCGTTTTCCCTTCCTGTTGCCATAGAGTTCAAAGAGCTTTGCCCGGATCGGGGCGTACGGCTCAATGGAGTTGTCGTCGAAATCTATGTGCTGATAGCCTGACAAGAACTTCCTAATTTCATTGGCTTGCACGGACTCCGGCCTTCCCCCGATTTGGAGTCCAAACTCGATTTCCGCAATGCCCGTCACAGGCAGCAAAATGCGGTCTCCCGCTCGAACGGCGGCTTGCAGATGCGCCATGCAGGCAGGATGGCTATCGCTCTCTGAATTGGCAAGGTCACTGATAATGTTGGTATCCAACAGATACGTTTCCATAATCTCGCCCGCTAAAGATCAGCAAGAATTTCCCGAATGTGTGGGTCGGTCACCTTTGGCAATTCGGCCATGAACCGCTCTGCCGTGGATTTCTGGAATTCGTCGGAATCGTACATCCACAAGGGGATATACGGCTTGAAATCCTCTGGATAATAATCGCCAAAATCGAAGGGAACGGGACGCCTGTGTCCTCGGAAGTATTCGAGAAGTTCACGTTCCAGGCGCGGGGGAAGACCGTATGCCTTCAAGACGATTGCATCAATCTGACGGAGGATCTTGCGTGCCGGGGTTTGGTCATTTAGCCCGGAGTTGAGCGGTGGATTCGTAACGGCGCTCACGTACTTGGCCATAAGGCTTCCGATTTGCTCTTGATCCAGCACAGCCACATCCGGCACGGGAGTTTCCAATAGAGTTTCCTTTGTGATATCGCGCTTGCCCTCGTGAGACGCCACATAAACATTTGCAGTTGGCCCGTTCAGAACGGCGGCAAGGGTGTGAAGTTCCCACTGAGAGGATGGCCATGCACAACTAAGTGTCTGATACACAGCTAACCCGGATGTGTCCGCAAAAGCAACAAGACGCCAGGGACCGCGCGACTTTGTCTTCGAGTTGAACACCACCTTGCCTTCTTCCCAGGCGAGCCTATAAGCGTTCCCGCTCTGATACTCTGGGATGAGGTTCAGATAGCAGGTATCGGGCATCTGGAAGCAGAAGAAGTCACGGGGCACGTCCCTTATGCCTTTGCAGAATCCAGGTTTCGAGGTTTGAGAAACAAGGCGGCGAACGTTCTCCAGGATTGGCCTTCCTTTTCCTGTCTTGGGGTCCCGCGCTGTCAGTGGGATATTCCACTCGATTCCTCGATGAATCTCCTTTGCGGCATCTTTGAGCGTGGGATATCCGGAGAGGCGTTCCCATATCTCTTGAAAGTCTGGGATGGCGATGGTTCGGGAAGTGGTATCCTGGGTGAGTTCCCCATGATCTTCGCGTGTTATCTGATAATGGTTCTTGAAGAACGAAGCGTCGTCATTGGTGACTTTGCGGTGGAACACGGAAATGAGACCGCTGGTGCGCCTTGGGGTTCGGGCAATGAGAAGCGCGGTCTCCTGTTGCGCGTGTTCGAAGATTTTGTCAGGCAGGCTCACGAGTTCCACTTGCTCGAATCGCTCAACAACTGCTTTGCGGACGTCACGGTACTCTCTCCCATCCAGAAAAACGAGGGGGAGCACAAAACCTACCACCGCATCTCTGGGCAGCAGGCGAGAAACCCGAAGCAGGAGTTCGGCGGGTTTTTGGACGGATTGTGGGTTATAACGTTGGCGCTCTTTCCCGTCAAAAGCTCCGAATGGCGGATTGCAGAGGACGACCCGCGCACGAGAGATGCGCCGGTGGAATCCGGGTGCATTCTGTTGCGTCTCGAATACATCTTCCTTCGCAAGCTTCCAGCCATTGGGATTGGGGAAATCAGCGAGCGTGAGAGATGATCTAGCGACCTCTAGTCCGAAAGTTTCAGTGTCGAATCCGGCTAAGTGTCGGGCGAGATAAGCATGCCGCTGGGGGGCGTCCATCTCCTCTGGCAAGAGATCTCGAAGGCGCTGAAGCGCCGCGATCAGAAACGTCCCGCTGCCGCAACACGGTTCAACGACGTGTCGCTCGTCTTGCGGGATGTCCTCAATGGGGAGGCGATGAACGATATAGCGCGCAATGCTCGGGGGCGTGGCATGGATGCCAAGTTCCTTTCGGGTTTCGCTGGAAACGAGCGTGTTTTCCCATATGTAAGCCAGAACTTCCACGGAGAGGTTCTCGAAACTAATACTCTCCCACATCCTTTGGACGACCAAGGTGCGAGTATCAGGATCATCTGTCACAGGCTCCTGGTCGCGATAATGACGCTCGACCTTCGAAAGGAGTTCATCCGCGCTAGGAATGCCTTGAATGGATCGAAAACCGCTGAGCGATCGGTCATACATGATTTTCCCGGCCAGAGAACGGAAAACCAACCGGCAGAGCGAATCCCAGTCAGGCTGTTGGCGATGACGCTTTTGATAGTCTCTCGAAGCGGCATGGATGATCTCGCCAAGGAGCGGATCGAGCTTTTCCCGAATGTGTTGCTCTAGCGCGGGGATAAGCCCGAGATCAATAAAGTCGAGTTGGCGCGGCCCGGGCGCCGCGATGTTACGGGCACGGAGGACACTCTTAGGGTTCCAGACCCCCTCGTTGGCCTCAAAAGCACGCTCAATCTCACTCGGTGAGATTATCTCCTGAATGTCGGTTTCCGAGGGGGAAGGTGTAACCTTCCAGTGAAGAATACGGTCATGGCGGATCTCAAAAGCACGTGGTGCGCCCAGCGCGCGGTATTGAGATATCAGTTCGGGACCAGACATGCCATTGGCTTTGAGCACCGCAAAACAAGCGTTATCATAGGAGACAGGGGTCTGACCGAATGCCGCGGCATCTACTCGTCTGCTCGGTTGGCCAGGATCGAACCAATCACGCAACGGGTATTCCTGGAGCAAAAGATCCTTTCCATAGCCGATCCGCCGAAGTCCGGCGAGCACGGCCTCAAAGTTCTTTTGTTGTGCCTGGGTTGCGTTGGCGAAGGGCATAATACCTTATGTTCGCGTTTGCTTTGCCGGGACGTTCGCTGTCTCTAGCATGGAATAGCACCGCCGAATGCTCGGTAAAACCCCTCGTGGACTATATATGTCCGGAATGTGCCCGGTCAAATGAAAATCTCAGGTGAAAAAAGGTATTCTGCGCAGAGCGGCCTTGGGTTAGAATGACGCGGCGCAGGCGGGGTGAGTTCCTAGCGCGCTGGTTTGAAGAGGGTGTGCGCCGCGAAAGAGATGGGGGAAAAACAATATATGTGGGGAAAAGTTTACATCGCTGACAGCCGGCGGATGCGCGAGGTGGATGACGAGAGCGTGGACCTCGTGGTCACCTCGCCGCCTTATTGGCACATCAAGGACTACGGCCAGCCCGGCCAGATCGGCTATGGCCAGTCGCTCCACGAGTACCTGCGCGGCCTCTACTCGGTGTGGTCGGAGTGCGCGCGGGTGTTGCGCGACGGCGCGCGGCTCTGCATCAACATCGGCGATCAGTTCGCCCGCTCCGCCATTTACGGCCGCTACAAGGTGATCCCGATCCACGCGGAGTTCATCGCGCAGTGCGAGCGCATCGGCCTGGACTTCATGGGCTCGATCATCTGGCAGAAGAAAACCACGATGAACACCACCGGCGGCGCGGCGGTGATGGGGTCGTATCCGTATCCGCCCAACGGCATTGTCGAGCTGGACTACGAGTTCATTCTCCTTTTCAAGAAACCGGGACCCGGCAAGACCGTTTCGAGGGAGATCAAGGAAGCCTCGCAGCTCACCAAGGAGGAATGGAGGGAGTATTTTCTGGGGCACTGGGCCTTCGGCGGCGCCAAACAGCAGTCCGGGCACGAGGCGATGTTCCCCGCCGAGCTGCCGCGCCGCCTCATCCGGATGTTCACCTTTGTGGACGACGTGGCGCTGGACCCGTTCCTGGGCAGCGGCACCACGCTCAAGGCCGCGCTCGACCTGGGACGCAACGGCATAGGCTACGAGATCAACCCGGAATACCTGGAGATGATTCAGGAGAAGGCGGGCGGACAGGAGGGTCTTTTCGGTCCGCAGCGCGACGTCCGGATAGAGAAGGTGGACCGCGATCTGGCCGAGGAAGCGGAGTCGGCGGCAGGCGAACCGCTCAACGCGCACGACACCGGTTATGTCCCCGCGATCCAGGACGCGAGTCCGCAGATGGACCCGGCGGCGTTCGAGGATAGCCGGCAAACCCTGTACAAGGTGGTCGAGATTGTGGACCCGCGCACCCTGCGTTTGCAGACGGGACTCGCCGTGCGCCTGGTGGGGGTGATTTGCGAAAAGACCGAGGAAACGATGGCCTACCTGCGCAAGCGGATACAGAACAAGATGGTGCTGCTGAAGAACACGAGAGGGAAATGGATGCCGCCGGAGCAGGTGGAGGAAAGCGGAAGAAACAGCGCGCCCGTCGAGGCTTATGTCTATCTGAAAAACCGGATCTTCGTGAACAAGTACCTGATCCAGTCGGGCCTGTGCTCGGCGGATCCTTCCGGCGAGCACAAGTGGAAAGAGAAATGGCGAATGATAAATGATGAATGTCGAATGGAGAATGAGGAATGATGGATAATGGCTAAAGGAAACAGCGAGTGTGGGACCATGCAAGAGAAAGATGGGACGATCGTGACCAATACTCAATTCATTCTTTCCAATTCGTCATTCGTCACTTGTCATTCGTCATTCATCGTTCATCATTCGCCATTCATCATTCATTATTAACCTCTTATGTTCTCCTGGCTTCAAGGTTCCCTTTCCTCGGTCGTGGCGTGGTGGCTCGTGGTCACCGCGCTGGGGTGGGTGGTTTTTCCGTTCGTTTTCCGGTGCATGCCGCTGCTGCCGGACCGCGGATTCGGCATGTCGAAGTTTGCCGCGCTGGTTCTTCTGGCGTTCCTGCAGGGCTGGATTGCTTTTCTC
>Ga0315281_10013863_pt1 | contig 10889 bp, 6 predicted proteins | sample YL17G07_0_MG_FD_204540 | JGI IMG/M metagenome (GOLD analysis project Ga0315281, IMG submission 204540) | Sediment microbial communities from Yellowstone Lake, YNP, Wyoming, USA - YL17G07_0 | ecosystem: Environmental > Aquatic > Freshwater > Lake > Sediment | place: USA: Wyoming | collected... | reverse complement strand
CAGTCAGTTTCCTTGGCGCTGCTGTTGTGATAGTTATATTAGTCAAGGGACGTGGTCTATTAAAATGGGACCTGCGCCAGGCATATAAATTTGATTTCAGTACTATAAAACGTATCCTAAAAATCGGATTACCTGCTTTCGTAGAACAGGCTCAAATGCGCGCTGCGATGAGTATCTATCAGATCGTTATAAGTGGTCTTGGCACTACCGTTTATGCGGCGCACGCACTGGCAATGCGTGTCGAGGAATTTGCCTTTTTGCCGTCATGGGGATTCAGTATTGCTGCGACAACTATGGTCGGGCAGTGTCTAGGTGCTCAGCGACCCGACCTCGCCGAAAAATCCGCAAAGCTAGCTGAACGTTACTGTCTTATCGCTATGACTTCAATTGGACTGATTACGTTCTTCCTCGGGAAAAGGCTCATAGGTATCTTCATTGACGACCCGGAAGTCATAAGACTGGGTACACTAGGGCTTCAAATATGGGCGTTAGCAATGCCGGGCATGGCAATTAATCAGACGTTAGCAGGCGGATTGCGCGGTGCCGGAGATACTCGGTGGGTGCTCTTACTTTCGACGATCGGCATGTGGACGATGCGCGTCGGGGGCGGAGCTTTACTGGTTTACGTTTTTCATCTCGGAGCGGCTGGAGCATGGGGCGGGGCGGTGCTGGATCACACCGTAAGGGCTGTTATTATCTGGTGGCGATTCCACTCAGGCAAGTGGAAAAATATCAAAGTTTAGGACATTAAGGTATAAAACAAGACAGGGCTGAGAGTTTAATTCCCAGCCCTGTTTGCTGTTCTTTATATCTGTTGTTTTAGTAGTTTTCGCGTTCCCAGATGGATGCCATACCCTGGCCGCCACCGACGCAGAGAGTTGTTAAACCGAAACGTCCGCCGGTCCGGGTGAGGTAGTTAGCCATAACGGCAGCCTGGCGAGTACCAGTCATACCTAGCGGATGCCCGATAGCAACTGCACCACCGTAAGGGTTGATTTTCGCCATGTCAGCAGGGGTTGCATGCATTTCGCGTATCCAATAGAGTACTACGCAGGCGAATGCCTCGTTAACTTCGAAGACATCGAAATCAGATAGTTTCATACCGTTGCGCTCGAGGATCTTCTTGGTTGCAGGTACTGGACCGATGCCCATGACGGTCGGATCGACGCCTACAGACACTGTGCTGCGGAAGGTCATCAAGGGTTTGTAACCTAGTTCCTTTGCCTTTTCCTTAGACATCAAGAGACAAACACCAGCGCCGTCGCTTCTTGGGCAGGAGTTACCGGCTGTTATTACACCAGTCGGGTTATAAGCACCTGGGAGTGTGGAAAGTTTTGCCAGGGATGATTCTTTTCTCGGACCCTGGTCTTTGGCGATGACTTCTGTGGAACCATCATCGTATGTCAGTTTGATCGGAATAATTTCTTTGTCAAAATAGTTTTTTTCCTGGGCTGCGATCGCCTTCTCATGACTTGTCTGTGAGAACTCATCCATTTCTTTTCTGCCGATGCCGTATCTCTTGCACAGCTCTTCGGCGGTCATGCCCATATCGTAAATCCACATGGGTATATGAGGCGGGAGCATAGGCATGAGACTCTTGGCCTGTTTCCAGCCCTCGGGATATTTCTGTTCCTCACCTGGAGCCGCGGCTCTAGGTGGACCACCACCGGGCCTTGCGGAACCACGCTGGCCAATTTGCCACGGTTGGACTGGTCCACGGCGGTCCATTGTCTCGAGACCACCGGCAATAACGATATCCGCATCGTCATTGATGATGTAGTGGGCAGCATTAGCAATTGCATTGGTTGAAGATGCGCACTGTCTGGCAGTATCACAACCGGCAACTGAATCTGGCAGACCAGCTGTCAGGAGGATGTTCCTCGTCTGGGCGCCACTGATTGTAGCAGCGGAACCGATGCAAATATCATCAATCAATTTCGGGTCGAGTTTGTTCCGCTCGATAACCGCCTTTAATACCGGTGTAAACAGGTCGACGGGGCCTATTGTTCTGAATACGCCACGATCACCCGCTCGCCCAACTGGTGAACGAGCCGCATCAACAAGAACTGCTTCCCTGATCTTTTTTTTCATACTCTCCTTATCCTTTTAATCCTTCGTAAAGAAGCTTTTCCCTGTCAAGTATACATTTTGTACCTGAGCGAATGCAAGTAAGTGTCTTTTCTTCCATCAGTGAATAGCTTCGACAATTGACTATTACTAAAGACTGCGTGTATAGTATGTATTAATACAGGACATACATATGAATCTGGACTTAATTATCAACCCGAATGAGTCGCCTTATCGACAGATTATCGACTACTTTCGTACTCAGGTAGCCCTGGGCAAACTGAAGCCGGAAGAGAGACTTCCAGCAATCAGGGACCTGGCACGAATGTTAACACTCGATCCGGGCACGGTTGCACGAGCATACCGTGAGCTTGAGCAGGAAGGTACGATAGTTACCAGGCAGGGCAAAGGCAGCTTTATCTCTCCGTATATCAAGGGTAAAAATGTGATCGAGCAACGGCAAAAAAGACTGAGTGTAATCATCGAGAAAGCGATTCTTGAAGCGTTGGGACTAGGATTTCCGGTTGAAGATATTGAGACCACTTTTACGCTGCATCTTGCCGGGTGGCGTGAAAGAAGATCTCCGTCCGATATGCAAAAGGGACGTCTTCCAGCGAGTAGACAGCAGGTCAGGTTCGCAGGCAGCCATGACCTGGCTGTTGAGCTACTTGCCGTGCACTTGAGCACGATCGATCCAGGTGTGCAACTATCGACCAATTTTATTGGAAGTTTACCCGGTTTATTGGCTTTGGAACGTGGGGAAGCTGATATCGCCGGAGCCCATTTGTATGATGAAGAGACAGGTGAATACAACATTTCATACGCAAAAAAGCTTATACCGAATGAGACTCTCGTACTGATCAACCTCGTACAACGCATCCAGGGCTTAATGATAAAACCTGGCAATCCTAAACATATATTAAGTATCCGTGATCTCGACCGGTCTGATATTACCTTTGTGAACCGGCAAAAAGGATCGGGAACGCGCATTTTACTGGATGCAGAATTAAGGCGTCAGAACATCTCATCTGCCAGGATTAACGGCTATGACCGTGAGGAAACTACACACAGCAGAGTCGCTGGAGTTATATCACAGGATGAAGCGGATGTTGGATTGGGAGCCCAGTCTTCTGCCAGCGCCGCCGGACTCGATTTTATACCGTTAGTCAAAGAGCGGTATGACCTCATAATGTTAAAGGATAGCCTTGAATTACCTCCATATAATCTGATTCCAGCGAGCATCCGCAGTGAAACCTTTTTAGCTATGCTCAGTTCCATACCAGGGTATGATACCAGCGAAACAGGACGCACGTATATCGTTAGTCCCGAAGATAGAAAAGGAGCAACTCAATGAGATCCCCTAACCAAAAGCGCGGCATTTTTTCAGTTCTTCTAGTCATCTTGCTTTCACTCGGACTTATCAGTTCTTTGTTCGGGTGCAATAGCACATCAGAACCGGTATCAAGCGGAGAAGCCATAACTGTACATTCTGAGCTCAAAACAACTGTTGGTGAATCGACTCCAACAACTCCAGTTCAAACAACAGAGCCACCCTCAACCACAAAACCAGCAAATCCTGAGATAATTCTAGCGACCACTACCAGTGTACAAGATAGTGGACTTCTTGATGTATTGATACCGATATTTGAACAAAAGACAGGGTATAAAGTCAAAACAATCGCCGTAGGCACTGGAACGGCAATTGCTATGGGACAGCGCGGGGAAGCAGACGTTATCTTTGTCCATGATCCATCCAAGGAGGTGCCGTTTATGGACAGCGGCGCCGGAATGAACCGCAAATTGGTAGCGCACAACTATTTTATCATTGCTGGACCGGCATCTGATCCGGCAGGCATAAAAGGTATGACATCCGTTGTAGATGCCTTTAAAAAAATTGCCGCTAAGGGCTCCACTTTTATCAGTCGAGGTGATGCTTCCGGGACGAACAGCAGGGAACTACAAATCTGGAAACTCGTCGGCATCACCCCTAAAGGACAAAGCTGGTATCAGGAGTCTGGACAGGGAATGGGAGCCACACTCAACATTGCCGCTGAGAAAAATGGATATACACTTAGCGACCGCGGTACCTATCTAGCCACACGAGCAACCACAGGTTTGAATATACTCTTGGAAGGAACTGATTCTAACCTGATGAACATCTACCATGTAATTCAAGTAAATCCGACAAAGTTTGATAAGGTTAACGGTCCCGGTGGTAGAGCATTTGTGGTCTTCATGATTGACCCGGAAACACAAGCCATTATCGCAAATTATGGTGTTGATAAATACGGCGAGGTTTTGTTCTTTGCCGATGCCACCAAGACCAAAGCCGATCTGGGCAGTTACTAATCTCTTATACAGAAATAGTAATAGGGTCTTTTATTATCCTTTGACAGAGGATGACAATAGACCCTATTATCCTCTAAAAGGAGCGCAATTCTTTGGATTTGATCCTTGATGGCATTGTCCAGGCTTTTAAACTACTGATTCAAGGCGACCCTGAAGTTATCAAAATATGCTTGCTGTCGCTGGGAGTTTCATTCTCTGCGACGCTTATCAGCCTGGTTTTCGGTGTCTCACTAGGTGTCGCAATTGGTCTAAACCGATTTAAGGGGCGCAGGTTCCTGGTGACATTAATTAATACCGGCATGGGTGCCCCACCGGTAGTAGTTGGGCTGATTGTCACCATTTTTCTCTGGCGCTATGGGCCTCTCGGTTTTCTACATATACTCTACACACCTGCTGCAATGGTTGTTGCTCAATGTATTATTTCATTGCCCATAATCATGGGTTTTACACTGGCTTCTGTACAACAAATCGATCCGAAATTACGTCTTCAAATCCAGGCGCTTGGTGCCTCCCGAGGTCAGATGCTTTGGCTATTGGTCAAGGAATCGCGCCTGCCGCTGCTGGCAGCGGTGATGGCTGGTTTCGGTGCAATTATCTCGGAAGTTGGCGCCTCGATGATGGTCGGCGGTAATATCCTGGGTCAGACCAGGGTGCTAACGACTGCGATCGTGATGGAAAACAGCAAGGGTGAATTTGCGGTGGCGATAGCACTAAGTATCATCCTTATGATCCTGGTCTATGCTGTCAATCTCGTACTTACCGTCGTTCAACAGCGGAGCAGACTTTCATGATAACCAAGGTGAAGTCAATAGCGACTGTTGCTGCGACCAATCTGACAATGTCCTTTGATGTGCACAAGATACTCGACGTTTCATCACTACAGGTATTGCCCAATGAGGTGCTCGTTATCATTGGTCCGAACGGTTCAGGGAAGACGACACTTCTCCTTTGTTTGGCGCTCCTGATGAAACCAACGACTGGTGATATTAAATATTCAGGTGAAACAATAATTGATGAGCGTCTAATACTGCAGCTGAGACGCCGCATCGCCGTTGTGTTCCAGGAACCACTCTTGCTTAACAGCACAGTCTGGGACAACGTGACTCTTGGTTTAAGTTTAAGAAATGTTTCAAAGAATGAGGCAAAAGACAGGGCGCAAAAATGGCTGGAACGTTTCGGGGTTGCCAATCTCGCAAAGCGTCAGGCCAGAACCTTATCCGGCGGTGAAGCCAAGCGGGTGAGCCTGGCGCGCGCTTTTGCACTCGAACCAGAAGTGCTTTTCCTCGATGAGCCTTTTACAGCACTAGACAGCCCTACTCGCCAAGCTCTTCTTGAAGATTTTGAGAGCGTGCTAAGGGAAACTAAAGTCAGCACGGTGATGGTAACTCACGATCGAAATGAAGCCCTGGTCCTAGCTGACCGTGTGGCGGTGCTTATTCGAGGACAGATACGGCAAGTGGGAAAACCAGACGAAGTATTTAATTATCCAGTTGATGAAGAGGTGGCGGGATTCGTCGAAGCCGGTAATATTCTTGCCGGCGAGATTGTTTCCGATAATGAAGGATTAGCAATAGTCGAAACGGGTAGCCGGGAGATTGAAGTTGTTAGTAATCTGAAAACGGGCACGAAAGTCACTATCTGTCTACGCCACGAAGATGTAACATTGGCTCTGCCAGGCGCTGAGTCCTTTACGAGCAGTGCACGAAATCGATTTAAAGGGAAGGTAGTACGGCTATTTCCCGTCAGTTCACAGGTGAGGGTGACGATTGATTGCGGTTTTCCCCTGGTGGCGCTTATCACGCGTCGGAGCCTGGAGGGTATGGGATTGAAAGAGGGTCAAGAAGTTATTGCCACTTTCAAAGCATCGTCCATCCATCTGATATCGCACAAATAGCCTACAAAATTCCAAACCCCAAGACACAAGCTCCAATATCAATTACTGACAACAAACAGCTTCCAAGACTTTATTTTGACGAGCAATTATGGTACATTGATTTACGGATAGGAGTGTAGCTCAGTTGGAAGAGCAGTGGTCTCCAAAACCACCGGTCGCGGGTTCGAATCCTGCCACTCCTGCCAGGTAATTGATCGGGAATGCCGAAGTGGTGGAAGCTGGTAGACACGCCATCTTGAGGGGGTGGTGGGCGAAAGCCTGTGAGAGTTCAAATCTCTCCTTCGGCACCAACGAACAATAACCAAGATACAAGATACAATAATCAGTAAGAAATAAACAATAGTCAATAAACAATATTCAAGAAGGAGTAACCCCTCACCTTTGTCCTCTCCCACAAGGGGAGAGGAAATCAAAATTGAGGGATTTTATAAGCGGAAGTAGTTCAGTGGTAGAATGCCTCCTTGCCAAGGAGGAAGTCGCGAGTTCGAATCTCGTCTTCCGCTCCATTTATAGTGAGCAAGCCGAACCAGAAGCCGAAGTGGCGGAATAGGCAGACGCGACAGTCTCAAAAACTGTTGAAGGGCGACCTTCGTGTCGGTTCGATCCCGACCTTCGGCACCAAATCAACAAATCCAAACAAACACCAATTATTCAAGATGAATATAAACAAACAGCCTCGGGTTCTAAAATCCTGGGTCCGGTTCCTGTTGATTATCGCAGGGACTATTTTTGTCGGGCTTGGGATTCTAGGAATGTTCCTACCGCTTCTACCCACGACGCCCTTTCTTTTGCTTGCCGCTGCATGCTATGGAAGGAGTTCACAAAGGCTCTACAACTGGCTTTTACACAACGGCTGGTTTGGGAAATATCTCCGAAATTACCTGGATAAAAAAGGCATCCCCTTAAAGATTAAGATATATGCAATCAGCTTACTCTGGATAGTAGTAGGAATATCAGCAATATTTGCGGTTGATAACCTAATCGTGAGAATTATCCTGTTGATAGTTGCGGCGAGTGTGACAACACATCTCGTCCTCGTACCTAATTATAAAGAATAACTGCCCGTTGTCTCCCTCTGTCTGTATGTTCTTTTCTTAAACCAACCTGAAATGTTATAAGTTTGCAATAACTTATCTGTCGATTATATTACTATTAAACATACCTCATGCTATCTTAATACTGGAAAAATACGTTTAATATTATAGCTGCATGCGAAATACTACTTTCGCGAAGCTGTATTGTTGTTTCACCAGGATATAACCCTCAAATTCTTGTCTGGTTATTTAGTGGAAAAAATCTTTGAAAAGAAGGAGTATGATGACGAAGCTAAAATCTTATTTAACTCTATCATTCGCCGTAATCACATCTTTAATTGCCGCGATGTTGTTTACGGCTCCTGTTATGGCGGCGGGATCGATATCCACCTCTCCCCTTTCTGGCTCGGTGGGTAGCGTGGTTAGTATAAGTGGCAACACTTTCACTGGAGGCAGTACTTATTCAATAACCTGGGATGGCGTCCCGATTCCAGGAGAAACCGGCACCATTACCGCAGGAGGAGCCTTAACATCGACAGTCCTTATTGTCCCTGCTTCGGTTGCCGGAGCGCACAATATTCAAGTAACCACGAGTGCAGGCGCCGGAGATACCAGCAACATTAGACAATTCACCGTTGTTCCTGCGATTACACTCAGCGACACAACGGTAACGCCAGGTACCACGATTTTAGTGAACGGGACTGGTTTCGGTCCCAGCCGCTCAGTTACAATATTCGTCGACAGTATTGCTCGGACAACCGCCACAACCGATACCGCCGGCACATTTATCGGCAGCTTGCAGATACCTTCGGGAGCCGGCGGCACTCACACAGTCACGGCGACCGATACTTCCCTGAACACGGCCTCTACTTCTTATACAATGACTTCATCATTGACCATCAGTTCCAGTTCGGGCACAGTAGGTTCACAACTCACCATTAACGGTGCTAATTTCGCAGCCAGCACTACAGTCAGAATCTATATAGGAAGCACTTTGACATCCACAACAACCACTAATACAAGCGGCTCTTTTTCTGTCACGATTACCGTCCCACAGGGTGCTTTTGGAAGCCATACCATTACGGCGACCGATTCACTGGCAAACAGTGCAACCGCTACATTTAATATCACTCCGACTATATCTGTAAACACAACTACTATCAGCACCGGCTCACAAATAACCGTAAGCGGTAATGGTTTTGCTGCTTCATCGACGATACGTTTTTATCTTGATAATTCGCTACTCAGCCCGATAGACAGCACAAATTCCCTGGGCACTTTCAGCGCAAATCTCGTTATGCCCGTAATTTCAGGCGGAAATCATATCTTGCAAGCCAGGGACGCCAATGGTAACTCCGCAAACTTCAATTTCTCAGTGACGCAGGGAATCACTGTTGATCCGCTATCAATTACTGCCGGATCAAATGTCCAGATCAGTGGAAAGGGATTAACTGCTAGCCGATTAGTAAGCATCAAATTGGACGGCGCCCCATTGACAACTATACCTTCAGCACCGACAACAAATGCAGGAGGCGAGTTCACGGCTTCGTTTAATATGCCTTCTATTTACGGCGGTATTCACTCAATCGAGGTTACCGACGGCACCTTTACTTTCTCAACTAATATCACGGTCAACCCAGGTGCTAACATCAATGTTATCCGTGGCGGCGTGGGAACGAGTGTCACGGTTACGGGGACGAGTTTCGGCTCGAATGCAGCAATATCGATAACTTTTGATGGAGAGTCTGTAACGAGTCCCAATGCTAACAATAATGGCGCTTTTTCGGCTACCTTCAATATTCCTCCGAGCACGGGTGGTAATCACACCATCACCATTTCCGACCGAATACGGAGCATCAACTTTGGATTTTTTGTTACCACAACGGTCGTTATGAATCCAACCAGCGGGGCGGTCGGTACGTCGATTACGATAACCGGTTCCGGTTTCGGTCCGCAGCGGACGCTGACGATTAAATACGACACGACTAACATTTCGACGACGACTCAAACTGATGCTAAAGGCGGGTTTACATTTGTTTTCAACGCACCTACGAGCAAAGGCGGCAATCATTCTGTAATTGTTTCCGACGGAACCAACACTATTACGAATTCTTTCGCAATGGATGCTACTCCTCCTGCGGTCCCGGTGCTGCTTTCTCCCATCAATAAAAATGCCGGTTCGACGCCCGAACTCAAATGGGAGGGAGTCAGCGACCCCAGCGGAGTCACTTACTGGCTGCAGGTTTCAAAAGACCCAAGCTTCAATTTACTTGTAATTGAGAAGAAAGGCTTAACAACACCTGCCTACCAGGTGACTGTTGATGAGAAGCTGGAGTCGGCGAGTAAAAACGAGCCCTACTACTGGCATGTCAAAGCAATTGACGGTGCATCGAACGAAAGTGCTTTCTCGCAGGCGCAGACATTTTATGTGGGCTTTGTCCTGCAAAATTGGGCGTTGTACCTTATCTTCGGAGTCGCGGTTGTGGTAGCATTCTTCTTAGGATTTTTCCTCCGCGGAGGAGGTAAAAAAACTTCAACTCCCAAGCCACCACCCACAGCTCCACCACCTGAAGCCCAGGCATAAGTCTGATCTATGTATAATTATGCTCCGAGGTCGAACGACCCCGGAGCATTGTTTTTTAAGATAACGGGGAACTCTTTGAGTAGATGTGCTTTGTTCTATCAGAATTGAGATGCTATAATAATGAGCGTATATTGCCGCGTAGTGTAGAGGTAGCACAAGGGACTTTGGATCCTTTCGCCCAGGTTCGAATCCTGGCGCGGCAGCCAGTTTGGAAGCATTCCGAACTTCTGTTTGAAAAGAAGCAACTCATCCCAACGTTACAGCAACTTCTTTCATTCACGATCAAATGATGTCACAGTTAGTTTCCTTGATTTCAATCCACTGTTAAGTCGTGGATATAGCTGACACCTGATGTGTATTGATATCTCAAGCAGTAATTTCCCGATGTACGACCGCAATATGAACACGGGCAACCCGATTGGCGGGGATGTTACTGGTGTCAAAGCAAATCAAACGGTTTATCATGAGGCAAAATACGCTTCTTATATTGATTTGCCAGTGATACCCAATAGGTTTAAACTTTAGGGCAAGATGAATGACTAGAGAAATAGGAGACGTGGAATGGACACGCAAGCAAGTTCAATGGAAGCGAGATTGTTCCCGGTGGTGGAGACGCAGTACGGAAAAATCCGAGGTCTAAACCATCAAGGCGTTAAAACATTCAAGGGCATGAGGTACGGAGCTTCCACGGAAGGCAAAAACCGCTTCATGCCTCCACAGCCTGTAAAACCGTGGGCAGGCGTCGTCGATGCGTTCGACTATGGACAGATTAGCCCGCAGACGCCCGCCGACCGGCGCCTGGATTATCCAAATCTTATCTCCTGGCACCGACAACCGGGAGGAATCGGCGAAGATTGCCTGACCTTGAATATCTGGTCGCGGAGCGTAAATGACAACGCCAAACGCGCCGTTACGGTCGTGCTTCACGGCGGTGGTTTTACCACAGGTTCAGGAAATCACC
>Ga0315281_10013862_pt1 | contig 10889 bp, 10 predicted proteins | sample YL17G07_0_MG_FD_204540 | JGI IMG/M metagenome (GOLD analysis project Ga0315281, IMG submission 204540) | Sediment microbial communities from Yellowstone Lake, YNP, Wyoming, USA - YL17G07_0 | ecosystem: Environmental > Aquatic > Freshwater > Lake > Sediment | place: USA: Wyoming | collected... | reverse complement strand
GTCTCCATGCAGTCCTCGAAGGGATGACGCGCCCGATTGCGCGAACAAGACGAACAGGATCACGAGGTTGCCGACAGCCACGAACGAGATCATGAACATGCCGAGCAGGACGTACGTCGCCCATCCGGGGATCGCGCGGTCCGTGAACAGGCGGACGCAGACGACGGCCAGCGCGCCGATCAGCCCGGCGCCGAGCACGCCGCCGAAGCAGATGAGCGCGCGTGTCGCGATCCGATCGATGAACGGCGTCAACTGGCGGAGGCCGTGCATGATCAGCGTCGTCGGACGCATGTGCGAGCGACCCGCGTACCGCAGGCCACGCGCGCACGGCACGAAGGTGGCCGGCACGTCGAGGCTGAGGAGCGTCGAACCATACGACAGGTCGAAGAAGGGATGGAACAGGACGTGTTTCGTGAGCGACCCGCGAAACGCCGCGAAATTGCCCGTGCGGATGACCGTACCCGTCAGGAGACGGAACATCACTTTGTAGAAGAAGTACATGATCTTGAACCCGACAGACTCGCGACGCGACGTCCGGCGCGCCAGGACGACGTGGATGGTGCCGCGTGGCAACGAGGCCAGCGGCCGCAGCAGCCTCGGCAGATCGGGCGGCTGATCCTCGCCGTCCGAGTCGATGGTCACGACCCAGTCGTCGTCGTCGAGCCGGCCGGCGAGCTTGCGCAGCCCGAAGACGATCGCACGCTGGGACCCGAGATTGAACGGCACCTGGATGACGTCGACATCGGGGAGGGACCGCACCGCCATCAAGGCTGCGTCGCGCCCGCCGGTGTCGTCAATCGCCACGAAACGCAGCGTCCGAGGCGCATCGACGTCCATCCGCCCGACCTCGTCGCGGATCCGGTCGCGCAGGATCAGGAACGACTCGGAGTCGAAGTAGACGGGGCACACGATCCAGAGTGTTTGCATCGCGACGGACACATTGTCGCCGATCCCCTGACGGCGGCCAACGTGTTATTGTCCGATTCGCCTATGACGGACGGCGACGATCGGGATCTCCGGCGGAAGGCCAGGCGGTGGCTCGCCGGCGGGATCGTGCTGCGGCTCATCACGGCGGTCGTCCAGGGTCCGCTGAACCGGGATTTTCATTTCGGGGTGATCCTGCGGATGGTCGATACGGGCCGTATCCCCATATCGAACGCGACCGATCAGAGCTATCACCCTCCGCTGTACTACGCGCTGGCGGCTCCCGTCTTTGCGCTGACGCACCGGCCCAAAGCCGTCCAGATGCTGTCGCTCGTGTTCGCCATCGCCACGCTCATCGTGCTCTTCCGGCTGACGGTCCGCTCGCCGCTGTTCGGATCGCCACGGGAACGGCTGTGGGCGTTCGCGCTGCTGGCGGTGCAGCCGCAGCTCGTCGCCTACGGTCTCTTTGTTTCGAACGACACGCTGGCCACGTTGATCGGCGCGACGTGTTGCTGGCTGCTCTGGCGGTGGCTCGATCAACCTGGGGCGACGCGGCTGCGCCTGCTCGGCCTCGCCTGCGGCGCAGGCCTGCTGACGAAGGCGTCCTTCCTCGGGTTCGCGGCCGTGTTCGCCTGCGTCGTGCCGGTCATGACGTACCGGTTCGATCGCACGACCGCAGTCCGCCGCACGCTGGAATTCGTGGCGCTCGTGGTGGTGATCGGCTCGTACAAATACGTGGAGAACCTGTGGTACTTCGGCGCGCTCTCCGTCACGCCCTTTGACGTCGGCGCCGACTGGATCGTCGAACAGGCTCAGGGGCGCCACCTGCCGGGCGCCTATCTGGGTACCGCGGTCCGCTCGCTCTTCCTCGACCCAACCGGCAACAGTCGGCAACCGTATGCCGCGGCGTTGTTCCGGACGTTCTGGATCGAGTATCTGCCGATGTCGAACCTGGTGCTCGCGAGGCGATGGCCGTTCTTCCTGCCGGGATCGGGTGCGCTCGTGCTCGCGATCGTGCCCTCCGTGCTGATGGCGGCCGGAGTCGCCGAGGGTCTCGCGACCCTGCCGCGATGGCTCTTCCGCCGGAACGCGCCCGATCGGGACGCTCTCCTCGCGATCGGCACACGCCTGCCGATCGTCCTTCTGGTCTCGATACTCGGGATCATGATCGTCACGGAGTTCCGCTGGCATGCGTGGTCGATCATGCACGCCCGGCTGCTGCTGCCCGCCTGTGCCGGCGCGTATGCAGCGCTGGCCATCGGATGGTCCCGGTTGCGCGCCGTGCTGGGGACCGCCGCCGATCGCCTCGTCGTGCCAGTGCTGGCCGCACTGACCACGCTGCTGCTGGTGCAGCAGGTCGTCGACATGGTTCTCGTGCTCGGTTCGCGCGTATGAAACGCGCCCTTGGCCGATCGGCGTTTCTCGCGCTGGTGATGACGCTCGCCGCCGCAGGCTTCTGGCTCCTCTTCTCGATGTTCATGGAGTACGACGATGAAGGGTACGTCCTCATCTCGTTGAAGAACTTCGCGGAGCACGGCGGCCTGTACGACCGCGTGTATTCGCAATACGGCCCGGTGCCCTTCGAGCTGTGGGACGCGCTGCATCGGCTGCTGGGCTTTGACTTCACCAACGAGGCCGCGCGCTGGATCACGCTCGCGACGTGGCTCGGCACCGCGCTCGTGTGCGCGTTGTTGGTGGGGCGCAGGACGCGATCCCTGGCCTGGAGCGCGTTCACGCTGGCGGGCACCTTCGCCTATCTCTGGGTGATGATCAACGAGCCGGTTCATCCCGGCGGGTTGGCCTGTCTGCTGGTCGCGCTTGGCGTGTGGCTCGGCGCGGAGGCGTGGAGCGCGGACCGATTCGATCGCTTTGCGATGGCCACGGCGGTGGCGGGCGCAGCGCTCGTGTTGACCAAAGTCAATATCGGCGTCTTCTTCTTCGCGGCGACGTGCGCCTGGCTTGCGATGAACGCCCGCCTCGGCCGCGTCACGGCGTGGCTGAGCTGGCTGGCCGTCGGATGCAGCGTGTTGCTTCCCCTGGCGCTCATGTCCGCCCGCCCCGACGAGGCGTGGGTGCGGATCTACGCGCTGGTATCGGTCGGTAGCGTGCTCGGCGTCGTCGCCGCCGCGCGCTCGCTCGCGCGACCCTGTGTGACCGTGCGCACGTGGGGCATTCTCGCTGGGACGGCCGCCGCGACGGTCGTCCTGTTAGCTGCCGTCATCGTGGCGCGCGGGACGACGATGGCCGGCCTGATCGACGGTGTGCTGCTCGCGCCAAGCAGACTGCCGCGCGTGTACGAAATGGCCTACCCGTGGCGACGTGGCGCCGCGATGGTCGCGATGATCTCGCCGCTCCTCGCGGCATGGGTGATCGGCACGGGGCAGCTCGCCAGCCGCCGGGCAAGGCAACTGATCGCGGTGGCGCGCTGCGGGGCGGCCGCCGTCCTGCTCCACGGCGCGCCCAGCCTGGTGTCGACGAGCCTCTCGACTTGGGGATTTTCGTACGGTGTGTCGCTCGCGTGGCTGTTCGCCGTGCCGCTGAACGAAGACGAAGCGGACGGCGTGCACGCGTGGATCGCGCTCGTGCTCGTCTTCAACATCCTGCAGGCGTATCCGGTGGCCGGCAGTCAGGTCGCGTTTGGCAGCTATCTCCTCGTCCCGCTGGTCGCCCTGGGGCTGGCAGAGGCGGCGGTCGTGCTGCGCGAAGAGACAGCAGCATGGATGGCGACCCACGTCGCGACGGAGGCCGCGCTGGTCGCGCTGGTCGTGCTGACGGCAGCGATGGCGTTGAGCGTGGCGTCCGCCGGACGAACCCGGTTCAACGCGGGCGAGCGCGTCGGTCTTCCAGGCATGGGACCGCTGCGCCTGCCGAACCGCATCGCCGCCGACTATCAGATCGTCAGCGACAACATCCGATCGCACGGCGACATGCTGTTCACGCTGCCGGGGCTCTCCAGCGTGAATCTCTGGACGGACGTACCGGCACCGACGCTGGCAAACGTGACGCAATGGTACTCACTGCTGTCGGCGGCGCGACAGCGCGAGGTCCTGGACGCGCTCGCGACTGCCCCTCGCGCGGTGCTCCTCGTGGACCGGGATCTCGTTCGGCAGACGGTGGAAGGCGGATTCGGCCCGCGAGGCGCTCTGTACGATTGGCTGCCCACGCAATTCAGCCGCGCGTTCACACTCGATCACTTCGAACTGTGGGTGAAGCGTGGACGCCGCGTGGAGGCGCTGTCGATGGCACGGTTGTCGCCTGGCGAGCACGGTGACCGAGCCGTGTTCACCGTGCGGGAGATGCCGGCATCGGTCGCGCGCATCGAGCTCTGCGACGTCGACACGCCCCGTGCGCCCTGCGAGACGGTTGACGCGCGTGACGGGTCGCTCACCGTGGAGCCGATCGAGGTCGAATCGAACCTCCGCCTCGTGCGCGTCGGATTCGATATGACGCGAGGAGGCGCGCTGGTGCCTCGCGACAATCTGCTGATGGTGCTGCGCGACGCCGCCGGCCAGCGTCTGGCGGCGGCGCGCATGATCGAGTGATCCGGACGGCTCAGCAGTGTTCGCATGCCGGTCGTGGCGCAGGCCTTCAGGCCTGCGAGGCCGCGGCATTTTCGCAGCGCTGAAGCGCTGCGCCACGACACAAGGCAGTCCCGAGTCAGCGAACGTGGCGCAGGCCTTCAGGCCCTGGGTAGTCCCGAGTCAGCGAACGTGGCGCAGGCCTTCTTGCGAACGTGGCGCAGGCCTTCTTGCGAACGTGGCGCAGGCCTTCAGGCCTGCGATCGCGACTGAAGCCCCACGCCAGCCCTAAACCCTCACCCGGCTCAGGGTCACCGACGCGCGGGTTGTCCGGGTTTGGGCTTTCCGCGCGAGTCCGGCACGAAGCGATCTCGCGCGGGCATCTTCACCTTCGGGAGCGACGCCGCGTCGACGACCGCGTCTACGGGAACCAGCTCGTTCAGGAACAGCAGGTACGCCGTGAGGCCGTAGACCTCGTCATCGCGCAACGACCCAGGCTTGTCGGGCGGCATCGCGCGACGAATGTAGTCGAACACCGTCGTCGCATACGGCCAGTAGCTGCCGATGGTCTTGGGCGCCCGCGGATCCTTCGCGAAGGGAAACGCATCGCCGGGGAGGCGGCCGACGAGGACGTCGTTCGGTCCTTCTTTTCCCGTCTTGCCGTGGCAACTCGCGCAGCGCGCCGCGTAGATCGGCGCGCCGTCGGCGGACGTGCCGCGTCCCGGCGGCAGCCCGACGCCGTCGGGCCCCACGTCGATGTCGAGCGCGGCGATTTCGGCCGGCGTCGCGGGCCGGCCGATCCCGAACGTCGCCGGCTCTTTCGAGGGACTCTTCGTCGCCTGCGGTTTCGCCGGCGTCCGTGCCTGCGCCGCAAGCGGCACGGCGCCGCGGTTGCCGGCCAGCACGACGAAGCCGACGCCGCAGATCGCAGCGGCTCGGAGGATGTGTCGGGTCGTCATGACCACTGCTCCGTGCGATACACCACGGTGCCGTCCGGGCGAACGAGCCAGCCGGTGACGGGGTTGAAGTGGTAGCCGACCGTGCTCACGCCGCGCGTGGCCAGCAGGTCGGTGCGCGTCGGCTGCATGTAGCCGGTTTCTTCGACCGCACGGCTCATGATCACGGCTTCACGCCCTGTCCAATTCCAGAGATGCCGGAACCGCGTGTGCGCTTTCGACAGCACCGGTTCCTGCAATGTCGCCGGCGTCCACGTGGCGCCGTCGTCGGTGCTGATGTCGACGCGCGTGATCTTTCCGGAGCCGGTCCACGCGATGCCGTTGATTTCGATCCAGCCGCGGCTGACCGTCACCGGGTAGGCGGGATACGTGATGAGGGAGCGCGCGTCCATGAGGAAGCTGAAGATGCGCGACGTGCCGTCGGCCATCGGATCGGTGTACTTCGACGTTTCCTCACGCGTCATGAACGGGCGGTCCGACAGCTCGATGCGGCGCAGCCACTTCACGCTGGCGTTGCCTTCCCAGCCCGGCAGGAAGAGCCGCGCCGGATAGCCCTGCTCGGGCCGGATCGCCTCGCCGTTCTGTCCGTACGCGATCAGCGCGTCGTCGTACGCCTTCGAGACGGGAACGCTGCGCGTGAGCACCGCGGCGTCCTGCCCCTCGGCCAGGAACCACGTCGCCTTCGGGCTCGCGCCGACTTCGCGGAAGAGCGTGGCCAGCGCCACGCCGGTCCACTCGCTCGTGCTGGTGAGGCCGGCGAGCTGTTGCGGTGTGAGTTCGGCCACAGTCCCCCGGCCGCCGAAATTTCCGGAGCACTCGAGGAAATGGACGCGGCTGACACTGGGGAAGCGCTTGAGGTCGGCGAGCGTGAACACCGTCGGCCGATCGACCATCCCGTGGATCAGCAACGAGTAGGACTTGGGATCGATCTCGGGAACGCCACCGTGGTGCCGTTCGAAGTGCAAATCGGCGGGCGTGATCGTGCCGTAGAGATCCTGGTGCGGCGTCGCCGAGGAGGCCGCGCCCCGCGGTTGCCGCTGCGGCTTTTCCGACGCGGCGCGCTGTCCGAGAGCCCGGCTGGGCTTTCCCCGCACCTTGCTTGGGTCGGACGGGGTCGGCGGGGATTGCGCCGCCGCTGTCTTGCCAAGCGCAACGACGCCGGCGGCGCCAACGAGCAGATCGCGTCGCGATACCTTCATGGATGCTCCGTCGCTATGGTGTTGAGGCCGGCATTGTACTCCGGACATTGCGACCCCGGGGACCAGGAGACCGACGGAATCGACACCGCGAACCCGCACATCTCATGTAAATTACATGGATGCGAACACCGTTTGCGATGGCGTGTCTCATGCTCGCGCTGCTGCCCGGGGGCATGTCCCGGGCGGAGTCGCGGGGAAGCGACGCCCAGAGCGCCGACGCGATCGACGCGCCCCGGATCTCCCAGCAGGAGTTCAAGAAGCTCGTGGCGGCGAACAACGTCGTCATCGTGGACACGCGGAACCTGGACGCGTTCCAGGAGAGCCACATGCGCGGCGCGCTGCCGTTGCCGCTCGAAGGCCAGCTCACCTGGCCGGACGCCTACGAGAAAACCGTCGCCATCCTGCAGAAGACGCGCAAGCCGGTCGTCGTCTACTGCGCCTGAGCCGACGAGTTCACGAGCGCCCGTGCGGCGCTCATGCTGAAAGAGCGCGGCGTGAAGAACGTGCGCGCGCTGCGTGGCGGGTGGAACGATTGGGTGAACGCCGGCAACGCCGTCGTCAAGGGCAAGTAGGGACTCGGGACTCGGGGCTGGGGGCTAGGGGCTGGGGGCTACAGACTATGTTCGTCACCGTCGCCCGGCTGGGCGAAATCCCGCCGGGCACCGGCCGACAGGTCACGGTGGGCGACCGCTGGGTCGGCCTCTTTAATCTCGACGGCGCGTATCACGCGGTCGACAACCTGTGCCTGCACCGCGGCGGTCCGTTGTGCGACGGTCCAATCACCGGCCATGTCGTCACGTGCCCGTGGCACGGGTGGCAGTACGACGTCACGACCGGCACGCTGATTCAGGACCCGATCGTCGGTGTGTCGCAGCACGAGACGCGGATCGTCGGCGACGAGGTGCAGGTGCGGCTCACGGATTGAACGCAGGCCTGAAGGCCTGCGCCACTTTCCGCCCGAAGGCCCGTGCCAATTCCGGCGGCCTTGAAAGTCCCGCCCTCCTGAGCACGATCGGTGTGGACACGACCGCCGCGCCGAGCGCCAGCCATAGGAGTTGCAAGGGCCATTGCGGGCCAACACGGTATTCGATGCGAACCAATTGCTGTCGCGGGTCGCGGGTTTGAACGACGACACCGATATCACCATCCTCAGGCACGAGCGCGTTGACCATGTAGACACTCGCCGCGGGCTGATGATTGTTTCGGAAGTACAGCTGACGACGGCCAGCTCCGACGGTTTCGACCTTGCCGACCGCTCGCAGCTGGAGCGTACCGAGTCCGTCGAGCATCTCATCGATTGTCGGAGTCTCCACACGAGTCAGCGCCATCGCGACGGGACGGTCGTCGAGCTCCAACATCAGATCGGCCAGGACGGCACGCCCGTACGCTTCCGCCTCGAGCGGCGAGATCGTGCGGTCGCCATCACGGTCGAGGAGCGCGACGACGGCGGACGCGATGTTCGCCCCGGGCGTCAGGTCGACTTCAAGCGTGATCCGATCGCGCCCCAGGGACACGCGTGCGGCCTGGAGATATTCGTCCAGGCGATGCGCGGCCGTTGTCGCGGGCATCACCAGCACGAAGACGATCGCCGCTGCGAAGACCTTGCTCATCGTCGCGTCGCCCTGGTCGCGTAATCGTTCGTGGGGTCGCGGTAGATTGTGTGAATGTGATCGGTGTTGGCGTCCGTCGCGCCCTGCGGGGCGTACTCGATCAGGACGGTCGGCCCCTGAATCCTGAAGTAGGCGCCCTTGCCGTTGGTCGTCGCGCCGGCCCACGCAAAGTATGTGTCGGCGAGGCCCGTCTGAATCTCTTTCATCTTCGCCGCCGCGGCCTCGTCACCAAGCATATCGACCCATTCACGCACGAGGTCCACGAGCATCGCGCGCTGGGCGGAGGTGAAGGTCGTCGCGCGCACACCTTCAGGCGCGATCATCTTGCCGTCCGTGCCAGGACCCAACACGAGGTTGCGAACGTCGTAGCCGAGAATGGCCTGCTTCTGCTGATCCGCGGTGAGCGCATTGATCAGGGCGAACGCCTTGTCGTTCTCGTCGCCCAACGGCCGAATCGTCCTGCCATCCACGGTGTAGCGTGCCGGCTGCGCGCCCGTGTGCGTGGGCGTCAGCACGTGCTCGCGCCCTGCCAGCGTCACGTTGATGGCGAGATGATGACCGCCAAACTGCATCATCCACGGATCGGTCGTCGACGGCTTGCCGAGGATGCCGACGTAGTACTCCGCGCGTCCGAAGCGGATTCGTGAAGAGGCCTGGCGATCCGGGGCACTCCGCGTCTCGAGAACCTGATCGGCGTCGACGATGGCCATCGCTTTCTGGAACCCGTCACGGCTCAACGTGGCAGCGACCAGCGCGAGAGCGGCCCGCTCCTGCGCGGGTGTCATGTCGCCAAGTTTGAGGCCATTCCGCTCGGTGGCGCCTACCTGCATCACGATGCCGGTGGGCAGGTTCGACCAGACGGTTCGGGTCTTTTCGTTCAGGTCCATGTTGGCCTTGAGGCGCTGGCCCTGGTCGAGCGTGGCCAGAAACGCTTCCGCGGCCGCCACCGCGCGTGCCGGCGCGTCGGTTGAAGGAGCCGTGCGCTGCAGCGCTGATACACCGATCGAGGCAAGAACCAGTAGGACTGCTAACGGAACTCTCGATGGTCGATCTGACATTCCTGTCTCCATGAAAATCAAACTATCAGTATCTGATTTTCATGATACAGGCGATGGGCAGGCCACCGCACGCTGCTCAGCGGCCGCGCTCGAGGACGAGCTTGAGCGCGGCCTGTTTGATCTGCGGCTTGATGCTCCAGCTCTTGGCCATCGCCTGGAGATGCTTGATATTCAGTCCGCCAAGCAGCTTCAGCGCCGTGGGCGTGGGCGTCTTGGGGTTGTGCACGAGGTTGAGCCGCACCTGCTCGCTTTGCACCCACTGCGCCGATGTGGCGATCAGGTCCGCGACCGGCCCGTTCAGGGTCGCGAGCTTGGTGATCTCGAGGACTTCGTCCAGCGTAATCCTCGGGTTCTTGCACACGTAGAACAACACCTGCGGGTCCACATCCCGTATCAGCAGGACGCGGGTCGCGCGGTCGGCCTTCGAGGCGAGAATCAGTTTCTGCGGCCGCGGCATCGCCCGCAGTTCCTCGAGTGGCAATCGTCGCTCGACCGCCGCGTGTGGCATGTCGTGGCGTTCCAGGCAGTCGGGGCATCCCAGCGAGCCAGGGTCGGCGCTGTGACACGCGCAGCTACAGGACGTGACGTCGTTCACGGTCGCGCTCCCTCTGCGAAACAGGCCAGGTCAAACTGAAGAGGCATGCGAGCGCCAGCGCGACCTCCGGACGCGGTCAGAATTTGATCTGGCTCGAGAGCCTCAACAGACGACCCTGCAGCACCGCCTGAGGCTGGCCGAGCGTCGACCCGAAGGCCTGGTTTTGTGAAAGGACGACATTGCTGTTGGTGGCGTTGAACATGTCGAGCGCTCCGTCCACTCGGTATTTTCCAATACTGAATGTCTTTCGGAAGCTCAGATCGAGCTGCGTCCAGCGATCCAGGTACTGACTGCCTGGCGGAATGAGGTTGACCGTCACCGACTGGGTTCGCTGAGCGCCCGGAAACACGCTGGCGGCGGGCGTCCAGTTCACCGCCAGCGGCAACCCCGCGTAGCTCTGCAGCATCGCCCCAACCTGCACGCCCCAGACGATCGGGTAGCTGCCGGCAAATTTGAAGTCGTGCCTGAACGGAATGCCGTACTGACCCTGATCGCAGTAACGGAACGTGTTGGGATCGAAGCTGGCGCACGCCACGGTCACCAGCCTGTCGGCCGACCATCCGCCGAACATGTTGCCGCCCCTCGGCAGCCGCGCGGAGAAGCTCAGCTCGAGGCCGGTGTAATTGACGCTCGCCTTGGCGCGATCCGTGGCGGTCGTGTCGAGCAGATCCTGTATTCCCTGTTTCGCGCGATTGAGGTTGTACATGAGCACCGGCTCGCCGTTGAGCGGGCTCGCCGTCGTGAACGACGCGTAGTCGGCGACGCTGATCAGCGTGTTGAGCTGCTGCTCGAGATTGTAGGTGTCGCGCCGATACCAGGCGCCGGTCACCGACACGCCGGTGACCAGTTGCCGGACGATGCCGAGGCTGTACTCGATGTCGTACGGACGTTCGATTTTGGGGTCGGCATGCCGGGCCGGCGCGAGGCCGAAGTTCAGGTTGTTGCTCGGTCCGATCTCGTTGTCCTGCGCGATGCCGTCCTTGTTGGTGGACAGCACCCGGGTTGAACAGGTCGACGTGCCGGGAAGAA
>Ga0315281_10013861_pt1 | contig 10890 bp, 8 predicted proteins | sample YL17G07_0_MG_FD_204540 | JGI IMG/M metagenome (GOLD analysis project Ga0315281, IMG submission 204540) | Sediment microbial communities from Yellowstone Lake, YNP, Wyoming, USA - YL17G07_0 | ecosystem: Environmental > Aquatic > Freshwater > Lake > Sediment | place: USA: Wyoming | collected... | reverse complement strand
TTCGGTGGCGCTTTCGCTGGCGGCGGGCGGCTCGGTTCGGAGTGGGCGTCTTCGGCGCGGCGTGGGCTTCGGCGAGGGAGACTCCGCGGGCGCCACCTCCGCGGGCTCGGGCGGCGGAGGTTCCTCGATCACCAAGCTCCCGCTTTCGGCGGCGGGCGTCGGCGTGGCGGCGGGCGGCACCGGCGCGTAAACCACGCGCACCGTGGTCTGTCGCTTGGGGCATCCCCAGATCAACAGCGCCATGCCGCAAACCGAAACAAGCGTCCCGCGTCTCAAGGCACTTCCGATTTTACCACCGGGCACCGCTGTAGCGGCGACCTCTCCTCGGCGAACTGCCTGAAAAGGCAAACACGGCGGCCCCGCCGCTACAGCCGTAGTCCTGAGACAGCCCACCGGGCCGCCCCTACTCGAGGGCTTTGCCTTTTGTTTCGCGGGCGAAGAATAACGCGATTATCCCGAGCAGGTAGATAAAAGCGATGGAACTCGCGGCGCGGGCGAACGTGCCGAGATAGGCCACCAGAGTTCCCGTCAAAAACGGTCCCACGGCGGCGAGCACTCGCCCGGCGTTGAAGCAGAATCCTGAGCCCGTAGCGCGAATGCGTGTGGGAAAGATCTCCGGGAGGTAGATTGGGAATCCGCTGAAAATCCCGTTCGAGAAGAATCCGAGCGCCGGGAGCAGCACAAGGGCAGTCGAGTATGCGGAAGGCAACAGGAAGGCGGCAGGGAGCGCCGCAGCCGACCCCAGCAGCATCACCAGAAAGGCGCCGCGTCTTCCCAGCCAGTCCGCGAGGGGGGCGAAGACGAGGTAGCCCACGATCGCCCCGGCATTCAGGCTCATGGCGGCGTAGCTGACCAGCCGGACGGTTGAGACTTCGTCCAGACCGCGCGGCGCCAGCAACTCGCGGATGAGAGTTGGCGTCCAGTTGGTGGCGCCCCAAAGGCCGAACACGGCGACGAAGGCGAGCGCCGTGCCGACGAGCGTGTCCCGGCGCACCCGGGGGCGGAAGAGTTGCCGCAGGGTCAGGGGCTGCAACCCTTCCGCTTGTTCGCCGCGGCGGACCTCGACCCAGCGGTCCGGCTCGCGCACCTTGAGCCGAACCAGCAAGGCCACTACAGCTGGCGCCAGGCCCACAAGGAACATGACGCGCCAGCTGTGAGCGGAAAGAAGGAGATTGAAAGCCGCGGCCAGGAAGTAGCCCGCGCCCCAGGCCGACTGGAGCAGGCCCGCACCTTTCACCCGCAGGGACTCCGGCCAGACTTCGGCCACCAGGGTTGCGCCCGCTGCCCATTCTCCGCCGATGCCCAGAGCGGTCAGGAAACGATAGATCGCGAGCTCCCACCAGGAGTGCGACAAGGCGGCTAAGGCGGTGAACACCGCGTAGATGAGGATGGTGATTACCAAGGTGCGCGCGCGGCCAAGGTAGTCCGCCGCGACGCCAAAGACGATGCCCCCCACCGCCCAACCCACCACGAAGATGGCAAAGATGATGCCGCCGTACCAACCGATGTTCTCGGGAGAACCTCGGCTGCCGAGCAGTTCCTTCAGGGCGGGCGTTAGAACGAGCGCGTAGATCGTGGCGTCCATCGAATCGAAGACCCAGCCCAGCCACGCCACAACCAGGACCAGCCACTGATAACCCGAAAGCTGGCGCCAGGAAGAGGTGGGGGATGAATGCGTTACGGCGAGGTGAGGTTTCATCCCGGTTGGCTCGCGGGGGGGGGTGTGCGCCACAGCGCGTCCAACGCGGGAAGGCGTGGAGAGACAAAGCGCATTCCGAAACCCTGGAGAAAGACCTGGCCGGGCATTCCCGCCACGCTCAGAAGGATCAGGAGAAGACCCATGAGCAGCACCAGGGCCAGCGCCGCCAGCACCATGGTGAACGGGGTCCAGACCCAGGCTACGCCGACCACGCGCAACGTCAGGACAACCAGCGCGGCGCTGATGATGACCCCCGAAAAGAGGATCACGAGCGCGGGGAAGAGCACGAACAGCACGGCGATGCCCACGCCCACCGACACCACAAACCGCAGCACGACGTAGAGCACGAAGGGGCCAGCCTCCGCGCGCATCGCCCTCCACAACTTCCGCCAGGCGGCGAGGAGAGGGAGACGTTCGGCATACATGATGGGGACGGCTAAGTCGTCCGTGAGGGTGATGACGAGGGCGAGGGCCAAGCCCAGCAGCGCTTGTGCCAACAGCAGGCCTGCCAGCATCATCGGAACGCTAATGGAATGGTTCCCAGAGGCGGCGGCCGTGCGCAAGTAGGGGAAGACCGCCAGAATTCCAGTGCCCAGCGCCGCGCCCACCACGACCAAGGCGCCCAGGAGCCAAAAGAAGTAGGAATGCGCCAGCGGGCGAGTTTCCGGCAGGGCGCGCCTGATCAGGATTTCTCCCCTGAGAATGCTATCCACGAGCACGAAGCGGCAGATGGCGCGCAGGTAAACGAGGGCGACGGCCAGACTGAGCCCCAGCACCATGGCGAGCAAGATGAGCCAAGTATGTTGGGCGACGTATTCCCGCAGGCGGGTCAACGTTTCCAGAAGGCCAAGGTCGCTGGGCAGTGTGCCCAGGCTCCAGTGGAAAGCTGCGGACGTCGTCCCGCCCCCCAGGAATAGGCAGACGACGCTGAGTTTGATCCAGCGTCGCGCGGCGAAGGGGTTGAGCAGAAGCTGGACGGCGTCGGAGAAGGCCGAGGTAAGCGCCCCCGCCGGCGAGGCGTGGACACCGAGAGGCGCGTGTTTCCTTTCGAGCGGCCCAGGGAGCGCACCTTGGGAAGGGCTGCTCACTGGGTCTCCTTCGCCGGGAAAAAGCTCCGCCCGGATAGGAGAGCGCAGGGTCCGCCGCGTTGCCCTGGAGTATTCTTCCCGCGGGCCAGGCAAACCCAAAGTGATTGTGACCTTCGCCCCAACTCGAACGCTAGAATCCGCATTTTTCTCCGGTGGGGTGAGGCCGGAGCCGTCGGAGCCTTCCGACCGGCTCTAGTGCGACGCGCCCGAAGCTTCTGGCGACTTGACATGGTCGTGGTATTGGTGTCGCCAGTCTTCGCGCTTGGCCAGTACGAATTTCTTGGCGTCCGCGAAAGAGGCGAAGGGGCGTTTGCCCTTGATAAGGTTGCAGGGCTGGCAGGCCGTCACGAGATTGTCCATGCTTCGGCTGCCACCTCGGGCGTGAGGATGAATGTGGTCGATCGTCAGAATCAGCCAATTCTCGAAGTGACGTAAGCCATCCAGTCCGCAGTACTGGCACTTGAAATGATCCCTCTTGAAGATCTTCATGGCTTCTTCGCGCGGCAGACGCGGTAGGCCGAATAAGAACTTCGCAATCTGCTTGAGGGCCATAGCTCCTCCTTCCGAGGCTCGGGCACAAGATGGCAGCATCGCCTCAGGGTGCATTATTCGGACGACTCACTACGCAACTTGCCGGTCGTCCGTTGCCTGCGATTATCTTAACTCTGTCAACCCGGTTTTGGTAGTGTTGGCAACCCCGAAGGCCGGGAGGCCGGATGGCTGATCTGGAGTGCCTGGGATGCGGCGCCGTGTGTTGCTAGCGGGGCAGGGTAAGGCGAAAAGTGGTTCCCCGGTTGACTTCGCTCGTGAAATCGATGGACCCATTGTGCAGTTGGATGATTCGATAAACCATCGCCAGCCCCACGCCGCTCCCGCCCGGCTTGGTGGTGAAGTAGAGCAAGAAGACTTTCTGCCGGGCCTCGGAAGGAATGCCCACACCCTGGTCGGCAATCTCGAGTTCCAGGCGATCCGCGAAGGCGCGCGGCGTGACTTTCAATTCTCCCCCGGCAGGCATCGCCTGGCAGCCGTTCAAGACCAGATTCAGCAAGGCTTGTTTCATCAGATCCCGGTCCAGGAGCAGGCGGGGCAGAGCGCCGTCGGCTTGGAAGAGCAGGCGAACGTTGTTCTGCCGGGCGTGGGGCTGGGCCAGCGTGAAGACATCGCGCACCAGACCCCCGATGTCGGTCTCAGCGGGATGGAGTTCGAGTGGGCGGTTGAAATCAAGAAAGGTTTTTACCACACGGTCGAGGCGACGAATTTCCGCCCCCAAGATGTCCACCTGCGGCTTGACGTGCTCGCCCTGCCCCTGGAGCTTCGACTTGAGGATCTCCAGTTGCAGCACCATGGCGTTGAGCGGGTTCTTGACCTCGTGCGCGACTCCGGAGGTGAGCTTGCCGAGGGCGGCCAGTTTCGCCGTGACATCGAGCTGATCTTCCAGTCGGGCCCGCGTGCTGGCGTCACGTAGCGTCACCAGGCTGCCCACCCGCTCCTTGTCCGCCTCGACGAATTGGACGCTGACCGCCACGCGGGGAATTTCAGCCTCGCCTGCCAACTCCACCACTTGCCAGGGGAGCGACTGCCGGCTGCGAAAGGCCTCGCGCAGCAGCTGGTCGAGCGGATTGTCCGCCGAGAAAATCTTCGGGGCCAACAAGCGGCCCGACGCGTCAGGTGCGCGACGGAGAAAGCGCGCAACGGCGGGTGTGGCCAGAACCAGCCGGTCCTGCTTATCGAACAACAACAGCCCGTCGGCGAGGTTGGCGAAGAGCTGGTCGAGGTTCTCCTTCAGCGCGACAAAGGCGGCCTTCTCCCCGCGAATCTGCTCTCCCAACAGGTTCAACTTCGAGGAGAGGATGCCCCACTCGTCGGCTCCTTTCACCGGGAGCGTCGCTCCGTATTCGCCGCGCGCCAGGCGATCGACGCTGCGCGAAATGGTCTCCAGCGGGCGAAGCAGGCGGTAGGAGAGCAGCCCCGCCGATACGGTGGCCAGCAGGATGGCCAAAGCCGAAAGCGTCAGGGCTGAATTCAGCTCCGGAGTGATCTGGCTCCGCAGGAAGAGCGTGGAGACGCCCACGCGCACGTCGCCCAGGGGCTTGTCGCCCAGGTCCAGCGCCAGCGCCACCTCGTAAACGCGCGGCGGGCCGTAAATGACGCGGAGTTGGCGCAGCAGCCCGGCGCGGACCAAGTCGCGATAAGGCGGCGCCGGCTCGAACCGCCGCCCCATTTCGCTCGGATCGTTGTGGACCAGGACGCGGCGCGCGGTATCGGTGATGGCGACGTAGTAGATGGTGGGCGAATAGCCCAACGCAGACTCGAGCAAGGAGGTGAAACCCCGGTCGGCGGCGAGTGTTGCTTGCACGAAGCGGCGTAGCGCCTCCGGATCGTTCGGGTCGGCGCCCACGGGCATGCGAGTCTGGGCCAGAACGCTCCGGGCCTGGTGGTAGATTTCGCTGGCTATGTACTGGCCCTTGCTCTCGACTTCCGTCAGGGCCTGCCGCGTTAGACTGGAAATGTAGAGCGTGGAAGTGGCCAGCACCACCAGCAGTACCAAGAGGGAAATCAGCCCCGTGAGCTTGGCTTTAAGGCCGAGTCGCATATTCCTTCAGCTTGTTGTGGAGGGTTTTCAAACTGATGCCCAGAAGTTCCGCGGCACGTGTCTTGTTGTTTTGCGTGAAGGCCAGGGTTTCGAAAATCAGACGCCGCTCGGCCTCTTCCACGGTCAAGCCAGGGTGCAGGCGCAGGCGGTCCTCGGCATCCGCGGACACGAGACGTCCCGAGTCGGGGGTCAGGTCTTGGCTGCGCAGGATTTCTGCTGAGCAAGTGACCAGGGCGCGCTCCAAGATGTTCCGCAGCTCGCGAACGTTGCCGGGCCAACTATGGTGCCGGAAGGCTTCAAGCACCGCGTCGTCCACGGCCTTCACCGCGCGATTGTGCTTGCGGTTCAGTTCTTCCAGAAGCGCCGCCGTCAGTTCGGGGAGGTCGTCCAGGCGCTCGCGCAGGGGGGGCATATTGAGGCGGACGACGTTCAGCCGGAAATAGAGGTCGCTCCGCAGTTGTCCCTTGCTGACGGCCTCTTCGGGGACCTTGTTGGTTGAGGCCAGCACGCGCACATCCACGGAAATCTCCGACTTGCTCCCCAGGCGGCGCACCTTGGAGTCTTCCAGCACGCGCAGGAGTTTGGCCTGGGTGGTGACGGGCATCTCGCCGATCTCATCCAGCAGCAGCGTGCCGCCGTCGGCCAATTCGAAGCAACCCAGGCGGCGGTCCACGGCGCCGGTGAACGCGCCTTTTTCGTGCCCGAAGATCTCGCTCTCCATCAAGGTTTCCGGGATCGCCGCGCAGTTCAAGGGCACATAGGGCTTGGCGCTCCGGGGGCTCAGCTCGTGGATGGTCTGCGCCGCCAGTTCTTTGCCTGTCCCGCTTTCGCCGGTGATGAGCACCGAGGCGCGCGAAGGCGCTACCTGGGCGATGAGTGACATCGCCTCCTGCATCTTCTTCGCCCGCCCCACCAGGCGTCCCAGGACGCCCAAATCGCGCAGCCGCCGGTGGGCGATCTCCAGTTGCCGCTCCTTCTCGGAACGCTCCAGGCAGTTCCGCAGCTCCACCTGGAGCCGCTTCGGGTCCAGAGGCTTCTCGAGGAAGTTGAAGGCGCCGAGTTTGGTGGCTTCCACGGCTTCCTCGATGGTTCCCTGGCCGGTGAGCATGATGAAGCCAAGGCCGGGTTGTGTTTCGTGGAGCTGCTTCAGCAACTCCATCCCGGTCATCCTGGGCATGCGCAGGTCGGAGAGGATGACGGCAGGGCCGAAGGAGGCGGCTTTCTCCAGGGCTTCCGTGCCGTCGGCGGCGGTCTCGGCCTGGTAACCCCAGGCGCGGAGAAGCTCCGCCAGACCTTGCCGCTCGTGGGCCTCGTCTTCCACTACGAGAATCCTGGCGCTGGTGGTCACGCTGGTTTTCCCTGATTCGCAGGTATTATAGTACACTGCTTCTCCAGCGGGTTGAACGGGGCGACGGCGGCGCATCGGCTTTGTGTCCGCTGCGAGGGTCTGGTCACCCCAAACGCTTGTCCTTTTCGTAACTATTGAATCATGAATAGCCAAGTATTAGACTGTTCGGAGAAGTCAGTCACTTGCTGCCATGGGAACTGGAGTCCTTGTCGTTGACGACGAAGAAGTGGCGCGAGCCTTTTGCGCCGATGTGCTGAGCGAACTCGGGTTCGTAGCGCACGGGGCCGAGTCCGCCCAGCAGGCGCTCGAGATGCTAGAGGGCGGGCAGTTCGACATCGTCCTGGCGGACGTGCGGATGCCTGGCATGAGCGGCCTGGAGCTGCTCAAGACCATCCGGGACACCTACCCTGAAATCGATGTGGTAATGATGACGGGCTACGGGACAGTTGCCTCTGCGGTCCAGGCCATCAAGCAAGGGGCCTACGATTACCTGACGAAGCCGTTGAAACTCGAAGACCTGAGGCACGTTTTCCAGCGACTCGTCGAGAAGCAGGAATTGGCGGCGGAAAACCGGCTGCTGCGCGAGCAGGTCAAAACGCGCCAAGGTTTTGCCAACCTAATCGGCACCTCGCCGAAGATGCAGAAGCTCTATCGCCTGATCCTGAAGGTTGCCCCGAAGCGCCATCCCGTGCTGATCGTGGGGGAGAGCGGCACCGGGAAAGAGCTGGTGGCGCGCGCCATTCACGCTTACAGCCCCTGGCACATGAAGCCCTTCGTGCCGGTGGATTGCGGGGCCTTGAGCCCTACCCTCATCGAGAGCGAGCTGTTCGGGCACGTGCGCGGGGCGTTCACTGGGGCCACGCAATCCCGCCTGGGCCTGCTGGCGACGGCGCAAGGGGGGACGGTCTTCCTGGACGAAGTCGCGGAACTTCCGGTGGAGCTCCAGGCAAAAATGCTGCGCGCCCTCCAGGAGCGCGAAATCAAACCCATCGGCTCGAACGAACGGACGCGCCTGGACGCCCGGGTCATCGCGGCCACGAACCAGGAGTTGCAGGCCGCGGTCCGGCGCGGCGACTTCCGTAAGGAGTTGTATTTCCGCCTGGACGTGGTTTCGACCAAGATTCCGCCGCTGCGCGAGCGCAAGAGCGATATCCCCGCCCTGGTCCATTACTTCCTCGAGCGGTACGGCGGAGATGATAGCCGCGTCACCGGCATTTCCTATGAGGCCATGACGCGCCTGATGAGCTACGACTGGCCCGGCAACGTGCGCGAACTGGAGAATTGCGTCCAGCGCGCCCTGGCGTTGGGTTCAGGGTCGGTCATCCAGGTGAAGGACCTGCCCTCGAACTTGCTCTACCAGGCAAGGAATGCCGCGGAAAGCCAGGAAACTCCCACGCTCAGGGAACTCGAACGCCGCGCTATCCTCCAGGCGCTTGACGCGACACGTGGCGATCGCCTGCGGGCCGCCAAATTGCTCGGTATCGGCAAGACCACCATCTACAGAAAGCTCAAGGAATACGGGATCGAGCAAAGCCAGAACACCCGTCCTCCAGCCTAGCTGCCCGCAGCGCCCCGGCATGGCTTCGCCCTGCTGCCATCCGTGAGCCCTGCACCGGGGAAGAGAGGCCGTTGCCTTGGTTCTTCCTGCCACTGTGCGGGCTGCATATTTCTTGCCCCTTGCTTTTGCGCTATGCTTAGCAGGTCTAATCAGGCTCATTGCGTGCGCACAGGAGGCGTTTCGCGACTCGCTCTGGAGTAAGGGGTGAGTTTCGCCTTTGGAGGAGGGGAGGGATTTGTGTCCAATTCTCAGGCCGCGGGACCCTGGGGTACGCTGCTCAAGCCCCTCGCCGTGAAGGGATTCGCGGGGATTGTGCGGAGCCTGCTGGAGGAGACTAGGTGAGCCGGATCCTGCTCCTGGTGGATAACCAGCGCCAGCGCCGCTTGCTGGCGGAGTTGCTCGCGCGGCGCTACCAGCCCATCGTGCCTGACTCGGATCAGGCACTGGAGGCGGCGTTCGACCTCTGCATCCTGGACGGTCCGGCTTGGGACCGTCTCTCCAAGCGGGTCCGAGCCAGACGCGAAGCCGCCCAGCCGATCTTTGTTCCTTTTCTTCTGGTCACAGCCCGCAAGGACGCAGGGCTTGTGACTCGGCACCTGGGGAAGACGATCGACCATCTGGTTTTCACCCCCATTGACAAGGCTGAATTGCTGGCGGCGGTGGAGATTTGTTTGCGCGCCCGGCGCCTCTCGGTAGAAATGCGGCGGCTCAGCGACCGCGAGCGCAAGTGGGCGGAGGAGGATCTGCGCGCAACTGGCGAGCGGTTGAAGTATCTGCTCGCCTCCAGCAGTGTGGCTATATACACCGCAAGGACTTCAGGCCACTACGGACCTACCTCTATCACCGAGAACGTGAGAGAAATGTTGGGCTATGAACCTGAAGAGCTCACCGCAGATTCAAGTTTCTGGATCGACCACGTTCATCCAGAAGACCGCCGGCGCATTTTGACGGAGTTGCCGCGGCTCGAGCGGGGAGTCTGTACTTACGAGTACCGTTTCCAGCACAAGGACGGCACGTACCGGTGGATGCGCGACGAGATGCGGTTGATAACGGATGCGCTCGGAAATCCTGCCGAGATCGTGGGTTACTGGATAGACATCAGCGAGCGCAAGCGGGCGGAAGCGGCGCTGCGGGCCTCTGAGGAGCGTTCCCGGCGCATCGTGGAGACGGCCGAAGAAGGTATCTGGGTGATTGACGCCGAGAGCAGGACGACCTTTGCCAACAAGAAGATGGCCGAGATGCTGGGTTGTACGCAGGAAGAGATGATGGGCCGATCCTTGTTTGATTTCATGGACGAGGAGGAGCGTGCGCTTGCCAAGCTCCTTGTGGAGCGGCGGCGCCGGGGCATCAGGGAGCAGCACGATTTCAAGTTCCGCCGCCAGGCGGCTCCACACTATGGGCGCTCTTGGCCACCAGTCCGGTGTTCGACGAAGCGGGGCGGTACATGGGCGCACTCACCATGGTGACCGACATTACCCAGCGTAAGCAGCTCCAGGAGCAGTTTCGCCAGGTGCAGAAGATGGAAGCCGTGGGACGCTTGGCGGGCGGGATAGCACACGACTTCAACAACCTGCTCACCGTCATCATGGGTTTTGGGCAATTGCTCCATGAGAAGCTGGCCGCAGGCGATCCGCTTCGAGCGTATGTTGACACTATCAACAAAGCCGGAGACCGAGCCGCCGGGCTGACGCGACAATTGCTGGCTTTCAGCCGCCAGCAGGTGCTCACGCCCCAAGTGCTGGATTTGAATAGTGTGGTGGCGAACGTGAACACCATGCTTCGGCGCCTGATCGGCGAGGATATCGACCTCGTCATCAGGAAGGAACCTGGGCTGGGTCAGGTGAAGGCTGACCCTGGCCAGATCGAGCAGGTGATTATGAACCTGGCCGTAAACGCGCGGGATGCCATGCCCCAGGGTGGCAAGCTGACCATTAAGACGGCCAACGTCACACTGGACGAAGCTTACGCCCGCAGCCACTATCCGCTCAAGCCAGGCCCCTACGTGATGCTGGCGGTCAGCGACACGGGCTGCGGCATGGACGAAGGGACCCGCGCGCACATTTTCGAGCCTTTCTTCACCACGAAAGCAAAGGGAATGGGAACCGGATTGGGCTTGGCGACGGTCTATGGGATCGTCAAGCAAAGCGGGGGCTATATCTAGGTGGAGAGCGAGGAGGGGCGGGGCACGACATTCACGATGTACCTGCCGCGGATTGAGGAGTCGGTTGGGGCGGTCGAGGAGAAGACGGCGGCCGCACCCGCCCGGGGCACGGAGACCGTCTTGCTGGTCGAGGACGAGGGCGAGGTTCGCGCCCTGATACGAAGGGTTCTGGAAGCCGGCGGCTACACGGTACTCGAAGCCTCGCAGGGCGAAGAGGCGCTGCGGGTTTCCGCGCAGCACCAGGGACCTATCCACCTGCTGCTAACCGATGTCGTCATGCCCGGCATGAGCGGGCGGGAACTGGCCGAGCGCTTGACGCCGCTCCGCCGCGAGACGAAAGTCCTCTACACGTCGGGTTATACGGATGACGCGATTTTGCAGCGTAGCGCTCTGGACCCGGAAGCAGCCTTCCTCCAGAAGCCCTTCACGCCGGATGCGGTTGT
>Ga0315281_10013860_pt1 | contig 10890 bp, 4 predicted proteins | sample YL17G07_0_MG_FD_204540 | JGI IMG/M metagenome (GOLD analysis project Ga0315281, IMG submission 204540) | Sediment microbial communities from Yellowstone Lake, YNP, Wyoming, USA - YL17G07_0 | ecosystem: Environmental > Aquatic > Freshwater > Lake > Sediment | place: USA: Wyoming | collected... | reverse complement strand
GAGGCCCGGACCAACCTCCGCGAGGCCGTAGCGCTGGTGCTCGAGGCGAACCGGAACCTGGTCGCCGAGGAGTCACACGGTGCCGACGTCATCCGCGAGCCGCTGCTGCTGACGGCGTGAAGCGGGTCGACCTGATCCGTCATCTTGAGACCCATGGGTGCCGGCTGCTTCGCGAAGGCGGCAACCACTCGCTCTATCTAAACCCTGAGAAGCGAAAGGCGTCGACGGTGCCACGGCATCGCGAAATCAACGAGTTCCTCGCGCGCAAGATCTGTCGCGACTTGGAGATTGCGCTTCCGTAAACGCGGATCGGCAACGCTTGTCGGTTTGTCAGAGTCGGTAGCTATTCCCGCGGATCATTCGGCCGCTGCACGGGCGAGTGCATGCGGCCTTAGCGGATGGGGAGAGATTCGAACTCTCGAGACGGTTTAACCCGTCCACACGCTTTCCAGGCGACCCCAGGGCATTCCCGAGTCCGACAAGAAACCCTAAACCCTTGACGGATCACGCGATCTGCCCGAGCTGGCTCTGGGGTTGTCGGGAAATGCCGGGTTCAATCGACAGTTGAATCGACAGTCCGACCGCCAATCGTGCGGGACATAGGCCTCAAAATCGCCGATTCTAGGTGAAATTCATACGGTGACGGGGGCGCACCGCCACGTCAGCGCTTCAGCGTGCTTCGCCACTACAGAACCGTATCTGGCCACTTGGCCATTCGATTGGGCAGGCGATGGTCCGCGAACCCGTGCAGCGATGGCGTCCCACGTCGCCAACAGCGATTACGGTATCACCGGGCCGAGCCGGACGCCATTCGCCAAGACCTTCTGCTGCCAACGAACGTACTCGGCCTGCTCGTCGGCAGTGACGGCGAGATGGCCGAGCGCGTCGACGTTGTTGCTTTGCGTCACTGTCAGGCCCATCTGAATGAAGATGGCGGTGGCGAGCGACCCATCCCGCCGGACAGCACTAAAGACATTGTCGTGCATCGAGTTGTCGTGCCAGTACGGGTCAGATACCGCCGCACCAGTAAACGTTGGATCCCAGTAATAGTCGTTGATCTGAAGCGGAGTGCGCCCTGAATTAGCCATCAACGTGCCGTCGGGCAGCGTTCGTGCAGAGATTGCCCGATTGTGATCGAACTCGATATTGTGGCCAGAGCTGATCGACAGGCCACAGGATGCAAAGTTCACGACCTGGTTGTCGTGCACATGAATGAAACCGACGTCGGTCTTTGTTGGAGAGTCGCCAGTTTGAAAACCGCATCCTGAAAACGTCAAATATGTCGCCGCATTCGCCGGCCGTGCGCCTTCGATGTAGTTGTCATGCACGTCCATCGGAGTTCCGGACAGGCCGCGGCTTTCGGGAAAATTGATGACGTCTTCCGTCTGACTGACATAGGGCTGATTCACCACTTCGTTCCACGCGACCTCGATCTTAGCATTACGTACGAAATACGTCCTGAAGGCTGAACCTCCGCTTGACGTTCCCTCGCCGAAGTTTCCGGTGTTAAAGCCACCGTGTCCGTCGCTGAAGCGCGTTTCCACGTTGCGAACGATGTTGTACCGGAAGGACACGACTTGCCCGCTGAATGTTTCGGATACTGTCGCGGGCGATCGAGAATCCCCCGCGTTGGGATAGTTGACGACGTAAGCGGCCGTGTTAAAGCCGGTCATCAGGTTGTGCTCCACGGCGACGCTCGAGAAATTGCTGGCGACGACGAAGAAGCCCATTTTCGAGCCGGCGACGTTGGGATTGACCGCATCGCCCGTGCAGTTGCGAACGATCACATTCACATTCGCATTGTAGGCGCGCACGCCGTCGGTCACACTGCTGATCCGGCAATTCTCGATGATCACGGGCGCACTGGTCGTCACTGCGACCGCGGCGAGGTTGGCATCGAGACTTTGCCAGTTACCCGAGTACGTCCCGCCGGCGTTGATGAAAATGTTGGGACCGTAGGGGTCCACGGTAAATGGAGTACTCGAGGTTACGCTCCCCTCCACCGTGGTGACTCGTATCGGGCCGGAGCTTCCAGCGGAGGGGATGGCCACGGTCAGGGAGGTGGCTGTTGCGGCGGTCACGCTGGCTGCGATGCCGTTGATCGTTACAGTGCTTGCCGGAGTGAAGTTCGTGCCCGTAACGACGGTCTTGAATCCATAGGCCGCGTGTGTTGGCGCGAAGGATGTCAGGGTCGGCAGCGCGGTGGCGGTGGCGCTGAAGGTGACCGGACTCGCGGGGAGGCCGCTGGCCGTCGCAGTGAGCGTGTTCGCCCCTGAGGTGGCCCCTAATACCCAAGTGCCGACTGCGGCGATTCCCGACGCACTTGTCGTCGCGCTCGCACTGGTAATCGACCCACCGCCAGTAGCAACGGCAAATGTAACCGCGTTGCCTGCGACAGCGTTGCTGTCAGCGTCAGTGACTTTGACCGACGGCGTGATTGCCACGGCCGAGCTGATTGCGGCAGACTGGCCGTTTCCCGCGTTGGCGGAGACCGTCGCTGCGGCGCCTGGCACCACCGCGACCGTCGCCGTCGCGCTCGTCAATCCGGTCGCACTAAAGGTTAGCGTCCTCGCTCCGATCGTCCCGCCGATCGAGAGATTCATGAAGGTCGCCGTGCCCGTGCTCGACGTCGTCGCCGTTGCCGCGCCGCCGAGTGTGCCGCCACCGCCGCTGATAGACGCCGTGACCACAGTGCCTGGAACCGCGGCCGCGTTGCCGTTCGCATCCTGCAGTTGAATCGCGGGCTGTATGGGGAATGTTGCCCGCGCCGCCGCAGACGCACTCGGCGCGGTTGTCACCGCCAGCTTCGCCGCGGTAGCGGGCGGGGTGACGGCGTCACTGCCGCCGCAGGCCTGCTGGAGCAGCGCCACAATCATGACGGAGATCCCGGACGAAATCAGACGGCGTTGCAACATCCGAACCTCGAACGTGCGAGCGATGGACCGATGAACCCAGGACTCATGGGATCGGAGTGTAAGATATTCGCAGCGGAGCGGCCAGCCCGTAACTACCCAGCGACGCAAGCCCTCATCGTGGCGGCCCGAAGACGATCCGTGATGGGTGGTTGATCGCCGTGCGGCTGCCCGCGATTCGGATCACTGGACTCGCGTCTCCAGTCGCACCGGCGGCAAAGACGATGACGTCGCTGTTGGTGAAGTTCGAAACCCACAGCCGGCCCGTCACGTCGAAGACAAGCCCCACTGGTTGGGCCAGCCCTGTGCTCGGCCCGCCAATGGTATAGAGCGGGGTTGCGTCTCCCGTTGCCCCGGGCGCAAAGACGCCGATCGAGTTGCGGTTGTAGTTCGTCACGTACAGTCGGCCGGCGGCGTCGAACACGACCCCACTTGGCCAGTCGATACCGCTGTTCGGTCCCGCGAGGATCGCCACCGGGCTGACGTTGCCGCTGCTTCCCGGCGCATAGATCGTGATCGAGTGGCCTTCGGCGTTCGCGATGTACAATCGACCCGTTGCATCGAAGGCCGCGGCGTTGGGGCCGCTCAGCCCCGTGTTGCTTCCACCGATGACTGCTCCGGGCGCCACGTCGCCATTCGCGCCGCGGGCGAAGATCAGGACGTTGTTGGCCAAGTAGTTGGGGACGTAGAGCTGGTCCGCTCTATCGAAGAGCACCTGTTGTGGGCCGGCGAGTCCGGTATTGGCCCCACCGATGACCCTGACTGGCGTGGCGTCCCCATTCGCGCCGGGCGCGAACGCGACGATGTTGCTGCCGTAGTCGCCGTAACTGGTGACATACAGGTTGCCCGCTCCGTCGAACCCGATCCCTGAGGGGTGACTGAGCGCCGTCCGCGACCCTTCGATCGTGATGACGGGAGCCGCATCGCCGTTCGCGGTTGGCGAATATGCCGTCACTGCGAACCCAGCGTGGTTGGTGACGTAAAGCGGACCGTTCCCCGCCGCCTTGGTGACAACGCTGTTCGTATAGGGGAGATACCCGGGATTGGTGATCGTGACCGACTGCCGACCGGTGCCCACCGCCGTCACCCAGAAACTGCCCTGTTGCCCTGCGACCGCGACGTCAGTGATCGGTCGCTGGCCGTCGCTGAACGCCAGTCCCGCACTCGACGCCAACGAGAATCTCGTGGGGAGAACGTTGCCAGTGTTGAGCGTTCCTCGTTCATCGGCGGGCGTCAACATCAGGAATGCCGAGTCCCCGAATGCGAGCGACGTCGGCCAACCGGCGATCTGAATGGTCCCGTCGCGCACGGTGACGACCGCCGTGTCGGCAACATACCCTGCTGTCGAGGCGATGATCGTGTCTGTGCGAAGCGCCTGGAGCTCGTACATGGTGAGTGCGGTCGCCGTGCCGCCGGCGGGGATGGCGTAGTGGCCACCATTGTGAACCTGACCCGCAGCATCCGTGATGATCATCGAACCGGAGCCGATGACAACCGCGTCGACCGAGTTTGCTGTTGCGACGGTCTGGGAGAGCTGGAGCGGATACGCCCACCCGGCGACTACCGTCGCTCGTTTCGGGAGGAGCTGAAGCTGCCCAAGAACGGTGATCGGGGTCTGCGTAGACGCGTTGCTTGAGGTCGCCCTCAGATTCGCCTGCCCCGGCAGGAGAGCGCTCACCGGTGGTGAAGTGGCGTTGCCGTTGAAGTCCGTGAACGTGCTGGAGCTCGCAAGTGAAAGAATTGGGGGACCCCCTCCGGCGTTGAACGAGTCCCAGACGACTTCTTGAAATCTCGCAGGGTAGCTGTAGGACTGGTACGTCGTGTAGCAGTAGTAGTATCCGGACCCAAACCATCCAGTCGACTGCCAATAGCAATACGTTCCCGACGGTGCCACATAGTTCCAACCGGCATTCGCGGTCAGCGTAAGGGTTTGGCCAACCGTGATCGTATACCAGTTTGGCGTCCAGTTGGCGGCATTGGGTCCGATACCGATCCAGTATTCACTGAAGTGCTCGATCGGTGCGCTCACGCTGTTCCGCGTCTCATCGATTTCGACTCCGGGCAGTTCGATGCCGCCCTCGGGCGTGCTCTGGAAGATCCGCAATGCGCTCACCGGAACACCGAGCGGCAATTTGGAGGGATCGACCGCCAGCGTGAGTGTGATCGGCGCCGCGAACGTGGTCCCGTCCGGCCCAAGATTGACTGCGTTGCTCCACGATGACGCACCCAGCGGCGCGTCAGCCGGCGTCGCGATGGTAATTGGCGTAGACGACCCAAGGGCGCCGGCCGGAATGTCGAGCGCAACCAGTCCGTCGGACGTCGCGATCGCGCCGCCCTTGGCGTCCACGGCCGCCGGCGCTCCAGGCTGCACGACAGATACGGCACCCTTCTCGATTCGGAACTTGACCGGCAGCGTGCGGCCGTTCACCAGCGTGATCACATCACTGGTCTGGGCGTTCTTGGCCTGACCTCCGTTGGCTACGACTGCGACATCGGCGTGGCCGAGCTCGAGGGCCCCGACCAAGACGCGAAGGCGATAGGTCTTGGCAGGATCGAGGGTGCACGGCCCGGTCAGACACTGATCGACCTTCCAATTGACGACGTACTGCTGCGACGTCGCGTCGTAGCGCACCGACTCGGACGCGGTCCCGCCGGCCATCGAAAACTGCGCGACGATCGTGAGACAACGCGGGGCCGCCCCGTTGGCCGTTCCCCACTCACACACCAGCACCAGCGGCGACTGACTGGCGTCACTGCTACCGGCAAAAACCGGTTGCTTCACCATCGGAGGTAGAAAGAAGAAGCCGGCGCGTCCGCCATGAGCGGCATCCGTGAGCTGATGGCTGGCGGGCAGCGCGCTCGACACGTGACTCGGGCGAGGAGTCACCGGCGAGTCCGTGCATGCGGCGGCAAGCAGGACAATCGCCAAGCGTCGGGCGATCAATAAGTGTCGGCATGCTGCGAGGATCGGTCTGAGGCCAGACATTAGAGGTCCTTGAAACAGAAGTGGCAGCGCGGGGTGCGAACGTCCTAGGTCCTTCTCATCGTCAACTTCAGTGCCCGACTCTGCAGGGAGAAACGGGTACCGAAACGGGTATCATGGCTGGTTCTTGGGTGAGCGCCCTACACGGGCTCCTGCAGCGACAACCGGAACCGTACCGATTCGTCCGCAATTTCATGGTCAGTCAGGGCGCGGTCACACCAATCGCAAACGAGAAGTAGAAGTCCCCTTGATTCACCGCCGTTACCTTCCTGTTGATCGTGACGTACTTGAGGAGCTTGCCCACGTTTCGAAATTGCAACGTGTTATCGCTCGCTCTGAAAGTCCCGCTTGGCGTGATTCTCCACTGCGTGCACGGGCCTACGCCGCTCGAAGGAACCGTGCATGTGATGTTGGCGAAGTTGGTTTCCGGGTACGACGCGTTAGGGTCCGCGCTGGTGAAGGGATTCATCTGCACGGCGTACTCGTCGCTACCGACGAAGACTGACCCAACGTGCAGGGGGCAAGGCATCGTCGCGCCGGGCGCGAGCGTCAGCATGCTATTGCCGTACAGATTGCACTTCGAAATCATGTGGACCTTATAGAGCGCCGACGGGATCGCTACCGGGTCTCCACCATTTGGACCGCTGTTGGCGACCGGCTGGGCGAAGTCCAGGTAGACACGCCGAGTCGAATTCCGTGGATTGTACGAGTCCAGGAGCAACGCGCCAACGCTCTGAATGATCGAGGTGAGCGTACTCGAGTTCCGATACGCGCCGAGATTGTCACTCCGGATCTGGAGTGCCGGCGCGATGGTGGCGTCGGCGTCAGCAATGGTTGTCGTCACCGGCGTATCGCCGCTCGGTGAAGCGGAGTTGGCGAACGTTGCTTCGGGCGAGGTGACGGAAGTTTCATGCCCGGTGGTCTGTTCGCGACATCCTGCGAGGAGCAAGACGGTCAGAATCGGAAAGAGCTTGGAACGCGTCATACGAAATCTCCGAAAAGGGTAGTCGAGCTGCTTCCTGCGCCGTCGTCTCTCGCATGCTGCGTGCCCGGTGCGCCTCAACGTGCAAGTGCAGTTGCCTGCGTCGCTTGCGTTGACGTCCCCCCAGCAGCGATTCCGAAATGGTAACGAGTCGATGCGATGGGATTTCCGCTTTCATTGCAGCCAATCGGCCAGGCGTCATCGAGAGATGACTTTCGGGTAGTAATGACTCCTTGCTCCCCGAGTCCCGATTTCACTGCTGTCCAGCCGGGCATGGACCCGACGAGCCATTCTGGTGCGGTAACGACCTGTGCACGGAGATGGTATCGAGTCGTTGCTCTTTCGCTCCTCCGCGCGCGGCGAAATCATAGGCAAGCCCGTGCACGATAACATCTTCGACCGCATTCCCGTCGCAGGCATGCCGCGTGCAAGGGAGCTGGCAGCCTAGACAGCGAGGACACAATGTTCGGCGTGACGAAGATGTGCGAATGGACGCGTGTGACATGCGCCGCCCTGGTCGTGCTCGCGGCGTGCGGAGATCAGGGCAAGACGACCGAGCCGGTATTGGTCGTCGACCGGGTCGACGTGAGCCGCGCATCGGCAGTCCTCGTGATTGCTGGACACGTGCAACTGACGGCCACTCCACGTGCGTCGGGCGGCGAGGCGGTAAGCACCGCGACCGTGACGTGGAGCTCCGACAGGCCCGCGGCGACAGTTTCTCAGGACGGAATCGTCACCGGCGTTTCTGCGGGCAGCGCATCAATTACCGCGACTGCTTCCGGCAAGACCGCTCACACGCTGGTCACGATTCTTAACGGGGCGGCGGGTGACTTGGCGATCCTTCCATCACGACCGACGCTCGCGTTGGGCCAGAGCATTCAGCTGAGCGCCGTCGCATTTGACGCCAGCGGCCTCGGGGGCGTCGCGAGCGGTGTCACTTGGGCGAGCAGCGACGCCTCGGTGCTTCAGGTCAGCAACGGTATGATCACGGCAAACGCCGAGGGAAGCGCGACGATTACCGCGACGGCGAGTGGCAAGACCGGCGTTGCGGTGCCGACCGTGGTCGTGTTCTCCTCGATCGCGCCGATGGGTAGGAGCGAACCCTTGGAATTCGTGGGTCCGACTCTGGACCCGCCGGACACGCTCTCCCAGACGGCCATCTGCGCCGTGACGACGTCGCGCCGCCTGTACTGCGCGGGCCAAGGATACGGATCGATGGCAATTCCGGTTGCGGCGGACAAGACATTCAAGACGGTGGTTAGCGGAGGATGGAGCTCTTGCGGTTTCGCCACGAAGACGGATCAGCTGCATCATTGCTCGTCCCTTGCGTCGTTCTGTGCACTCACTCTCGATGGCGTGCCCTATTGCTGGACGCTTGGCGATCCTGAGCCGGTGCCCACGTCGGAGCGCTTCGCCTCGATCTCGCCAACGGAGGCAGACAGTGGCCGGCCACCGTCCGGTTGCGGTCTGACAAGCGCAGGCGCCGCGTTCTGCTGGGGAGCGGGCGGTGGTCGGCTGGGAAATGGGGGATTCGCGGCGTCGCCGGTGCCCGTTGCGGTCGCGACGTCAGAGACATTCGCCGAGATCGTGACCAGTATTAAAGCGACGTGCGCTCGCACGGCGCCGGGAAAGATCTATTGTTGGGGACGGACGCTCGTCAGCGGGCAGCGTGATTCGACGGCATCGCCGGCCGCGTTACCGACCGCTTTGACTTTCTCGAAGTTGATGCGAGGAGGCTGCAGCGTCGTGGACAATAAAGCTTCTGTCTGGTGTTTCGTGTCCACGTGCGCGATCGCGACGGGAACGAATACGGTGTATTGTTGGAACCCGGGTGGGGCCCCGGCAGCGCTGAGCACGGATCTTCAACTCGCCAGCGTCGCACCAGTCGCTGGTCCCGGCTACTCCGCGGGTATGTGCGGTCTCACGACAATTGGCGCGCTGGCCTGTTGGGGCGTGAGCTACTGGGGCGCGGATCAGTTCGGTGTCGCCAGCACTTCTCTTCCGATGTGCGGGTTGTATCCGTGCTACAACAATCCAACGATCACCCTTCCAAACGCTCACTTCACGACCTTGTTCGGCGGCGCCGGCAACCTCTGCGCGATTGACGCGTCGGCTCGGGCTCTCTGTTGGGGCCCGAATGCAGCCGGCCAACTCACGAATTCTACCGTGAAACTGGGTACGCCGACACCGACGCTTTTCTCAATCGATCCCACACGCTGATGCCACGCGTGACTCGCATCGCCCTTGCACTGTGGTCCGCGGCGCTTGCAGCGCCGCTTGCGCAGAACCCGACGCCACCGCGCCTCATTCCGCTGATCGGCGACCTCGGCACGGAGGCCGGCAGCGTGAAGGTCGCGCGCAATGGGCTGGTCTTTTCGACGGGCGTCGACGGTGTACGCGGCTACGACCCGGTGCGACGCGCATCCTTCCTCATCGATTCCGCGCCCGCCGCAGACATCGCGGTGTCACCCGGTGCGGACCAGCTCGCATTTGCTCGCGGCGATTCGATGTTCGCGATTTGGACGATCCGCATCGATCCATCGAGCGGACTCGCGTCTGGCGGCCCGCGTCGGTTGAGCGTGCGAAGCGGCCGAGCACCGGAGTTCTCTGCTGATGGTCGCTGGGTCGCGTTCAGCGTCCTTCCGTCCTCCGACACCCTCGTTGAGCCGCGCATCGTGCGCGTCCCGGCTGCTGGCGGGCCGGAAGAGGTGATCTCTCGCGAGGCTGGCTTCGCACAGAACCTTCGGTGGTCCCCCGATGGACGATGGATCTATTACCGCCACGGCATGCTCACGGCCGCCGGGCAGCTACGCACACTGCGTCGTGTTGCAGCGGACGGCGGCACATCAGAACCACTAACACCGATTGGCGAATTCGTCGGGCTCTCACCCGACGGTCGTCGGCTCGCTTACATCACGAACATCCACTTCCATCGCGACCCCGGTCCAAAGCACGTCGTCATCGCGGATCGGCTCGGCCGCACGCTGAACACATTCGATTTGCCAGCCGATGTCATGCCCATTGGATGGGGACCCGCCCCGGCACAGTTGCTTCTGGAGCGGACGGTCGGCCACAGCCGAAGTATCGTGCGTGTCGCGGATCTCAGCGGGCGAATACGCGACGTGACGCCGCCGGGGATGTCGGAGGTTGTGCGCGGAACACTGCCAGACGGACGATTGCTCGTGGTGCAGCGCAGCGACGACGCGCTTCAGCTGGTTGCACTGAATACCGCGTCCGCCGCCCGCGCCCCGCTTCTCACGCTTTCCGCGGGCGAGGTCGTACTGGGTGTCTTTGGCACGCGCTTGCTCGTCGGGGGCGGAGCCGACAGTGCGATACGCATTATCGACCTGGCCAGTCACGGCGAGCGACGGGTGCCTCAGAAAGAGTGCCCGACGGTACTGAGCCAGGAGCGGAGCACCGGCACCGTTATTTGTCTGCGCGATCGGATTGGTAAACGTGACATCGCGTCTCTGGATCTCACGAGCGGCGTGATCACACGTCTGAGAACCATCGCCGTGCCGGAGCAACTCAGGCCGTCGATACAGCTCGGCGGCGACAGCATGCTCGTGGTGAGCTACACGGGGCGCGTGATGACAACGCCACTGTATGGCGGTCCATTACGAACAGTGTACACTTTGGGCGCACACGAGGACATGCCGATTCCCGACGTCGGCGTTTCGTCGGACGGTGCGTGGATTGCCTTCTTGGTGACGATGAACAGACACGACGGATCGAGCGCCTTCCTGCGAGTCGTGTCGACCAGAACGGCGGCGACGCGCTTCCTGCCGATCGCGGACTCGCGCATCGCGCTCAGGCCAGCCTCGGCCCCGACCTGGGACCCTGCCGGCCGCTACGTGGCCATCTCCGTCGCGGAAGGTGGTCGCGTGGATGTGTGGAGCATTCCCCTGAATGGCGAGCCGCCATTTGCGCTGACGCGATCGGATCCGAATGGTGTCAATGGCTTCCGGCTCGCGCCCGATGGGAATACGGTGCTGTATAACGCGACCGCGCCG
>Ga0315281_10013859_pt1 | contig 10891 bp, 9 predicted proteins | sample YL17G07_0_MG_FD_204540 | JGI IMG/M metagenome (GOLD analysis project Ga0315281, IMG submission 204540) | Sediment microbial communities from Yellowstone Lake, YNP, Wyoming, USA - YL17G07_0 | ecosystem: Environmental > Aquatic > Freshwater > Lake > Sediment | place: USA: Wyoming | collected... | reverse complement strand
TTTGACCACGCCCGCCAGCGCGACAGGGGCCAGCCTCAATTCCATCTTCCCCGACTCGAGCTTGTCCATGTCGAGGATGTCATTGATGATCCGCACGAGGCGCTCCCCGTTGTTCAGCGCGATCTCCAGCAATTCGCGCGTCTCGGCGGGCACTTCTCCGGCCGCGCCGCCCAGCACCAGTTGCAGCGAGCCGAGCACCGACGTCATCGGCGTGCGCAGCTCGTGGCTCACGGTGGACACGAATTCCTCCTTCATGCGCTGAAGTTGCTCGCGCTCCGTCACGTCCTTGAACACCAGCACGCCCCCCGCGAGCTGCGCGCCGTCCCGCAGGGGCGTGCTGACGAACTCGACGTGGAGCGGGTGGCCGTGCGCGTGCCGGAAGAGCTGGATGCCCTGGTCAACCAGGCCGGCGCGCGCCTTCGCGCAGAGCGGGCAGGGACAGTCCCCGCCACCCTCGCGTGGGGAATGCACCCGGTGCAGGTCAGCGCCCAGCAGGTCCGCCTCGTCGTAGCCGAGCAGGGTGGACGCGGCGGGATTGATGAAGGTGAAGCGCAGGCCTGCGTCGAAGCCGAGGATGCCGTCGCCCGCGGCGCCCAGGATCAGCCGGTAGCGCAGCTCGCTGTTTCGCAGCGCCTCGGTCTTGGCCGACACCTCGCGCATCATCCCCTGGAACGCCCGCGCCACCACGCCCAGCTCGTCGCGCGTGCCGGTGGGTAGGGGCGGCGGATCGCGGTCCGCCGCGCCGAAGCGGCGGATGGCGCTGACGATCTGGCGCAAGGGCTGCAGGAAATAGCGCGCCGCGAGCACCGTCACGAAGGTGAGCGCAAAGATGAACGCGAGGCTCAGCAGCAGCACCTTGAGCCGCGCGGCCTGCAGGCCAGGGTCCGCATTGCGCGCCGCGACGCCCAGCAGGAGCGTGAGCGTGCGCGGACGCTCCCCGCCTTCCAGCGGAATCCGCCGCACCGTGAAGAAGCTCCCGCCGGGGCCGCCATCGGCCGGCAGGGACTCCATCACTCCTCGCCCCGCCGAATCGGCCAGCCCGCCCAGGCGCGGGTCGAGTTGGCTCAGCAGGAGCGATTCGCCCGCAGCCAGCGGCGGACGGGCGCGGAACACGACCCGCCCTTGCCTATCCGCCACCACATAGGTCCATTCGGAGGAAAGGGCCGCGGAGAGGCGGGCTAACGCCGTGTCCAGGTCCAGGTCGATGGCGAGAGCGGTGGGGCGGCGCGGATTGCCCGGCAGGGCGATCCAACCCGTCAACACCGCGCGAGGATGCCCCGCCTGGACGGGCGTCTCGTACGCCGGCTCCCAGGTGAAGACGACCGCGTCATCCGGCACGCCGCTCGCCCGCGCTCCCGCGCCAAGCGGCCAGTGCCCGCCCTCGATCCGGTAAGGAGCCACGGTGGCCAGGCCGGCGGACGTCCGCTCGACGCCCGTGACCGCGAGACCTTCCGGCACCACCGCGACGATGCGTACGCTCAGGTAATCCGGCTTCGCCTGGAGCACTTGCCACAGGGGCTCTTCGATCGCGCCAGATCCGCCGGCGGCTGCGGAACGGGCCCCCGCGGCTGCGCCACCAGGTACAGGGGCGCTCGCGATCCGCTGAGCGCTGCGCAAGCCCGCCAGGAAGCGGAGGCTTTGCCTCGCGTCGCTGAGGACGCCGGACAGGGCCTGCTCCTGCGCGGTCGCCGTGCGGTCCAGGTTGCGCGCCTCCAGGTCCGCGAGCACTTCGTCCAGACTGCGGGTGAGAACGATGCCCATCACCACGGCGAATGCCCCCGCCATCAGCACGATGATGATGCCGATGCGCGTCGAGATCCGGCTGGGAAACGGGAATTGCACCATGGAGACGCCCCAGCGTTCGCGGCATTGGGGGGGAAGCGGGAATGGGCAGCATGCGGTCCCTGGGCCCGGCTGCACGGGAAGTCCCTGAACTGAAGAAACGCGCGCGGTCCGGGGAAGGTTCCGTCCCCGTCCCGCCGGCGATCCGCAGCGGCGCCATTCGGGTGCGCCCGCGCCGGGCAGGTTGCGCGACAGGTGCGCTGTGCTAGAAATGTACGCCCCCGGAAGCCCGGGAGCGGCCCGTGCCGCGCCTTCCGCGACACAGGCGGTCGCGGCGAATTCCCCCATTTGGCGCGGGCAAATCCCCGCGCCCAGCGGCGAAGGAGCGATCGGTGATGGCGTCCACGAACGTCCCTGGAATGCGACAGCAGCGGCTCGGCAAGAGCGACTTGATGGTCTGTCCCATCGGCCTGGGATGCATGTCCATGTCCGGCGTCTACGGGCCGGCCAGTGACGCGGAATCGATCGCGGTCATTCACCACGCCCTGGACCTGGGCATCGACTTTCTCGACAGCTCCGACATGTATGGCTGGGGGCACAACGAGGAGCTGCTCGGCAAAGCCCTCAAGGGCCGCCGGCAGCGGACGGTGCTGGCGACCAAGTTCGGCCAGACCCAGCAGGGCGTGAATGGCCGGCCGGAGTATGTGCAGCAGGCCTGCGAGGCGAGCCTGAAGCGCCTGGGGATGGAGACGATCGACCTCTACTATCAGCACCGCGTTGACCCCAACGTGCCCATCGAGGAGACCGTGGGCGCGATGACGCGCCTGATCGAGCAGGGCAAGGTGCGCTATCTGGGCCTGTCGGAGGCCGCGCCCGCGACCATCCGGCGGGCGCACCAGGTGCATCCGATCGTCGCGCTGCAAAGCGAGTATTCGCTGCTTTACCGGGAGATCGGCGAGCAGAGCCTGCCGGTTTGCCGCGAACTCGGGATCGCCTTCGTCGCGTACTCGCCGCTCGGTCGCGGCCTGCTGACCGGCTCGATTCACGGCCTGTCCGACATCCCCGAGGGCGACCGGCGGCGGTCGCATCCGCGCTTCAGCGGGGACAACCTGACGCACAACGTGAAGCTCACCGGGCGCATCGAGGAGATCGCGCGGGAGCAGAAGTTGACGCCGGGCCAGCTCGTGCTGGGCTGGCTGCTCGCCCAAGGGCAGGATATCTTCCCGATTCCCGGCACGAAGCGCATGGCGCGGATCGAGGAGAATCTGGCCGCGCTCGCCGTCACGCTCAGCGCGCGGGACTTGCAGTGGCTGGACGAGGCGATGCCTGCCGGCGCAGCGAAGGGCGCGCGCTCGCCGGAGGCCCAGCTCAAGGCGATGCAGCTGTAGCATGCGGAAGCCGGGAAGGCTGGGGCGCCTGCCGGCGCCGTCGCGCACTCCGGGAAGCTCCGGGCGGGGCGAGGTGTCCTGCCGCGGGGCGGAGCGTCCCTGGCCGGGGGAACGATCGTGCTGAATGCGTTGGATTTGGCGGTGGTCTGCGCCACCGGGCTCGCCTCCGCCTTTCTCGGATCGGTGGCGGGCACCGGCGGAACGCTGGTGCTGATGCCGGTGCTGGTCATCTATTTCGGCATCCAGGACGCCACGGTGCTGATCACCGTGGGAAACCTCGCCGCCAACATCAGCCGCACCGTCGCGAGCCGGCGTGAGCTGGACTTGAAGGTCGTGGCGTGGTTCGCCCTGGGGGCGATTCCGCTCTCGGTGCTGGGCACGTGGCTGTTTACGATATCCGCGCCGGAGTACATGGCGCGGCTGCTGGGCGCGTTCATCCTGGGCGTCGTGGTCTGGCGGCGCCTGAAGCCTCATCCTCCGCCGCAACGGGGCGCGGTGTGGTTCCTTCCCGTCGGCGCCGGTTTCGGCTTCCTGAGCGGGCTGGTGCCCGGCGTGGGCGTGCTGATGGCGCCCTTCTACCTTGCCTACGGCCTGACGCGGAACGCGTACATCGGCACCGACGCGTTCGCCACCGTGTTCATGCAGGTCACCAAGCTGGCCACGCTGGGAGCCGCACATTTCGTCACGGCAGCCGTGGTCGTCAACGGGCTCGTGCTCGTCCCGTTCATGATCTTCGGGACGCTGATTGGGAAACGCTTGCTGGAACGATTGCCGGAGCGGGGTTTCACCTTCATCATCGAGGCCGTGATGGTGGTATCCGGCCTGCACTTTCTGCTGCGCGGCTAGTCCCGCCAGCCGGGTCCGGGCGGACGCCCCGCCCGGCCCACCTCCAAGCTGGCGAAACCGATGCGCATGCGGGCGGGTGGGCTCTTGCTGGCGGTGACGTTGCTGCACGCGCTGGGCGGATTCGCTCGCAGCCAGGAACACGGAGCTTCGCGCGTGAGCGACAAGGCCGCCCCGGGGGAACGGCCGGCGCATCATACCGGCGAAGGATTCCGGAATCCGGATATTCCGTTCGAGCGACAAAATCGGATCCAGTTTCTGCGCTGGCAATGGGAGCGGCTGTGGGCGGGCCTGCCCCGCGAGGTTCCGGGAGGGTGGCATCCCCCCGTGCTGAAGCCGGACCTGGAGCCGTTTCGGGCGCGCGGCCCGGAGCCGCGCCTCGCCTGGTTTGGCCACGACACGTTTCTCTTGTCCATCGGCGGCGTGCTGGTCTTGACCGATCCGCACCTGACCGGCAGGGCCAGTCCGGTCTCCTTTATCGGCCCGCACCGTTATGTGCCGCTGCCCGTCCGGATCGAGGATCTCCCGCGCGTGGACGTCGTGGTGATCAGCCACAACCATTACGACCATTTGGATCTCGGCACCGTGCAGCGTCTGAATGCCCAGCCCGGCGGAGCGCCGCAGTTTCTCGTTCCGCTCGGCTTGAAGGCGTGGCTGGCCGAAGCGGGCATCGTGCGCGTGATCGAGCTGGACTGGTGGCAGCATGCCTCAGTCGGCGGGTTGACGCTCCATCTGGTGCCGGCCCAGCACTTCAGCGCGCGGACGCCCTTCGACACCGACCGCACGCTCTGGGGGGGTTGGATCGTGGATCACCCCTCGTTCCGCTTCTATTTTGCCGGGGATACCGGCTACGGACCGCTCTTCAAGGAGATCGGGCGCCGCTTTGCGCCGATCGATCTGGCGGCACTGCCGGTCGGGTCCTATGAGCCGCGCTGGTTCATGCGTTCCGTCCACATCGACCCGGAAGAGGCCGTGCAGATCCACATTGACGTGGGCGCCCGCCGCTCCGTGGGCATGCATTGGGGCACTTTCCAGCTCACCGACGAGGCACTGGACGAACCGCCGCGCGCCCTCGCCGCGGCCTTGCAGCAGCATGGGATTTCGGCCGAGACCTTCTTTGTCATGCAGTTCGGAGAGGTGCGCGGGCTCGCGGCCCACGCTGTGGCCCCGGTTCGGGTTCAGGCGCTCGTCCCCGGCCCTCTCGCGACCGGCGGTGCCCGGCGTTGACCGGGAAAGAAGCGCACACCGCCGTCAAGGTGCGCCATGCTGACGCTGCGAGATTCCGGCACGCGCGCCGAGAGATCGTGCAGCCCCGCAACTCGCTCCCGGCAGCGATGGTGCATCCAAGCGGGGTGCGACTTTCTGCCGCGGGCGCCCCCTTCCCGCAGTAGAGGCGCGCCCGCCCGCCGGGCCCCCGGGCGCCCCTGCGCGTCTCGCAGGCCGGCGATTGCCCACCGCCCGTGGCTGGGCGTATGGGTGGGGCACGCCCCGGCCGGTTGCAGGGCGGTGCGTCTTCCGAGCGCCGCTGTTTGACCCACGCCCGGGCGTTCCGCTCCGGCGGCGCAAGGCTCCCGGGAGCACTTGCTCCCCTCTGGCTTCACCCTTCGACGGAGTTACACGTGGCGACAACGCGCATCGATCCTGGCAAGCGGCTCAGCGCCGCCGTGGTGCATTCGGATTCGGCAGCTGGCGGACTGGTGTTCCTCTCCGGACAGGTGGCCGACAACGGCAAGGCGGACGTAAAGAGCCAGACCGAAGAGGTGCTGCGCAAGATTGACGCGCTGCTGGCCAAGGCCGGCACGAACAAATCCAAGCTGCTTTCCGCGCAAATCTTCCTCGCCGACATTCGCCATTTCGCCGCCATGAATCAGGCTTGGGAAGCGTGGATGGATCCGCACAATCCTCCTGCGCGCGCCACAGTGGAGGCGAGGTTGGCCAATCCGGAGCTGCTGGTCGAGATCATGGCGGTCGCGGCCAAGTAGGGCGGCCTGCGGCCGCTGGCCCGGCCGCCGCAGGCACATCGGGAGCGCACCCTCCCGGGCGGTGCTTGCCTCGGCAGCAGTCGAGAGCGAACGGCTGCTCATGGCAGGCCGTCTCGCCCACGGGCGGTCCGGGGGCCGGTCGGCGCTCATCGCCACAGCGGAGACAGGCGGAGGCCGGCGCGCCGGCCTCGGCGCCGCGTGCCAACAAGTCGCTAGGAGGACTTGATGGGGATCTTCTTGACGCGCTCGCGATCCTCTTGCACCACGGGCAGCTTCAGCTTCAGGATGCCCTTGTCGAACGAGGCCTCGGCCTTGTCGGCCTGGACGCGCGCGGGCAGGGCAATGCTGCGTTGGAAGCTGCTGCGGGAAAATTCCTTGCGGATCATCTCCTTGTCCTTCTCCTCCTTCTCCTCTCGATGCTCGCCTTTCAGTGTGAGGATATTGTCCGTTACGGACACATCCAGGTCCTTGCCTTCCAGGCCCGGTATTTCCGCTTCCACCTGGATCACTCCGTCTTTTTCGGAAACGTTCACCCGTGGGCCGATGTCCGTCTCGCCTGGCCAAGTCGGCCAAGCCGGCCATTCGTCGGAAAAGAAGCGGTTGAACAGGGTATCGAAATCACGATTGATGCGCCGCCGGAGCGCATAGAACGGGGAGAATGGAGTTTCGCGAGGCACCGGGGTGTTCTCGGTGCGGACTACGGGTTCCTTGCCGGCCATGACGTCACCTCCAGGGGAGCGCTCGTGCCGCAGGCTACGATGCGTCCGATGCCTTTATGCCTGTCCGTCGCCATTCCCGCGCGGGCGCTGCGCCTTGCGCTGTCGAGTCGCTCCCAAATGAGTTTGAGTTTCAGCGGTCTGGCTTGTGGCCTGACGGCCACCGAGGCGGACTCGACCTCGGCCTTCCAGTTCCATGGTAACTCGCGGCGGTCGCAGGTGGAGCGGTCCCTTGACCAAAATCAATTCTCCGGAGTAGGTATGGGGGTGAATAGCGCTCTGAGGGAGGGTCAGTCCGGGGAGAGCATTTCCTCCGCAAGAGGGGTTCCCAATGGCTGACGAACTGCGCCACGTCTGCTCAACGACCACGGCAAATTGCGCCGTGTGCCGTTCCGCAGGGGTGGCAGCTTGGTGTGTCCTGAGCCCGGCGGAACTGGGCGTCCTGAATCAGGCCAAGGTAACCAGGAACTACGAGCCTGGGGCCGTGCTGTACGATGCCGGCGCGCCCTGCAAGGGCCTGTTCTGCGTCAGCAGCGGCACGCTCCTGGTCGAACGCTCCGCCCAGGGCGGGGAAGGACGCCGGGTGCGCCTGGTTGAGCAGGGCGATATCCTCGGCTGGGCGGATTTCTTCCGTAACATGGCCCACAGGCACCGGGCCGTCTGCCAGACCTCCGCCATCGTCTGTACCATTCCCTCCCAGGCGGTGCGGGGGCTGCTGCTGCACAACCCCTTGCTGGCGCTCAAGTTCCTCTCGCTTGCCGCCCAGGATCTGGAGCGCAGCGAGCGCAGCGACCTGGAGCAGACCTACTTTCCGGCGCGGCGACGGCTTGCGCTGGCCCTCGCCTCCCTGAAGAACAATCACGGCGAGGGCTCCGCCTCGGGAGACATCGTCATCACGCTGCCCATCAGCCGCCGGGACCTGGCGGACCTGATTGCCGTGCGGCCCGAGACGCTTTCCCGCGTCATTCGGGAGCTGGAGGCGGATGGCGTGGCGACCTTCTCCGGGCGTACGGTGCAGATTACGGACCTTGACCGGCTGCTGGACGAAATCGAGCCCGGCGAGGCGAGCGCCGCCTAAGCCACGATATCCCGCGTTCCTATCCCTTTGCGCCTACCCGGCGCGAATCGCTTCTTCCGTTCGTCATTGCGCGATCGCCTGCGTTGAGCGGCCGAAAATGCCGCCCCGTCGCGGCGGTGACCGGCTCGCTTGCGCCCGAGTCCGACGTTGACGAATCGGCGTGCCTGCAAGCCGCCGCGGGCTCCGGGCCTGACCAACCCTGCAAGGGCTGAGGGGCCGAAGGGACAGCGCGGGAGCGTGCCGGCGGTGCTGGCCGGGACGCTCCCGCGGAACAAGGGGGGGCTACGGAATGGGATTGCTCCGCTTTCCACCGGGCGCGGGCAGGGGCTGACCCGGGGCTGGCTGGTAGATCTCCCCGCCGCTCTTGCGGAACTTGTCCGACATCTCGGCCATGCCGTTCCGGGCCGCATCGCGCAGCTCGTGCGTCAGCTGCATGGAACAGAACTTCGGTCCGCACATCGAACAGAAGTGCGCGACCTTGTGCGCCTCCTTCGGCAGCGTCTGGTCGTGGAAGGCGCGCGCCGTGTCCGGGTCCAGGGCGAGGTGGAACTGGTCCTCCCAGCGGAACTCGAAGCGCGCGCGGCTGAGGGCGTCGTCCCAGGCTTGCGCGCCCGGATGGCCCTTGGCCACGTCGGCGGCGTGGGCGGCGATGCGGTAGGTGATGACGCCGGTCTTCACGTCGTCCCGGTTGGGCAGGCCGAGGTGCTCCTTCGGCGTCACGTAGCAGAGCATGGCGCAGCCGAACCAGCCGATCATCGCCGCGCCGATGCCGCTGGTGATGTGGTCGTAGCCCGGCGCGACGTCGGTGGTGAGGGGGCCGAGGGTGTAGAAGGGGGCCTCGCCGCAGATCTCGAGCTGCTTGTCCATGTTGACCTTGATCTTGTGCATCGGCACGTGGCCCGGGCCCTCGATCATCACCTGCACGCCGTGCTCCCACGCGATCTTGGTCAGCTCGCCCAGCGTCTCCAGCTCGGCGAACTGCGCCTCGTCGTTGGCGTCGGCGATCGAGCCGGGGCGCAGGCCGTCGCCGAGCGAGAAGCTCACGTCGTAGGCGCGCAGGATCTCGCAGATCTCGCGGAAGTTCGTGTAGAGGAAGTTCTCCTGGTGGTGCGCCAGGCACCACTTCGCCAGGATGGAGCCGCCCCGGCTGACGATGCCGGTGGTGCGCCGCGCCGTCAGCGGGATGTAGGGCAGGCGCACGCCCGCGTGGACGGTGAAGTAGTCAACGCCCTGCTCGCACTGTTCGATCAGCGTGTCCCGGTACACCTCCCAGGTCAGGTCTTCCGGCACGCCGTCCACCTTTTCCAGCGCCTGGTAGATCGGCACGGTGCCGATCGGCACGGAAGAATTGCGGATGATCCACTCGCGGATATTGTGGATGTTGCGCCCGGTGGACAGGTCCATCACCGTGTCGGCGCCCCAGCGCGTCGCCCAGACCATCTTGTCCACTTCCTCCCCCACCGAGGAGGTGACGGCGGAGTTGCCGATGTTGGCGTTGATCTTGACGAGGAAGTTGCGCCCGATCGCCATCGGCTCGCTTTCCGGGTGGTTGATGTTGGCGGGAATGATCGCCCGGCCGCGCGCCACTTCGGCGCGCACGAATTCCCCCGTTACGTAGTCGGGAAGCGCCGCGTCGAAGCTCTCGCCGTCCTGCGCTCCCCCCGCGCCCCGCTCGCGGCCCAGGTTCTCGCGCAGCGCGACGAATTCCATCTCGGGCGTGACGATGCCGCGGCGGGCGTAGTCGAGCTGCGTGACCGCGGCGCCGGCCTTGGCGCGCAGGGGACGCCGCCGCACCGGAAATTCCGGGACGGCCTTCTGCGAGCCGGCGCCGCTGTTGTCCTCGGGCTTGACGCGCCGCCCGTCGTATTCCTCCACGTCGCCGCGGGCGCGGATCCAGGCGGAGCGCAGCGGTTGCAGCCCGGCCAGGATGTCGATGTGCGAATCGGGATCGGTGTAGGGGCCGGAGGTGTCGTACACCCGCACGGGCGGCTCATTGGCGGTCGGATGAAGCGCGATCTCCCGCATCGGCACGCGCAGCCCGGGCTGCGCGCCGGTCAGGAAGATCTTGCGCGAGCCGGCCAGCGGCCCGGTCGTGACGGCGATCTGCGGCGCGGACTTCCCGTTCGCGGGACTGCTGGCGTTCGAGTGGGCTTGGTCGGACGGCATGGCGGATCTCCGGTGCAGCGAGGGAGACCCGGGTGGTGCGGAGATTTCTGGTCTATCGGAAAACCGGACGCGCCCTTCCCCGTGCGTCCTGCGATCCCTCCGCCGGCATGACCCGGATCAGGTTCAAAGGGTCCCCATGTCCTGCGGCGATGCGCCGCGCGCCGATGGGTTCTCAGCCCCCTAGCGGGGCTCCCCTGACAGTGATGTGAGGATAGGACCGGTTAGCGGGGGAGTCAAACGAAGGCTGGCGTTCCGGCGAGCGTGGCGCTGTGGTGGGTTCGTTTTCCCGTTTTTTCGTAACACCCTGAATTCACGTGAGCGGCGCGTTTGGGTTCGTTTTCGAAAATCGAGTAAAGCGCTTGAAATCACTTGTCGAATCACACTTCCGGCACAGTCGTCGGGCGGTGCCGCCACGGCTTACTGCTTATCCCTCGCCGGCACGTCTGCGAGGGTTGCCGACCACGGCACCGCCGACCGGTGCCAGAGCTGCCGCCGGGGCGGAAGCTGCGACCGCTGCTCCAGGCACCCCACGCGCAGCGAGACCGTCGGGGGATCGGCAAGGGCCGCCGAATAGACGGGCGTGCCGCAGCGGGGGCAAAACGTGTGGACTCGCCTCGTGCCGCTCTCCGCGGTCTTGACGTATTCCGTGGGCTTCCCCTTGAGCAACGCGAACGTAGCGCGGGGCGCCGGAACCGACACGCGATACGCGGAACCGGTCAGCATCTGGCAGTCCGTGCAGTGGCAAAGGCTCACCTGATCCGGATCCACTTCCGCCCGGTACTCGATCTCCCCACAGTGGCACGTGCCGTTGACGCGCATGAAGGTCTCCCGATCGGCCGCCAGGTGTGGGGGAACGTGTGGGGCATCGTGCGGGGCATCGCCCCGAGCTTGCAGGAACGAGACGGGCGCGGAACCGGTCCAGCGCTCCGTTGGGTT
>Ga0315281_10013858_pt1 | contig 10891 bp, 13 predicted proteins | sample YL17G07_0_MG_FD_204540 | JGI IMG/M metagenome (GOLD analysis project Ga0315281, IMG submission 204540) | Sediment microbial communities from Yellowstone Lake, YNP, Wyoming, USA - YL17G07_0 | ecosystem: Environmental > Aquatic > Freshwater > Lake > Sediment | place: USA: Wyoming | collected... | reverse complement strand
CCCTTGTCGCGCTCCTGCTCGTTTTCTATCCAGACATCGCAGCCGATGACCGGCTTGACGCCCCGGGCACGCGCCGCGTTGTAGAACTTGACCATCCCGAAGACATTGGCGAGGTCGGTCACCGCGAGCGCCGGCATGCCGTCCTCGACCGCGCGTGCCACCGCGTCGCCGATGCGCACGATGCCGTCGGTGATCGAGAACTCGCTGTGCAGCCGGAGATGAACGAATCGGGTCATGGGGCGGGTGAATCCGGAAAATTCTACACTCCTCACAGGCGCTGGCGGTGAGTTGTGCAAGATCAAAAACTTGGCGCTGCGCCGGCGCTCCAACGAGCGCACCGAGGCGCGCGCGATCCGCCGTGAGCGCCAGGGATCGTTCCCCAGGCGCTGCTCGCCAGCGTCTACGGTCTACGGTCTACGCGGGCAGCGCCTTTGCGGGCAACAACAGTCGATCGGATAGCCCCGGCATAGCAACAAAGCCGAAATGCGCGTAGAAGCGAGCGGCGGATGCGTCCTTGGCATCGACGACGATTCCGGCTACGGCCAGTACTGCGCTCACCTGAACCACCTTCCGGCAGGCATCGGCAACCAGGATCGCGCCCAGGCCCTTGCGCTGGAATTCCGAGTCGACTGCGAGTCTCCCGATCAGCGCCACGGGCACCGGATACCTGGGGAGCTTGCGCGCAAGCGATGCGGGCAGATCCGAGCAACCCACACTGCCCGCGCTGAGGGTGAAATAACCCGCCAGCCGCCGCGAATCGCCTGCCGGCGACGCGACAAACACCCGCGCCAGATTCCTGCGCACGTCCTGCGATGCGTAACGGCGGATATACTCATCGAGCGCAGCCTGTCCGCAGTGAAAAGCCGCAGCGTCGACCGCACCGTCGAGCGGCCCGATGCGGTAGCCGGTCACCGGCCCGCGTTTTCCGAGTGACGCTTGAATGCGCGCTTCAGCGCCGCATTGGGTTTGGCGGGCCGATCGAGCGCCGACAGGAATGCCTGGAAATCCTTCGGCGTCAAGGTGATCGATTCATGTGCCTGCACCAACTGCTCGGCCGACGCGAGCGCATGGGAGAGCACGAACTCCGAAACACTGACTCGTGCATAGGTGGCCGCTTTGTCGAGCAGCTGCCGCGCCCGATCGTCGCAGCGGATGTGAAGACGGTTTTCCTTGATCGTCGTGGTTCCCATTAAAATCTCCCTATCCTCGATCTTGTTGAGTGTACGCCAATTGTGTGCACAGCGCTCGATGAACCGCGGCAGCGGCAGCTTCCAGGGCTCCCAGTCATGACGGATGACAAGCACCGCTCCGCAATGGTGTAATAACCGTGGTGCAATAAGACAAGCCGCCCCGGGTGCCCGATTGGCGGGCCTCATGAGCAAGGCCAAAGACCGCCATCTTTCCGATACCGATTTCACTGTAAGGAGTCCGGATCATGGTCCACACCTTTCCCGAACTGAAGCACAAGACACTCGCCGAGCTGAAGGAGATCGCGGAGCGCATCACGCCTGCGGTGCAGGGCTACACGCAGATGAACAAGGATCATCTGCTCGAAGCCATCTGCAAGGCGCTCAGCATCGACATGCACGTCCACCACGAGATAAGGGGCATCGACAAAGGCGCCCTCAAGGCAAAGATCAGGGACTGGAAGAAGAAGCGCGACGAGGCGCTCGCCGCGGGCGACCGCAAGAGCCTGAAGGTCGCCCTCGACCACATCCACAGCTACAAGCATCAGCTACGCAAGTCGATGGTCTGACGCACGCCCGATTGCGCCGCGGCGAGCCGGACGGCCCGTGACTGGCGGAGACCCGGAGCAGCAGCCGCAAAACGGAATTTGCGCGCTGCGCGGACCGCGCCGCATGACCGATCTCCACCGCAAGCGCGCCCTCGCGTTCCTTGCCCTGCTCTTCGGCGGCGCGGCGATCGGCTTCTCGGCGATTTTCGTGCGGCTTGCGGACGTCGGTCCATTGCAAAGCGCTTTCTGGCGTGTCGCGCTCGCCGTGCCGTTTCTCGCCGTCTGGGCCAGTTGGACCTTGCGTCGCGAGCGCGCGAACAGCGCGCCCGGCGCCTCGCCTCGGACCCGCATGTCGCTCGTACCCTTGCTCGCAGCCGGTGCGTTCTTTGCCGGAGACCTGGCCTTCTGGCACCTGTCGATCGCGTACACCACGGTCGCTAATGCTTCGCTGCTCGCGAACTGCGCGCCCGTGTTCGTCGCCCTGGGCGGCTGGCTCGTGTTCGGCCAGCGGGTGACGCGGCTTTTCCTCGTGGCGCTGGCAATTTCACTGGCAGGCGCCGTACTGCTTGTGGGGCCAAGCTTCCGCTCCGAAGGCATGCGGCTCGCGGGCGATGCGTTCGGCGCCGTGACAGCGATGTTCTACGGCGCCTACATTCTCGCCATCTGGCGCTCGCGGAGCAGCCGCAGCACTGCAGCGGTCATGACGCTGAGCTCCACCGTAAGCGCGCTGCTGCTGTTCCCGCTCGCGCTCGCCTGGGACGGGCCGGTCCTGGCGCAGTCACCGCGCGGCTGGCTGATCCTGCTCGGACTGGCGGTGATTCCGCACGTGGCGGGGCAGAGCCTCATCGCCTACTCGATGGCGCATCTGCCCGCCTCACTCTCGGCACTCAGCCTGCTCATCCAGCCGGTTTTCGCGGCTGCATACGCGTTGCTGATCCTCGGCGAAGCCATGGGTACCGTGCAGATGATGGGCGGCGCGATCGTGCTCGCAGGAATCTACCTGGCGAAGCGCTGGAGTTGAGTACGGATGGCGGCATCGGAACGCCGCGTCGCGGACCGCGCTACTCGATGCGAGCCCTGGGCTCCGCCCCCTGGGCGGGAACGATGTGGCCGATGCGGAACACGGTCTCGCCGGCCGCGGCAAGGCTTGCTGCGGCCCTGTCGGCCACCTCGGCTGCCACTACGATCACCATGCCGATGCCGCAGTTGAACACGCGGGACATCTCCGCTTCCTCGACGCTGCCCTCGCGCTGCAGCCACGCAAAAAGCGGGGGCTGCGGCCAGGCCGCCTTGCGGATCAGCGCATCGCAGCCCGCGGGCAGAATGCGTGGAACGTTCTCGGTGAGGCCACCGCCCGTGATGTGCGCCAGACCCTTCACGGGGATGTCCTGCATCAGCGCGAGCAGCGGCTTCACGTAGATGCGGGTCGGCTCGAGCAGCGCCTCACCCAGCGGCCGGCCGTGAAAATCGGCGGCCAGATCGGGCCGGGAGCGCTCCAGGATGCGGCGGATGAGCGAATAGCCGTTCGAGTGCGCCCCGCTCGAGGCGAGCCCCAGCAGCACATCGCCGGGCGCGATCGAGCGGCCGTCGATGATGCGGCTCTTTTCCACCACGCCCACGGCAAAGCCGGCAAGGTCGTACTCGCCTTCCGGGTACATGCCGGGCATCTCGGCGGTTTCGCCGCCGATCAGCGCACAGCCCGCCAGTTCGCAGCCGCGCGCAATACCGCGGATGACGTCGGTCGCGGTGGGCACGTCCAGGCGGCCGCAGGCGAAATAGTCGAGGAAGAACAGCGGCTCGGCACCCTGCACCAGGATGTCGTTCACGCTCATCGCCACCAGGTCGATGCCGACGGTGTCGTGACGGCCGAGTTCGAAGGCAAGCTTGAGCTTGGTGCCCACGCCATCGGTGCCCGCTACCAGCACCGGCTCGCGGTAGCGCTTCGCGACCTCGAACAGCGCGCCGAACCCGCCTATGCCGGCGAGCACCTCCGGGCGCATCGTGCGCCGCGCGAAGGGCTTGATCGCCTCGATGAGCGCGTCACCGGCATCGATATCGACCCCGGCCTGGCGGTATGAAAGCGGTCTGGATGTCTTATTCAAGTTGAGTGCCCGCAGTGATGCAAGTAAAGTTACACGTTTCCGCTGGATTTCCACCGGACTGCACGGACTGCACGGACTGCAACGGGGATTTTAATCGAAATGCCGCTTTCGGACGCCGACCTTTCGGACGCCAACATCCGCCGTATCGGATGGCTTGCAATCGCCGCCGCCGCGTTTGCACTGGTGTACTACCTCGCCCCGGTGCTGACACCGTTTTTCCTGGCTGCGATCCTCGCCTACATCTTTCAGCCGCTGGTGCTCTGGCTGGGCCGGCACCGGCTGCCGCGCACGCTCGCGGTGGCGCTGGTGATGCTGATCGAGTTCCTGCTGCTCGCGCTGCTCGTGCTCACTGTGCTGCCGCTGTTCCTCAAGGAAATCTCGCTGCTCATGCAGCAGTTGCCGGGATTCCTCGAATGGATGAACCGGACGCTCGCCCCGTGGATGGCGGAGAAGACCGGTGTCGAGGTCAGTTTCGATGCCGCCAGCCTGAAGCGGATGATCCTCGATACGCTCGCCGGCACCCAGGGTGTGGGCATTAAGCTGCTCGATTCGGTGCGCATGGGCGGCCTCGGCCTGATCGGACTCATCGCCAATGTTGTCCTGGTTCCCGTGGTGCAGTTCTATCTCATGCGCGACTGGGAGTCGATGCTCGCGCGCATCGACGGTCTGCTGCCGCGGCCCTGGCAGGCGCAGACCGCCCAATTCGTCGGGGAAGCCGACGAGGCGCTGGGCCAGTATCTGCACGGCCAGATCCTCGTGATCATCGCGATGAGCGTGTTCTACACCGCGGGCCTTTGGGCGACGGGACTCACGTTTTTCCTTCCGATCGGCGTGATCACCGGCCTGCTCGTGTTCGTGCCCTATGTCGGCGCAGCAACCGGCTTCGTGCTCGGATCGCTTGCGGCCCTGATGCAGTTCCAGGACTGGGGAGGACTGCTCTGGGTATGGCTGGTGTTCGGCCTCGGGCAGGCGATCGAAGGCAGCTTCATCACCCCCAAGCTGGTGGGCGAGAGAATCGGGCTGCACCCTATCGCCGTGATCTTCGCCCTGCTCGCATTCGGCCAGGTCTTCGGCTTCGCCGGCCTGCTGCTCGCACTGCCGGCGAGCGCGGTGCTGCTCGTGGCGCTGCGCAAGCTCCGCGCCCGCTACCTGGAGAGCAACCTGTACTCAGGGCGCAAATGATGCAGCAACTGGTGCTGGAGCTTGCGCCGCCAGCCGCCCCGACACTGGAGAACTTCTTTTCCGGCCCCAACGAGGCCGTAGTGGCGGCGCTGCGCGACGCGCTCGCCAACGGGGAGGGGGAGCGCGTGGTCTACCTCTTTGGAGAACCCGGCAGCGGCAAAACGCATCTGCTGCGCGCGGCGGTACGCGAGGCCGAGACATTGGGTCAAACAGCGCTCTACGTAGGCGCGCCACACACTGCTCTGACGGCGCTTCCGGACTGCGATGTTCTGGCGGTCGACGACATCGAACGGCTGGACATCGTTTCACAGCTTGCGCTGTTCGACGCTTTCAATGTCCTGCGTGCCGGCAGGGGCCGGATGTTCGGAGCCGGCACGCAGCCTGCCGCCGAATTGCTCCTGCGCGAGGACCTGCGCACGCGCCTGGGCTCCGGCTTGTCGCTGCGCCTGGCGCCGCTCAACGACGAGGAGAAGGCGGCTGCGCTCACCTGGCATGCGGCCCGGCGGGGCCTGAGGCTTGCGCCCGAAATCGTCGTCTACGTGTTCACGCATTTCAGCCGCGACATGGGCACGCAGATCGCGGTGCTGGATGCGCTGGACCGCCATTCGCTCGAGCACAAGCGTCCGGTGACTCTGCCGCTCCTGCGCGAAGCGCTGAGGGCGTTCGAACAATGAACTCGGGGGACCGTACTGAATTGGAGCTCGCGCTGTTCGATCTGGATAACACGCTACTCTCGGGGGACAGCGACTACGAGTGGGCGCAGTTCCTCATCGAGGAAGGCGTGCTCGATCGCGGCCGGTACGAAGCCGAGAATCAGCGCTACTACGATCAGTACAAGGCCGGCAAGCTCGACATTTTCGAGTTTCTCGGGTTCCAGCTCGCCCCACTGGCGCGCTATCCGCGCGCGCGGCTCGACCGCTGGCACGAGGCCTTCATGGAGCGCAAGATCCGGCCCATCATCCGCGAGCAGGGCCGCTCGCTCCTGAGCCGCCACCAGGATCAGGGCAGTTTGTGCGCCATCATCACTTCAACCAACGCCTTCGTGACCGGACCGATCGCGCGTGAGCTCGGCATCGCGCACCTGCTCGCAACCGAGATCGAGGAAATCGATGGCCGTTTCACGGGGCGAGCGCGCGGCACGCCGTGCTTCCGCGAGGGCAAGATCGAGCGCCTGAACCAGTGGCTGCAGGCGCAGGGCCGCAGCCTGCAGTCGTTCTCTGCAAGCTGGTTCTACAGCGATTCCCTCAACGACCTGCCGCTGCTGGAGCAGGTGACGCGCCCGGTCGCGGTCGACCCGGACGACGTGCTGCGGCGCACCGCGCTGGAGCGCGGCTGGGACGTGATAAGTCTCGAATGACCCGGCGAACCCTCTCCTTCCACCGCGGCCGCTTGCGTCCGCGTCCATGAATCGCCGCGCGCTCACCTGGCTGATCCTGTTCGCCGTCCCGGCCAGCCTTGCCATTGCCGTATGGCACGGCAGCGTCGACATCCCGGCCGCTCGCCTGCTTGCCGCGCTTTCAGGCGGGGGCGAAAGCATCGACCGCGAGATCGTCTGGGGACTGCGCGCGCCACGGGCGCTGGCGGCATTCGCCTGCGGCGCGCTGCTCGCCCTCTCCGGAACGCTGCTCCAGGCGCTGCTCCGCAATCCGCTCGCCGACCCGTTCCTGCTCGGCGTTTCCGGCGGCGCGGCGGCCGGCGCACTGACCGCCATGCTGATCGGCGCGACGCTCGCGCTGCAGCACCTGTTCGCTTTCGCCGGCGCCGCATTCGCCGCCGCGTCCGTGTTTGCCTTTTCGATTCGGCCCTCGGGCTGGAACGCCTATCGCGTAATCCTTGCCGGCGTTGCCCTCTCGGCCGGATTCGGCGCAGTCGTCAGTCTGCTGCTCGCCTTGGCACCTGCCGCGCAGGTGCACGGCATGCTGTTCTGGCTGCTCGGCGACCTCTCGGGCGCAACCGATCCGCTTCCGGCGGGGCTCGCGCTTGGCGTCGCCGCGGTTGTGGCGCAGTCCCAGGCCACGCAGCTCGACCTGCTCGCGCTGGGGGAGGACAAGGCGCGCTCGCTCGGCGTTGCCGTGATGGCGGTGCAGTCGATCACCTTCGGCTGCGCTGCGCTCGCCACCATGGCCGCAGTGCTGCTGGGCGGCTCGATCGGATTCATCGGTCTGGTGACACCGCACCTACTGCGGCTCATGGGCGTGCACCATCACCGTACGCTGCTGCCGCTGTCGGTGGCTGCGGGCGGCAGCCTGCTTGCGCTCGCCGACGCGGTTGCCCGCTCCATTCCCGCGCCGGTGGAGTTGCCCGTGGGCATCGTTACGGCCCTGGTCGGCGTGCCGACACTGCTTTTCCTGCTGGTGAGGACGCGCTGATGCTGGCCACACGCAGCCTGTCGATCGCGCTTGCGGGGAGAACGCTGGTCGAAAACCTGGCGCTCGAACTCAACCCCGGCGAGTGCTGTGCTGTGCTCGGCCGCAACGGCTCAGGCAAGTCGAGCCTGCTGCTCGCCATGGCGGGGCTCCGACGGCCCTCCGCGGGCCGGGTCGAACTGCAGGGGCGCCCGATCGATGCCTGGCCACGCCGCGAACTGGCGCAGCGGATCGGCATCCTGCTGCAGGACGAGCCCGCCGATTACTGGGGCAACACGCTGGATTACGTGCTGCTCGGCCGCTATCCGCGCAGCCGCACTGCCTACAGCGAGGATCCGGCGGCGAAAGGCGAAGCGATGGCGTTGCTCGAGGAGGTGGACCTGGCCGGGCATGCGGCCCAGCCCTACCGCACGCTGTCGGGCGGCGAGCGCCAGCGCGCGCGTCTCGCGCAGGCTTTCATGCAGGACCCGGAATGCCTATTGCTGGATGAGCCGCTGCAGCATCTAGACCTGAAACACCAGCTCGATGTCATGCGGGCGCTCGCCCGGCGTGCCGCCGGCGGTCGCACGGTGCTCATGGCCCTGCACGAGCCGACAATGGCCGCCCGTCTCTGCGACCGCGCGGTTTTGCTGTATGATTCGGGCCGCGTTCTCCACGGACGCATCGCCGAAATGCTCACGCAGGACAATCTCGAACTGCTGTACCAATGCCGGCTCGAGCTCGCAGGCGGGCCCGACGCCCAGGTCTTCGTTCCCCATTGATCAAGAAATTCATACGCCGCGTTTTACGCCTCGGTTCGGGTGCCGACCCCGAAATCATCCCGCACCGGGAGCACGGCATCAGCCGCGACGCGATTTCCTACGGCTCCAGAAAGACGTGCGAAGTCCTGCATCAGGCGGGCCATGAGGCCTACCTCGTCGGCGGCGCAGTGCGCGACCTGCTGCTCGGGACGCAGCCCAAGGACTTCGACGTCGCCACGAGCGCGCTGCCCGAGGAAGTGCACCGGCTGTTCCGGCGCTCGCGACTGATCGGCCGCCGGTTTCGCCTTGCGCACGTCATGTACGGCAGCGAAACGGTGGAGGTATCGACGTTCCGCGCCGCCAACCTCGCCGAGAGCGACGAGGCCGACGGCGAGCCTGGCCACACCGTGGACGCACGCGAACCGGGCGGATCGGGCAGGTCCGGCAGGTCCCACGAACCCGCCAGGGCGATAGACCGGCACGGGCGGCAGAGATCCCACGAACCCGCCAGTGCGGTAGACCAGCACGGACGGCAGAGATCCCACGAACCCGCCAGTGCGGTAGACCAGCACGGGCGGGTAGTGAGAGACAACGTCTATGGCACCCGCGAGCAGGATGCCGCGCGCCGGGACTTCACCGTCAACGCCCTCTATTACGATCCCTCGAACGAGACCATCCTCGACTTCCACCGCGGCATGCGCGACCTGAAGAAGAAGACGGTGCGCATGATCGGGGACCCGCGCACGCGCCACCGCGAGGATCCGGTGCGGATGCTGCGCGCCGTGAGGCTCGCCGCGAAGTACGGCTTCACGATCGATGCGCGCACGCGCGCGCCGATCCGGGCGCTCGCGCCCCTGATCGAGAACGTACCCCCGGCCCGGTTGTTCGACGAGATGGCGAAGATCCTGCTGTCGGGCCATGCGCTGGCCGGCGTGCACCGTCTGCGGATCGAGGGCCTGCATCATGGCGTGCTGCCGATGCTGGACGTGATCCTGGAGCAGCCCCTCGGTGAGCGTTTCGTGAATCTGGCGCTGGAGCAGACCGATGAGCGCGTCAGCGCCGGCAAGCGCGTCTCCCCGGCGTTTCTGTTTGCCTCGCTGCTGTGGCATGAGGTGCTTGCCGCCGCGCGCAAGGCAGAGCAGGCAGGCATCAGGCCCGTTCCGGCCCTGCATGAGGCGATGGACAAGGTTCTCGATATCCAGACCGACAAGCTGGCGATTCCACGGCGCTTCACAGCGATGATGAAGGAAATCTGGCTGTTGCAGCCGCGCCTCGAGCAACGCAGCGGGAGGCGTCCGTTTGCCCTGCTCGAACAGGAGCGGTTCCGGGCTGGATTCGATTTCCTCGGCCTGCGCGCCGCAAGCGGGGAGGTTCCGCAAGAACTTTTCGAGTGGTGGGAGAAGTTCCAGCACGCCGCGCCCGATGCACGCGCCGCGATGCTGATCGCGCCCCAGGCCGGGGAACAGCGGACCCGGCGACGCAGGCGCCGGCGCAAGCCCTCCGGCGGAGAATCGCCCGGCGCCCTGCCGCCGGACTGAAATGCCGCGGGCATACGTCGGCCTGGGCGCGAATCTGGGGGATCCGCGCGGCCAGATACGCGCCGCGCTCGCCTCGCTCGAGAAGATCCCCGCGACGCGCCTTGCAGGACGGTCGTCCTTCTATCGCAGCGCCCCGATCGGCTACGCGGAACAACCGGACTTCGTCAATGCCGTGGCGCGTCTTGAGACCGCGCTCGCCCCGCGCGCGCTGCTCGACGCGCTGCTCGCGATCGAACGCGGTCTGGGCCGCAACCGCAGCTTTGCCAACGCACCGCGCACGCTCGACCTCGATCTGCTCCTTTATGGCGAGGCGGTAATTAACGAATCCGGAATGCACGTGCCCCATCCGCGGATGCACACCCGCGCCTTCGTGCTGGCCCCGCTTGCCGAACTCGATCCCGGCCTGGAGATCCCCGGACACGGCGCCCTCGCGCCACTGCTTGCCGCCTGCGCCGGGCAGGCGATCGAAAAGCTGGAGGACTGATGCAGCCGAACAGGCTCGACTGCCGGCGGGCCGTGTATCATGGTCGCGGTCTATTTCACGATTCGCGCCCGAATGCCGCTCGCGAAATACCGCCATATCGTCGTCGAAGGTCCGATCGGCGTGGGAAAGTCCAGCCTCGCCCGCCGGCTCGCCGAGCGCCTGGGATCGAGCCTGCTGCTCGAACGCCCCGAGGAGAACCCATTCCTGCCCCGCTTCTATCAGGACATGCCGCGCCATGCGCTGCCCACCCAGCTGTTTTTCCTGTTCCAGCGTATCAACCAGCTACGGGAGCTGGCACAGCCGGACCTGTTCAACCGGGTGACGGTCAGCGACTTCCTGCTCGACAAGGATCCCCTGTTCGCGCGCCTGACGCTTTCGTCCGACGAGTGGCGCCTGTACCAGCAGATCTTCGAGACGCTCCGGCCGCAGGCGCCGCAGCCGGACCTGGTGGTCTACCTCCAGGCCCCGCCGGAGACGCTCTACGAGCGCGTGCGTGGGCGCGGCATCGACTACGAACGTCCTATCACGGAGGAATACCTGGCGCTGCTTGCAGACAGCTACAGCCGCTTCTTCTATCATTACTCGGGAAGCCCGGTGCTGATCGTCAACTCGGAGCGGCTCAATTTCGTCAAGCAGGATGGCGATCTCGAGCTGCTGCTCGGACGCATCGGGGGCATGCGCGGCACGCGCGAGTTCTTCAATTTCGGAGATTGACTTGTCCCGGATAACGCTCCCCAAGCTGCA
>Ga0315281_10013857_pt1 | contig 10891 bp, 5 predicted proteins | sample YL17G07_0_MG_FD_204540 | JGI IMG/M metagenome (GOLD analysis project Ga0315281, IMG submission 204540) | Sediment microbial communities from Yellowstone Lake, YNP, Wyoming, USA - YL17G07_0 | ecosystem: Environmental > Aquatic > Freshwater > Lake > Sediment | place: USA: Wyoming | collected... | reverse complement strand
CTTGCCAGTAATGGCCGCCCACCTCTATCCTATTCGGCGATTAATTCCGCTCCAACAATTCGTTTTGCAAGAAGCTCAATAGAATAACTATTCCCCTGCAAAATCGTCAAAATCTGCCCTCGCCCAGCTAAATTTTCGCTTCGATTCTTCAAGTCCGACAGGCTCCTAGTGTGTTTCTACTCCGGCTACAGCAAGCGCGCTCATATTTACGATACGTCTCACCGTCGCAGTAGGTGTCAAAATATGTACCGATTTGGCGGCACCCAGCAACACAGGCCCGATAGTAACACCATCTCCCGCTATCATCTTGAGCAGATTAAAGGCGATATTCGCTGCATCCAGATTGGGCATGATGAGCAAATTCGCCTCCCCCTTCATGCGCGAAGCGGGAAATACCTGCAAGCGCATCGCCTCGGATATGGCCGCGTCCCCGTGCATTTCGCCCTCTACCTCCAGCGCGGGTGCCATTTGCTCCAGCAATTCACGCGCCCGTTTCATCTTGATGGCTGAAGCATTGTCAAAACTGCCAAAGCTGGAGTGCGACAGCAGCGCAACTTTGGGCACGATACCAAAACGCCGCACTTCATCGGCCGCCAGCAAGGTCATTTCAGCCACCTGTTCCGCAGTGGGTTCAAGATTAATGTGCGTATCACACAGAAACAGTGAGCGGTTCGGCAGCAACAATATATTCATCGCAGCAAAGACACTGGCGCCGGGGCGCAATCCGATCACATTCCTGATATAAGGCAAATGTTCAAGAGGCTGCGCGAAGGTGCCGCAGATCATGCAGTCCGCCTCGCCCATATGGATCATCATCGCACCTATCAGGGCCCCGCTGCGCCGCAATTCGCGCTTGGCATGCTCCGGGGTCACGCCATTGCGCTGCATAATGCGGTGATACTCGGTCCAGTAAACACGATAGCGAGGGTCGTTTTCCGGATTCACCAGGGTGAAATGCTCGTCCATGCGGATGCGCAAGCCCAGTTTTTTAATGCGGGTTTCAATCACCGTCGGGCGACCGATCAAAATGGGCAAGGCCACACTGTCATCAACAATCATCTGCACAGCCTGCAGCACGCGCTCGTCTTCGCCTTCGGCATAGACCAGCCGCCTGGGATTTTTCTTCGCCAGATCATAAACCGGTTTCATCAGCAGACCGGACTGGTTGACGAAGTGCGATATCTGCTCGCGATAGACCTCCATATCCCTGATCGGACGTGTTGCGACGCCGCTGTCCATTGCCGCCCTGGCCACCGCCGGGGCAATTAGCGTGATCAGGCGGGGATCAAACGGTTTGGGGATTAAATACTCCGCGCCAAAACCCGGGCTAACCTCACCATACACGGCAGACACTGCATCATGCTGCTCTGCCTCGGCCAGCGTGGCTATCGCATATACCGCGGCACGTTTCATTTCCTCGTTGATGGTGGTCGCCCCCACATCCAGCGCGCCGCGGAACATATAGGGGAAGCACAGCGCATTGTTAACCTGATTCGGATAGTCTGAACGCCCCGTCGCCAGAATGGCATCAGGGCGCACGGCCTTGGCCTGCTCCGGCAATATTTCAGGCGTGGGATTAGCCAGGGCAAAAATCAAAGGACGGTGCGCCATCTTCTGCACCATCTCTGGCAGCAGTACTCCACCCGCAGACAAACCCAGAAACACATCCGCTTCCGCCATCACCTCGGACAATTTACGCGCACCTGTGTCTATCGCATAGCGTGCCTTGTTGTCATCCATCTCCTCGGTGCGCCCCTTGTACACCACGCCCTTGATGTCCGTCACGATGATATTTTTCATGGGCACGCCCAGGCTCACCAGCATGTCGAGGCACGCCAAAGCCGCCGCACCCGCCCCGGACACCACCAACTTTATCTGGTCAATTTTTTTATCCACCACCTTGAGGCCATTCAGCAGCGCGGCGCCCACGATAATGGCCGTGCCGTGCTGGTCATCGTGAAAAACCGGGATGTGCATGCGCTCACGAAGTTTGCGCTCAATATAGAAGCACTCCGGGGCTTTGATGTCTTCCAGATTGATGCCGCCGAAGGTCGGCTCCAGCGACGCGATAATATCGACCAGTTTGTCCGGATCGCGCTCGTCGATTTCCAGATCGAACACATCAATCCCGGCGAATTTTTTGAACAGCACGCCCTTGCCTTCCATCACCGGTTTGGCTGCCAAAGGCCCGATTGCACCCAAACCCAGCACAGCCGTGCCATTGGTAATTACTGCCACCAGGTTGCCGCGTGCAGTCAAATTTCGCGCTTCGCCCGGGTCAGACACAATCGCTTCACATGCGGCCGCTACGCCGGGTGAGTAAGCCAATGCCAGATCGCGCTGTGTTTGCATCGGCTTGCTGGATGCAACCGAAATTTTCCCCGCAGGACTCATGCGGTGATATTGCAGCGCATCTTTGCGCAGTTGCTCGTCCATAAACAGGGTACTCTGGCTAATGTATTGATTGATTATAACCTAGCCAGTGTTCCTGACCTCAACGTCATTATGTTGATGTTTTTGATACGAAACAACCACTGTAAAAATAAGCCCTGCGTCATTTTTGGCCGATGATTTGAACTGGCAAAAACAGGCCCGAACGGATATCGGTCTACAAACTAGGAGTTTTGTCCCAGTCGGAAATTTTTACATCTACATTTCACCAGCCAATAAGGCCGCCCCAAGAAAAAACCTGCTTTCTATCCGTTTTAATCATTGCCCGGTAAAGATAGCTAACTCGAACACCTGCTATATCCGCATGACACATGAAAAAATCCACATAAACCCGTGATCAATCCCAAAAAGTAGTTCCTTTGTCCCAGACGGAAATTTTTACATCAGCCTGATAATATACTTTTAATAATCAAAATATACACAATTAATTCATATAGATATAATATATGGCACGAAATGTGCTTGTTATACAGCAAGTGGTAACTAATTTTATTAATCAAGGAGATCAAAATGAAGAGTTTCAAATCGTTATTAGCCATCTTGTTGGCACTGGGCTTGACCATATCTCAAGCAAACGCTTATGTAATTGATACTAAAATCGGCCAAGCACTTCTCGGCAACTCAGGAGATGCAACCGAGTTAGCAGCGATGAAGTCCATTCTGGATAGCATGTCAGTCGATACCACCAATTTGGTCATGGACTTTAAGTATGATGCTGGCAGTACTGACTTCAATGTCACATCTAATGGTGCTGGCTCATGGTTCATTGATATTGCTCCAGCGACCACAGGTTATTTCCTGCTAAAGTTTGGTATCGGTGGCACTTCTGCAACTGCTGATCATTTTTTCTTTGAAAACATTGGTGAGCTGGATAAACTCGTGTTTTCCGATGCTCAAGTACAAAACCTGACCGGCGGCTGTACTGGCAGGAATTGCAATATTGGCAGATTAAGTCACTACAATGGCTTCGGAACCACTAATGTTCCTGAACCAGAATCATTGGGATTATTGGGTTTAGGCTTATTGTCCCTGGTTGTTGCACGCCGTCGCGTAGCAAAATAATCTAGTTTAGATTTTAGCTAACTCCCCAATGGCTTTACCATTGGGGAGTTTTCATTTGTAGTTGAGCCTACAATCCTTCAAAGCACAGTTAATATTTTTTCCAGACGTTTCACCGACACAATCACCGGCGTTTTCAATTCCTGCGCAAACAGCGACACACGCAACTCCTGCAGCATCCAGCCGAATTCCTCCACCCTGCTGTCGACATTTCCCTGTTGTGCTGCCAGCTTGCGCTGCCACTGTTGCTGCAAGCCCTGCATCTGAGCAAATTGTCGGGCATCACGGGCAGAATCGGCGCGCAGTTTTTCCAGACGCACGTTCATCGCCTTGAGGTAACGGGGCAGGTGTTGCAGGCGTTCGTATGGGGTACTTGCAATAAATTCCTTGTGCAGCAGCCATTCGCATTGCGCCTTGATATCCTGTGTGGCGGCGCCATGCGCCTTGAATCCGGGCAAGCTTTTTTGCAGTACCTGATACTCCTGCAGCACATTGCTCACCAGCCGTGCGATTTCCTGTGCCACCAGATTCAGGCGGCTCTTTGCATCTTTGCAGCGCGCGGCAAATTCCTTTTCATTCGTTGGCAACGGGTCGCCCAGGCAACTGCGGTCGAAGGTCACCGCAAAGATCTGCCGCTGCAAATCCTGCGCGCTGCCGAAGGGTAAAAATTGCATCGACATGTTTGATCCGAATTCCTTGCCGGAGAGTAAATTTTTCTCCAGAAATTTCACCTGCTCCTTCAAGGCGAGCATGAACAGGCGGCGCAAGCCAAAACGGTGCGCCGCCTGCGCCGCTTCGCGCGTATCAAACGCCTGCAACACTACCGCATCCTTGTCGTCCACCAGCGCATTGAATAAAGTAATGGTTTGGCCGGCACGGGTAATTTCCGTGGTCTGCTTGAAATCACCTATCGTCCATTCGGTGATACGGATTTTCTCCGCCACCTGCACACCTGTTGGTGCAACAACAACCGGCGCGGTGTTGATTTTTGGCGCCAGCTCGCCACGCAGTTGCGTAAAATTTCGTGACACACCCAACTGCCGCCCGTGCTCATCCTTTACCACAAAATTCACCAACAGGTGCGTGGGCAATTGCTCCAGACGGAAAGCATCCAGCGGCACATCCAGTTGCTTCTGCGCGCGTATGTATTTCGACAGGGCCAGTAATAGTCCAGTATCCGAAGGTTTTATTTCCTCGCAGAATTTCGCCGCAAACTCCGGCACCGGCACGCAATTGCGACGGATTTTTTGCGGCAGGGTTTTCAGAAGTTGCGCGACTTTCTCCGCCAGCAGCCCCGGCACCAGATATTCGCAGCGCGCCGCCGATACCTGGTTGATCAGCGCCAGCGGTATCGTCAGCGTCACCCCGTCGTCGCTCTTGCCCGGCGCAAAGTTGTAGCCCAGCGCATAGCTCACATTATTCATCACCAGTTGCGGCGGGAACTGGTCGGTGGTGATGCCTGCCGCTTCATGCCGCATCAGGTCATCGCGCTGCAGGTACAGCAGCTTGGGCGTTTCGCGTTCCGCTTCCTTGCGCCATGCCTCGAATGCCGCACCGTTGTGTATATGCGGCGGCACACGACTGTCGTAAAACGCATAGATCAGCTCATCATCCACCAGCACATCCGGGCGGCGCGATTTGTGCTCCAGCGCCTCGATGTCCTGGATCAGCTTCTGGTTGTGCGCAAAAAACGGCGCCATGGTGTTGAACTCGCCCTGCACCAGCGCCTCGCGGATAAACACGCTGCGCGATTCCTCTACATTCATCGGCCCGTAATGCACGCGTTTTTTCGGATTGAGCAGCAGGCCAAACAGCGTGCTGCGCTCGAACGCCGCCACCTGCGCGGCCTTTTTCTCCCAGTGCGGATCGTAGTAGTGGCGCTTGATAAGGTGCGCAGCGACCTCCTCCAGCCAGGCTGGTTCGATACGCGCCACGGTTCGTGCATAGAGTTTGGTGGTCTCCACGATCTCGGCCGCGACGATCCACTTCGCGCCCTTCTTTGCCAGCACAGAATTGGGTGCGATATGGAAGCGGATTTCGCGTGGGCCCAGGTATTCATTACCTTCCACGCTCTTGTAGCCGATGTTGCCGAGGAAGCCAGTGAGCAGGGCTTTGTGGATTTGTTCGTAGGTGGCGGCTTGGGTGGATGTATGAAGTGTGCTTTCGGTTGAAAGTGCGTTCCCCCTCCCTAGCCCTCCCCCAGAGGGAGAGGGGATTGATGCGGTTGTAGTCTGAACGTTCGCGTTCAACTGAACTCGTCCCCTCTCCCCTCGGGGGAGGGTTAGGGTGGGGGAGCGCCCGTTACTATCAACATAACCCTCCAGCCCTTCATATATCCTCTGCAACACTCCCTCGGTATTTTCAAAAACCTCGTTATTCCAGAAGCGCAACACCGTCAAACCCTGCTGCTGCAAATACGCCGTGCGCTTCTCGTCCCGTCCCCTCTGTCCCTCCTCGTTGTGCTGCCCGCCATCCAGTTCCACCACTAGCTTCGCCTCGTGACAGTAAAAATCCAGCACATAGACGCCCAGCGGATGTTGACGCCGGAAACCCATTCCCAAAATTTGATTGCGGCGCAATAACTGCCACAACAAAGTTTCTGCATCAGTGGCTTGTTTGCGCAGGTCGCGGGCGCGTTGTTTGAGTCGGGAGGGAAGTGGCAGATATTTTGATGATTTATTTTGCGTGGTTTCCTTGGGCGTGCTCCCCCACCCTAGCCCTCCCCCGAGGGGAGAGGGGACAAGTTCAGTTGTGTGCGAACGTTCAAATTGCAACCGAGCCAATCCCCTCTCCCTCTGGGGGAGGGTTAGGGTGGGGGAGCGAGCTATATCCCCTGCTCCCACCCCAGAAACCCCCAACCACCCCATCTCTCCCACCTGCGCATGCAACTGTTGGTACAACTCATGCCACTCCCGCAACCGCATCGCCGACAAAAAATTATCCCTGCACTCTGCCGCCCACAAGCGATTGGATTTCTTGTGCTTGACCGCCTCCTGGAACCACTTCCACAATTTGATATACGACAGGAAATCCGAGTTCTCGTCGTTAAAGCGCCGGTGCGCCGCGTCTGCCGCCTCGCGCCGTTCAGCGGGTCGGTCACGCGGATCTTGCAGCGACAGGGCACTGGCGATGATCAGAATTTCCTCCAGGCAGTGGTACTGCCGACCAGCCAGCAACAGCCGCGCAATCTTGGGGTCGAGCGGGAATTTTGCCAGTTCTTTTCCCAGCGGGGTCAGTTCTCGCTTTTCATCGATTGCACCGAGTTCAGCCAACAACTGGTATCCATCAGAAATTGCGCGCGATCCCGGCGCTTCGATAAAAGGAAATTTTTCCACCTCGCCCAGGCGCAAGGCGCTCATGCGCAAAATCACCGTCGCCAGTGACACGCGAAAAATTTCCGCGTCGGTGTATGCGTCGCGCGCGATAAAATCCGCCTCGTCGTACAGGCGCACGCAAATGCCGCTCATCACCCGGCCGCAACGCCCGGCGCGCTGGTTAGCTGCGGCCTGCGAGGTTTTTTCGATGCGTAGTTGTTCCACCTTTTGGCGTATGCTGTAGCGGTTGACACGCGCCAGGCCGCTGTCGATCACATAGCCGATATTGGGCACGGTGAGCGAGGTCTCCGCCACGTTGGTGGCCAGCACGACGCGGCGCATGCCGGAAGTGGGTTTGAATACCCTGTCCTGCTCCGCCGCCGACAAGCGGGAGAACAGCGGCAATATTTCCACGCCTTTCGGGTGATGCTTGCGCATGGCCTCGGCGGTGTCGCGTATCTCGCGCTCCCCCGGCAAAAACACCAGCACGTCGCCGCGCAGGCCGCCGATGGAAAGCTCATCCAGCGCGCCGCACACCGCCTGCGGCACATCCTGCAAGTCGCCCTCTTCGTTTTGCTGCGGCGCGCGGTAGCGCACCTCCACCGGGTAGCTGCGTCCGCTCACCTGCAATATCGGCGCGCCGGAAAAATGTTTGGAAAAACGCTCGGCATCCAGCGTGGCCGAGGTGATGATCAACTTCAGGTCGCGCCTGCGCGGCATGATCTGCACGAAATAACCCAGCAGAAAATCGATGTTGAGCGAGCGCTCATGCGCCTCGTCGATGATGATGGTGTCGTATTTTTTCAGCAGCGGATCGGTCTGAATTTCCGCCAGCAGGATGCCGTCTGTCATCAACTTGATGCAGGTGTCGGGCGACACGCGGTCATTGAAGCGTATCTTGTAGCCGACCATGCCGCCCAGCTCGGTTTTCAGTTCCTGCGCGATGCGGCTTGCCACGGTGCGCGCCGCCACCCGGCGTGGCTGGGTGTGCGCGATAGCACCCTGCACTCCACGGCCTATGCTGATGCATATTTTCGGCAATTGCGTGGTCTTGCCGGAGCCGGTCTCGCCGCACACGATCACAACCTGATTGTCGTTGATTGCCTTTGCCAGTTCATCACGGCGCAATACCACGGGCAGGTCGGCGGGATACTCAATCGAGCCAAGTTGTTCGATACGTTTGGCACGGCGATCTTGCGGGGTAAGTGCGCCAGAAGTTGCCGGTGAAGGAAGATGTTCGGTCATAGCGCACAATTTTACCTGTTCCGGGTAAGTCGCCCAAAACAATCACGCAGCCAAAAAGCAGGAGCCCGATTCACCAGACGATTGCTCTTTTCAACAATCGCCCGATGAATCGGGCTCCTACAAACTACCTGTCAAATTAACCAGGGCTATGCCAGTGCTGATGCCTCCAGCCCGCTCTGCATCCAGCCCATCATGCCGCCACGCAGGTTGTAAACATTATCGTAACCCTGCTGTTGCAAAAACATGCAGGCTTGCGCAGAACGCGCACCGCTGCGGCAAATAAATACAAGCTTCTCACTTTGGTTGAACTCATTCATTCTGACCGGCAAGGTGTGCAAGGGCACAGCTTCTGCACCCGACACTGTACCGGAGGCAATTTCATTCATACCGCGTACATCGATGACGCGCATATTGGGATGCTTTTCCTTTACCCAGAGATGCAGTTCGGGGGCGTCAATTTCTTTAATATTATTCATAAACATCTTTCAGCTCCTTAAGAGTTAACTAACCCGCGTATATTAGCATATTCTAATTTAGATGCAAGCCATCACTGGCAAATTCTATATACTTTCAATTTACTTATTTGTTTTCAATAAGTTCAAAGCAAACCCTGCCCTTTACATTGTCACGCAGAACCAGCCGATACCCGGATTGTTCCGCCCAGCGCGCCGCCTGAAACAAGCCTACACCCAAACCGTCCTCAGACTCTACTACCGTATGCAGGAGCTGGCTAGCCAGCTCCTGCGGGATTTCACTGCCACTGTCGCACACCGTCAGGCGGAGGGGATTCTCAGCCAGGCTGACCTGTACAGAAATTTCCTGCTCTACCAGCCGCTTGTTGCGTGCATTATCGATTAAATTATCCGTGATACTGTCGAACAGCGTAAAGGGAATTGGCTTTTCACTCAGTTCACCACTGCTCAACCAGTCTACATTGCGGTACTGTTGCCGCTGTTGCAGGCCTCCCCACCATACGGACAAGGGCATCACCGTGTTTAACTCTTCATGTTTGGGGACTTTCAATTTCCCCAGGGTTGCTTCAATCCGCTGTGCCAGCACAGGAAGCTGCTGCTGCAAAACAGGCTGCGCCTGCGCGGGTTGTTGTTCGGCAATCGAAATCAGCGCAAACAGAGATTGCAGCATGTTTTTCAGGTCATGCGTCAGACGTGCCCCCGTTTCATGCACCGCTTGCAAACGCGCCATTTCGCGCAGTCGCTGCTCGCGTCTTTTGGAATGATAAAAATAGGCCAGCATCTGGCTGAGCAGGTTGATATGCATCACCACTGAAGGTGCAACCCGCTGGCGGGTATACAGGATTAAATGCAAATCCTGGTCGGTCACTTCGATAAAGTCGGCACTGCTTAAACCTTGCATGCCGCTACCGGCTTCGCAAACCCACTTCACCCCGTTCAACCACTGCAACTCGGCCAGCAGGCTTGTCGCCATTTTCATAAAGGCTGCTGGACTCGGCTCCTGTTTGGCTGTTCTGGCCAATTGATTGATCCACAGTTCGAACGGTGTACCGATATTGAGGAAATAACGCAGGAAGAGAGTTTGAAAACCGGAAAATCCCAGGTGTGGATTCCACAGCCATCCCAGCACAAACAGCAACAAGGCCATCACAAACAGCGTGCGCAGCAGTGCCTGAAAATAATCCACCTGACCCAGTGTCATAAACGCCAGGCTGCCCAGCACCAGCAAGGTCATCAGCATAAACAGCAACAGGCTGTAGATTAAATCGACCGAAACAGTTTTTTTAAATTGTTCTTCCCCTTGTGGCACGAAGACAATAATCAGCAGCAGCAATGGCAATACAAACTCCATCAGGTTTCGTCTCGCTTCTTCGGCGATGGGCAGCATAAACAACTGTGGCGTCAACCAGAACAACAGCACCGACAACAAATAACCCATCACCAATAGTGAGCGCAACCGCTGCCATGCACTCTGAAAAGCCAGCACCCGCCCGCCCACCAGAGAAAACAGTCCGCTTACCCAAAACGTCAGCATCCACCAGTTTAACCACCACAAAGCCACTACGCAGCCGCTGACAATAATCACCGCACTACGGGTGGATAATTTGCCTTCACCCCGCCATAAAGGCTGCCACAACAGGAACAAACCCAGATGCGCAAACAACAAGGGGCGCGACCAGACACTGCCCACCCCCGCCCACAAGGCAATATGCAAAGTAAGCAACATCACCAGCAAGAGCCAGCGGCCTGAGAATATCTGTCGATTTGCCAGCCATGTCATCATTTCATCGTTTTACCGTCAGAATTTCGTCACCAATTTAATGCGCTTTGTTATTGTAACAATTTATTCATAAAAAACAGCAGCTAACTATACTTTCGCAAGTGGCATAGTTATTGCTTTTATAGAACTACGAAGCAAATATTAATAATAATTTTCACAGAGGATAATATGAAAGCAAATCAATCCGGCTTTACTTTAATCGAAATCGCAATCGTGCTGGTAATTATCGGCCTGCTGCTGGGCGGCGTGCTGAAGGGTCAGGAGCTGATTAATAGTGCGAAAGTAAAGAATATGGCAACCGATTTCAGGAATATACCCGTATATATTTATGGGTATCAGGACAAATACCGCGCACTCCCTGGTGACCAAATCCAAACTGCATTAAACGCTCAGTTCACCGGCGGCACAGAATGTACGCCTGCCGCAGCCGGACTATGCGCGACTGCCAATGGCGTGATTGAAGGCACCTGGAATGCAACAGCTATAACATCGGAAAGCTTTCTGTTCTGGCAGCATGTTCGCTTGGCTGGTTTAGCTCCTGGGCCAACTAGCACGGCAGACCTCAATTA
>Ga0315281_10013856_pt1 | contig 10892 bp, 8 predicted proteins | sample YL17G07_0_MG_FD_204540 | JGI IMG/M metagenome (GOLD analysis project Ga0315281, IMG submission 204540) | Sediment microbial communities from Yellowstone Lake, YNP, Wyoming, USA - YL17G07_0 | ecosystem: Environmental > Aquatic > Freshwater > Lake > Sediment | place: USA: Wyoming | collected... | reverse complement strand
AGGAGGAAGATGGCACCGTGGTAGAACAAGATCTGTAGCATCTCGTCATCCTCGTACTGCCCGATCTGGGGAACGTTATTGAACATGCGCTCCGCTCGCGCCTTGTAGTTGTCGTCGGAGACGACGACACGCGAAAGCACGGCAGCCGCACAGGCTTTGATCTCGTCGCGCAGGTTTTTGCATGCGCGTGAGCCGTTGCCGGTACAGTTGTTGCGGGTCAAGTAGGCGTTGTACGCCTTCCAGTGCCTGATCAGCTGCTGAGGCGCGATGTTCTCGCTATTCTCAGCACCCATGATCCAGAACGCCTCGAGCTGGACGAGCGCCTTCTTTTGCTGGCCCTTGGGGACCGTGCGCAGGACGACGTTCGTGATGCCAGTCTTGGCATCCTCCAGGTAGTACTTGCGGTTGTCATCCGAGTACTTCCAGATGGCCAGATCCGCGGATGCCTTGCCCTCGGTGAAGAGGGGGGCACAGACACCCATCACCTCCTGGTCGGAGGCGGGGGCCGCGGGGGGTGCCGTGGTGTCCTCGGTCGCTTGCGCTTCCGGGGTGGCCTCGGTGATGCCCGCTTCGGGGTCGATCTTGGCCTTTGCCTCGAAACCGACCGACTGAGCGTCCGCGTTGCTGTTGAAGGCGATGGCCGTGAGGCCGATCGCCAGGATGGTGAAATACCTCATGGCCTGTTCCTTTCGTGAGATGATTTGCATGACAGTGTCCTCTTCTTTCGGGCCATCGGCCCTTGTGACCGATGTACCCTCCAGAGAGGGTAGGTTCTGGGTGTGTAAAAGCGACATGCTTTACTTGCACCACGTGCTGATACTAACGATTCAAGTGCTGAAGTACTGCAGTGCTGCAGCACAGAAGCACTGAAGCACTATGAAATTCGTTATCACGTTAGTAGCACCACGTGGCACAAGTAATAAAATAAGCGTGCGCGTATATATACAAAATTTGGGCGATCCGCCTCAGGCGGACGTCCATTCAAATTAACACTAGAAACGAGTTGTAAAAGACCATAAACACATGAGAATTCCCTGTATTTAAGCCAATATCGGCTCGCGTACAGGCATTCATGCACGATGTTTAGGAGGCAGATTCTATCATGAATAACGTTTAGTGTCAAGGTATTTGCCACGGTTTTTGTAAAACCGTAGAGACGCAAAATTTTGCGTCTCTACCGCATCCGCGGTGGCAAATTCTATTATCAAAACATGTGGAAAGACCCCCGCCGACTTGCGTCAGCGGGGGATCTCTCGCATTGGGGGTTTGTACTTCCCCCGCCTTGGCGGGGGGGTCCAGCTACACGTTGGTCTGCCCGATCGTCTTGGGCGGAACCGGCGGCGGTCCTGCCTTCGGGGTGGTGGCAGCGTCCGTGGGACGCGTGCCGATGTCACCGCCTGTGGGCGGCTTGGGGGGGTCGTCGCCGGCACGTTTGGCAGCCACGACGAGAATGACGACGAGGATCAGAAGAATGATCAGCAGGAGGCCGATCCCGCAACCGACGCGCAGGGAGTTCCATGCGTTGAAACTGGCCTGTTGGGCCAGCCGCTTGGCTTCGGCAGCATCCTTGGCAGCCGAAGCCGCGTTGGAGGCGACCGATTCCTGACAGGCAAGCTGGGCCTTCGCGGCATCCAGCTCATCCTGCAGTCGGCGGTTCTCCTTCACGAGGTTGTCGTACTGCCTCTTGGCCGTGGCCAGGAGGTTCTCGCATGCGGAGCAGTCCGACGCGGGAGCCACCTTGGGGCCACCCTTGAATCCGCCGCCCGTGTGGGCAACGGGGCCGGCACCTTGGCAACAAGTCTCGTACTTGGCGCCGACGCGCTTCAGCTTCACCTGATCGCGGCACTCCTGCCCGCCGTAGGTCGCGGTGATGGCCGTGATCTTGGCGACGGTGCAGTCTGCCTGCGGTGCGTCCTGTGCGAACGCGGGGTTGCTGGTGTAGGCGATGGCCGTGAAGCACACCGCCAAGATGGTGAGATACCTCATGGCCTGTTCCTTTCGTGAGATGGTTTGCATGACAGTGTCCTCTTCTTTCGGGCCATCGGCCCTTGTGACCGATGTACCCTCCAGAGAGGGTAGGTTCTGGGTGTGTAAAAGCCGCATGCCTTACTTGCACCACGTGCTGGCACTAACGAAACAGAGTGCTGAAGTACTAAGTGCTGCAGCACAGAAGCACTGAAGCACTATGGAATTCGTTATCACGTTAGTAGCACCACGTGGTGCAGTAAAGTCTGATATACGTATTGCACCACATCGTTTTGCTTAATCCCTAATCCCTTAAGTCTAAGCAAAACGATGTGGCACAATACGCCCATAAAAAAATAAGTACAAAATTCATGATTTTCAAAAGCACCCGATAATACCCCTTCTCTTGGGCTGAAAATCAGCAAAGGAGAATTGGTAAAACAGGCTTACTTAAGCGAAAATATGAACGTATCCCAATGCTATAAAAGAGCACAAACGTCCACAAAAATGGGCGTTCCAAATACAAGATTTGGGGCTGATTCTATATCAAATTTATAGTTTTGTCAAGTTATTAATAACGCGAAAACGTCGTAACGCTATAACGTTGTAACACCCTTTTTTCATTTCGACCAAGGCGGAGAGATCCCTTTCTCAGCATCATAGTCAGCAGGACAAAGATAGGGATTTCTCCATTCGCCTTCGGCTCATTCGAAATGAAAAAATATTTGGTGATTCCATTATTGCGTTACGGCGTTACAACGTTATTTCGTTGTATATGGAAAAACCCCCGACGTAGCATAAAGCTTCGTCGGGGGTCGATCCAAAGGGATGTCTGGTTTTTTTAGTCTCCTTGTTAGAGGTTGTTGGGGGGCGTCAGTTGACAGTGGGGCCGGGGACTATCCCGTCATCGGGGATGTCGTCCTCGTCGGTTCCGTCGGGGACGGAGCCTTCGAAGCCACCGGAAGTGGCGGCGACGGAGGCAACGGGGGCACCGACCTCGACCTTGACGGTCGGGTCCTCTTCGGTATCGCTCGCAGCGGGCGGTTCCGTCGGCATGGCCGGCGGAGCACCACTGCGACGGTTGTAGCTGTCGCCGACTTCAAAGAAGGCGAGCTCCTTCAGTTCACTCAGGTGTTCCTGAACGCGGACCAGGTAGGTGGCGGCGTTCGCCAGGGCCCCCTCGTGTACGGCGAGCGCCTCCTTGTATTCATCTTCGGCTTCCTTCAGCTCGGCTGTGAGAGCCTCGCTGGCTTCCCTCTGCTTGGCTTGGAAGGCCGCGCCTTCTTCGTCATGCTCGCGCCGGAGGTTGGAGGTCTCCTCCTTGATCTCCTGCTCGAGACGCACACGGTCTCCATCGTACTTGGCGTTGAGGTCCACGAGGGCCGCCTCGTACTGAGCCTTGCGATCCCCCAGTGCCGTTTGTTGCTCCTCTTCGAGCTCCTTGCGGGTACTGCGGTGCTTGGCCTGCATGCCTCCGAGCTCGCGCTCGTAGAGCTGGTGCTGCTCGGCGCGTCGGCGCTTGATGTCCGTCTTGACTCCTCGGAGTTCGTCCTTGGAAGTCTTGATGGCACTGCGGTGCGCCTGCATCATGCCCTTCACGTTGGCAAGGCGCTGATCGGTGCCTTGGAGATCCTTAATCAGATTCCCAGAGAGCGGATCCGATTCGCGATAGATCACGTCCGGGGACGTGTCTCCCACGGGCATGGCAGCCCCCAGATTGGGGTTGGCCACATCACCCCTGCGAAGGGGCTTGTCATCCACCGGGGGGCGGATGGTGGTGGACGTCAGAGAAATCTGACGGCTCATGGGTTGATCACCGGCAGCGGCTGCTGCGGTGAATTTCTCCATGCTCACGGGGTCGCCGGGGCGACTCTGATCCATCGCTCGGGCCGGTTCACCCGTTTCCGGGGGTCGGCTCTTGATGGTCGTGGGGTCGTCGTCTCCGACGTCGGTTCCTCCTGCATTGGCAGGAAGTACCGGGTTGGCAGGCGGCTGAGCTGCAGCTGGGGCGTCGGGAGGCATTTCATCCTCCGGAAGCTTCCATGCAGGGGGTCGTCGTGAGAAAGGATTGCGTAGTCCCATGGCTGTCTCTCCTCGCCCTTTCGGGGCTTGTTAGGGTCCTGAAGGGCATTTGATTCATTGCCGATTAACTACTAACCGACAAGATTCAACCTCGAGCTAATTACGAATTACTAATTACGAATTACTTGCAGCTGAATTTTGTCGGTTAGTGTCACGATACATCTATCCGAAATTATTTCGGCAGAGGTGCATAAAAAACCTATATTTTCCCTTTGGATTAAAGAACATTCTGCCCCATAAGGGACAGCCGGGCATATAGCTCGGGGGAATTATTATACACTATAAACTGTTTTGCGCAAGTTTTTGAAGGACTTGGCACTATACTTATACACATGTATCGTTACTTTGTTACAACGTTATAACGTTACGAGCATGAAAATCTGCGTTCCCATTCGGGAAAAAAATCAGGCGGAGGTCCAAAAAAGACTTCAGGAAGTCCATCAATCCGACGCGGATTTTGCAGAAATCTGGCTCGATTCGATTGCGGATTTAGATCTAAAATCCTTGCTTTCCGGAATACGCCCAAAAGTGGTCGCCGTATGTAAAAAGTCCAACGATCAAGGGCAGTTTAAGGGCTCTTACAAGGTCATGGCGGAGCTTTTAGAGGAGGCGTGCAGGCTCGGAGCCGAGTACATTGATGTACCCCTGAAAATGCCATCAGAGCAAATCAAAAGTTTACAATTAAAAGTTAAAAATTTCGACTCGGAAGTGATTCTATCGCACCACGATTTTAAGAAAACCCCATCGCTTGCCGACCTCTTAAAGTTGGCGGAAAAAATGGCAAAGCTCAAACCCGATGTGATCAAGATTTCCACGCTGGCAACAAGTGATGCGGATGCGATGAATATCATCACGCTGGCCAAGATGCTGGAACAGCAGGGGATTAGTCACATCCTCATCGGCATGGGCGAACGCGGGAAACTCACACGTATTCTTACGCCCACGCTCGGGGGTGAAATGATGTTCGCCGTGCTCGATAAAAATCAGTCGACGGCACCCGGGCAGATGACGGTGAAGGAATTGAAAGAGGCATGGACATTACTAAAAACCTGATATAATATTCTTTATTACAAGATTATTTATTAGTTATTAATGCGATTAAGATGAAATATTGTATTTTTGAAGATATGCCGGTTTGGATAAGTATCAGAAAATTTATTAAGAAGATTTATACAGCATCAGGTCAAACAGAATTCCGACGGGATTTTGCTTTGAGAGATCAGATTAGGAGAGCGAGCATTTCAATACTGCTTAATCTGGCAGAAGGCTTTGAAAGGAAAACGAACCGGGATTTTGCCAAATTTGTAAATCAGTCTAAAGCTTCAGCCGGAGAAGTTAGATGTGCGCTTTATATAGCCCAAGATTTAAGTTATCTTTCTGAAAGTGAATTTGATATCCTGTTCCAGGAAATAAAATCTATTGGCAATCAGTTATCAAAATTTGAAAGATATCTTCTTAGTTCAGCGAATAAGTAATCTTGTAATAACGAATCTTGTAATAAGAGCATGAGTCTCAAAATCGCCATCGTCGGTCTGCCTAACGTCGGAAAATCTACGCTGTTCAACGCGCTCACCAAGAGCAGTTCCGCTCAGGCAGCCAATTATCCGTTCTGCACCATCGATCCGAACGTGGGTATTGTGGAAGTTCCCGATGAGCGGATGGACAAGCTTTCGGAAATCGTAAAACCGGAAAAACGGATTCCGGCCGTGGTGGAATTTGTGGACATCGCGGGGCTCGTGAAAGGCGCAAGTCTCGGTGAGGGTCTGGGTAATAAATTTCTGGCAAACATCCGCGAGTGTCATGCCATTGCGCAGGTCATCCGTTTTTTTGAAGACCCTGACATCATCCATGTTCACGGGGGTGTGAACCCGAAGCTTGATATGGAAGTGATTCATCTTGAATTGATTCTCGCTGATTTAGATACGGTGAATAAGGCTCTTGGAAATGCCGAAAAGAAAGGCAAGACGGGTGACAAGGTTTTTGTAAAAGAAGCCGATGTTTTAAGGCGCGTAAAGGCGCATATGGAAGCCGAAAAACTGGCCATCAATCTGGAACTGACTGATGAGGAAAAAGAAATCCTGAAGCCCCTCCATCTGCTCACCAACAAACCCTTCCTGTACATCGCCAACTTAAAAGAAAACGAACTCAAGGGTTTTGATAGCGCGAAGGCAAAAAAAGATTTGAATCTGGGCGCAGGCGAAGAAATCCTTCCTATTTCCGCCAAGGTCGAAGCCGACCTCGTTTCTTTTTCACCCGAAGAAGCCGCCGATTATTTAAAAGAGTTGGGGTTAAAAGAATCCGGCCTCAAAGCCGTCATTCGTTCCGCTTACCGCTTGCTCGGCTTACAAACCTACTTCACTGCAGGCGTACAGGAGGTCCGCGCGTGGACAATCCCCATTGGTGCCAAAGCGCCTCAGGCGGCAGGAGTGATTCATACCGATTTCGAGCGCGGCTTCATCAAAGCCGAAACCATTGCCTATACCGATTACGTGGCAGGCAACGGCGAACTCGGGGCGAAGGAAAAAGGCAAACTGCGCCTTGAAGGCAAAGAATACGTCGTCCAAGACGGCGACGTCATGCACTTCAAGTTCAATGTATAAATTATTACAAAATTCAAAATTACAAAATTAATTTGTAGATTCGATATATTCAACTACAATAATTTTGTAATATTAAATTTTATAATTTTGTAATGAAGATCGCCTACTTTTCAATGGAGTTTGCTCTTAGTCCCGAGATTCCTAATTTCGCGGGCGGGCTTGGGGTGTTGGCCACCGATATGATGCAGTCGGCGGCGGATTTAGGGGTCGATGCCGTCGGGGTTTCGCTCATCTATCACAAAAATGATGATCTAAAAAAGGGCTTTGATCCTTCCAAGTATTTTGAGCCGGTCAAAGAAGTCGTTTACACGCACATCGAGGATCGGAATGTGAAGGTGGGGGCATGGAAGAAGAACATGGTGGGGATTGGGGGGCATATTGTGCCCATCTATTTTTTGCACACGTTTTTTCCCGAAAACCAGCGGTGGGACAGGGATTTAAGCAAAGACCTTTACGCCATGGATGCCTACACACGGCTTTGCCAGGAGGTTTTACTGGGGATAGGCGGAGTCCGCATGTTACGGGCACTGGGTCACGAAATCGATATCTTCCACATGAATGAAGGGCATGCTTCGTTTTTAACGTTTGAAAGATTAAAAGAGGAGAACTTCGATGAAAGAAAAGTCATCGAATCATGCCGGTTCACCACTCACACTCCGATTCCTGCAGGACATGATCGGTTTGATTACAATCTGGCGACCAAGGTAATGGGAGGCAAAGTTCCCATGAACGTTCAGCAGCTTTCTTCCAAAGACGAACTTCATACCACGCGTCTGGCGCTTCACATGAGCAAGCTTTCCAACGGTGTTTCCAAAAAGCACGCCGAGGTGTGCAGGCGGATGTTCCCCGAATACCATTTCCTTGGCATCACCAATGGCGTACATCATCGCACATGGACGGCGGATTCCATGCAGAAGCTGTTTGATAAGCATCTTCCTGAGTGGCGCAGTAACCCCTACAGGCTTACGGAGGCCGATAAATTGCCGGCAGATGAATTGAAATCCGCTTTTCAGGAAAATAAGCGAATCCTCATTGGTCAAATCAACAAAAACCCTGACTATCTGGTGCACATTAATGGAAAATTACGAGAGGACGATTTATTCGATGAGAACACCCTGACCATCGCTTTTTCACGACGCTTTGTGCCTTACAAACGGCCGCTCCTGCTCTTCAAAGATCTCAATCGCCTGCGGGATTTCGGCTACCGAAAACTCCAGATCATTTATAGCGGTGCCTGCAATCCCGGCGATGAATTCTGCAAGAATATTTTCCGCGAGCTCGATGAGCTCCAGAAAGAACTGCGCGGGCAGATCCGCCTGGCTGCGATGCCCGATAGGAATCTGGACAGCACCAAAATTCTGGCCGCCGGAAGTGACATCTGGCTGAATAACCCCGAACCGCCCATGGAGGCCAGCGGAACCAGCGGAATGAAAGCCGCCATGAACGGCGGAATAAATTTTTCCACCCCTGATGGCTGGTGGATTGAGGCAGCCGAAATGTGTCCGAAAGGGGGGTGGACGGCGGGGTGTGATATATCGGGTCACGACGAATGGGATTGCGATTCTATCTACGACACGCTTGAAGAAATCATTGATATCTACTACAATCAGCCGGCGGAATGGATTGAGCGAATGAAACACTCCATTTCCCTCGGCGGATATTTTAACACCCACCGCTGTCTGCAGGAATATCTGGATCAGATGTGGAATTAAATCAGTGCTGCAGTGCTACAGTACTAAAAGTGCTGGCACTTCAGCACTGCAGCACTATCGCACTTCAGCACCAAAATTATGCATATACGTAAAAACATGATCGACAACAACAAAGGCTTTATCTGCAAGCACTGCAAAAAGAAGGTGGGAAAGCACCAAGAGGGGAGCTGTCGCAACCATTGTCCAAAATGCCTGTACAGTTTGCATGTGGATGATAAAGTCCCAGGAGATCGCGCCAGTGAATGCAAGGGGATGATGGTTCCTGTGGGCGTTGAACTGAATAAAAAGAAAGGACCGCGGGTCTTTCATCTTTGCCAAAAATGCGGATACAAAAATGTGAACCGCACGGCTCCCGATGACAACTGGGACCTGATTTGCAGCTTATCGCGCATTCCTCAACAAAAACCCCACTCATCGAAATCGATTTAAGTGGAGCGGGTGAAGGGACTTCCCTCGACTACGCTCGGGATAAACTTTTCGTCTGAGTTTCAGGAATACCTTTCATCTCCATCTATTTTTTCAAGTGGAGCGGGTGAAGGGACTCAAACCCTCGACCTCTGCCTTGGCAAGGCAGCGCTCTAATCAACTGAGCTACACCCGCGTATATTTCTCTTTTTCACGCAAAAAAAAGACTACCAGATTGGCGCTGAATTGCAAGGAATTTTCTGGTCAACATCTGAATTTTATGTAATATTGCTAGCACATTAAACAACCCCTTCCATGAGTGACCCCGAGAGAAAATCCGAAAGACCCAATCAGGTCATCATAATGGCTCCCGAAGATGCGCCGATAATGGACCCAGCCAAAGTGGTGAGTGACTTTCGTGAAATACTGGGGAAACGCCTTACAGATCCGGAGGAGATTGAACTCAACGTGGAAAGAATGAAGCGGCTTTTTCCCGCCGAAGGAATTGTCAGAGTTCCTCGCAGTAACCAAACCGTTTCCGATGGTATCATTCTGGAAGTCACAGAAAATCCAATAGGAAAAAGTTTCTTAAAATTTGATGTGGGAGTGGAAACAAAGGAGGGGATTCGCACGAAGTCCGTTATGGCTAAGGGGCTGCTCGATTTAAACCCCGAGGGCGCAAAGGATAGTCCATTAAAAGATTTATCGGCTATTGATCCAAATGAGCGTTATTTCTTCAAAGGACATCCGGTAAAAATTGCCAAACTGACAAACGGAGGTCACTACGCCCTGATAAGTCGGTCGGATGGCCACACCGAGTGGGCCGCCTGTGACAAACTGGAATTACTTCAAGCGGTTGAAAGTGCTCCGACACCCATCAGTAAATCCAAACCCACGGAACCAGGACGAAGGAAACGGGGGAGGGAATAGGATGGTTCTGTAAGGCAAAGAAAATTTTTTACGTTTATTAAACGTAGGGGCGCGATTAATCACGCCCCTACCGCATTCGCGGTAAAAACCTGTAGGGGCGATTCATGAATCGCCCCTATCTGTATTCCCTTTGCCTTTAAAAAACCTAAAAACCCCCGCCTCGCACCCTGGAAAGGGTACTCTGCGGGGGTTTTTCTATTTGTTCACATTTTCCTACCTTCCCAATAACTTCAGTATCTTGCCCACAATCACAGCCTCTTCACCTCTTGTGATAGGGTTGGTAGGACGGAAGGTACCATCGGTGTAACCGACGATGATTCCGTTTCGCTTAGCAAAGCTCAGGTAGGTGGAATACCACTCGTTCACATTGGTATCCGGGAATCCGACAGTCGCATCAGGAAGAGTGAAGTCCACCGCTTCCATAATGATCTTCAGAGCTTCCGCGCGGTTCACGTTCTGGTTAGGACGGAATTCAAAGCCTCCTCCAAGGGCTTCGTAACCCTCAATCCAGCCTTTCAGATATGCCGCCTGAATGTAAGGCGCATAAGCGGTGCTTGGGCTGACATCCTTGAACGCCGTCGCGGTTACAGGAGGATGATCTACCCCGAAGGCTTCCACCATCATCTTCACCAAATCCGCCCGTGAAGAAATGCTGTCAGGTCCGAACCGTTTCGCGGTCTTTCCCTGAACGCCACGGTGATAAAGGTCAATAATATACTGCTCTGCAAAGTGTCCGCCGATATCCGTAAACGGAATCTTATCAGCATCCACTTTATCCGCAGAGGCTTTCAGGGCCTCTGCCTTGGCAAGGGCATCTGCCTTTGCTTTTTCTTCGGCGGCAAGCTGTGTTTTGCTAGGCAGAAGTCGGCTCAAAAGTCCTTTCTGGGTCGGAGGGGTTCCGCCACGGTAAGCACCCGTTCCTTCTGAACTGGTTCGGTAGCTGGATACACCCGAGAAGTCCAGAGGAGAAATCACAGCCGTTGTACCGTTCACCGAACAGTGCACCACGTCTCCGTCGGTCGGATCATGAGCCGTACCCGGACAGGCAATAAGGAATTCTCCTCGGTCCAGACAGTTATCCTGAGCCCGTAGGGTCAGACTCGGAGTGTCCTGGATACAAAGCGTCTGCTCAGGAGCGACACCTGGGAAGTAAACCGTCTTTTCACTGTCGCACATACCCGTGATCTTAAGCAGGTTA
>Ga0315281_10013854_pt1 | contig 10893 bp, 5 predicted proteins | sample YL17G07_0_MG_FD_204540 | JGI IMG/M metagenome (GOLD analysis project Ga0315281, IMG submission 204540) | Sediment microbial communities from Yellowstone Lake, YNP, Wyoming, USA - YL17G07_0 | ecosystem: Environmental > Aquatic > Freshwater > Lake > Sediment | place: USA: Wyoming | collected... | reverse complement strand
GCCTGCTCAAGGCCCAGCGCGACGAATTCCTGCCCGGCCCGGAGTACATCGCCAAGTGGGGATGGACGGTGGATCGCACCGGCACGGCGCCGAGCGGGCCGTGAGGCAGGCCGGGGGGGCCACCTGTCGCGGGCAACGTGCGTCATCTGACCTCCGAAAGAGGAACGACATTGACACTACAACGCCACTTGACCTCGTGCGCGGTGGGTCTCCTGACCCACCGCGCGAAGCGGCGTTGCAGGGCTTTGCGCTCTCTGCGTTCTTTGCGGTTCAAGGCGTTTCCGTTCGATATCGGAAAGGATGGATGAACGTATGCGGACAGTCCTGATCGTAGCGATACCGGCCCTGGCCGCGGCGTTTGCCGCCGCCGCGATGCTGAGCCCGGCGGCGGAAACCACGCCTGCCGCCGCCAAGCCGCGGGCCCAGATCGGGGCGTACTACTTCGACGGGTGGGCAGGCAGGAGCGACCAGGCCGGCAAGGCCGAGTGGGCGAAGAACGCGCCCACGCACCTGACGAAACGCATGCTCGACGAGTTCCCCGACCGCGAGCCCGTCTGGGGCTGGCGCGACGATTCGCCGGCCGTCATGGAGCGCCAGATCGACCTGGCGGCCGACGCGGGCCTCGCGTTCTTCGCGTTCTGCTGGTACTGGCACGAGAGCGAGAGGGACGTCCGCGAGGACCCGAAGCACACGGGCCTCGAACTCTTCCTCAAGGCGCGGAACAACCCGCGGATGAAGTTCTGCCTGCTGGTGGCCAACCACGCGGGCTTCGAGATCCGCGGGGCGGAGGCGTGGAAGAAGGCGGCCACGCCGTGGATGCCGTACCTCAAGCACCCGCAGCACCTGGCGGTGGGCGGGCGGCCGCTGGTGATCGTCTTCAGCCCCGGCGGGGGCGACAAGACGGGCTTCGAGCATCTCCAGACGGCGGCCCGCGAGGCCGGCCTGCCGGGCGTGGCCCTCGCGGCCTGCGGCAACGGGCCGCGGGAGATGGGATACACGCATCGAACTCACTACAATGTTGTGCCAGGATGGGAGAAGGGCCTGGAGGAGCACAAGTTCCAGGAGATCGCCGACGCGCACCAGCGGGCGTGGAAGGGGAGCCGCGAGCAGCCGTACATCCCGTGCCTGGTCGCGGGGTGGGACCGGCGCCCGTGGGAACCGTCGACCGGCCCCGCCCCCCGGTGCTGGTACTACCCGGACCGGAGTCCCGAGCAGTTTGCGGCCCACGTCCGCGACGCGATCGACTGGATGGACAAGCACCCCGACGAGACGACGGCCGAGCGGCTGGCGGTGATCTACGCGTGGAACGAGTTCGGCGAGGGCGGGTACATCGCCCCGACGAAGGGCGACCCGGAGGGGAAGTACCTCAAGGCGCTCAAGGCGGCGGTGGGGCCGTAAGGTGGACCGGCCGTGCCGGCTCGCACGGCCGGGCAAGACCGGCCGCGGCACGCGCGTTTAGCCACGGTCGCCTGCGGGCGCGACAACTGACGATCGTCGCCGTACCGGCGACGGCCAAACGATGGCGCCGGCCGAACGCTGCGCGAGGGCGCCGCTCGCCGGGAAACACGCGCCCAGGTCGCCACGGCGACTCTTCGACAAGCTGGGCGGCTAAATAGGCGCGCCATTGCCTGTGCGCCGCCAGGCCGTTGCGAACGTAGTCCTTATTCCACCCCCGGTCCCTGGTCCCTGGTCCCCGTTCCCGCCTTTCTCTTTATCAGTCAAGCTTCTTGATGCGTATATTTCTGAATTGCACCGGGTCCGAGTGGCCCGCGAAGCCGAAGCCGCCGGTCGTGCGGTCCTTGCCGGGATGGGCGCCGTTGCCCATGAAGTCCTTCACCGTCGAGAGGTCGCAGTCGAGGATGACCGAGCCGTTGAGCTCCACCTTGATCTTCGAGCCCTTGACGGTGACCTCCTGGAAGTTCCACTGCCCCACGGGCCGCTGGTAGCCGCGGGCGGCCACCACCATGCCGTAGGCCGAGCCGTGGTACTGCCGGGGGTCGAGCTTGGCGTACTGCGGGGCGTCGTTGTCGAGGACCTGGAGCTCGCACATGCCGGCGTAGGCGGTGTCGCCCTGGCCGGGGTAGCGGATCGCCAGGCCGTTGTTGCCGCCCGGCGGCAGCTTGATCTCGAGGCGCGCCACGAAGTCGGCGTACTCCTGCTTGGTGTAGATCGTGCCGCCCTTGCCGGGCTTGCACATGATGGCGCCGTCGGCGACCTGGTAATTGTCGATCGGGCCGGCCCAGCCGTCGAAGCTCTTGCCGTCGAAGACCGGTGTGAACCCCTCGTCGCCCTTCCTGGCGAGGATCGCGTTGGCCTCGTCGGGCGGGATCTCACGGATGAAGATATTGCGCCACCTGATCTCGCCGCCGTGCGTCTGGAGCTGGATCGGCCCCTTCGGGAAGAGGGGCTGCTTGCGGTCCCAGTAGTTCTCCATGATGGCGTGGTCGACGACGAGCTTGTCGTTCAGCCAGACGCTCGTGCGGGCGCCCGTCTGGAGGATGCGCAGGCGGTTCCACTGGCCGAACGGCTTGTCGGCCAGCACCAGGGGGTCCTTGCCGGGGGCGCCGGCGCTGTTGTTCCAGAGGCCGCCGGAGCCCTTGTCGGCGCCGATGTTCCACTTGCCGCCTTCCTTGGTGAAGTCCCAGATCTGGATCTGCGGCGTGCCGCGCACGTACACGCCGCTGTCGGCCAGTGCAACCGTCTTGTAGTCGACCAGGAGCTCGATGTCGGCATAGTCCTTGTCGGTGGTGAGGTAGAGGCCGCCGCCGTCGTTGACGAGTTCGCCGTTCTGGACGGTCCAGTGCTTCTGGATGTCGGGGAGACTGTCGGCAAACTTCTTGGCCCGCTCGTCCTCCTTCATGGCCCAGATGAGGCGCGGGTCTTGGTTGCCCATGCCGTGCCAGCCGATGAGGTCCTTGCCGTTGAAAAGGGCGGTAAACCCGGCGGGCGGCTGGAGCTCCTCGGCGGCGGCCGGGGGCGCCCAGGCGAAGGCGGCGAAGAGGATCGAGGCGGCCAGTGCAAGCGCGATACGCATGTTCGGACTCCTTGAGTTGAGTGGGTGCATGACGCGGAAATCATCGCTTGCGGCGGGCGTGTTGTAAAGGAGATTTGCGGGCCGAAAAGGAACGGCAACGGCGGCTCACGCAAAGACGCAAAGCGAGAAGACGAGGCGAGCGGGATAGAAGACGGCAAAGGTGCGACTTGCGGCGTTTAGCGGGGAGCCGAAGGCGACCGCGGGGAACGCCGCAGCGACAACCGCCAGCGCCGCCTCGACCAAATGCGCGGGGCGCTGACTCGTTATACCTTTCGCCAGGCGAAGGCCGACCCACAGGCACACACCGGATTCCGGGCAATTCGGCCGGTAGTCGCGGCCTGTTGGAGACGTTAAAATGTCGCAGGCAGTAAGGCCATTGGGAGGTCAGGTGAGGGAATCGATGAGGATCATGTGTGGGTTTTTCGCGGCGGCGCTGGCGCTCGCGGCCCCGGCGGCCACGGCGCAGGCGGAACTCGGGGTCTGGACGGTGACGGAGACGCGGCACGTCTTGCGCGATGAGCCGGCCGGCGCGGGCAAGGACGTCGCCCTCCAGCTCGCGCGGAACGAGTGGCGCGGGTTCCAGATCCTCCTTCGGTCCGAGGAACCCGTCAAGGGCATCAACGTGGCGCCCGGAGACCTGGCGGGGCCCGCCGGGGCGGTCCTGGCGGCCGCCGACGCCCGCCTCTACCGGCAGCACCAGATCCAGATCAAGGTCGGCACCTACCGCAACAAGGACTTCAAACCCGGCTGGTACCCCGACCCGCTCATTCCGTTCGACCACCCGCTCACGCGCCGGCCGCTCGGCGACGCGAAGATCAAGGCGGTGCCCTTCGACCTGCCGGCGGGCGAGACCCACGGGTTCTGGGTGGACCTCTACGTGCCCGCCGACGCCAAGGCGGGCGCCTACCGCGGCGCCTACAAGGTCACGGCCGGCGGCGGCCAGGCGGTCGAGGTGCCCGTCGCGGTGACGGTGTGGGACTTCGCGCTGCCGCCGGTGCCGACGATGCGGACGTGCTTCGGCTCGCCCGCGCAGCGGATGCGCGGCTACTACAAGGAACCGGCCAAGGCGGGCCAGGAGCCGGAGCCGGCCGACTGGAACGCCGTGGACGACCAGTGCAACGAGCTCCTGTCGCGGCACCGGATCAACGCCGTGCCGCCGGCCGGAACGCTCGTGCCGCAGGAGCAGCCCGACGGCACGTTCGCGATCCCGCCCGACCAGATCATGTTCATGCGTATGTTTATCGACAACTATCACATCAACGCGTTCCAGACGGCCCACCCCTCGAGCGCCGTCAAGGACCCCGACGAGGAACGCGAGAAGCTCCTGGCGTGGCTGAAGGTGTACGACTGGGCCGCCACCCAGATCGGCCGGCCCCAGGTCCTCTTCTACACGTACCTGAAGGACGAACCGAATGATCAAGAAGCCTACAACTATGTGAAATCGTGGGGCCGGCCGATCTACGAGGCCAAGGGCGCCGTCAAGGTCCTGGTGACCGAGCAGGGCAAGCCCCAGAACCCGGACTGGGGCGACCTGGTGGGCGCCGTCGACATCTGGTGCCCGCTGTTCCCGCTGTTCCGCGAGGACTACGAGGGCGACCGCTACATGCTCAACCACGAGCCCGTCTGGGCCTACACCGCCCTGTGCCAGGAGGTGCCGACGCCGTGGTGGCACATCGACTGGCCGCTCCTGAACTACCGCGTGCCCGCCTGGATCGCCTGGCAGACCAGCATCACCGGCCTCCTGTACTGGGGCGGCATGGCCTACTGGAAAGAAGTCGACGACCCCTGGACCGACCCGTGGACCTACGGGCACGGCAAGGCCGGCGAGAAGGGCCTGGTGTACAACGGCGAGGGCACGCTGGTGTACCCCGGCCGGCCGTGCGGGTTCGACGGCGTCGTGCCGAGCCTGCGCCTCAAGGCCCTCCGCGACGGCATCGAGGACTACGAGTACCTGGCCATCTTGTGGCGGGCCCGCCTGGTGCCCCAGGCCGAGGACATTGTCGACCCGCTGGCCGCCTCGTGGTTCCAATGGGAGAAGGATCCGGCCGCGTTCGACAAGGCCCGCGCGGCCCTGGCGCCGCTCATCCTGAAGAAGGACACGATCCGGCGGATCCCGATGCGAAGGATCCGGCATCGCCCGCCCGTGCCGGAGTAGCCGCGTGGCGCGGCGACAATTGTTTAGCCGCGGCCGGCACGGCCGCGTTTGCCGTTCGTCGCCGTGTTCGGCGGTACCTCCTTGACACGGCGCCGGATTGCCGGGTGGCACGGCCACGCGCCTTTGCGTGACCGTGCTTGCTCGCCCAAGTGACCATGCACGGCCACGCAACAGCGCGTGACCGTGCCACCCACGCCAAACACGTGCGCCGACCCACCGCGCCAGAAACTGCGGCCCTCGCGCGGAGACTGCCACTCGGCGCGGCGGGTCAGGAAACCCGCCGCGCTCCAATCAGCGAGTAACGCTGTCGTATCAGCCGCAGCCGACATGGCCGCCAACGGCGACGGGCCCCGGCGTTGCTTGTTGACGCCCGCGCCGGCGCGTGATAGATTCCCCGGTGGTTACGGCCCAGGCGCCCTCGCCGGGGCATCCGAAGGTGAACGTAGGGTGGGTGCTCCGCACCCACCAGGCTTCGAGCAGACGTAGGGTGGGTGCACAGCACCCACCAGGCTTCGAGCAAATGTAGGGTGGGTGCACAGCACCCACCCTACCGAACATTCCGCACAGCCGAGGGCGGCTGTGCCACATCGCGAGGCAAGCTTTGCCGCCGACGCCCTTCGTTCACCTTCACGTTCACACGGAGTACAGCCTCCTGGACGGCGCCTGTCGCATCGACGACCTGGTCGAGGCCGCCAAGGCCCAGGGGGCCGAGGCCCTGGCCATCACCGACCACGGGAACCTCTACGGCGCCGTCGAGTTCTACGGCGCCGCCGCCGCGGCCGGCCTCAAGCCGATCATCGGCTACGAGGCGTACGTCGCCCCCGGTCGCCGGCAGGACCGCGAGACCGTGCCGGGCACGCAGGACGCCGGCTACCACCTCATCCTTCTGGCCGCGAGCGAGCAGGGCTACAAGAACCTGATCCGCCTTGCGACGACGGCGTCGCTCGACGGCTTCTACTACCGGCCGCGCATCGACAAGCAGGTGCTGGCCGAGATGCATGAGGGCCTGATCGGCCTGTCGAGCTGCCTGCAGGGCGAAGTGCCGCAGCGCCTGCTGGCGCGCGACTTCGACGCCGCGCGGCGCGTGGTGGACCAGTACCGCGAGATCCTCGGCCGCGAGAACTTCTACCTCGAACTCCAGGACCACGGCATCGAGGAGGAGCGGCGCGTGCGCCCCCTCCTGATCGCCCTGGCGAAAGAGATGGGCGTGCCGCTGGTGGCCTCGAACGACGTGCACTACATCCACGCCGACGACACGCGGGCCCACGAGGTCCTGCTGTGCATCAGCACGGGCAAGATCCTGGCCGACGAAAGCCGCCTGCGGTACCGCGAGCGCGAGTTCCACCTGCGGACCGGCGACGAGATGCTCCAGCGCTTCGGCGACGTGCCGGAGGCGCTGGCGAACACCGTCCAGATCGCGCGGCGGTGCAACCTTGCGCTCGCGTTCAACGAGCGGCACGCGCCGGTGTACCCGACGCCGGCGGGCGAGACGCCCGAGTCGATGCTCCGCCGGCTGTGCGAGGAGGGCCTGGGGCGGCGCTACGGCCGCGTGACGCCAGTCCTGCGGACCCGGCTGGAGCACGAGCTCAAGATCATCGAGGCCAAGAAGTTCTCGAGCTACTTCCTCATTGTCTGGGACTTCGTCCGCTACGCCACCGAGCACCACATTCCGTGCGGGGCGCGCGGCAGCGGCGTCGGGTGCATGGTGGCGTACCTGCTGGGCCTCTCGACGGTCGACCCGGTCCAGTACGGCCTGTTGTTCGAGCGGTTCATGGACCCCAGCCGCAACGAAATGCCCGACCTCGACATCGACATCTGCCAGGAGGGCCGCAAGGACCTCATCCGCTACGTCCGCGAGAAGTACGGCGAGGACGACGTGGCCCAGATCATCACCTTCGGGACGATGGCGGCCCGGGCGGCGGTGCGCGACGTGGGACGCGTCCTCAACATCCCGCTGCCCGAGGTCGACCGCATCGCCAAGAAGATCCCCGCCCAGCTCCACATGACCCTGAAGAAGGCCCTGGACCAGGAGCCGGACCTGAGGGCGATATACGAGAGGGAGCCGCAGGTCAAAGAGCTCATCGACATTGCTCAACGTCTTGAGGGCGTGGCGAGGCACGCGTCGGTCCACGCGGCGGGCGTGGTCATCGCCGACGCCCCCCTGGTCAACTACGCCCCCCTCTGCCGCGTCGGCGACGACGTGACCACCCAGTGGGACATGGACGCCGTCGCCAAGATCGGCCTGCTGAAGATGGACTTCCTGGGCCTGCGGACCCTGACGACCCTCCAGCGGGCCGTCGACCTCGTGAAGCAGCACCGCGGCGTCGAGATCGACCTGGAGAAGCTGCCGCTCGACGACGCCAGGACCTACGGCATCTTTCAGCGCGGCGAGACGCGGGGCATCTTCCAGTTTGAGTCGGCGGGCATGCGAGACCTGCTCCAGAAGCTCAAGCCCGACAAGCTCGACGACCTGATCGCGGCCAACGCCCTCTACCGCCCCGGCCCGATGGTCATGATCAAAGACTTCCTGGAGCGCAAGCACGGCCGCACGACCCCCGAGTATCCGCATCCCGCCCTCCAGGAGATCCTGGGCGAGACCTACGGCATCATGGCCTACCAGGAACAGGTCATGCGCATCGTGAACCGCCTGGGCGACATCCCCCTCGAGCGGGCCTACAAGCTCATCAAGGCGATCTCGAAGAAGAAGATGGACGTCATCCACGCCGAGCAGGGCGCCTTCATGGAGGGGTGCAAGAAGCACCGCCTCGGCGAATCGCGGGCCGACAAGATCTGGGAACTCATCACCCACTTCGGCGGGTACGGCTTCAACAAGAGCCACTCGGCCCGGTACGCCCAGATCGCGTACCAGACGGCGTACCTGAAGGCCTGCTACCCGGTGGAGTTCATGGCCGCGCTCTTGACGTTCGAAATGGCCGACTCCGACAAGATCGCCGAGTACATGGACGAGTGCCGCCGGATGGGCATCACGGTGGACCCGCCGGACGTCAACGAGTCGGGCGCCGACTTCACCGTGGTGGGCGACAAGATCCGCTTCGGCCTGGCGGCGGTCAAGGGCATTGGCGACCGCGCGGTCGAGGCCATCGTGGCGGCCCGTACGAAGATCGGGCGGTTCCAGTCGCTCTTCCAGTTCTGCGAGAAGGTGGACCTCCTGGCCGTCAACCGCGCGGTGGTCGAGAGCCTGATCAAGTGTGGCGCGTTCGACTCGACCGGCGCGCGCCGCAGCCAGCTAGCCGCCGCCCTCGACAAGGCCCTCGCGGTGGGCGGCCAGGCCCAGGACGATTCGCGCCGGGGCCAGATGAACTTCTTCGGCGAGTTTGCCGCCGAGGCCCCGCCCGAGCAGGCCGCCCTGCCCGACATCCCCGAGTGGTCCGAGGAGAAGCTCTCGGAGTGCGAGAAGGAGTCGCTCGGCCTCTACGTCAAGCACCACCCGCTCGGCCGGTACGAGAAGATCCTGCGGCACTTCGTCACGGCCTACTCGGCAGACCTGGCACAGTTCTCGCAGAACGCCGACGTCACGGTCGGCGGCCTCATCAAGAGCGTCCGCACCATCATCACCAAGACCGGCCGCAACGTCGGCGCCAAGATGGCGGTCTTTGACCTGGAGGACCTGGCGGGCACGGTTGCGTGCGTGGTCTTCCCCGACAAGTACCCGGAGTGTCAGAACGCCCTGGAGACCGACCGCGTGGTGTTCGTCCGCGGCCAGGTGGACCGGCAGCGCGAGGAGCCGCAGATCCGCACGAGCGAGGTCCTCGACGTGAACGAAGGGCAGCGGCGGTTCACCAACGCCGTGGTCCTTCGCCTGCGCGAGGAGGGGCTCGACACGGAGATGCTGGCTGCCCTGCGGAAGGTCCTCGGCGAGCACCCCGGCCCCCTGCCCCTGTACCTGGAGCTCGAGGGAGCGAACCACGCCCGCACGCTCATCCGCGCCAGCGACACCCTCCGCGTGGCGATGGACGAGGCGCTGGAGCGCGACCTGGAGAACCTCTTCGGCGACGGCCACGTCATCCTGACCGCCAACGGCCGCGGGTCGATGGTCAAGCTGTAGGGCACGCCGTGCGCCTGCGAGGCTATTGGTCCGTCACTATTGTTGTGGGTAGCGCTCGCGCGGCGGGCAGTCTTGCCCGCCGCGCGGTGGGCAAGACTGCCCACCGCGCGAGCCTGTTCAACCCACAAGAACAAGTGTGACGGACTACTACGGGCGCTTGGCCTCGGCCAACTCGCTCAGCCTTCGCGCGACGTTCATCAGCGCCCGGCTGTCGTGGTACGCTTCCTTCCACAGCGACGCCTTGCTGAGGTCCCCCTTCGGCGTGCCGTCGGCCGTGGTCTCGTTGTACCAGCCGCCGCGCTCGCGGTCGATCTGGTGGCGCCAGATGAACCGGAGCTGCTTGGCGAACGCCCGCCAGTACCGGTCCGTCTCCCGGCCGTAGCGCTGGTGCATGAGGAGCAGGACGTTCAGCCCCTCCGCCTGGACCCACCAGACCTTGGACTTGTCGTGGGCCTGGGCAAAGGCCTGCCCCTCGTTGTAGAAGCCGCCGTTCTTCTCGTCCCAGCCCCACTCGAGGGCATGATCGACGATGCGGCGGGCGGCACGCCAGACGATCTCGTCGTCGGCCCGGCCGAGGGCCTCGGCGGCCTCGACCAGCAGGAACGCCGTCTCGATGTCGTGGCCGAAGGAGTCGTGCATCGGCACGGCCCGCCAGTCGGGCGTGAAGTAGTAGTTCAGGCACCCCGGCTCGACGGCGATGCGGTCCCGGACGATCGCCAGCAGTTCCTCCAGCCGCTGCCGCAGGCGGTCCTCCGGCGCCACGCGGTACAGCGCCGTGACGGACTCCAGCAGGTGGATGTGCGTGTTCATCGATTTATAACCATACGGCGTTCCGATGCCGTCCTTGAAGCGCGGCGCGGGCGCGCTCTGGGGCGAGGCGAGCAGGGGCCGGCCGTCGCGCGCCAGGGCCTCGAAGTACCCGCCGTGCTCGCGGTCGTGGGCGTTCTTGTCGAGCCACTCGAACGTCGCCTGGGCGAGGGCCAGCGCCCGCGGCTCCTTCGTGGCCGCATACACCGCCGCCGACGCGTAGATGGCAAACGAGAGGCCGTACGCGTGCTTCTCGTCGCCGAAAGGCGCCATCGGCCGCCCCGCCAGGTCCACCTGCCAGAAGAGGCCGCCCGCGAACCGGTCGGTCATGACCTTGTCGAGGTAGTCGAGGCCGTGCAGGGCGTGGGGCAGGTACGCGGCCTTGAGGGCCGGGTCGTACATCGCCGCCGCGGCCGCCACCCACGTCAGGCGAGACTGGAAAACCAGGAAGCGGTTGTCGTCGGCCTCAGGCGTCCAGTCCTCGGCGAACGCCTGGCGGAACCCGCCGTGGACCTTGTCCACGCATCGGGGGTACCACAGGGGAAGGTAGGACTCGCGGAAGTAGCCGTCGATCGCGCCGGCGAGCCGCGCGTAGTCGGCCGGTGTCGGCTTTGCCGCGGGGATGACCAGGCGATCCGCCGGCGCGGCACAACCGGCGGTGAGGGCGAGGCCGACAAGAAGGAGCACACATGAGCTGCGCACGAACACTTCGCAGGCTGCATCCATGGCGGCCTCCCTGCGCACCTGGCCACACCGTGTTCAGAAGCTGTCTCAGAACTGGCGATAGCGCGGTGGGCAGTCTTGCCCACCGCGCGTACGCACCCGCATTCT
>Ga0315281_10013852_pt1 | contig 10893 bp, 5 predicted proteins | sample YL17G07_0_MG_FD_204540 | JGI IMG/M metagenome (GOLD analysis project Ga0315281, IMG submission 204540) | Sediment microbial communities from Yellowstone Lake, YNP, Wyoming, USA - YL17G07_0 | ecosystem: Environmental > Aquatic > Freshwater > Lake > Sediment | place: USA: Wyoming | collected... | reverse complement strand
CTGATCGAGAACCTCTTGGACGAGGCAGTTCTTGGAATGCTTCGGGCGTTTTTCGAAAATTGAAAATAGCAGCAATAAAAAAGGCGCCTCGAATTCGCGAAGCGCCTTTTTGAAAAGCCAACGTCCGAAGTTACAGTGACTTCAGCGTTGTTACGATTTACTTCAGCAACATCATCTTCTTGCTTATTTGACGCCCTTCAACATTCAGTGTGTAGAAATATGTTCCGGACGGTAGGTTCGACGCATTGAATGTTACAGAGTACACACCAGCATTCAACCTTTCGTTTACCAGCGTGGAGACCTCTTTTCCGAGAAGGCTGTACACTTTCAACGTTGTTTGGCCACCGTTGTTCAGTGCAAACCTGATATCGGTTGATGGGTTGAACGGGTTCGGATAGTTCTGATCAAGAGAGTAGGTGGTCGCAACAATTCCCGGCTCCGCTTGCACGCCAACGGTTGCTTTTCCGATGAAGCGCTGGACGATTGGTACTGTTCCAGAATTGAATTGAGTGACATACACTGTGTCTCCAGTCGGACTAAATGCGATACCACGTGGACGCGGATCGTCTGAGGTGTCGCCATTCCATGTGAAGCTATCAACCGGAGTTGTATAATTTGGAAGCTTGAATGCATAGAAGCTGAAATTTGTATATTTCGCTCCATTGCAGGGCGCGAACAAGTTACCTGAGCTGACCCAGAGGTAGCCGGTCTTTGGATGCCAGTCAATTGATTCAACAGCAAGGTCTTGGAAAAGAGTATCGACTTTACTGTACGGTCCAATGGCGCCATTATCACTGTGTACTTTCAGAACATACATCGGCGAATATGAACAGAAATAGACATCTTTTCCGTCTTTGGATACAGATAAGGTACGTGAATATCCACGGGTAGTATCAAGAGCAGGAGTCGTGTTGCCAAGGGAATTAAAATCTTTGTCGAAAATATTGACCCCACCTGTTGCAGGAATAACAAAACCGGTAAACATATCGTTGGAAGCGTCAAATGCCGGTTTAATTGCAGTTGCGTTAACCAGTGGAATAACTTTGTTCATCCCGGCACCGGTTTTGTAGTTTACGCGATAATAAGCATCGAACGATGAGAAGACGATATTTCCATTTGCATCCGCTTGCATGCCACGGCTGCTGTTAAAGAGGGTATCGGTCTTTCCCGCCACCGTCACTGTCTTCAATGGTGAGAAAGATGCCTTTGTCCCGTTCGGCAAATAACAATGGACGTTTCGGATTGCTGAGTATTTACCTCCTCCGATGGCTATACTATCGGTTGCACTATAATAATAGAACCAGACTTTCCCTTCAGGATCAACGGCTACACCATGACCGCCCAAGGATTTGTGCCACGATGTGTCGGGGAATATCTTGTCAAATTTATAGCTGTATTTCGTCACTTGTGACAACGCTACCATAGATAAAACCAATAACAGCGCAATAAGTGTGTAGAACTTTTTCATTGCAGCCTCCTAAAAATGAACCAAAAGTGGTTAGTTAATCACTACGAGCTCTTCCTATTCCGCCTCCTTTACACACCTCCTTTTCTAGATATAATTGTTTGATGAAATGTTAGTTGGAGAATTATTGATCGCCTCGTCCAAAATATGGTGCACTTGTTTTCAATGTATTGATCTTTACGATGATATGGGCCGCATCGCCGCCTCGTGAATAATACAATGACGGCCCTTTACCCCAAGCAAATGCAACCGGCTTGGGCAGCAGCAATCCGGAATAAAAAACTTCATAGCTCTTATTAGAATGGACAAGAAGAATTGCATCAGAACTGGATGTGCCCAGATACATATCGCCATCAGCATTGAAAGTAATAGCATCAGCTTCGGGACCGTTGTATCCATAACCAGGTTGTGCCGACAGATCAAAATATTTCGTAGCAGGTCCTAGATCGTTTGACACGGTGATCGGGAACTGCCATACACCCTCGGTAGAATCGACCTTGGCGGCAACATACACGTTATTATTATATACACGGACAGAACGGACTTGGCCGGTAAATGAATAACTTTGGACCGATTTATCGGTGAGTTTAATTCTGTAGAGAGCGGTATCGTTACCCCCTGTCCAGATATAATATTCACCGCCGCTTTTGCTGAAATCTAAATCATATAACGAAGCACCCGAAACCTGTGTCCAAACTACTGGTGCAGCACCTTTCGCTGCGATAGTATACAGAATACGCGGCAGACGTAGACCATAGAGTACATTGTTTGGTCCCATCTTAAGATTTTGGAACTGCTTGAAACCGCCGGTGGGTGCGTACAATTCTCTGCTCGTATCGAGCACCCCTGGTACAGAAAACATCCTGCGAATGCCTATTCCGCCTGAAACAATATTCACGATTGAACCATAAACATTACCGGCAGTATCACAGGCAAGTCCAATAGCCTCCTCGGTAGGAGTTAATCCGCCGAATTCAAAAACCGCGGCTTCAACTCTAAGCACCTTGGTATTACTATAGAGTTGCGCACCGGTCACGGTCGCTTTCACTAAAACGGAATCATCAACAAGCGATGGGGTCTTCACCGTTATTTTGTCTGCAGCCGATGTACGAACCTCCGCTTTGACTGCGATCGTTTGTTTCAGGGATTCAAAATAGACGATGTTATCCGCATTTTTTGTGGAAAAATTCTTTCCGGTAAGTGTCAGCACGCTCACTCCAGCCAATGGTGTTGCGGTGGAAGAAGTGATGGTGTCAATTGTCGGCGCAGTCTGCCCTTTTACAGTTGGGTCAAAAAGGCTTACGCCCTTTTCCTCTTTACATCCGTTCAGCAACAGGAAGGCACTGCAAAGGAAACTCAGAAGCCCGACATATATCGTTTGAGAGAGACAATATTTTTTCATAGGCGTGTCGCTAAATTTCAATTGGTTTAAGTACATGTGATCAGTGAAGCATAGTAAGCTGAAATGTAATTCTGTGAACTTCTTTGAACACTCCGAACGGTGTATAGGAATAATCAACGCCTAGGCGCATATCGCGGAGAGTTTTGTGAACACCAAAGCCTCCGGTAACTCCGAACTCGTCATTATTCGTCATGTATCCGGCACGCAGAGCAAGGATCTGCATAAACACATATTCACCGCCAAAATTAACTTGCTCAGGATAATCCCGCGGGTGTGTAGCATCTGCCGAAAGAACAAACGAATGCGTTTCTTTATCAAGCGGGAGAAAATCGACGGCGTTCACGGAGAGTCCGATTTTGAAAATCAAGGGCAATTGAAACCCTTCCCGCTCGTATTTCACTTCCTTCGAGAAATTGCGCACGGCAACTCCAAAATTCAAACTCTTGTACCCGGTCTTGTAGAGCATCCCGAAATCGAAGACCCAAACATCCGTCTCGCTTTTTGTTCGAATGGGATTTCCCTGATCGTCCAGGTCAATCGTACCGTTGCCAAGATTTTGAGAAACAAACTTTCCATTCCCGCCGATAGAAAACCTGTCGCTCAATGCGCGCGCATAGCTGATTCCGATTGCTGATGCGGTCGGTTTGAACGTGCCTAAGTCCAGGAAACCCTGAGCGTTGCTGGCGCGAATGGTTTCCTGCAGGTCGCCGTAGTCAACAAATTGCAGCATCAAACCAAAAACACCGTAATCGCCATGCCACGGATTCACTGCAATGCCCGCAAAGTTGTGATTAATATCGGCGATCCATTGGGTTTGACCGAGCGTGATATCGTACAGCGAGTTCAAGCGAGCCATACACGCCGGATTGTAAAACATCGACGCGGAAGAACCTTCAATGGCGGTAACTGCTTCACCCATGGCTGTGGCTTGGGCATCGCTGCCGACGTTAAGAAATTTCATCCCAGTCTGTGCAAGCTTTTTTTGCTCTTGAGCCACGCTAGAAGATGCAAGGATGGTGAACGCTACCAGAAGCATCATTGATATGATAGTACCTTTTTTCATGGGAACACCCATCTCGTTTAGAATTTTTTCAGATTATCGAATAATGACAAACTTACGCATGGCATGTTTGCCTTGCGGAGTCTCAATCACTGCGATATAGACTCCACTTACCACCACCTGACTGAAGGATGTAACGGAATCCCAGTACGCATCACCGCTGCCGTCGTTGTGGTCAATTTTATATATTAGCTCTCCAAGCTCGGAATAGATCTTTATTGTGCACTCCCCGGGAATATTGAGAAAACCAATTTTATCAGGCTCGCTGAAAAGCAACCGTGTTGTGCTTGCCGAAATATTGTACGGGTTAGGCACCACACGAATTGAATCCATATCTCGCGTTGCCGGCCGCTTCAACGATGCAGGGTCGTACGTTTGAGTGCTGTAACGGTTACTCCGTAGCGCACCTGCCGGAGTATTTCCTTTACCATTATTGTCAGCCGGATTGCCCACGGCAACAATATAGTAGTAGTAAGAAAGTCCGCGGGTCGGCGCTGCGTCAATATAGCTGCGGTCGCCCGCGCCCGGTGAGGAAATCAAGTAGTAGGTGCTATCGGAGCGCCCCAACGCTCTATAAATTTCAAAGCCCGTAGCTGCCGGGCCTGTGCCGTACACACTCCACGAGAGAATAATTCTGTCGCCGCCGGAAGTCACTGTAAAATTCTTTGGCGGAAGAGGCGGCTGGGCAATTGCATACTTAGAGTTGTAATTGGCGATTGCGCGATTAAATGCCAGGAATAATGAATCTCTTCCTGCATAGACCCAATCGTTTTTCGTTTTGCTTACACCCTTATAGCTAATCAAAGTCGCGGTGTTGCCGTTGTTTACCTTAAATTGCTTTCCAATTTCAACACACGCCTCACGGCTTAAGCCTGCGGCAGCTTCTGCTTGAACAACATGCACGCTTTGACCCGGCGCCAACGTGTAAGGACCATACCCAATCGTGTTTGAATAACCGCCGGGTGTACCCAAAGCTGGATCTCCTGTGGGACCAACTTTGTCCGCATGGCGCGGCGAAATGTGTCCCCGTGTTATCCATACGTAATCGGCATCATTTTTTGTTGGATTGAGATGATCATTACCTGACGTCGGCTGTTCGTCGGAACCTTCAAAGCTTGTTGTGGAAGGCTGTGTGGAATCATCGGTCGTATCTGTCGCAGATTTATCTGCGTGCAGTGTTACAATGCCGATAAATTGGGGGGCGCCAAGCCGACCTACAGTATCAGTCCTGTCATAATATGGATTCCATATCGGTCCGCCGATATTATCATACAACGTAAAAGGAGGATATTTTCCGTGCCACGAATACGATGCGCGGATGTTGTAACCAATCCCGTTGTTGGTCGGATCAACAAAGAACGGTGTTGTCGGTGTGTTGCCGTCTCCGCGTATATCGTTCATTGTGTTAATACCCCAGCCGGTCGGATTTTGCCCAATCACATAACGCGTATCCGCACATGGAGCATACCGGTACTGAAAATAGAAGTACACTCCTTTGAGTGTTTCAACGGCCGGCACCAGGCTGGTATCAGTTTTTGAACGGTTTCCCGTATTCTTGAAAACGTAATCGAACACCATGTAGTTGTCATGATAGGGTTGACTGAACTGCATGATTTTCCGCGTCATCGTAATACCGGCTGCAGTGTTGACGACGTTCACAAGCATACGGTCTGAAGGAATTGTTGGGTCGGTATCGTCGATGTCGACCGATTTTGCCTCGGACGGCTTGTTGTCAACGATTATTTGCGGCGGGTCGTACTTGCTGAGCAGAACAAACTTCACCGGGAAGAATTCCTTAAGACCGTGAACGCGCGGTCCAATATGCACGACATACGGTGCTGTTGAACCATCGTCATATTTATGGTCTTTAACACCAATCCATAATGCTTTTGCCGCCTGTGCGTCTTGATGTTTATAGAGCGCGGGCCACTGCAAACCGTATTGCTGTTCCAGAACAAAACCTTCTTCCTCCTCGCATCCCATGCTGGAAAACCAATTGTGCAACGACCCCACACTCATCCACTTAAACTCTTGGGCGTGGACGGAGTCGCCGAGGGCAATAGAAAACAGAACCACGCACAAAGCGTATCGCACCGCGGTAATAATGTTCATCGGGAAATTTCGTTTCATTGTCGCCTCTATAAATAATGCTGCAAAAATTTTGCCAAGATATTTTACCTCGATCTGTTAAATATCAAACGATATCCGCATCCCCCAGAAAATATTTCGAGGATTAAGAAATGTAAAGTAATTAAGATTCGGCATGTCAATATAGGCTTTGTCTTTCAAGACTTTGTCTACGCGAGTTTGGTTTTCTTGAACCCATTGGCTGTTCTCATACTTCATGTACTTGCCTGTGCTCAAATCATAATATATTACGCCGGTAACAGGGTTCGTAACTGTGCTGGTGTTACTCATCGAAGGCATTGGAACAAACTCAACGTCGAATTCGCGGTATTCGCCAGGCTGATCATCCCCCGGTATGTTCCCATATTGCAACTTGTCACCAATATCGGCGGGAAGATGGAGCGACTTCATGTACGCATCGAAATCATTTCCATCTTTAAAACCATATTCTGTGAAGTACTTGAGGTTTAAAAGATTTGATGCGTCCATAAAGACCTCTAGGTTTGCGACCTTTAAGTTAAATGTCTTTGTTATGCGGAGGTTAAGATTATAGAAGTCTTTATACTGAACATTGTACTGAAGTCCTTGGATAGCGGTATTACCGCCCCCTGCCCATGTAAAATACCGTCCGGCTTGATAATCACCGAGAAGGCTTACTCGCCAATCTCCGAGCGGGTTGACAAACCCGAAGTTCGGACCAAAATCTTTGGGCGTGAAGAAGTCAACATTTGCGCGAGCATACGGGCGAGGAACGGGCTTGCTTTGGTAAATATCATTTTCAATATTCGTTCTGTTGGTTTGGTAGTCGCGATTCTGCGATAAGCTTTCATAAAAATGAACAAAGCCGTATCCGCCTGTGGTCGAAACCTGATACGTGTAGTTGACAAAGCCGGCAATCCATTCGCCTCTGTTCTTAGTCAGAGAAATTTCAAAGCCTCGAATATCCTCATAAGAGGTTGGCTGACTGACTACGTATTCTACTTTGCCATTTTTGCTGGTGTAAGTCGCTAACCGCGGCTGGTCAGTAACATTTTTGTAATAACCGGCAAGGTGAAAGAGGAATTGGTCAAAGAGATTCTGCTCGTAGCCTAGCTCGTACGCAACGGTCTTTGGGAGCGGATTGTTTGGATTTGCAAGCCGCGCTACTTTATTGTTATCGGAATAGCGGCGAATTAAAAACAGATTTTCCGGTGTCGGCATAGAATAGAAATGCCCGTAGTTAAAATACAGTTTGGAGTTTTCTGTTACCGGAAAGGATATGCCGAGCCGAGGACTGAGGTTTAGAATTTTTTTCGTAGGTTCGTGCACCAAGAGCGTATCAAGTCCGAGCGATTTGTCGCCTGCGAGCGCTTTATCATAGGGGTCATACGAGTACCAATATCCTCCGGCGTATGAGTAATCAAGCCGCAGCCCGAGGTTGGCGACCATTCCCTCATATTCGAGCTTATCCTGAACGTATACAGCCGCTCTCTTCGGGTACGTATGCCACACTGACGTCGAGCGACCCGTTGGGAGAAAAATGTCAACCGAGGCATAGTTGACATTGTTGTCAACATAAATGAATTCCAATCCGGCTTTCAATTGGTTGAAGCGGTCGAGTTGACTTGTGAAATCGAATCTGTTTGTCCAGACAGAAACTTTGCTGCTGTCTCTCGAATTGCTAAACCCGACCGCCATTCGGAAATCTCCTCCAATGCCAAAACTTGGATCCGGAGTAAAGCCGTACGGACCTTCATCGACCGAATCTGCATTCCCGAAAATATATTTTTTTGTAAGGTCGCGAGAGCGCCCGGGGTTTGTGGAATATTTTGTTGCGAAAATATTGGAGCTTACTTCATAGAATGTTGAAGGAGAAAGCACATGAGTGAACTTACCGCCGACCATATTTCGAGTAATTTCGGTCGGCGCCCAATAATCAGGGGCGAAGATTCGCGCGTCAATGTAGCTAACTCTGTTGAGTTGATCGCCGATGCTCTGGGGACTTGTAAATATGCCTGCATTGCCGGCATTGTTGTCGTTCGTCCCCGTTGCTTTGCCCGTCAAGCCCTCCACCATCAACTTCATTCCTTTGGAAACATCGGAGGTAACTTTCAACTGTGCGTTATAGTCTTGGTACGCATCTTTGGAAAGCGGCGTAAGGTATTGTGTTGTTTGTGTACGGTACGATGCAAAGAAACGAAGATTGCCGAGTGACTCGCCAAAAGGGACCGGACCGCCAAAGCTTGCGTCAACATCATAGTCCGGTTTGGTAATATCAACAACTCGGCGATGCTGCCACAAAAATAATTGTTGAGCCGCTTCCGGCGTTAAATCGTTATTGGGGTTGTCGTCCAAAAAAGTTTTTTGAGAGATTGAATTCCACCCTTCAAAGTAGGGATACTGGTCTCGCAAGAACTTGCTCCATGCGCCGGCTTGGTAATCTTTTCCCGTGCCTGCCCATGCAACATCGGGATCCAGATACGGGCGAATCCAATACGAATTTCGGTCGTTGGGCGAAGGTCCGAAATGTTTCTGATTCGGCGCGTGATACCGTGCAATAACACTTGCGCTGTAATGAGGCGTATTCCCCTCTTTGGTGATCACATTGACTATTCCCGACCGGATATTTCCGTACTCAGCATTGAATCCGCCGGTTTGAATTTGCACATCTTCAATAGAGCTAAGACTTATGCCTAAGTACGATCTATTGTTGCGCTCATCGCGCAACGTATTTCCATCAAGCATAAATGCTGCTTGATCGCCGGTTTGATCGTCACCTCGAGAACGTCCGCCACCACGGATCTCTAAAGCACCAGTAACCTGATTAATCTGAATCCCCGCCTGAAGCCCCATCACATTCGTAATAGTCTGCACAGCAGGCAAGTTTTGAAATTCCTTGAAGTTCAGGTTTGTCGTGCTCGCAGAAACGTCTCTCTGCACCACGGGGCGTTGCGCAACAATAATGACTTCTTGAGTTGTGAGACTTGCTTCAGTCAGCGCAATTGTTACCTCCGTTGTTTGGTCAATAATAACGCGAACATCTACAAGCGTAGCGTTGTTATATCCCAGCAACGATGCTTTTAACCTGTAACTGCCTGAAGGCACATTTAGGATTACGAAGTAACCGTCGAGGTTGGTCGCAGCACCGATAGTAGTGCCTTCGATTATGATATTAGCAGAAACTAATTTTTCGCCTGTCTTGGCGTCTGTTACTACTCCCGTGATCTTACCAGTAGTTCCGGCAAATAGTACAGTCGCTGAGAGCAAGAAAGCAAGAACAGAGAGGATGTTCGTCGCCTTCATGATGAGAATCTCCTATTGGTTGGTGCAATTGAGGCTAAAAAAACGCAGATGGTGATGATAATCTGCTGCTATGGTATCAAAACTTCTCTAAAATGTCAAGTTATGGGTGAAGGTTAGTTTATCAGATTTTTTTGCAAAAAATTCACTGTTTCCGGCTTCTTTTGGCAATGTCTGCTGATAATTAAGACCAGCAATCGAACAATAAAGTTATTTGTTCTTCGCGGACCTCGATAAAAGATCCCTAAGGTCACGTATCCCAATCACCGTAATTACAGACGCAACGCTGAAGAATAAAACTGCGGCGACGGCGTAAACCAGCAGCCATACAAGAGTTCCCGTTGTCATTAGCCAGCCTCCTTCGAAATAATTAGCAGCGGCGGGTGAGAACGCTGTGTTGCCAGTGAGCCTGCAATCATACCAATCACAGCGAGGACAAAGCTCAAGAAACCGGATACGTTGACATCGACGAGGAACAGCATTTCTTGCGGCAGACTATTCTTGACCTGATCCAAAACAAGGAACGCAATCGGCGCTGCGCCTCCCAATGCCAAAGAAGAGTACGCGCCAACGATGTTTGCTTTCTTCCAGTACAATCCTCCTGCAACGCAGCCAAATGCCCCGGCCGCATACATCGCACCGGTAATTGCCAAGTACTGAAAGGCCGTCGCCGGAATTTCGTACCACAACCCGAACACCAGAATAAATATGCCTAAGAGACACGATATGATCCGGCTAATGGTCATTGATTTTTTCTCGGTGAGACCGTTCTTTGTAAATGGCGCTATGATGTCGCGGGTCGCGACTGAACTCCACGCGAGCATATACGCGCTGTACGTAGACATCGAAGCCGCGAGCATACCCGCAACCATCAATCCCAAAAAACCGGACGGCACAACGGTTCCAAGTAATCGCGGCATTGCCGTTTTCGGATCCAGTGAAGGTCCGAAGAGAGCTAGTGCTGCGACGCCCCAGAACATCGGGATCATATATCTGCCCGCAAGTGTGATTCCGGTGTAAAGAAAGACCTTCCTTCCAACTTCAGGACTTTCGGAAGCAAATGATTTTGACGCGGCAGGTTGGTTGAGCGCCGAGATCGCGACGCTGCCGACCAACATCCAGAGGAGAAATGGCCATCCGAAGTGTGAGTTAACGATCGGATTCACACCCGCCTCGCCAAACTGCCGGACAACCACGGAAGAGACTTCAGAAAGGCTTACATGGAGAAGGACAAAAATGGTCGCAATCAACATTCCGAACGAGAGGACCACAAATTGAACGAAGTCCGTGATTACCACAGAGAACATTCCACCCAAGACTGTATAACTCACGACAATAAGGAGCATGATCACCATAATAATTACCAACACGTCCGGACCGAAGCCCATGGTCTCGGTCAGAAACAAACCGTCCATTTTCAGAAAGATCCCCATGTTCAAAACGCCTCCTAAGAAGAGGAGAATTCCACCAAGAATACGAACATTCTTGCCATATCGGATTTCATAGAATTCGGGGATCGTGATCACTTTCAGTTTCCGCAGTCCCATGACGATGAAACCG
>Ga0315281_10013851_pt1 | contig 10894 bp, 12 predicted proteins | sample YL17G07_0_MG_FD_204540 | JGI IMG/M metagenome (GOLD analysis project Ga0315281, IMG submission 204540) | Sediment microbial communities from Yellowstone Lake, YNP, Wyoming, USA - YL17G07_0 | ecosystem: Environmental > Aquatic > Freshwater > Lake > Sediment | place: USA: Wyoming | collected... | reverse complement strand
CATGTACCGCAAGCTCGAGGTGCTGTACCAGTTCCTCCATGTCCTCACCGCGAAATTAAAAAAGATCGAGGGTGTGGGCATCTACATCTTAAACAGCGAGTCATTCGATGACAAGACACTGTCCTTAGTCAAGCAGTTGATGAACTGTGTTATTGAGATCAAGATCGAGCAGAACACCAGTTACCTGCGGATCCAGGGCATACGGGGAATCAATCCGGACTGGCAGAAGTTTTCCGTCAATAAAGGTCAGGTGACCATACTTCCATGATCTCTACCGGCATGAACGGTATAGATGAGATGCTGGGGGGGGGAATTCCACAAGGCAGCCGGGTGCTGTACAGCATGGAACCGGGGGTCAACGGCCAGATCTTCATGGTCTCATCGCTGTGCCGTGCCATTGCAAAGGATCTCTCCTGCCTTGTGATCCTGCCCCATACCACCGTTGAGGCATTCCGTCACGATGTCATTGCGATGAAGATGGGTTTGATCAACCTTTCTTCAGAGAAGATTGTTTTTGTCGACGCCATTGACCGGGAGCGTATCCAGAAGAGTTCCCCTAGCCCCGATTCGGCACTGCATGAATGGAAAGCACGAATCGCAAAGATCTGCAGGGAGAGAAAGATCGATATCATCTTTGCCTATTTTGATCTCCTGTCCGAGGACTTCGGGATCGAGTGCGGTCTTGATATTCTGGGGCAGGGATACGACGATTTGAAACAGACCCTGATCCTCGAACTGCTCAATCTTGAGGGAGAACCGCTTCTCACCCGGTTTATCCATGACTTTTCATTCGATGTAGTGATCTCCATAAAATCAACATTTCTCCCTGCGCCCCATTTCGATTACTTTTCGCTTGTTCACACCTCATGGTCCCCTCAACCGGTACGGTCCGTGCCATTTGTTACGACAGAAGGCAGGATCGTCCCGTACGTACCACGGATTGTGGTTACCGGGCCGGCAAAGTCCGGTAAATCCACGTTTGTGACCAATGCATCCATTGAGGGGATAGCAGTGGACAGGGTGGGGCTTGACGGGGATCCGACCACTGTGGTTGTGGATTTAGGGATACTGCACTGGAAAGGCTTTGATATCACCCTCTACGGTACTCCCGGCCAGCAACGGTTTGATCTGCTGATTCCGGGGATGTTCCAACACACGATGGGCGTGATCCTGATAGTGGATGCAACAAATTCCCCGTCTCTTCCCAGAGCAAAAGAGATGATCGGACTGCTTGCGGAACGCCGTGTGCCAATGGTTATTGCAGCAAATAAAAAGGATCTGCCCGGCAGGATGGAGGAAAAAGAGATCCGGACGGCACTGGGAGTTCGGGATGATATTCCCCTCTTTTTTATATCGGCAACCCGGAAAGCCGATGTCCGGCATGTGCTTGAATCCCTCGTGGACTCCATCACGCAGTTTCCCTATTGAGGAGTGAACAAAATGCCGTTTAGCTATTCCGGTTTTAAGGTGTATCCATGCTGACGTTTGTCGGGCTCGGGCTCCACGATAAGACTGATGTGTCGGAAAAAGGGCTCACCTGCATCCGGAGTGCCGATTATGTCTATCTCGAATGCTATACATCAAGGCTCATGGGCACAACGATAGAAGAACTCGGGGACTATTACGGCAAACCCGTTCACCCGCTCTTTAGGGAGGACGTGGAACAACACCCGGAAGCGATGCTGTATAAGGCAGAAAAGAGCAACGTGGTGTTTCTCTGCGCAGGAGACCCGATGATCTCTACCACCCATGCAGATCTCCGGATGCGTGCGGCGGAACGGGGTATCAGGACAGCAATCGTGCACGCGGCATCCATTGCAAGCGCAGTCTGCGGGGTATCCGGGCTCCAGAACTACCGGTTCGGCAAGTCCTGCTCGGTTCCCTTCCCGCAGAAGAACTGGTCGCCGACTACACCAATCGATGTAATCGCACAGAACCTGTCCCTGCGGCTGCATACCCTTGTATATCTTGATATCAAGAACGAGCGGTATATGACCGTGCCGGAAGCCGTAGCTCTTTTAGAAGAGATGGCATTAAAAAAAGGGATCCGGATACCGCTGTATGTCGGCATTGCCCGGGCGGGATCGGATGAGCCGGTCATTATTGCAGGTTCTGCAGAGAAGATCCTTGGCTGCAATTTCGGGCCACCGCTTCATATCCTCATTGTCCCGGCTGAACTGCACGAGATGGAGCGCGAATACATGGAGATGTTTGCCGGCTTATGATGATCGCAGAATGCCGGGATGCACTTGCTGATGCTCTTGCCTGCACCCGCATTGCAGCACAACACCACACACTTCTTGAGCGGGAAGCCTCGGCAGTCCTAGAGATGGCGCAGGCATACCAGAAAGACGGGGCCACTTTTTACACTGCAGGAGATCTCGTCAATGCGCTTGCAGCGTTCTGGTATGGAACCGGCTGGCTGCATTTCGGTATGTCATCCGGACTCCTGATCTGCGACAGCCATAACCCATTCTGCCCGTTTGCCGGACCATCGGAGAAACTGCCCTTGCCGCTTGCAGAAAAACTTGGGGAGAAGACCCATCGCTACGAGCGTCTGCTGAACACAGCCCGATCCTCGGTGGAATGTGCAGGAGAACCGGCAACGATCAGCAATGATTTTGCCGGTAAAGTTCTTCTCATCGCTCTCCTGTATGCGGCACAGGGCGCAGGGTACCGTGAGAACGGGGCATATGAAGACGCTCTTGCCTGCTTCAGCTATGGGCATGGCTGGCTGGATGCCGGTGTTTCGTGCGGATTTTTTCGCATCATGGCACACCGGGATATTTTTACGGTGTAAAGGGACGTAATCAAAAAGAAGACTCTTCGCTGTTTTTTTAATGGGTAACGCATGTTTTTTTAAGAGGATTACCAAGATGGGGGCTGATGCCCCATACCCCCGGATACGATGAACGTTGCCGCCCCCTATGGGACACCCCCGCGGCGGTGCGAGCACAGTTTTATAAGTATGATATGCAAAAAATGCCTTGCCCAGCGAGACCTTTACGAGGCGGCCGAGCGACCCCATCGGGGGTGAGACACATCTAAAACGAAATTTAATAACATATCTAACCCACACGAAATGACGATGAGCCAAAAAAGCAAATCTTCCACCGCACCCGTTTTTAAGGTTATAAAAGCGTTTATACTATGCATCATAACCTGTTTAGCGAGCAACCAGTAACGCTCATCGTCGCCGGATATTGAGGAGTTTTCATGGAGAAGTCGCAGGTCAGATGGCTCTATATTTCAGTCGGGTTCTCATTCTCCATTCTGATCATTATCCTGTACTTTACCATCAATGAAAATACGCTTACCTATCTCCAGCAGGTCAATATCTGGTTCTTACTCCTCGCGTTTATGACACATCTCTTAACGATGTGCTTCTGGGCATTGCGTGTCCAGAAGATGACCGGATCCCTTGGGTACAGGATCGGTTTTTTTTACAGCCTCAACCTGGTCTTTGCAAACCTGCTCGCGGCAGCAGTCACACCTGCACAGGCGGGTGGAGAGCCGGTCCGGATTCACGAGCTCTACAAGGCTGATGTCCCTCTCGGGGATGCCACAGCAGTGGTGATCATGGAAAGGGTGCTTGATGGTATCGTGCTTGCCGTGCTTGCCGCATTTGCGATGATCGTCCTGACCGATCAATGGAAGAGCCTGGGTGCAGTCTCAGAGGTTATGGTCTACATCATCTGGATCTTTGTTGTCGGCTGCCTGATCCTGTTTTATCTTGCCATCCGAAGACCTGATGTAGTAAAAAAAGTGGTCAACTGGTGTACATACCGGTTCACAAAGACATGGGACAGCAAACGTATAGAAGAACTGATCGTGCGGGCGGACAAGGAGATCGATAATTTCCAGACTGCGGTGATCAAGTATGTAAAGAGTGCCAAGGGCGGGCTCCTGTGGGGATTTTTCTTCACCCTGCTCTACTGGGTATCCGAGATCGTGACTGCCTCCCTGATCCTTGTCGGGCTCGGGCAGCCACCCCTTTTTTTAGAATCCTTTGTGATCCAGCTCATATTAGCGATCCTGATGATGATGCCCTTAACCCCAGGAAGCTCCGGTATCGCAGAGGTGGGTGCAACCACCATGTATGCACTGTTCATCCCGGCATCAATCGTGGGAATCTTCGTCGTTATCTGGCGGATTGTGATGTACTACTTCAATATCGCACTGGGTATCGGTTCAAGCCTCATCATCGTCCGCCGTGAAGCCCACAGGCGCGAGTGAATCCGGGATACCTTAACCCTTATCGTTTATTACGGCAATCTCTCTGCACGGACATGACGCAGGTGAGGTGCGAGGTCAAAGGGGTATTTGTCGCGAGTGGTGATGCTGCTACCGTGCCTCTTGTGGTACTCACTGACGGGAATGACCGCCTCCTGCCGATATTCATCGGGATCTGGGAGGCGGTATCGATCAACAGCGCACAGATAAAAGAAGTGCTGCCGCGACCGTTCACCCACGATCTCTTCATCGACCTCTGTGCCCGGTTTTCCATCACGCTGAGGTACCTGCAGATCGACAGTATCGAAGACGGGGTGTATTATGCCCAGCTGGTGATGAATTCAGGACAGCAGGACGAGTATCTTGACTGCCGCCCGAGCGATGGCATTGCGCTTGCACTCCGGGGCGATATCCCCATATTTGTAGAAGAGTGCGTGCTCGCATCCGCAGGGCAGAAACCCGCAGAACTGCCGGATATGGTCGATCTTTTAACGTTCCTGCACAAATAAAAAAAGGGTAAAGTGTTATTTCAGCCCCTAAATTTTTACATAAATCTTTCATGAATAGCACTCTGATCAATAGTTTTCACGCTCCTGGGGGCTTCGGCAATGCCTCCGCCCCCGCCGCTGTGGCGTCCCCCACAGTGTGATAGACCGATATGAGGTGTCCATTCACGTAAAAAGTGATACCTGTGAACCATAATCACTTTTTTCATTTCAGTTTGAGTTACGAAAATTTTTCGAAAATTGCATCGTAAGAATAGAAAAAATTAGGGGCTAAGTTGATACTTTACCCAAAATTATTTACGCCTTTGTTCGAGCTCTTTCATCACATCGTTAAGATCGATCTCTGCTGCCCGTAGGGCAACGAGAAGATGGAACAGGAGATCTGCGGTCTCTTCCACCGTGCGTTCGTTCACCCCGTTCTTTATTGCCAGGATGAACTCGGTGGACTCCTCGCCCACTTTTTCTAAGATCTTATCGATACCTTTGGGATCGTTCAGCAGACGGGTGGTATAGGATTCAGGTTTGGGATCTTCTGCCCGTTCGCAGATCACCGCCCAGATCTCTGCAATCATCCGGGGATCAACTGTGCGGTTCATGCAGTCTCCTGGGTGAGAAGCACTTCGCCCACTTCAAGCCCGAAAAACCTGCGGCAGAGGGTGCGCGCCTTCTCAATATTGCAGCCTGCCTTGCCGATCGCAATGCCAAGGTCACTTCGTTGCCGGACAAAGATATTGACCGGCCCGTTCTCCGGCCCGCGTTCAATCCCCACCACTTCAGCGGGTTTGAAGATATTGGCAATGAAGGCGTCCACCGTATCGGCATACTCGACCATCTCGATCCGTTTGCCGAGCACATTCTGCAGGCGTTTGATATTATCACCTTTCTTGCCTATGGCAAGGCCCATGTCGCCCGGGCGGATAACGTAGATGACCCGATCGAACCGGTCATCAATAACGCAGTCGTTTGCCGTGGATTTTGTTAAGATTCTCAACTCTTCGATGTACCGTCGCTCTTTAAAGCCAATATTGCGTTCCATAGTAAAATCAATCCTATTGTATCCGCTGATTTAAGGGATATTCGAAATTTTTTCTTTACGGGTATTTTCCGGAGAATCCGGATGATGCATGTTTGCCTTAAGATATCATCACACGCTGCTTATGTAAAAAAGTTTTGAAGAGATCTTAACAAAAAAAGTATGAGGCCCGTGGCCTCAGGGATTTGTATGAAAATCGTCAGGGGATTTTCATGCAATGGATTAGCGGATCAGGTAGGTGATGGATACCTGTGCGCTGACCGTGATATCCCCGGGCTGGATCGGGGTGGGTGCTGCCGACTTCATCATTGCATCCCCTGCCTGGTACTGGTAATTCTCAAACAATACCGGGGAATATCCTCCGCCGATATCAACACTCTGCACACCAATAATGGGGATGCCCAGTACACCTGCAACGGTATCTGCATCTGCACGTGCGCGTGCTACTGCCTTTTGTAGGGCCTCGGTGCGGAGTACCTGGGACTGTTCATCCGATAAGAGAAACTGGATGGAATTTGCCTGGTTGATGCCGTTTGCAACTGCTACATCAATAACATCGCCGGTCCTGCTCACATCATGGAGGGTGACTGTGAGGGTATTGGTGACCCGGTAGGTGCGGACCTTCTGGTCGAACACGGACTTGGATTCTTCATACACTGGATAAATATTGTATCCGGTGGTCTTGAGTGCGTCCCGGGGAATGCCTGTGGCAACGAGTGCGTCAATGACCTTTGCCATTCTCGCGGCATTGTCCTGCTGTGCGATCTTCACATCGGGATTTTCGGTCTCAACAGAGAACGTAACCTGAGCCCGGTCAGGAGTGCCAATCACATTGCCGTTGCCGTATGCGTGGATCACGTTGTCGTTACTGGGGTCTGCGGGAGCTGCTGCTGCAATCCCGACACATGCCATCGCCATGATGACGAGGGCGATCATTAAGAGCAACTGTCTTTTTATCATAAGTTATCGCATAATCTTGACAGGAAAGGGGATTAAAGATAACTTTGACTGCGAAAAAAACCGCAGTTATGGCTCGAATGGATTTCCGGGGGGAGGAATACGGTAGGGGCCTGCACTCGAACCGCCGCGGGGGCGCCCCGCCGGGGGCGACGGCGTTCATCGTATCCGGGGGTATGGGGGCATCAGCCCCCATCTGTGTAATCCGCTTAGATATGTGCGTTAACCACTCAAAAACAGCAACGAGCCATCTGCCATTTACATGAACGACAGTTATTTCGAAGAATCCTTACGGGTTCTTCTCCAGCCGGTCTTTACTTCGTGACCGACAGTCTCCCCCAAACTACAATATAATTGACGACAAATAGTACCCCGATTCAGCATGGGAGCAACAATCGTAGAGAAAATTTTTTCTCAAAAATGTGGCAGCGATATACGAGCCGGTGAAGTGGTCATGGCGCCTATTGACGGGGCGATGATTCATGATATTACCGGGCCGCTTGCCATCCAGAAGTTCTACGAGATGGGTGGATCCAAAGTCTTTGACCCGGAACATGTCATCATGCTCTTTGACCACCAGATTCCGGCAGATTCCATTCCGGCTGCGGAGAATCATCTCTACATGCGGAAATTTGCCGACGAGCAGGGGATTTACAACTATGACATCAATGAAGGTGTTTGTCACCAGGTGGTGCTCGAGAAGGGGAGAGCAGCACCGGGCGAGATCGTGGTCGGGGCTGATTCCCATACCTGCATGTATGGTGCAGCAGGTGCGTTTGCTACCGGTATCGGTTCGACGGATATGGGGTTTGTCCTGAAGTACGGTGCCCTGTATTTCAAGGTGCCCGAGACCATCCGTGCCGAGATATCGGGAAAGTTCCCGGAGCGGGTCGGGGCAAAGGACCTGATCCTTTCGATTGCCGCAGATATCGGTGCCGACGGCGCAACCTACCAGGCAATAGAATTTGTCGGAAAGACAATCTCGAAACTCAATATGTCAGGCCGGATGACGCTGTGCAATATGGCGATTGAGATGGGTGGAAAGGCCGGCATAGTCGCTCCTGATAAGATCACCTGGGAGTACATGAAGGGACGGCGCAAGATGAAGTCGTTTGAACTCACGAGCGATGATGATGCAACATTCGTGACAAAACGCACCTTCAATGTCTCGGATATGGAACCGCAGGTAGCTGTTCCGCACAATGTGGATACGGGAGTTCCCGTCAGCAATGTTGCCGGAACACACGTAGACCAGGTCTTCATCGGTTCGTGCACGAACGGGCGGTTTGAGGATCTTGAGGAAGCAGCAGAAGTGCTGGGGAAGAAGAAGTTCAACCCCAAAGTCCGGGTCATCATCATCCCGGCATCCCGCGACGAGTACCTAAAGACCTTAAAGGCAGGTTTCATCGAGAAGTTCGTCAAGGCCGGAGCCCTCGTGGAAGCGCCATGCTGCGGCCCCTGCATGGGCGGGGCATTCGGGCTCTTGGCACCCGGCGAGGTGTCACTGTCGACCTCGAACCGGAATTTCAAGGGCCGACAGGGAAGCACCGAGGGCAAGGTATACCTCTGCTCACCGGCTACTGCGGCGGCAAGTGCGATTACGGGTGTTATTACCGATCCGCGGGAGGTCTGAACATGCGAGTCTGGAAGTTCGGGGACGATATCGACACGGATGCCATCATTCCGGGCAGGTTCCTGACGATCTATGATCCCAGGGAGCTGGCAAAGCATGCCTTTGAAGGCACGAGGGATGAGTATGCAAAGAAGGTGAGAGCCGGAGATATTGTAGTCGGAGGTCGGAACTTCGGCTGTGGTTCTTCCCGCGAACACGCCCCGCTCGCCCTCATCGGTGGGGGGGTGAACGTGGTAGTAGCCCAGTCCTTTGCCCGGATCTTCTTTAGGAACTCCGTGAATGTCGGGGTGCTTCCTGTGGTCTGTAAGGATGCAGACACAATTGCAGACGGGGCAAAGATCACCCTCAATATCAAAAAGGGCTTCATCGAAACGGACGGCAAGCAGTATAAGATCGAACCGGTGCCGGAGTTCATGCAGGGCATCATCGATGCCGGCGGGCTTGTGGAATACGCGAAGAATCTCAAGGAGGTACCGGTATGTACAAGATAGCGGCGATCGGTGGGGACGGGATCGGCCCGGAGATCGTGGCCGAGGGAAAGAAGGTACTGGAAGCAGCAGGAGAGCGGTTCAACTTCGATATCCAGTGGACGGATTTCGATATCGGGGCTGACCGGTACATCAATTCACGAAAACTCGTCACTGAAGATGAACTCGAGGAACTCTCGAAGTTCAGGGCGATCTATTTCGGTGCGATTGGCGACGAGCGGGTAAAGCCAGGTATCCTTGAAAAAGGCATCCTGTTAGCCCTCCGCTTCCATTTCGACATGTACGTCAACCTCCGGCCCATCAAGCTCTTGAAAGGCGTCGAGACCCCACTGGCCGGCAAGACTCCTGCGGATATCGACTTTGTCGTGGTCCGGGAGAACACCGAAGACTTCTACGTGGGGATCGGCTCCCGCTTTAAGAAACACGAGAAGAAAGAACTCAACGTAATCCGCGATATGTACAGCGTGAAGTTCGGCCTCGACGTGGAGAGCGATGCCGAAGAGATCGCATACCAGATCGGCGTCATCACCCGCGAGGGTTCACGCCGGGTCCAGACCTATGCCTTTGACCTTGCCATGCAACGGCAGAAGAAACTCACGTCAGTTGACAAGGCAAACGTGCTCTCTGACGTGTACGGGCTCTGGCGCGACGTCTTTACCGAGACAGCAAAGAAGTATCCCGATGTCAGGACCGATTTCAACTTTGTCGATGCAGTCACTATGTGGTTTGTCAAGAACCCCGAGTGGTTCGATGTCGTGGTCACGCCCAACATGTTCGGCGATATCATCACCGACCTCGGCGCCATGATCCAGGGCGGGCTCGGGCTTGCCCCCGGAGGCAACATCAACCCGAAAGGCACATCCATGTTCGAACCGATCCACGGATCGGCCCCCAAGTACAAGGGTATGAGTGTTGCAAACCCGATCGCCACTATCTGGGCGGGATCGTTACTGCTCGATCATATCGGGGAGCACAAGGCGGCTGCCGCAGTTGTTGCTGCCATCGAGCAGAGCATAAAAGACGGCGTCGTGACCAAAGATCTGGGCGGTTCGGCACGGACGACAAAGGCCGGGTCGTATATCGCCGAGTGTGTGAAGAAAGGGAAGTAATCCTTTTTTATCCCTTTTCCGGCGCCATGAGATAGGCACCGGTACCGATTGCCCAGATGATGAGCGGGTAGGCGATTATCCGTTCCATGCCACCTGCTCCAAGACCGAGATACACCTTCGCACCAAGCAAGACCACGGCAACAAGTGTGATGGCCCCCCATACCGGTGAGAACCATGACCAAGGTCCCGTGAAAATCCGGAACCCGAGAATAGCACACAATCCACCGCTGATGAAGACCGTGATCGCACAGATTGAATGCGGAACAATGATCGTCTCGGGAAAGACCCCTACGCCCGCAGCCCCGAGACCGGTCAAGGCCAGCAGGACAAGAAACCAGCGGTTGGTTCCCGCTGCATGGAGCAGGTATGCAGCTGCGATGAGCAGGAGGCCAAAGCCGAAGATCGCGGGGTTATAGATCATTGCTGTGGATCCAACCCCGAGATTGCTGATCATCTGCGTTACCTTGTAGCCGGGATAGAGCGCCTCTGATACAATGATCCCCATCAGGAATCATGCAGTCCCGATGAAGATGAGTGCGCCGGCACGGGTCTTGTTTGTGTACATCATGGTGGATGCAACCTGATTGTTTTAAGATCACGGTTTTATGGGGATAAGGGTTGGGGTGGGGGTGTTCTGTTGCACTTTGGACCTTCTGGTCAATAATGTATGGTATTTTTGTATCACACAATTCCAGAACATCTATTTTATAGGGTAATAATAATAGTATTTTAATTTAGGAGATCCGAATGAAAAAATATTTTGTCTTCCTTTTAGTGTTTTTGATTATTTCCGTATTTTCAACGGGATGTGTGGCCCCTCAAAACAGTGGTTCGGTTATGCAGAATCCTCCTATCACCTCCATGCCGGCAAACGATTCTCATATTATTACCAATAAAAGTGGGTTGGATGTTCCAATAACTCAAATTATAGTCAA
>Ga0315281_10013850_pt1 | contig 10894 bp, 4 predicted proteins | sample YL17G07_0_MG_FD_204540 | JGI IMG/M metagenome (GOLD analysis project Ga0315281, IMG submission 204540) | Sediment microbial communities from Yellowstone Lake, YNP, Wyoming, USA - YL17G07_0 | ecosystem: Environmental > Aquatic > Freshwater > Lake > Sediment | place: USA: Wyoming | collected... | reverse complement strand
TCCAGCGTCTTGCTGCTGACCTTGACGCCGGGCCTGATGTGTTGGACCAAGTACTCGCTACCTGTTTGTCGGCGCCCTGCGGCCCACACTCGAAGATCAGGCCCAGGGTCATTGCGCAGCCTCGTGCAGAGAGCCCATGGTGTAGAGCCTGCCCGGTGCGAACTCCCTGGCCCACTCGGCCAGCTTGGCAACGTCGGATGGCCGATGAAAGCGCGGCTCGCCTTTGTCGTCACGGGCCACCAGCACCAACTGGTCGAGCTTCAGCAAATCCAGCAGGTAGGGCGAGTGGGTGGTCAGCACCACCTGTGTCACGCCGGACTGCACAGCGGTGCGTATTTCTTCCACCAGCAAGTGAATGCTGCGGGGGTCCAGACCATTCTCGATTTCTTCGACCACGACTAAGGGTGGCGGTTCCGGGTGGCGCAGCACCGCCAGCAGTGCCAGTACCCGCAGCGTACCTGTCGAAAGCATCCAGCCCGGAACCTTGAAGTTGCTCTCGGCGAGCTGAAGGTAGGCCTTGCGCTCCAGTTCGGACGTCAGCATCGGTTGCAGGTCGCGTGCATAGGGCAGCACATAAGCCATGGTACGCACGATACCCTCGAACGCGTCGGCGTCGAGCCGCTGAATGTCGATCAGGTAATCGGCAATGTTGCTCCCATCTTTGGCCAGACGCACCCGGCCACCGGTGCGCTGCTGCGGCACCGGCAGGCCCATGCGCTCGGGCTGCAAGCCAAGAAACTGCCAGGCCCGTACCTGCTGGGCCACCTTGCCGTGCCCACCTCGGGCCAATGCGAGGATGGATCGGCCGGCCTCAAGCGCACCCTCCACGCGTTCGAGCGCCTTCTCGATAAACCAGCCATTGGCATGCGTAGCCTTCTCGTGCGCGATAAACATCCGGTTGGCCGCCGCATCGTTGTTTACCGACATTTCCAGACGTGTGGATTTGCGCAGCGAAGCCCCGATGCTCAAATCGAAAGCCATCGCGTTCAGCACCTTGCCGGCACGCTCCTTCGCCGCTGCCCCCAGGTGCCGTACATGCTCGATGCCCAGCCAGCGCTGCATCGCGACGTCCAGCCCATCGACGACGATGGACTGATAGGTCTCCAGCGCCTCGATCAGACTGGATTTGCCGCTGCCGTTATGGCCGATGAAAACTGTGAGCGGCCCGAAGCGCACAGTACGGCTGTCGACAATTGCTTTAAAGTTGCGGACGCGCGCCGATTGCAGCGTCATGCGTTGTTCGTTCATCGGATCAATCCTCTCTCAACGTCGCGGCAGAGTTTTTGTGGCACCTGTTTACCCGGCCCGCATGAAACAGGCTTCAAGACATCACTCCAGGGCGTTCAGCGAGGCCCGGAGGCGGATTGAATGCGGCCTTCAGCTTGGTGAAGAACTGGTGCACGTCCTCATGAATTTCGTCGGCGGCCATCAGACCCGCCACCCGTTCGCGCAACACCTCGATCAAGGGGGTTCCCCTGCGCAGCGTGTGAAACAGCGAATCGTCGTTCTCGAACAGGATGCGCTTGCCGTCGAGCACGCTAAAGATGTTCGCCGTCACGCTACGCCAGGTCCGACCGGCCGGCAGGGTGAGGTTCTGGTCAGCGAAAAACCCGTCTATGGCTCGCATCGTGTCCAGGGCGAAGAGGTCGTCTTCCTCACACTGCAACAGACTCAGCGCCGCATGCTTCCAGGACGCGGGAACCAGCAGATAGTTTTCGATGTTCTTTCTGCGCCACTCCACCAGGGTCGGATTGTCCGCATCCGGGTGGAACGCCCCTTCGTCGCTGTCGTAGTCGAACAGCATCAGGCGATTGACGCCGGGAATGATCTCGCCCACTGCGGCGAAGTGCTTGTCGGCGAGCTGCTTCATCTCCTGTTTGCTGCCGCCCCCCATGACCTTGAAACAGATGTTCTCCATCACGCTTTGTGCCCCGCACGCATCTGCCCAGGCGCGGATGATCCGCTCGTCGCTTTCGCCTTCGACGTAGAGCAGGCAAGGCGATGCCAGTAGCCGCGTGATTTCTTCGTTCGAGATATCGGCCATGGCCCGCAGCACATCGGGCGTGGACTGAATCCGGGTTGGCACCTGGCGCAGCAGGGAGATGATCTGAGCCGCGTTGACGCCTCGGGCGAATTCCTCCGCATGAGTGGCGATCAGGAACTGGATGCGGCGCTCGGCGGATTTCTTCTTGAAGTAATCGAGAATCTCTCGCTGCAAATTCACGTGCAGATGCGCATCGGGTTCGTCGAGCAGGATCGTGGTCGGCTGGTAGCCGTAAAGAAAGGCCAGCAGGGTCGTCGTCTGGTGGAAACCGCTGCCACCGGCGATGAGGTCGTAGGCCTTGCCTGCCTGCCGGTACTCCACGCCGATGAAAACGTCTTTATCGGGGGCGTACTGTGGCGGCAGCAATTCGACCGAGAACCAGCGTTTCACGACGCTGGCGATCTCGATCCAGTCCGCGGGCGTTTTGGGCTTTTTCGCGGCTTGGCCGCCCTCACCCTGCGTGGGCGCCGGGCATACCCGCAGCAACAGGTTGCGCAACACGCTGCCGGGCTGGCCTTTGCCAACTTGCTGGCGGATGGGCGCCACATCCATCCATTTCTCGGCCGGCTCCAGACCGGAAAACGGCGGCACGTAGGCGATCCTGGGGAGGTTCCTGGCTTGCTCGTATTCCCGGAACCTGGCCCAGCCGCTTGCCGGGATCGCGTAAATGGTCTGTGGCGAGTGATACCGCAATGCCACGCCGAATGACTGTGCCTCACCGGCGTGATCGCGCCACTCGACGCCGATCTCGATCAGGATGAACTTCTGCTTCTTGGTGCCGTTTTCCGTCGGATAGACGCGGTCAGTGCGGTTCTTCCAGAGCAGGTTGAACTCTGGCACGGGCAGCGCCGTGAAGTTGGGCAGAACGATCTGTATACCCCTGGAACCTTTGCGTTTGGCGCGGTGAAATTCGTCCACGCAAAACTGCCAGATCGCCAGCGCCTGCAAGATCGTGCTCTTGCCGCTGTTGTTGCGTCCGATCAGCAGGTCGAAATCGGTGAACTTGTAGGTTTGTTCGCCGATGCTCTTGAAGTTGCGTAACGTCAGTTGGGTAATCATTTCACCAATCCTCTCTCGACATCACGGTAGGCATTGCGTGCCGCCTGCTTGACTGGCTCAGCCACCAGCGGGAATGTGGTGAGAATGTGGGCGAATTCGGATTCGGTCAAGCCGTAGAGGTGGGCGATCAGGCCGTCCAATTCGGCGCGCAGGCGGGCGCGTTCGGCGGGTTCCAAGGGCTGGTGCTGTTTGAGGCCAACTTCCTTGGCTAGGGCGTCGAATTCAGGCGTCGTGCAGATGAGGCGGGTGGCGCGGGTAATGATGCGTTGTGCCAGATCGTTATCTGAATCACGCGGTATAGGTACTTGGTACACATAAAACATATTCAAGTGCGACGTGATTTTTTGCCGTAGCAGCCAGTCCACCACATACCCATTGAGGACACCGCAGACATAAAGCTGTTGCGCGGCGGACATGGTGCGAACCTGCTGCCAGTCTTTTCCGTTTACTACAAATTCCCAAGGTTGCTGTAGGTTGAGCGTGTTGCAAGCAAAATGCTGTCGTGGCAGTACGCTACAAATCATGGCGCGCTCATTGGTGCTGGCCGCAATGTCACGAAAGCCAAAGCGATATGACTCCGAATCGGTGCGGATGCTGTCGAGATCAACCAATGCGTCCACTTGTTCTGGGCTCATGCCAGTTTCGGCTCGCAACATAAGTTTTAGCCTGCGTGCCGCCATTGCTTTAAGAGCTGCGACGCACTCAGTTGCATCCACCCAGTAGCGTGGCTCTGCATAGTTAGAATCAAACTGCCAAATCATCTTGCCTTCATACAACGGCACCCGCCCTTCACACGGCTCTGTCTTGAAGCGAAAGGCGTCATCGGTCATGTGAAATTCGCGGGTTAAACGCAGATTCCATGTTCCGGCGATCTCCTCGCCAAGCAGCGGGAAGCGCAGCATCTTCTCGGCGATCTGCACATCCAGTTCGCTCTTTAGCTCCATCACCGAATGTGAACCCGGTGAGAGGCGGCGGATGAGTTCCACATCCAGCCACAGTGCGCCTTCATTGGGGAAGCTGTCGAGTTCGGCCACGTCGTGGCGCATGAAGGCGGCGGGGAAGCGGGTAGTGCCGTCGAACGGTGCGAGCAGGTCGTCCGGCGCGGCACTGGCATTGCGTTCGCCTGCTGCTTGCAGGCGCGGCGTGGCAGTTTTCTCGAATGTCAGCACCACAAATTTGAAGCGGCTATCCACGCCCTCGAAAATTGCTTTGCGATTCTCGAAGCAGAACAAGCCTTCGATACGGCTGTGATTGAACAGCAGGTCGCGCAGGCCTTTGGCGCCGAGGTCAGTGTAAATACCGCTGGGGATGACGATGCCGCAATGGCCGCCAGGGCGCAGCAAGCCAAAGCAGCGCTCGACGAAGAGCTTATAGAGGTTGAGGTCGGAGCCCACCTTACGGCCATCGACCGTCGCAAACTGACTGCGATACTCGGGTGCCAAGCGGAAATACTGGTTAATGTGCGGAAACCGGCTCTCGTATGCCAGCCACGCCTCCTGCACCGCCTTGTCCTTGAGCAACTTGCCCTGCTCTTTCTCGAATTCCTTGATGGTCATCTTGTTTTTGCTGACCAGCTCAGAATGCTCGGCGAAAAATTCCTTGGCCTGCGGTTTGAACACTTCCCACGGCGGGTTGGTGAGAATGATGTCGAAGCCACCTTTCTTCTGCATGATCTCGTCGAACAGGTAGCCCCAGTGGAACGGGGTTTGCTCGTCAATATGCTCGCGCGCGATCTTGAGTTTTCTTGGCTTGCCCAGCACGTTCTCGCTAGCGTCCCAGGTGGCTTGCTCGTATTTCACGCCAAGCGCCTCGAACTGGTCGCGCAGCAGTTCGTTGAGCGTACCCGTGGCTTCAGTTAGTTTTGCGTCAATTTGGTTGCGCAGATTCTGCAGATTGACATCGCGCCCCATCAGGTTGGCGGTGTGGCGATAGGTTTCCAAATCGCGATTTTTTTCTTCCAGCAATTTGCGGTAACTGGGTTTGAAGAAATCCGCTTGTGCATTTCTTTGGTCGAATTCATGTTCGTCCACGCGCATGAAGCCCACCAGCGAATTGCCAGGCAAGATGTTGAAATCGATGTTGGGCAGCGGCTCCAGCTCTTCCACCTTGCGCACCGAGGACACCATGGTCAGGAACAGCCTCAGTTTGGCGATTTCGGTGGCCTCTTGCATGATGTCCACGCCGTAGAGGTTGTCGGTGACGATGCGGCGCTTGATGTAGTAGGCGACGCTGGGGTGCTCTTTTTGTATGGCTTTGAGCCAGGTTTTCAGTTCCGCACTCGCGCCCAGTTCGGCGCGCCCAACCACGACAGAATAAATGTTGACGAGCACCTTGAGTGCGGCCACCAGAAACGCGCCGGAACCTACCGCCGGGTCGAGGATGTTGATGGAGGGCAACACCTCGTTCACCAGCCTGAGTGCGGTGACATTATCCATTTTCGCCAACATGTCAGGCACGCTGGCGAATGAGACTTCTTTCAAGCCCAGCTCCGGCACGGCGGGTTCATGGATACGCTCCAGCACCAGTTTGTGGATGCTGCGCTCAGCCAGATAGCCGGTGATTTCAGGGCGTGTGTAGTAGGCGCCAAAGGCTTTCTGGTTGATGTACTTTTCGAAGATGTAACCCAGTACGTCCGGATTGATTTCGTCGGCATTGCCGCCGGGCGTGTCGTCCAGGTTCCACGAGAACGCGGCGAATAGTTTGAATACGCCGTCGAACGCACTGTCCGGAATGCGCAAGGTGGTGCCGAGTCTGGGCTGTTTGTTCGCATCGAGTTCCAGCGGGTGGTGCAGAAACAATCCGCCGTTAAGGTAAGGGATGTCGCCTGTCAGTGCTTGAACAGCAGCGGTGCGGTCTGCCATGGGCTTGGCGAACGCTTCGAAAAACAAGGCATTGAGGAATTCGCCAAAAAAACGGTTTTGACCTCGCGCCTTTGACGCTTCGATTTTCTTGGGCAGGTAGTCGTAATCGGCGTGGTCGAGAAAGCCTTTTTTTTGCATGAACCAGACGAACATCAGCCGGTTGAGAATTACCGAGGCATACCAGCGGCGCTCGCGCTCGTCGTCTATGCCCTCAATCTCGCCTAGCAGCCGGTCGTGCTCCTCGGAGTAGCTGGCGAAGAAGCGCTTGGTCGTTTTTTCTACATCCAATGCCGCCTGGATGCGGCGCGCGGCTTCGAGTACGGGCATGCGTCCGGCGGTATCCAACTCGGATAACTCGACCACCATGGCCTGCAATTTGGACGCAAACAGATCAACCGGTTGGCCACGAAAATATTCATGGCGGCGCGGTGTGTTCTTCGGCTTGCCGGTGGCTTCGTCCTTGCCACGCTTGACCCAGTACCACAGGCTTTGCGAAGCGCGTTCGCGTTGGTCGGTGAAGATAACGATGTTCTCGGCGTGGCGCTGCGATAGATGCTTCCAGATGTGCGCACGAGTGGCTTCATCAGGCCAGCCCGTGGCGGGCACGACCTGCAACACCGCCACGCCGCCCAACTCGGCCACCATGCGGCGGGCAAAGGACTGTTGAGTGGTGCCATCTTCTTGCCAGCCCTGCTCGGCCATGGGCGCATGGTTCCAGCCCAACACTTCAACAAACAGACTCGGGAAGTCGAATGCGGAGAGGTGCTTTTGAAAGCCGGCGAAGTCAAGTTTGGCCATGTCGTCAGTTCGCGCTGTTTGTGGGTATCAAGCCCATTGAGCACACTACACGCGGATCGCGCAGCGCGGCGTCTTCTTCGGCGTAGGTGAGTCGCCCTTCTTCGCGCAAGGACTTCACGGCTTCGCCTAATTCTTCATCGTTCACGCCGCTGCGCATCAGCCGGTTGAGCAGGTCGGCTGCGGTTTCGAGCAGCGGGCGTTGGTATATGTCGTCGAGTGCGCGTTCCAGTTCTTCGTCGCGGAACAGGGTATTCATCTGCTGTTCCGAATAGTGCTTGAGCCGTTCATAGGCACGCCGTCGCGGGCTGGAGGGGCGGCCCAATCCACCGCCTACCGCTTTGTCTTGCGTGACGGCCAGTTGCAGGCCATTAGCCACCAGGTCGTGATGGTTCTCAACCCGAGGAACAGCGGGTGTACCCGCCGCACACTCGGCTGCACGCAGCACGGTGAATTGCGATTCGGTCACGGTCTTGCCGTTGGGATCGACCCATGCCAGGTGATCGTTGCCTTCCGGCGATTTGACGTACACCAGCACGCCGCCTTGCGCAGCGTCTGCACCCAATAGAGGAAAGCGGGTAGCGTCGAACTGGAAGGCCTTGGCCGAATACACAACCGGCGGCAGTGACTCCACGGCATGGGCGAGTTCGGGGTTGTCTTGCGTGGCTTGCTTCCACACCTGCCAGGCATAGGAGGCGAGATCCACTTCGTCATCAGTGTCGTCCAGCGCACCTGACTGCTCGGTGTAGAGGTTGCGAATGGCGTTGGCTTCTTCGTCTTCAAAGAAGGCTTCGTCGGTGCCCACCACCTCAGCGTTCTCCAGCAGGCGCTGCTGGATACGGGCACGGAGTTGAATCAGGCGCTCCACACCCTCAGCCGGCAGGAAAGAGTAGCAGTGAATTTCTTCGGCACGCTGGCCGATACGGTCCACCCGGCCGGCACGCTGGATCAGGCGGATGATGGCCCAGGGGAGATCGAAGTTTACGACCACGTTGCTGTCTTGCAGGTTCTGCCCTTCGGAGAGCACGTCGGTACAAATCAGTACGCGCACTTCGTCGGCCTTGCTCACGGCCTTGTTATTCGACTTGGGCGAGAAGCGGCAGGCCAGCGCATAGGGGTCGGCGCTGGCGCCAGTAGCCACCTCCACATGCGTGACGCCTGCTTTGCGCACCTCGCGCGCCAGGTAGCGTGCCGTGTCCGCGAACTGCGTGAAAATCAGAACCTTGTCCTTGGCATGGGTTTGGGTGATGAGCTTGTGCAGGGCAATCAGCTTCTGGTCGTACTGCGCTTCCCATAGTCCGTGGGCGCGCAACATCTCGATCAATGTTTGCGTGTCCTCTGCCAGATGTTCGGCGAGCGATTTCTTGAACAGCGTGGGGCGAATCCACTTGAACCGTTTTTTATATTCGGTGGCGTACTGTTGATAGACCGCTTTCGCGCGCGCCATGCCATTGGGCAAGGCATCTTCCTCAGCCACTGCCTCGACCAGGCCGTCGAGCAGGTCTTCGGGCTCGCCTTCCAAACCTTCGGCGTCTTCATCCACGCGCCCGATGTCGAGCAGCCCCGCATCAAGCACGCCTACCGGCAGGTCCAGCCCATTTTCGATGGCGTAGAGGTAAATCTGGTTGCGCAGAACGTGCCGGTCGATCGACTGCAAGAACGAAAATCCGGTGGACTCCAGCCGTTTGAAAAGATTGGTGCGGCAGAACCCCATCAATCGCTTGCCGGCACGGCCCAGGTTTTCGATGAACTTGCGTTCAGTCGCTGATGCGCCCCTTTCAGCCTGCGGGTCTATGTAGTTGCCCAGGCCATAGCGAGGGACGTGTAGCGCATTGATCTGATCGACTACCTCGACGGAGTACAGCCGCGCATAGCGGTCCGATGGGTCGGTGTCGTTGACGGCGAATTTAAGCGAGGTGGGTTTGCGCACCGGGAAATAGCGCTTCTCGCCATCACTACCCGCTATGTATCGGCGGCCATGTTTGTCCGCTTCGGTGTAGTGCTGGATGATGAAACTGCGCGTGCGCCGCACCATGTACAAGCGAATGAGTTCACGCCAGTCGTCGAATTCGTCGCTCTTCTCGATGGCAAGAATCGAGTTCACCTTGCACTGGTGCTTGCGCTCGAATTCGGCCTCGGTGATGCCGAGCTTGCGCATAAAACGTTCGGGGCGGATGCCAATGTTGGCTTTCTCGTCGATGAACAGGCGCAACTGGCTCGACAGGTCGGTCTTGGTTTTGTTGTAGGGTGTGGCGGTGAGCAGGATGACCTTGGCGTCGCAACTGCGGATGTAGTCGGCAATTGCCTTGTAGCGGCGGCCTTCGCGGTTGCGCAGGTTGTGGCTTTCGTCGATGAGCACCAGGCGGTAGCGCTTGAGGTCGGGCAGTTTTTTGGTAACCAGGGAACTGGGCAGTACCTCACCGCGTAAGCCGTACTCGGTACGGTAACGCTTCCACATGGGCTCCAGGTTTTTGGGGCAGATGATCAGCGTCTCATACCCAAGGTCGTCCTCGAACATGCGCGCGAGAGCGGTAGCCATCATTGTTTTTCCCAAGCCCACCACGTCGCCGATCATCACCCCGCCACGGCGGTGCAGGTGGCGCGCAGCGATTTTCACCGCGCTCTTTTGAAACTCGAACAACTCCTGCTCGAATCGGCCCGGCAAACGGAATTGGCTCAAGCCGGCCCGCGCTTCGGTGCTGAGGTGGTAGGCGATGTTGAGGTAGATGTGGTGCGGTGGGATTGCCTCTTCACGAGCCCAGCTGGTCTCGATGATCTCAGCCAAGTCTGGCGACACATCGAGTGCCCAGCGCTCATTCCAGCGATCGTCGAACCATTTCGACAAACTCTGAGTGGCCTGATGGTCGAGCACATCGACATTCAGCTCACCCTGTTTGGCCAAGCCTTGCAGGGTAAGGTTGCTGCTGCCGACAAAGCCCGTGATAGGGTTGTTCACATCGTCTCGAAACAGCAAGTAGAGCTTGGCGTGTAGCGGGTACGGCAAGAAGAGTTTGACTACCACTTGCCCAGCGCGAAGCTGGTGGGCAAGTCGCCGCAAACCTGCCTCATCCTTGCCGCTGGGGATTCCCATCGTGATCTGCTCGCGCAAATGTGTGGCGAACTGCGTTTTCAGGCGCACAGCCGTTGCGTTGTCGATCAGCCCGTCGTTGGCGGATGCTCGATAGAGCTCGCGAATTTCTTCGTGCGGGGGGCGTTGCATGCCTACGAGAACTCGGCAGACCTGGCCGCCGGCAGGGTTCCAATTCTGGATTAGGTCATCGATAGACTGCCAACCGCGCAGGTTCAGGTAGCCAACACAAAAATCGGACCGCTTCGACACTTGCAGCGTTGCGCGCAGCGCAGTAAGCAGGTCTTGATTGATGTTGTCGAAGATACGGGCCATGGTTACCGATGGTTCTTGTTGGCAAAGCTGTCGAATCCTACCACAGCGCGTAGCGCATGCCCCTGAGTTTGTCGGCTGACGGGTTGCACGCGGCTTTTCGGGCTGAGAGCTAAGCCAGCCAAGCCGGCAGTTGCTGCACCAGCGCATTCTTGCGCGCGACCTGCTTTTCGGTCAGCGCGAATCCCCGCAGCTGCTGCTCCGCATCGTAAAAAAGCGCACACAGGCCGTCCTCGGCGGCCTCCAACCGCCATTCCCCAACCGCGCCCGCGGGCGGGGGAGCCACGACCACCGGGCAAGCGGGCGTTTTCACCACCACCGGCATCACCGGATAGCTCAGCGCCGTGCGCTCGCCCGCAAGCGTCCTGGCCAGGGCGCGCGCTCCTTGCATCAGCGGCATCACGTAGGGCAGCACCAGTCCTTCCACTTCGGCGCAGTCGCCCAGGGCGTAGATATCCCCGGCGCTCGTTTCGAGATACCTGTTCACTGCAATGCCGCGGGCAGCCTTGATACCGGCCGCCGCTGCCAGCGAGGTGCGCGGCGCCAGGCCGATGGCCGAGAGCACGACGTCCGCTTGCACCACGGAGCCGTCCGCCAAAGCAAGCCGGTACACCGCGCCGTCCCGTTCCACGCCGACCGCCCGCACGCCCAAATGCCAGTTCACGCCGATGCGCTGCAACGCCTGCCGCATGGCCTCGCCTGCCGCTGGTGGCAACAGACGGTCGAGCGGATGGG
>Ga0315281_10013849_pt1 | contig 10894 bp, 12 predicted proteins | sample YL17G07_0_MG_FD_204540 | JGI IMG/M metagenome (GOLD analysis project Ga0315281, IMG submission 204540) | Sediment microbial communities from Yellowstone Lake, YNP, Wyoming, USA - YL17G07_0 | ecosystem: Environmental > Aquatic > Freshwater > Lake > Sediment | place: USA: Wyoming | collected... | reverse complement strand
CTTCGCGAGGGAGTCGTACCGTCGCGCGTACTTGCCGATGTCCGGCTCCGGGCCCATCGCCGCATCGACTTCCTTGCCGTACTTGGCCTCGGCTTCCGCCAGCTGGTCCGCCGTCGTCAGATGGCGGGTGAAGCGGCTCACGATGCGGCGCATCTCGTGGCCCGTGGCGGTCGCCCCCTTCGAGCATGCCGGCGGCGTCACGTCGGACGTGATCGAACGCGTGAACACCTCGCCGCGCTCGCCGCACTTCGCACACATGAATTCGTACGTCGGCATGCGCAAAGGCTACCACCGCCGCTGCCGAACGTCTCCGTGAAGAGATTCTGAACCTTCCCTACGGGGAAATCCCGATTGTGCGCACGCTCCGCCCCCATCTATACCTGACTCATGCAGGACACCGGTCTGCCGCTGGCGTGCGCGTGGTGCAAGAGCATCGTCCGGGACGGTAGCGGGCCGGTCTCGCATGGCATCTGCGGCGAGTGCGCGGGTCTCTTCAGCAGCCAGATCGACATGGTGGCGAGGGAAGCGCGCCGGAGCCGGCGCTCGTTGCGCGGCCGCTCGGGTGTCCAGCTCCTGCTTCCGTTCAGCCCGTTCCCGTCGGCTTCTCCGCTCGTTCCTGCTGGCTGACGTCCGTGGCCCGTGCCCTCGCGCCTGGCGCAGGCAGCGCTAGTCGCCCAGCTGGTCCAGGTAGTGCTCTGCGGCGATAGCGGCCGTGCTCCCGTCGCCGGATGCCGCGATGAGCTGGCGCGCCGCCTGGGCGCGCAGGTCGCCCGCCACGAACAGCCCCGGCACGTTCGTGCGCATGTCGAGGTCGACGAGCGCGTGGCCGCCCGGGTCGGTTTCGACGAGCCCGCGGAGCAGCCCATTGTTCGGCGTCTGCCCGATGAAGATGAAAATCGCCGAGACGGGCAGGCTGCTGCGCTCACCTGTCGTCACGTTGCGCAGGTCGAGGCTTTCGACCTGATCCGTCCCATTGATGCGCTCCACCACCGTGTTCCAGACGAACGCGAAGCGCGGGTTAGCCCGCACCCGTTCCTGGAGGATCTGGCTCGCGCGCAGGCTGTCGCGCCGGTGGATGATGGTCACCTTACGGGCGTACCGCGCGACAAAAAGTCCCTCGTCGAGGGCGGAGTCGCCGCCGCCCACCACAGCGACGTCCTGGTCGCGGAAGAACGCCGCGTCGCAGGTCGCGCACCAGCTGACGCCGCGGCCCGTGAGCTCGGCCTCGCCCGGCACGTCGAGCCGGTTGTAGTCCGCCCCCGCCGTGACGATCACCGCCCGTGCCCGGAACGTGCCTGCCCCGGTGGCGAGGCGGAAGCGACCGTCGGGCTCGCGTTCGAGCGAGGTCACGTCCTCGTACACCATCTGCGTGCCGAACTTCTCGGCCTGGCGCACAAACAGTTGCGCGAGGTCGAAGCCGTTCACACCCTCGGGGAACCCGGGGAAGTTTTCCACGAGGTCGGTCGTCGCGATCTGGCCGCCGGTGATCTTGCGCTCGAAGACCACGGTCGAGCGCCTCGCGCGTGAGGCATAGATGGCCGCCGTCAGACCGGCCCCACCGCCGCCGACGATAGCGATGTCGACGTCTGTCATGTCCTGCTCCGTGTCCGCGGCGGGCCGTCCACGGATGGGACGGCCGCCTGCGCGCCAGCCGGGAACGGCTACGCCAGCGCCTCGTCGATGCGCTTCTTCAGGTCGCCCTTCGGGCGGAAGCCAACGACGGTGCCCTTCAGGTCGCCGCCCTTGAAGATGAGCAGAGTCGGAATGCTGCGGATGCCGAACTTCGTGGGCACCTGGGGGTTCTCGTCGGTGTTCATCTTGAAGAAGTTGACCTTGCCGGCGTACTCCTCGCTCAGTTCGCCGACGATGGGGGCAACCATCCGGCACGGGCCGCACCAGGGAGCCCAGAAGTCGACCAGCACCGGCAGATCGCTCTTCACCACGTCCGTCTCGAATGTCGCATCCGTCAGTTCGCGCACGTCAGCCATCGTCGTCCTCTTTCCTCCAGGCTCCGAATTGCCGGGCTTGACACCCTGCTCGCCTGTAGTATCGTGAGTAAACGGTACCGGGGTAGGGTATACGTTGTCAACCCCGGGCAGGCGAGGAAGATGGATACAGACGACAAGAAGCTCCAGGACCGCCTCGCACGAGTCGAGGGACAGGTCCGCGGCCTGCGCAAGATGCTCGAAGAAGGCCGCACCTGCGAAGACGTCCTGAACCAGCTCCTCGCCGCACGCTCGGGCCTCGAGCAGGCGGGCCTCCTGGTCCTCGAAAAGCACCTCGGCGACTGTGTCCTCGCCGACCCAACGATCTCCCCGGAGGCCCTCGCACGCGTCAAGGAGACGCTCCACCTCTGGAGCCGCCACGGCGCATGACCTCCGCCGACGACATCCTCGGGCAGCTCGGGGACGAGTACCCGGCATGGTGGGTCGACCTCCTCGGTGAGCACAACCACGTGGGCGGGAGCGAATCTACCCGCTGGCTCCTCGAACGCTCAGGTCTGCAACCGGGCAGGCGCATGCTCGACGTGGGCTGCTTCGTCGGTGCGGCGGCACGCATGGCTGCGCTGCAGACGGGCGCGGCCGCCGTCGCGCTCGACGTCAACAACGGCTTCCTCGCTGCGGGGCGGCAGCTACCCGGTGGCGAACGCGTGTATTGGGTCACTGGCGTCGCCAACCGCCTCCCATTCCACGACGGCACCTTCCAGAGCGTCTGGAGCCTGGACAGCGCGGCGCCTCTGCGGGAGCTCACGCGTGTCGCGTCGACCGCCGCCAGCCTTTGCCTCTGCTGCGAAGCTCCCTCCGACGGGCGTGGCGGCCTCGACGCCTTCCTCGACGAGTGGGCGGCGCTCGGCTGGACGCTCGGGGCCCATCGCCCGCTCACGCTCGAAGCGCTGCAGACGTGGCGGCGCGCCGAGTCCGAGCTCGTCCGCCGCCGGCCGCACTTCGAGCACCGCTACGGCACCCGCAGCTACCTGGCCCAACTCGACCACGTGGCACGCCTGGTGGTTGGCTACGAGCGCGGCGGACAGGGCCACGGCCTGTTCGTCCTCACCCGCGACGGCGCGGACTGAGCGCGCGGTCTCCGCAGCCGGCCCGCCTGCCCCGCACCGTCACCGCGCATCATGTTCACAGTAAACTGTCCGTAAACAATCTCGCGGGCACCACGGCGGGCCGGTATCCGCCTTGCCTGCACAAACCCGCACTCCTACTCTCAAACCCATCCGGGCCGCGAACCGGACCTGTGAGGCGACATGAATCGACGACACATCCTCGCTCTGGGCATCAGCGCCGTGGCGCTCCTCGCCATTCCCGTGGCGACGGTGCTGGCGGAAGTGCCTCCGGGGCCGCCGAGCACGCTCTACTACGGCAAGGTCACAGGGGGCGTCGCGGGCCAGGGCGTCGTGGCGATCGTCATCGACGGCAGCCGGTCAACCGTCTGTGGCGCCACCACGATCCAGACCGACGCCACCGAAGGCGCGGTCTACGCCATCGACATCATCTCCGACAGCCAGACCAGCGGTTGCGGCCTGTCGGGCCGGCAGGTCAAGTTCTACCTCACGCCCACGCCAGGCACGGCCGGCCGCCTCGCCAACGAGACCGTGACCATCCCCTCCGGCTATTCCCATCCGAGAGCCGACCTGACCCTCGGGGCCCCGCTCTCGAACCTCCGGTCCGCCCCCCTTGTGGCTTCCGACAAGGTCAACTACTAGCCGCCCTGTCCGCGACGGCAGGAGAGCGAGGCGCATGCGCATCCCGCGACGCTTCGCCTTCTTGCTGTTCGTCGCCCCCGGAGCGGCGATGGCGCTGTCTGCGCAGGCCAGCTCGCCGCCGCTGCCCGACTTCTACTGGCCCTATGGCCGCGTGCAGGACGCCGGCGCCAACCTGGCGCCCGAAGTCCAGCCGCTCTTCACGATGGTGAACGGCCGCGTTTGTGGCGTTGCGGAAACAACCGTGGCCGCCGCCGCGCCCGGCATCCCCGCGGCGGACACCGGCAAAACCGTCTACGTCGTGGACGTCGCCGCCGACGGGACGGGGCCCGGTCAGTTCCCCGGCTGCGGGCGCCCGGGCGACACCGTGGTGTTCTACTTCCCGCTCGCTGCACGCCTCGCCGTGGAGCAGCCCGCCTTCCAGCAGGGCGGAGCGCGCGTGGACCTCGAGCTCGGCCCTGCGCTGAGCTTCCGGCTGCTGGCACCGCTTCCTGCTTCCGACGGCGTGCCCTGATCGCTGACCGTGCCCGGCCCGGGCAGCCCGTGGTCTGATCGCCGCCACGCGTGATTGCAAACTTCAGCCGCCCGGCGTCAAATACGCCATCCTCAGTTCCGGAGAATGCACAATGGCAAGCGAACAGGCCGCCGCCGTCATCAAGATGCTAAAAGAGCGCCCCGTGGCCCCGGCGGGCGCCACCATCGAGGACATGCGCAAGGGCCTCGACGCCGGCTTCGGCGCCGGCACGCTGGCGGCAGACATCCGCTGCGAGAAAGTCGACGTCGACGGCGTCCCCGCGGAGTGGGTCTCCGCCGGGAACTCCAGTGCATCGCGCGCTGTCCTGTACCTGCACGGCGGCGGGTATGTCCTTGGCTCGATACAGAGCCATCGTGAGCTCTGCTCGCGCGTCGCCCGCGCGGCCGCCGCCCGGGTGCTGCTGATCGACTACCGGCTCGGGCCGGAGAACCCGTTTCCGGCGGCCGTCGAAGACGCGGTCAAGGCGTATCGCTGGCTGGTGAAGCAGGTGCCGGCCTCGTCCATCGCGGTCGCCGGCGACTCGGCGGGCGGCGGGCTGACCGCAGCCACGCTCATCTCGCTTCGCGACCAGGGCGTGGCGCTGCCCGCCGCGGGCGTGATGCTCTCGCCGTGGACGGACCTCGCCGGCACGGGAGACTCCATGAAGTCCCGCGCGAGCCTGGACCCGATGGTTTCCGGCAACGCGGTTGGCCCGATGGCCGCGGCCTACCTCGGCGGGGCCGACGCGAAGAACCCGCTGGCGTCGCCGCTCTACGCCGACCTGCACGGCCTGCCGCCGCTGCTCATCCAGGTCGGAACCTCGGAGACGCTCTTCGACGATTCGACGCGCTTCGACGCTCGTGCCCGCAGCGCCGGGGTGGACGTGACGTTCGAGGCCTGGAACGAGATGGTGCACGTCTTCCAGGCGTTTGCGGGCATGCTCCCCGAGGGACAGGAGGCGATTGACCACATTGGCGCGTTCATCCAGTCACGGACGCGCGAACTGGCCCGCGCCTGAGCAACCGTCCGGACGCTCAGGCGACAGGCACGAAGAGGGCCCCACGTGACCGCGGGGCCCTCTTTTCATGGTCGACTGAACGGGCCGGTCAGGAGCCGGAGAGCTTCTCGTCGAGCTCGCGCACGCGACGGCTCAGGACGCCGAGCATCTCGACGGCGAGATCCGAGTTGTTGCGCAGTTCGGCGAGGAAGTCGGACCGCATGATCGCGAGGCAATTTGCGTCCGAGACGGCCTTCACGGTAGCGCTCCGGCGATGGTTGTCGAGCAGCGCCATCTCGCCGAAGAATCCGCCGCTGCCAAGCGTGGCCAAGGATGCGCCGCCGCGGCTCACCTCGACCTGCCCGTCGGTGATGAGGAAGAAACCGACGCCCTCCTCACCCTCCTTGAAGATCGTGTCCCCGGCGCGGAACGAGCGCGGACGCACGAACTTCGCCAGCCGGTCGATCGACTTCTTGTTGAGGTCCCGGAACAGGGGCACGTTCTTGAGCGATTCTTCTGGCGTCATAGCAGGTCCTTTGCGTCTCCGTGATATCGGGCAGGTGTTCGCGGATTGTAGGCAGCCGGGCCGCACCCCACAAGCCTGCAGGCCCGGCCAGAATCAGATGGACTGGTAAATCCAGTTGATTCCGAGGCCCAGCGACAGCACCAGCCCAAACTGCATGTGCAACTGGGCGGTCTTGAGCAGGGCCATGTTCAGCTTCTTCGGGTGCCCGCCGGCCCTGATCACCTTCACGATCGGCAGGACGAGCGGGGCTGTCGCCAACGCGATGAGTGCCGACCACGGAAGTGCCTGCACGAGCGCCGCCACGACCAGGGTAACGTAGGCGCCCCAGAGGAGGACTTCCATCTCGCGGTTCGCCCATTTTCGCCCGATGATCGTCGCGACCGTGCGCTTGCCGGTCTCGCGGTCGTTCTCGATGTCACGCACGTTGTTCGCCTGGAGGATTGCAGTCACGAGGAAGGCGACGGGCAACGACGCCACGACGGCTTCCCAATCCCACGATTCCAGCTGCACGAAGTAGGCCCCGACCACGATGACGGGCCCCATGAACACGAACACGGTCAGTTCGCCCAGCCCGATGTAGGCGAGGTGCACGGGCGCCCCCGTGTAGAGGAACCCGGCGAGCACGCTCGCGATTCCCAGCCAGAGCAGTTGCCAGTCCGTCGTCGCGCAGAGCACGAGCCCGAGCCCGGCGCCAAGGGCGAAGGAGAAGATGCCCGCGAAGAGCACGGAACGCGCGGCCACGACTCCCTGCTGGATGAACCCGGCCTGTCCCAGCGACTCCGCGCTGTCGACGCCCTTGCGATCGTCGTAGTAGTCGTTGACGAAGTTCGTGCCCGCGTGGATGGCCACGGCCCCCACCAGCGCGAGCAGCGCTTTCCACCACGAAAAGCTGTCCTCCGCCGCCAGGAGTGTGCCGACCAGCACCGGGATGATCGAGGCCGTGAACGAAAAGGGCCGCGAGGCGGCCCACCACAACTTGAGCGTCTTCATCGCCGCAAAGGCTATGGCACCCACCGGCCAACGGAAAGTGTGCCCGCCCACCGGTTCCCGGCCCTCGTCGCGCCCTGAACCGCACCTGTGCTACGAATGGTGGGTGTGGACCGTACGTAGCCTCCTCATCGCGGCAGCCATCTTCGGCGCCACGCTCGCGTTCGGCCCGCGTGCCTCGCTCGCAGCCCCCGGGGGCAGTGGCCTCGCCTGGCAAGACTGCGGAGACGGATTCGACTGCGCCACGCTCTCCGTCCCGCTGGACTACGCGGCGCCGGGAGCCGGGACGCTCGACCTGGCGCTCATCCGCCTCCCGGCGAATGACCCGGGCCAGCGCATCGGCTCCCTGCTGGCGAACCCGGGAGGTCCCGGCGCTTCGGGGATAGACTTCGTCCGCGCCTGGGCCGGCTCGCTCGACTCAAACGTGCGCGACCGCTTCGACATCGTGGGCTTCGACCCGCGCGGGATTGGTGCGAGCAGCCCGATCGTGTGCCATGACAACCTGCAGGCGTACATCGCCGCCGACCCCACACCTGACAGCCAGGCCGAATGGGACAACCTCGCCGAGCAGACCAGGCAGTTCTCAGCGCGCTGCGCCCAACGCTACACGAGCGTGCTCCCGCACCTCGGCACGAAGGATGTCGCCCGCGACCTCGACCGCATCCGCGCCGCGGTTGGCGACCAGAAGCTCACGTACGTGGGCTACTCCTACGGGACGGTCATCGGGCAGGTCTACGCGGACATGTTCCCGGCGAACGTGCGCGCGGTCGTCCTTGACGGCGCCGTCGACCTGGCGCTCAGCAGCGACGAGCGCACGCTCACGCAGGCCATGGGCTTCGAACGGGCGCTCGGCAACTTCCTGGCCGACTGCCGCCAGTCGGGCTGTCCGCTCACGCGGCGCGGCGACCCGGCGGCGGCCGTTGACGAGCTCCTCGCGAAGGCTGAGGCGTCGCCCATACCCGCGCGCGGCGCTGACCGCCCGGCGGGGCCCGGCGAGGCTCTGCTCGGGCTCGCGTCAGCGCTCTACAGCCGCTCGTCGTGGCCCGAGCTCGCGCGCGCTGTCGTCGCAGGGCTCGACGGCGACGGCACGGCGCTCGTCCGCCTCACGGACAATTACCTCGACCGCGGCGGCGACGGCTCATACCCCAACGAGCAGGAAGCGAACCTCGCGGTGAACTGCCTCGACCAGGACCCGTCCCGCCTGCCCGCGAGCTACGACGACTACGTGGCCGCACGGGCAGGGCTGGCGGCACGTGCAGCGCACTTCGGCCCGGCGTTCGCCAACGGCCTGACATGTGCCTCCTGGGCTGCGAAACCGGACCCGCTGGCGGCGCCGAAGGCGGCCGGTGCACCGCCAATCCTCGTCGTCGACACGACCGGCGACCCGGCGACTCCTTACGAATGGGGCGTGGCCGTGAGCAAGCAGCTCTCCACGGCGACGCTGCTCACATTCAACGGCGAAGGGCACACCGCCTTCGGACGCGACCGCTGTGTCAACCGGGTCGTGAATGACTACCTGCTTGACCTGAAGGTGCCCCCGGCCGGGACCTCGTGCGGTACGGCGAGCGCGCGTCCTGGCACGCCGCCGGCGGAAGACGACGCGCAGGCGCCGGCCGCGGTCGCGCAGAGCAGCGGCCACAGATCGACGCTCGCGTGGGCGGTCGCGGGCGGCCTTGTGCTCTTTGGCGCACTGCTCGGGGTTGGCGCGCTGGTCCGCTGGCGACGCGCCCCCTGAGCTACTCGCGCGCCCGGCTGCCGGTGTCACGCAGCAGCTTCATGAACTCGTTGTCGCCCTGCAAGGCGGTGAGTTTTGGGTCGGCGGCGGCTTCGCGCGCGTAGGCCGCGTCGATCTGCAGCGTCCGCCGCAGCCGGCGCATCGCCTCGTCGCGGTTGCCCAGCACGGCGGCCGCCTGCGCCGCGCCGTAGTGTGCAGCGGCGTCGTTGGTGTCGAGCGCGGCCGCCTCCTGGAAGTCCACGAGGGCAGCGGCCGGGTCGCCGCCATGCAGATGCGCCAGCCCGCGGTTCACCATCACCGTGGTGTCCGAAGGGTCGCCCGCCAGCGCGGCGTTGAAGTCCTGCAAGGCGGCGGCGTAGTTCGCCCGGTAGAGGTGCAACATCCCGCGGTTGTTCAAGGCGTCCGTGTCGCCCGGCTGAAGCTGAAGCGCCTGGTCGTAGTCGGCGAGCGCCTGCTCGTACTCACCCGAACGGGTGTGCGCGTTGGCGCGGTTGTAGTAGCCCGCCGTGAGGTTCGCGTCGAGTTCGAGCGCCCGGCCGTAGCGGTCAATCGCCAGCGCCCACTGGCCGACGTTGAAGTACACGTTCCCTTCGTCGAGATACGACTCCGCGTCGCGTCCGGCGGCGGTCACGGACTGCGGCGCAACGTCGTGCAGGGCCTCCTCGATGACTCCACCAAGGGCAATGTCGCGGCCCGCTTCCGTCGCCTCCTCGGGCGTCGCTGCGAGCCGCTCGAATTCCTCCACGAGCTCGGAGGGGGTACCAGCCTCGGTCTCTGAGGGCACGAGCGGGGTCGCCGTCCATGTCGAAGGGGCTCCTTCAACCGGGGGTGGCGTGGCAGCCCCGGCTGTCTCCGGTTCCAGGTCAGACGGCGTCCATGCCCACCGCGTCTCGTGTTCGGCCATTACCTGCGGTTCCATCTCAGCCTCCGGGGCTTCGGCCTCCGCCCCTGGAATCTCCGCTTCGCGAACCCCGGAGGTCTCTTCCGTTGGAGGTAGCTCCTCAGCGGGGGCGGGCTCCGCCGGAGCGGCTTCCCAGGCGGCCGGCTCCATTTCCTCAGCCGTTTCCGCAGGCGCCGTGGCGGGTCCAGCCGGGGGTGTCTCAACCGTCGGCGTCTGCCAGCTCTGGCCTGGCTCCCACAACGGCCCGGGCGCCCTCCGCCTCCAGCGATACGCCAGGAACCCCACCACCGCACCCAGAACAGCAACCAGGAAGGCGACCTTCAGGAAGCGCTTCACCGGCTCTCCTCCTCCTGCCGCTCGAGCAGGTGCTCGGTCACGGCCACAAGGCCGTTGTAGGCGTAGACGATGTAGTCCCGGGGGTGGAGGTCGAGCTGCTTCCGGGTCTCCTTGCGGGCGGTCACCGGGTCCCAGGAGCCGGTGAGCTCCACGGAGTCGTGGTCGATCCCGAACTCCAGCTCGTAGAGTTCCCCGTCGTCGCACACGACCACGCAGCCCCGGCCGGGGTCGGCGGCTGCGCTCTCTTCGCACTCGACGGCGTTCGTGAAGAGCGCATTCGGGAACGGCGGGAACGGGTCGAGTTCGGCACAGGCTGCCTGGAGCAACTCTCGAAGCTGTTTGGCGGCCCGTTCCAGCACGACGTCCGCCTGTGCCTTGCGCAGCAATGGGTCCCGTTCCATCGGGCAAAAGTATAAGGGAATACGCGCATAAACGGGAATCGATTTTCTAGCGCCGTCCACGGCGGGCTTGGGTGAGGTCCCGCTTCCCGCTCTGCTACGCTGGTTGCGTGACTGACCAGCCCGCACGGCCGCCGTGGATGCGCGTCCGCTTTCCGGCCGGGCCGAACTTCGAGCGCCTCCGCAGCCTCATGCGCGACGAGCAGTTGCACACCGTCTGCGAGGAAGCTCGCTGCCCGAACATCGGCGAGTGCTGGAGCCGTGGGACGGCCACGTTCATGATCCTCGGAGACACGTGCACCCGCTCCTGTGGCTTCTGCGCCGTCGCGACGGGCCGCCCCGGCGCCCTCGACGAGGCCGAGCCCGCCCGCGTCGCCCTCGCCATCCAGCGCATGGCCCTGCGCCACGCCGTCGTAACGAGCGTGAACCGTGACGACGTTGCCGACGGCGGCGCCCGCCTGTTCGCAGAGACCATTCGCTGGACCCGGCGCCTCTCCCCGGGCACGACCATCGAAGTGCTGATTCCCGACTTCAAGGGCGACTGGGACGCGCTCGCCACCGTCTGCGCCGCGCAACCCGAAATCCTCAACCACAACACCGAGACGGTCCCGCGCCTCTACACGCGCGTGCGCCCGCAGGCCCGCTTCGAGCGCTCCGTTGAGCTTCTGCGCCGCGCCCGCGAACTCGACCCGGGCGCCCTCACGAAGAGCGGGCTCATGGTTGGCCTCGGAGAAACGCGCGACGAGTTGCTGGAGGTCTTTACCGCGCTCGCCGCGGTCCGCGTCGACATC
>Ga0315281_10013848_pt1 | contig 10894 bp, 9 predicted proteins | sample YL17G07_0_MG_FD_204540 | JGI IMG/M metagenome (GOLD analysis project Ga0315281, IMG submission 204540) | Sediment microbial communities from Yellowstone Lake, YNP, Wyoming, USA - YL17G07_0 | ecosystem: Environmental > Aquatic > Freshwater > Lake > Sediment | place: USA: Wyoming | collected... | reverse complement strand
CGAGTTGCGGCTCTTGTGATTCAGCCCGGTCGGTGCAGCGCCCAGCGTGCTCGAACTCGCGCCGGCAGGCGTCGCGCCACTGGAGCTTCCGACAGTGAATTCTGGGTAGAGCCTGCCGTAGATCTCGACGGTCCCTACCGTGGTCTGCGCGAACGCAGTGCCAGCGGCGCCGGCACCCAGTGCACCAGCCACTGCCGCAACGAGTATTTTCTTTTGGAACATCTTCATCTCTCCTCTCGAATACCAACTCGGTTCGCGTCGCACGACCATCCGCCGACACACACTTAACATTCCATACTTAACATTTGGTTCCTCTATGCGGAACTTTTATCCTTAGAACAGAATGACTTGTCGCACATTAGCAACTCGCGGTTCGCTGTGTCAAGAAAGCCTGCCCACTGTCGCAGACTGTTGTTGTAATTACGCTACGGCCTTGGCCGGCAGATCGGCCAGTTCCGACTCATAGGCTTTGTCCATGCGCGCCTCCAGGCCGCGTTTGGCCAGTTCCTGGGCGAACATGGTCCTGACTACCGGAGTTTCGTCAGCATAATCAATCTGATCGCCGCCGACCCGCCTGCTGATCCAGGCCTTGGGGACCCCCTGCGCATTGCGGATCGACACCGTCTCGTGCTTGAACGCCAGATAGCGGGCGGGGGTCGTGCCGGTGTTGAAATGCTGATGGAACCACAGGTTGGGCGGCACGATCATCGACCCGACCTGCCAGTCATAGCGCCGCGGTTCCTCGCCCTCGGGCCACATCAGGCTGTAGCCCTCGCCGCTCAGGACAATGACGTGCGCGCCGGGACCGTGGCAGTGGGCCTTCTTGTAGGTGCCGACCGGAAACTGGGAGATGTGGCTGTTCATCGAGCCTTTCGCGAGGTTGAAGCGGATGTGACCGCCGCCGGCGCCGCGCTCGCGCGCAGCGATGAGCGGCAAATCGACGGCGTCGGCGACGAAATTGGTCACCAGCAGCAGGCCCTGCTGCTCCCCTTTGTTGGCGAAATAGTCGGGCTCGCCGGCGAAGCGGTTCTTGAAATCGTGTTGGGTGTTGAAGACGAACTCGACATCCTCGTACAGGTTGATCACGGGCGGCGCGTTGGTCACCGCCACGAACCGTGCGGGCTCCCGGCCTGAGCCGTTGAAGTGCTGGTGCCAGGCATTCAGCGGGATGGCGAACAGGGCCCCCGCCTTCCATTCGAAGGTGATGCGCTGCCCGGCGTCGTTCCAGACCGTGGTCGAGCCGCGGCCATCCAGCACCAGGATCATTTCCTCGAACAGCTGCCGCTGCGGCGCGAGCTTCTGTCCCGCGGGGATCTCGCACACGTAACAGTCGTTTGAGGTGCGCGAGGCCTCGTGGTTGATGTAGACCCCGCGCCCGCCGCGCCGCGGCCAGGGCTTCAGATCGACCGTGTGCAGGTTCGGTACGTAGTGCGCGCCGATGATCTCGAGGCCCTCGTTGTTCACCCAGCGGGTGTACGGCGTGTCCTTTTCCGTGGCGAATTTGCTGGCGAGTTCGTCAGAAACCATTGCGTCTCTCTTGCCCATCACTTGCTCCTACGGTTGGTAGTCACTTTGGCGATTACTGTCGACGATTCCGGCGAAGAATTCGGTTTTGTATACGTCTCGCGTTTTGTACCGTTGCAACTTCGCAATGGTACAAAGCGCGAGATTGAAAAAGGCCAATTCAACCGCCTTGGTTTCGGCTTCACCGGCTTGTTGTGTTCGCGTTCCGCGCGCCGTGCCCCTCGCGTCATCTGGACTGCCGGGTGAGGACGTCCGCGTACAGCCTGGACCATTTGTCGTTCTCGTCCAGCACCTCGACCGGATCCAGAATGCGTATGCGCAAATTCCTCAGCGAGGACTCCTCCCGGCGCGCCGCCGGAACGTAGGCCATGTCCGACAGCAGTTGCTGTCCTTCGCCCAGCATGTACTCGTAGAACAGCAATGCCGCGTTCGGATGCGGCGCGCGCCGCATCACGCCGATCGCGTTGGGCCGGATGACCACGGGCTCGAGCAGGAACCAGTCGATCGGCGCGCCCTTGCGCTTCAACTGCTCCGGCATGTAGCTGAACACCGTGAGCGCGAGCGGCACTTCGCCCGACACCACCATGTTGGCGAGCACCGTATGGCCGATGCGGACCGACGGCCCGTTGGCCGCCACCAGCGCGCGAAAGTATTCCAGGCCCCTGGCCTCGCCCATGTCCTTGACGATGCCGAGAAACCATTCCTGGTCTTTCGCTTCGACGCCGAGACGACCACGCCATCTGGGCTCGAGCAGGTCCTGGTAGGTTTTGGGCAATTCCTCCTTCCTGACCTTGTTCGTGTTGTACGCCAGCGCATAGACATTGAGATACGTCGCCGCCCAGGACCGATGCGGCGGCACCGCGCCCTGGACCAGATTCCTGTGGTGCGGGGAACGGACCTCCTGCAACAGCTTTTCGCGATGCAGCGCCTCCATTTCCGGCGACCCGAAATGGATCGCGTCGGCATCGAAGCGGTTGCTCCTCGCCTCCGTCAGCACGCGTTGCATCAGCTTGTCGGTGCCCGCGCGCCAGACGTTGACCTTGACGCCGTAACGCTGCTCGAAATCGGCGCCGATCTTCTCCATGCTGGTCGCCGCGATGGTCGTGTACAGCAGCAGGGAGCCTTCCTTTTTTGCTGCCGGGGCGATGCGCGACAGACGGTCCGCGCCTTCGTAGAGGGCGAGGACGGCGGGCGCGCCCGCGGCAGCCGGCTGTGCCAGGCCGGCCAGCGGCATCGCCGCTGTCAGCACCGCAGCAGCCCACCAAATCCACCGGGTCCACCGGGATTTCATGTCGTAATCGACCCTTGTCGCCGCCACCCAACAACGATGGGGGGCTGCGGGCTATGCCGGTTCCTTGGCCTTGCGCCGGATGTACTGCTGCATCAATTCGGCGGAGAGGACCACCGCCGGGTCGTACTCGGGCGCGTCCTCCAGTTGCTCCAGATCGTTCAGACCGCACTGCTGGTAGATCCGGTTGATCACCGAGATCAGCCGCGCCGGCCGCTCCGCGTCCGCATTGAAATGCTGGTGGATCGTGTTCGGCGGTATGTAGATCACGTCCCCCGCCTCCCATTCCCAGCGCTTCACCTCGTCCTGCGGCTTCCAGTGGTAGGTGTCGGTGATTTCCACGTCGCAGTCCTGGTGCAGGTCGTAGCCGCGCCCCTCCAGCACGTACAGGCACTCCTCGGCCAGATGCCGGTGCCTGCCCGAGCGGCTGCCCGGCGGAATCACCTGCATGTACGCATCCACCGTCTCCATGCGCGTGTTCATCTGCTCGTTCAGCAGATGCTTGAGCAGCCCCTGGCGCGCCATCTCCCAGGGCATGTCCTCCGGATGCACCAGTTTCTTGCGCTTGGCATTGCGCATCGGCGCCGCCTTCGCATCCTCAAGCAGCCCCTGGTACAGCTTTCCGCTTGCCGTGCCCCTCAGCCATGCTTTCGATTCACTCCAGGCCATGTGTCACTCCTTCGCAATCATTTGTCGGATCAGATTCCCGCGCCTACTCGGGATGGTTGAAATTTTCTTCCAGGTGGCGCGCCTGGAAGCCCTCGCCGCCGGGAGCCGGCTCGCTCGGACGCGGCTCGACCTGGTGCTGGAACAGCATGTTCATGAACATGAACATGGGCTTGGTCTTGAGCACCAGCGCGCGCGCGGGTTTCACCGGATCGGCGTTGAAGTGCTGGTGCACGCAGTTGTTGTGCACGATCGCGATATCTCCCGCCTTCCAGTCGTAGCGCACCCCGTCGTGGATCTCGTAGCCCGTCCCGTCCAGGATGTAGAACGCCGCCTCGTTCACGTGGCCGTGCTTCTGCGACCGGCCGCCCGGGCCGTATTCCTCGACGTGCAGGTGGAACATCTGGGTGATCCCGTCCTTCGGTTCGACGTAGTGGCGGCTGAAGGTCTGCGGCCCGTCGTTGAACTGGATATCGCGGCCCTTGCGCACGCGCGGCATCGAGCGCAGGCGCGTCAACTCGTCCTTGAGGTTGTACGGCCCTGCGATGGCGCGGACGAAGGTCCGGTCCTTCTTGCTGTGATAGTGCGATTCGTTGCTCATTCAGATCTCCTTGCAGTGCTTCGGCGCTGGCGCCGCCCGTCACGTCCTGAGGCTGTAAGAACGGCCGAAGTGATTTTGTCTTTTATCCATCTCGTGATTTCTGCGCAGTGATGAAGCTCCAACTGCGCAGAAATCACGAGACCAATAAAACCCCGTTTCCGGCCTCGGCGTCCAAACCTGGCGCAGCCGAGATCATTTCCCGTACTCCTCGATCTTATAGCGGCGCGGTTTCAGGGTGCGGCAGATTTCGCGCACGACGCCAGCCTGCGGCAGCGAAATGCCGCAGTCGTCCGCCATTTCCGCGACAATCGCCATGTCGTCCTGCGCCCACGCCATGGTCTGGTTGCCCCAGTTCTCCAGCGCATGATTTGCGGAACTGCTGGTGAGGAGCGCGCGGCGCAGCGCCTCGATGTCCACGCCGTAGCGCTGCGCCAGCGCCAGCCCTTCATGATCCGCAACCAGGCACGCCCACAGGATCAGGTTGTTGACCGCCTTGGCGACCTGCGCCGTGCCAACCGGCCCCGTATGTACCACGTCCGAAGAATACGCGCGCAGCACCGGCGTGACGCGTGCAACGACATCTGCGCTGCCGCCGACGAAAGACAGCAGCGTGCCTTCGTCGGCCGCCCAGCTTCCGCGGCACACCGTCGAATCGATCACCTCGACGCCTCTGGGCTGGAGCTGGCCGGCCAGTTCCTGCACGGTGCGCGGGTGGATGGTGCTCAGTATGGCGATCACCGTGCCCGGGCGCGCGGCGGCCAGCGCGCCGCCGCTGCCGAGCAGATCCTTGACCTCTCGATCGTAGCCGACGCAGATCAATACGAAGTCCGCGCGCTCGGCAAGCTCCTTGGCTGATTGCGCCCACTGGGCGCCCTTGGCCTCCACGGCTGCACGTTTTGCCTGGTCGAGGTCATGCACCGGGACCGAAAAACCGTTGCGCACCAGGTGCCCGATGATGGGGAGCCCCATGCGTCCCGCGCCGATCAGTCCGACGACAGATTGTGTCATTCAGAACCTCTGATCTCGAGGCTCGCTGAACAAGATCCAGACCCGATGTCATTCTGAGGCCCATGCAACGCACGCAGGGCGCTTGCGTACCTGCTCGGGCCGAAGAATCTCTTCCTGCCAAGACCGGCTGAGATGTCATTCTGAGGCCGAAGGCCGAAGAATCTCATCCTGTCAGGACCGGCTGAGATGTCATTCTGAGGCCGAAGGCCGAAGAATCTCTTCCTGCCAAGACCGGCTGAGATGTCATTCTGAGGCCGAAGGCCGAAGAATCTCATCCTGCCAAGACCGGCTGAGATGTCATTCTGAGGCCGAAGGCCGAAGAATCTCTTCCTGCCAAGACCGGCTGAGATGTCATTCTGAGGCCGAAGGCCGAAGAATCTCATCCTGCCAAGACCGGCTGAGATGTCATACTGAGGCCGAAGGCCGAAGAATCTCTTCCTGCCAAGACCGGCTGAGATGTCATTCTGAGGCCGAAGGCCGAAGAATCTCATCCTGCCAAGACCGGCAGGGTAAGATCCTTCGCTTCGCTCAGGATGACATGAGTGGTCGAATTCATTGTGCATGGGTGGTCGAATTCATTGTGCATGGGTGGTCGAATTCATTGTGCATGGGTGGTCGAATTCATTGTGCATGGGTGGTCGAATTCATTGTGAAATGACTTCTCAGCGCTTTTGGGTCAGCACGTCCACGAGAGCGGGCTGCCCCGCCTTGACGCGTTCGATCGCGCGCTTCAACGCCGGCCCGATGTCCTCGCCCCGGTCGATGGGCCCCTCGGCGTACCACCCCATCGAACGCGCGAGGCCCGCGAAATCCGGCGCGGGATCGTCCAGGTCCATGCCGATGTGCGCGCGGGACTCGGGAGTGCCGCGCTGGCGCGCCATGCGCAGCTGGTGCTCCCAGTCGTTGTAGTAGGCGCGATTGTTGACCATCACCGCGAGCATCGGGATCCGGTGCTTGGCCGCCACCCACAGGGCGCCGGCATCGAACATCAGGTCGCCGTCGGGCTGCATGTCGACCACCAGCCGGCCCACATCGCGGTGGGCCAGCGCCACACCCAGGGAAATGCCGAACTGCGTGGAGGTGCCCAGCGACTTGCCGGGATGACGGTAGGGCTGGTCGAAATCCCAGAGCTTGCGCGTCCAGTCCTCCAGCGTGCCCGCCGTCAGCACCCAGTCTTCGTGACGGATGACCTCCCACACCTCGCTTGCGAGCCGCGGCAGCGTGACCGGACTCGCATCGCGGTCCTCCAGCGCCTGCCTGGCCCATTTCGCGCGCGCTTCGAGGTGACGCTCTGCGGTCCTGCGGCTGCGTTCTCCGATGAGCGTCTTCATGCCTGGATCAGCAGCGATTCTTTCGCGGCACAGCGCCGCGAGCGCAGGAACCGCGAGCGTGGTATCGGCGAGCACCCTCAGCTGGGCGTGCATCAGGCGCTGATAATCCATCGCCCAGCTGGAGAGCTCCAGGTCGCCGAAACCGATGTCGATCCAGACACAGTCCTCGGGCACGATGCTGTTCACCGTGCGCGTCGTGCTCACGAGCTCGGTCGTCGGTTTTTCCCAGTCGCGCACGTCCAGGCACAGGATCAGGTCGGCATCCCTGAACACCTCCGTCACCATGCTGAGGTTGAGCGGATGGCATCCCGGAAAGTTGAGCCTGCTGTTGATGTCGTAGACCGGCGCACCGAGCGTCTCTGCCAGCTCGACCAATGCGTGAAACCCGCGCGCGTCGCGGCCCAGGTATTCGGCCATGATCACGGGTCGCTTTGCCTTCACCAGCATATCCGCTGCCCGCGCCAGCGAAGCCGGGTCCGGCGCGAGGGGCGAGGGCACCGGCATCGCCGACTGCGGGGGCAACGGCACCTCGTGATCGAGGGGCTGCTCCTGCAGCCACGCGTCATAGCACATGTACACCGGCCCCTGCGGCTCGGTCATCATCACGCCGTAGGCGCGCGCGAAGGATTCGGGCACGCCGTCGATCACGGTGGGCTGATAGTCCCACTTGGTGTAGTCGCGAACCGCCTGCCCCTGCACATTCGCCGTGTGCGTCCAGTCGATGCGTGGACGGCGCTTGCTCTCGTCCATTGGGCCGGTCGCGCCGACGATGAACACCGGCGCGCGGTCGATATACGCGTAATAGACGGCCAGGTTGGAATGCAGCAGGCCGACCAGGTTGTGCACGATGGCGACCATGGGGCGGCCGCTCGCCTTGGCATAGCCATGCGCCACCTGCACCGCCGTCTCCTCGTGCTGGCAGAGCATCATGGTCGGATAGTTCTGGCCGTAGTTGACGATCGAGTCGTGCAGGCCGCGGTAGCTCGCCCCCGGGTTGAGCGCGGCGTAGGGAAGCCGGTACCGATGCAGCAGGTCGACGATGAGGTCCGACGCCCAGCGCCTGCCGGCGGGAACGACAGGCGGCGGCGTTCGGGTTGATTTCGGACTGCCCGAGGGAAGATCGGACAGCGTGCCGGATTTGCGCTCAGCCATGACTCAGGCCGCCTTGCCCCGCGCGGCGTCCGGGATGGCGACGCACTTTTCCGGATTCATGCCGACGTGCACGGTCGTCCCCACGGGCGGCGAGAACGACGGATGCACGCGTGCGAGCAGCAGGGTGTCGCCGAGCTTGACCTGGAACTCGATGAATTCGCCGAGGAACAGCTTCGCGTCGACCACGGCCTCGAACGCGTTCCCGGTTTCGGGCCGCTGCGCCGATACGTGCACGTCCTCCGGCCGCAGCGAGATCACGACTTCGTCGCCCTGCTTCAGCGGCTCTACGGCGAAGCACGTGAGTTGCCCGATCGTGGTCTGGACGCGGTAGATATCCGCCTGCTGTTCGCGACCGATCACCGTGGCGTCGAGAAAATTCGCCGAGCCTACGAAATCGGCCACAAATCGATTGTGCGGCCGCTCGTAAATGTCGCGCGGCGCCCCGATCTGGACGATGCGGCCCTCGTTCATCACCGCGATTTCGTGCGACAGCGCCAGCGCCTCGCTCTGATCGTGGGTTACATAGACGGTGGTGAGCTTGAGATCGCGCTGCAGGCGCTTCAGCTCGAAGCGCATGCGCTCGCGCAGCTTCGCATCGAGATTCGACAGCGGCTCGTCCAGCAGCAGCAGCTTGGGCTCCATGGTGAGCGCGCGGGCGAGCGCAAGGCGCTGCTGCTGGCCTCCGGAGAGCTTGGTGGCTTCCCGGTCGGCCAGGTGATCGAGACCCACGGTCGCGAGCACCCGCATCACTTTCTCCTCGATCTTCTGCCTGCTCATCTTGGTCTTGCCCACCTCGAGCGGGAACGCCGCGTTCTGGAACACGTTCATGTGCGGCCAGATCGCATAGGACTGGAACACCATGCCGAAATTGCGCTTGTTCGGCGTGACAAACGTGTTCCTGCTGGATGAATAGACCACCCGGTTGCCGACCGTGATTTCCCCGGCCCTGGGCTTTTCCAGACCGGCAATCGAACGCAGGGTCGTCGTCTTTCCGCAGCCGCTGGGCCCCAGCAGCGTGAACAGCTTGCCCTCCGGCACATCGAAGCTGACGTCCTGTGCGGCCTTGACGATCTCGCCGCGTTCGTTGGGGTATTCCGTAAACAGAGCCTTGACGCTTAGCATGTCTTTCCTTTTGCTCAGGCCGACCTCAGACCTACTCAGGCTTCCTTGATTCCGAATTTCCTTCCTGCGTACTGCGCCAGCATCACCAGAATGAACAGAGCAATGATGAACAGCACGCCCAGCGCGGAGAGCTCCACGTATTGCCCGTTCTCCCACAGCTCCCAGATCACGATCGAAACCACCTCGGTACCCGGGCTGTAGAGCAGGATGGACGCCGCCAGCTCCCGGATGGAAACGATGACGACGTAGATCCAGCCTGCCACCAGTCCGGGTTTCAGCAGCGGCAGAATGATGCGGCGGAAGGAGGTTGCCCAGGAGGCCCCGCTCATCTCCGCCGACTCCTCCAGCTCCTTGTGGATCTGCAGCATCGACGTGGTGTTGTAGCGCAGGCCATAAGGCAGGAAGCGCGTGATGTAGGCCGCGAACATGATCCAGATGGTGCCGTAGATTCCGATGTCGAAGTTGAGGTAGAAGATCATGATCGACAGGCCGAGCACCAGGCCCGGAAACACCATCGGCAGCGACGCCAGATTGTCCAGTAGCCAGCGCCCCGGGAGCTTGGTCTTGACGACGATCCAGCAGATCACCGAGGTGACCAGCATGATCACCGTTGCGCTGCCCAGGGCGAGCAGCAGGCTGTTCCAGACCGACCTTGCGAGAGTCGGATAGCTGAAGATGAACCGGTAGGCATCCAGGGTGAGGTTCTGAAGTGCGGCGACCGACGGCACGCTGTAGAACCTCTGAAACGACGACCAGAGCAGGACCAGAAAGGGCAGCACCACGATCAACAGGAAATAGGCGAAAAAAATCGCCGCGGCAAAGTAACGCCAGGGGCCAAGGTCGATGGTGCGCGGACGAAAACCCTTGCCGGTCATGGTGGAGTACTTGTTTCCCTGGCCCGACAGACGGGACTGGAAATACACGCCGACGGTGGTGATCAGCAGCAGTGTCACCGCATAGGATGACGCGAGTCCGATCTTGCTCGGATACTGGTGGATCGCCTGGTAGATCGAGGAAGTGAATACGTGGACGCCCACCGGCAGCCCGAGCAGCGCGGGGACTTCGAAGGATTCGAGCGCGCGCACGAACAGGATCAGCAGCGTGGCGAAAATGGCGGGCCAGGTCAGCTTGAGCGTGATCTGCCACGCCACCTGAAAAATATTGGCCCCGCTCATCATCGCCGACTCCTCCATGGCCGGGTCCATGGAGCGGAAGGCGGCGGTCATGAGCAGGAAGGCCATCGGCGAATAGTGCAGGCCCTCGACCCAGATCATTCCCCAGATCGAATAAACGTTGACGAACACGCGCTCGGTTCCGAACCAGTTCTGCAGCACCAGATTGATGATCCCGATCTTGGGGCTGCCGAGCAGGATCCACGCAACCACGAACAGGATGCCCGGAATGATCAGCGGAATGATCGACAGGGCGAAGAACAGTTGCTTGAACGGCGTGTTGGTGCGCTCATTCATCCACGCGAGCAGCGTCCCCACGACGAATGCGAACGTCGCCGCGCCCGAGGCGAACTGGAGCGAATTGATGAACAGCCGCACCGTCTCCATGCTCGAATAGGCCTGGACATAGTTGTCGAGCGTGAACTCTGCGGCCTTGGTGGCCGTCTGCGGCGTGAAAAAACTCTGCCACAGCAGGAATACCAGGGGCATCAGCGCGAGATAAGCGACGATCGCCACCGACACGCCGATCACCACCCATTTCGGGTCGAAGCGCTGCCACAGCGCCACCTTGTGCGCCAGCCCTGCTGACGATGGTCCCGCACCGCTCATCAGCCTTTACCCTCCTCCATCCACATGCGTGTGGCCGTGGCCGTGATCGTGATCGTGATCGTCATGATGGTGGTTCTCGTGATCGTGATCGTGATGATGTCCGCCGTGCAGATGCGGATCGGCCGGGTGGCGCGGGTCGTCGGTAAACACGAGCGACTTCACCGTCACGGGCACGGTCTGTGAGGGCATGCGGATGCGGCCGAGATCAATATAGTCCAGATCCCACAGGACGACCCCGTCGATCACCAGCAACTCGCTCGCGAGATCCATTTCCTCCCGAAGAATCGCACCCAGGGTCTGGGCAATGTCACCGTCGAATACGAGAAACAGCGGTTTTTTCGCCGCGATCGTGCGCGCCAGTCCCTGAACGATGCCCTGGGCAAATCCGGCGATGCGTTCGTAGGACGGGGCACCCCGCCAG
>Ga0315281_10013847_pt1 | contig 10896 bp, 9 predicted proteins | sample YL17G07_0_MG_FD_204540 | JGI IMG/M metagenome (GOLD analysis project Ga0315281, IMG submission 204540) | Sediment microbial communities from Yellowstone Lake, YNP, Wyoming, USA - YL17G07_0 | ecosystem: Environmental > Aquatic > Freshwater > Lake > Sediment | place: USA: Wyoming | collected... | reverse complement strand
GATGCCGCGTGACTACCGCCGTGCGCTGCTCGATCTGCGAGCCGAGCAATCGGTGGGCAAGGCAGCTGCCGCCGAATGAGTGGTACGGGTAGCTTGGGGGATTCGCGGCATGGGTAAGCCGACTGGCTTTCTGGAAATCGAGCGGCACGATCGTGGCTATGAAAAGCCCGCGGCACGGCTGAAGACTTGGCACGAATTCATTAAGCCGCTGGCGGAAGCGGAACTCGGCCAGCAGGCGGCGCGCTGCATGGATTGCGGCATTCCGTTCTGCCACAATGGCTGTCCGGTCAACAACATGATCCCGGACTGGAACAATCTGGTTTATCGCAACCAGTGGCAGGCGGCGCTGATCACGCTGCATTCGACCAACAATTTTCCGGAATTCACCGGCCGCGTCTGCCCCGCGCCGTGCGAGGCGTCCTGCACGCTGAACATCGAAGATTCTCCGGTCACGATCAAGACGATCGAATGCGCGATCGTCGATCGCGGCTGGCAGGAAGGCTGGATCAAGCCACGGATTTCTGCCCACCGCACCGGCAAGCGGGTCGCCGTGGTGGGCTCCGGCCCGGCGGGTCTGGCTTGCGCGCAGCAGTTGGCGCGCGCCGGTCATGCGGTGACCTTGTTTGAGAAGAACGACCGGATTGGTGGGCTGCTGCGCTACGGCATTCCCGATTTCAAGATGGAAAAGAAGCTGATCGACCACCGCATGGCGCAGATGGCGGCGGAAGGTGTGGAATTTCGCACGGGCGTGGAAGTGGGCGTGGCACTACCGATGGAGCGGCTGCTGACGGATTACGACGCCGTGGCGCTGACCGGCGGTGCCGAATGGCCGCGCGACCTGGAAGTGCCTGGGCGAGAACTCGCGGGCATCCATTTCGCCATGGATTTTCTGTCGCAGCAGAACAAGCGCGTCGCCGGCGACGCCGAGGATCGCGCCGCGCCGGCGGGAACGATTTCCGCGGCCGGCAAACATGTCGTCGTGATCGGCGGCGGCGATACCGGTTCGGATTGCATCGGCACCTCCGCGCGCCAGGGGGCGGCGTCGATCACACAGATCGAAATTATGCCAAAACCGCCGGAGAAGGAGAACAAGGCGCTGACCTGGCCGGATTGGCCGCTGAAACTGCGGTCGTCGCACGCGCATGACGAAGGGTGTACGCGCGACTGGGCGGTGCTGACCAAGCGTGCCGTCGGCGGCGATGGAAGCGTGAGCGCGCTGGAGTGCGTGCGGGTCGATTGGGTGCGCGGCGAAAATGGCCGCATGGAGATGCGCGAGCTGCCGGGCAGCGGGTTCCAATTGAAGGCCGACTTGGTGTTGCTGGCCATGGGGTTTCTCGGGCCGCGCAAATCCGGCGTGCTGGAGGCGTCCGGGGTGGCGCTCGATCCACGCGGCAATGTGCGGGCCAATACGGATGACTACCGCACGTCGCTGGCAAAAATATTTGCGGCGGGGGATATGCGCCGGGGCCAGTCGCTGGTGGTGTGGGCGATCCGCGAGGGGCGGCAATGTGCCCGCGCCGTCGATGAGTTTTTGATGGGCAGCACCACCCTGCCGCGTTAGCCCGCTGGTGGCGGCGCGCGCGGCGAGCTGATACGATTTCTGTGGCGGGCTTGCGTGCGTGGTCGCCGCAACCAAGATATGGGTGGAGACGAGACGCTCATGGCTCATGCAGTCCCTTGGAACGCGGGCCGCGCGGCGGAGATGATTGCCGTTCATGCCGCCACCGCCGGCGCGATGCTGCCGATCCTGCATGATTTGCAGCATGAATTCGGCTGCGTGCCGGAAGAAGCCACCCAATTGATCGCGCAGGCGCTGAACCTGACCCGCGCGGAGGTGCATGGCGTCATCAGCTTCTATCATGATTTTCGCCGCACCCCGCCCGGGCGCCACGTGCTGCGCCTGTGCCGGGCGGAAGCCTGCCAGGCGATGGGCGGCGCCGCGCTGGCCGCGCGACTGCTGGCACGGCTCGGCGTCGAATGGGGGGAAACCACCGCGGACGGCGCCTGGACGGTAGAGCCGGTCTATTGCCTGGGGCTATGTGCCTGTGCCCCGGCGGCGCTGCTGGATGGTGCGCCGATCGGTCGGCTGGACCAGGACGCGCTGAACCGGACGATGACGGAAATGGCTGGTTCATGACGCGCATTTTTGTTCCTGGCGATGTTGCCGCGTTGGCTGTCGGCGCCGAGGCGGTGGCGCGCGCGCTGGCTTCCGAGATTGCCGCGCGCGGCTTGGCGGTGACCATCGTGCGCACGGGCTCGCGCGGGCTGCTCTGGCTGGAGCCGCTGATCGAGGTCGAAACCCCATCCGGCCGCATCGGCTACGCGAACGTCACCGCTGGCGATGTTGCTGGGTTGTTGGAGGCCGGTCTGCTGACGGGCGCGCCGCACCGCCTGCGTGTCGGCCGACCCGAAGAAATTCCTTTTCTGGCCGCGCAGACGCGGGTGACGTTTGCCCGGTGCGGGCTGATCGATCCGCGCTCGTTGGAAGATTTTCGTGCCCATGACGGGTATCGCGGGCTTGCGCGTGCCCTGGAACTGGGGCCGGAGCGCATCGTGGCGGAGGTGACGCAATCGGGCCTCCGCGGGCGGGGCGGCGCCGGGTTTCCGGCCGGGATCAAGTGGAGGACCGTGCGGGAGGCAGAGCCCGGGCAAAAATATATCGTCTGCAACGCCGATGAAGGCGACAGCGGCACATTCGCCGACCGCATGATCATGGAGGGCGATCCGTTCGCCCTGATCGAGGGAATGACGATTGCCGGGCTCGCCGTGGGCGCGACGCGGGGATTCATATATTCTCGCTCCGAATATCCGCACGCCAACGCCGCGATGGAAGACACGCTTTCCAGCGCGCGCCGCGCCGGCATGCTGGGCGCGGATGTGATGGGTGCCGGTTTTGCCTTCGATATCGAGTTGCGCGTCGCCGCCGGCGCCTATGTCTGCGGCGAGGAAACCGCGCTGCTGGAAAGTCTTGAGGGAAAGCGCGGCGTGGTGCGCGCCAAGCCGCCGCTGCCGGCGCATCATGGTTTGTTCGGCCGGCCGACCGTGGTGAATAATCTTCTGACGCTCGCCACGGTTCCGGCGATCCTGGCGCAGGGTGCGGCGGCGTACGAAAAATTCGGCGTGGGACGCTCGCGCGGGACGATGCCGGTTCAACTCGCCGGCAATGTGCGCCATGGCGGGATTTTCGAGGCCGGCTTCGGCATGACATTGAGCGAATTGGTCATGGACATCGGCGGCGGCACCGCCAGCGGCCGGCCGGTGCGCGCGGTGCAGGCGGGTGGGCCGCTCGGCGCTTATTTTCCACCGTCTTTGTTCGACACGCCGTATGATTACGAGGCTTTTGCCGCGCGCGATGGGTTGCTTGGGCATGGCGGGCTGGTGGTGTTCGACGACAGCGTGGACATGGCGGAGATGGCGCGTTTCGCGATGGAATTCTGTGCGATTGAATCCTGCGGCAAATGCACACCCTGCCGCATCGGCGCGGTGCGCGGGACAGAAGTGATCGGGCGCATCGTGGCCGGCGAAAATGTCGACGAAAATATCGCGTTGCTGGAAGATCTGTGTGCGACGATGAAATTCGGCTCGCTCTGCGCGTTGGGTGGTTTTACACCGCTTCCCGTGCTCAGCGCGCTGCGTCATTACCCCGAGGATTTTCATCGCGCGGCCCAATCGGCCAGCGCGGCGTGAAAGGCTGGTTCACATGGGCCTGATCCAAGAAACAGATTACGGCACCAGGGCATCCACATCGGAAAAGCTGGTCAGCCTGACGATCGACGGCATGGCGATCACGGTGCCTGAGGGCACGTCCATCATGCGCGCGGCGATGGAGGCGGGTACCAAAATTCCAAAATTATGCGCGACGGATTCGCTGGATGCTTTTGGCTCCTGTCGGCTTTGCCTGGTGGAGATCGAGGGCCGCGCCGGCACGCCCGCCTCCTGCACCACGCCGGTGATGGCGGGCATGAAGGTGGCGACGCAGACGGGCAAGTTAAAAGCCCTGCGCCGGGGGGTGATGGAGCTTTATATTTCTGATCACCCGCTCGATTGCCTCACCTGTGCGGCGAACGGCGATTGCGAATTGCAGGACATGGCGGGCGCGGTGGGGCTGCGCGATGTGCGCTATGGGTTTGGTGGCGAAAACCATCTCGTGCAGGCGAAAGACGAATCGAATCCGTATTTTACGTTTGATCCCACAAAATGTATCGTCTGCTCGCGCTGCGTGCGCGCCTGTGAGGAAACGCAGGGCACGTTTGCGCTGACGATCGAAGGCCGCGGTTTCGCGTCGAAAGTGGCGGCGGGGGCGGGCGAAAAGTTTCTGGGGTCGGAATGCGTTAGTTGCGGCGCCTGCGTACAGGCTTGCCCGACCGCGACCCTGATGGAAAAATCCGTTATCGAAATCGGTCAGCCCGAGCATTCGGTGGTCACCACCTGCGGCTATTGCGGCGTCGGTTGCAGTTTCAAGGCAGAAATGCGCGGCAACGAGCTGGTGCGCATGGTTCCGTACGGCGAGGGAAAGGCCAATCGCGGTCATTCCTGCGTGAAAGGAAGATTCGCCTGGGGCTATGCCACGCATCGCGACCGGGTTCTGAAACCGATGGTCCGCGCCCGCACGACAGATCCCTGGCGGGAAGTGAGCTGGGACGAGGCGATCGGCTACGTCGCCCGCGAATTTTCCCGCATCCAGAAGAAATACGGCCGCGGTGCCATTGGCGGCATTACTTCTTCCCGTTGCACGAATGAAGAAACCTTTCTGGTGCAGAAATTGGTGCGCGCTGGATTCGGCAACAACAACGTGGATACCTGTGCGCGCGTCTGCCACTCGCCGACGGGCTATGGTCTGAAGACGGCGTTCGGCACCTCGGCGGGGACGCAGGATTTTGACAGCATCGAGCACGCCGATGTGATTGTGGTGATCGGCGCCAACCCGACCGATGGGCATCCGGTGTTTGCCTCGCGGATGAAGAAGCGGCTGCGCGCGGGGGCAAAACTGATCGTGATCGATCCGCGCCGGATCGACCTGGTGCGCATGCCGCACGTGGAAGCCAGTTTTCATCTGCAGTTGCGCCCCGGCACCAACGTGGCCGTGCTGACCGCCCTGGCGCATGTCATCGTCACCGAAGGGCTGATCGATGAATCGTTCGTGCGCGCCCGGTGCGAATCCGAATCATTTTCCGACTGGGCCGCCTTCGCGGCCGAGCCGCGCAACAGCCCCGAAGAAGTGGAAAAGACTTCTGGGGTGCCGGCCGCCGTGCTCCGCGACGCCGCGCGGCTCTACGCCACCGGCGGCAACGGCGCCATCTATTACGGGCTGGGCGTGACGGAACACAGCCAGGGCACCACCGCCGTCATGGCGATCGCCAACTTGGCGATGGCCACCGGCAATCTCGGCCGCCCTGGCGTGGGGGTAAACCCGCTGCGTGGCCAGAACAACGTGCAGGGTGCTTGCGACATGGGCTCCTTCCCGCACGAACTGTCCGGCTACCGCCACATCTCCGACGACGTGACGCGAAAGATGTTCGAGCAGCTTTGGGGTGTTGCGCTCGATGCGGAGCCCGGCCTGCGCATTCCCAACATGCTGGATGCGGCGGTCGATGGCAGTTTTAGGGGTCTCTACATCCAGGGTGAGGACATCGCGCAATCCGATCCGGATACCGCGCATGTCATCGCTGGGCTGGAGGCGATGGAGTGCGTCGTCGTGCAGGATCTTTTCCTGAACGAGACGGCGAACTACGCGCATGTCTTCCTGCCCGGTTCCACCTTCCTGGAAAAGGACGGCACTTTTACCAATGCGGAACGGCGCATCAACCGCGTCCGCCGCGTGGTGCCGTCACGCTCCGGCATGGCGGATTGGGAGATCACCCAGGCGCTGGCCAATGCCATGGGTTTGGATTGGGCGTATACGCATCCGTCCGAGATCATGGACGAGATCGCTCGGCTGACGCCGACTTTTGCGGGGGTCAGCTACGAAAAACTGGAGAAATTCGGCTCTGTGCAATGGCCGTGCAACGACGCCGCGGCGGCCGGCACGCCGGTCATGCACATCGAGACTTTTGCGCGGGGCCGCGGCTGTTTCATGGTCACCGAATACATCCCGACCGAAGAACGCTCCGGCCCGCGCTTTCCGTTGTTGCTGACCACGGGCAGAATCCTCAGCCAGTACAATGTCGGCGCGCAGACGCGGCGCACGGAAAATGTGGCGTGGCATCCGGAGGATATGTTGGAAATCCATCCGCACGATGCGGAGGAGCGTGGCATTCGCGACGGCGACTGGGTACGCCTGCGCAGCCGCGTGGGCGAAACCAGCCTGCGCGCGCAGGTAACGGACCGCGTCGCCCCCGGCGTGGTCTACACCACTTTTCATCACCCGCTGACGCAAGCCAACGTGGTGACGACGGAGTATTCCGACTGGGCCACCAATTGCCCCGAATACAAGGTGACGGCGGTCCAGGTTTCTTCCACGAACGGCCCGACGGAATGGCAGCGCCAGTACCGCGCGCACAGCGACGCCAGCCGCCACATCCTCGCCGAACCTGCCGCCGAATGACATTGTTGCCGCCCCCGTCGCGGCGCATGAACCGCGTGGCCTGGCATGCCGGTGCGGCGCAGGCGGGCGAGCGTGTGCTGGCGGAGGAAACGCCGGTGGCGCTCACCTATGACGGCGCGACCCAGGCGGTGATGATGGCCACGCCCGCGGATCTCGAGGATTTTGCCGTGGGCTTCAGCCTCACCGAGGGATTTATCGGCGCGCCATCCGATATTTCCGGAGTCGAAATCGCGCCAACGCCGGAGGGCGTAGATGTGCGGATGTGGTTGCGGGGCGATGTCGGGGCCGCCATCGTTGCCCGTCGGCGCCGGCTGCTGGGCGCGTCGGGCTGCGGCATGTGCGGGCTGGAAAGTCTGGCCGAGGCCAATCGCGCCGTTCCGGTCGTGACCGCCGAGCCGCGGTTCGGACCCGCTTCACTCGCGGCGGCGCTCACGCTGCTGCCGGCGGGGCAGATATTGAACCGGCAAACGCGGGCCGTGCATGCCGCTTCGTTCTGGCAGCCGGGCCATGCGCTGCTGGTGCGCGAGGATGTTGGCCGGCACAATGCGTTGGACAAGCTGGCGGGCGCCCTGGCACGCGGCGGGCGCAACGCGGCGGGCGGCATCTTGTTGTTGAGCAGCCGCATTTCCGTCGAAATGGTGCAGAAGGCGGCGATGATCGGCGCGCCGGTGATTGTCGCGGTTTCTGCGCCCACGGCACTTGCCGTGCGGACCGCGGAGGCGGCGCGCATCACCCTGGTGGGCGTGGCGCGCGAAGATGGGTTCGAGATATTCACCCATGCCAGCCGGATCGATATCGAGGCGCAAAACCATGTCGGCTGACAAGCTGGTGATGATGGCCAACCAGATCGGCGCTTTTTTTGCCGGTCAGCCGCATGCGGATGTCGAGGCCGCCATCGCGGATCATTTGGTGAAATTCTGGGAGCCACGCATGCGCCAGGCGATCCTGGCGCATCTCGACGCCGGCGGGGCCGGACTTCTTCCCGTTGTGCGCGGCGCCGTGGAGCGGCTGCCTCGGCCGGCGCCGCGGAGCTGACGCGCGCCGTCTTGTCCCGCGCCGGGTTCTGTATCACGCTGGCGCGAAACGACGCCAGGAAGACTTCGATGCCGCAACCGCCAAAAATGTTTTTGTTCGACATGTTGCCGAAATTCCTGTCGGGGATGGCGCAATGAGCGCGGCCACGGAGGATGGCGGAAAAAAAATTCCGATCGAGCAGCCGTTGGCCGGTCTGGTCGCGATCGAGATCGGGCATAGCGTGGCGGCGCCGTTCGGGGGCCATGTCCTGGCCTCGCTGGGCGCGACCTTGATAAAAGTGGAAAATCCAGGCAAGGGCGATGATGCACGCGGCTGGGGTCCGCCCTTCTGGCATGGGGCATCCGCCTGCTTCCAATCGCTCAACCGCGACAAGCTCAGCATCACGGTCGATCTGAAGGACGAGAATCAGCGCGCGGAACTGATGGCGCTGATCGTGGACCGCGCCGATATCGTAGTGCAGAATCTGCGGCCTGGACTGATCGAAAAATTCGGTTTGGAAGCCCGCCAGCTGCGCGCGCAGAAACCGAGCCTGATCTACTGCAACATGGGCGCCTTCGGCACCACGGGCCCGCTGCGCGAGCGCCCGGGATATGACCCGCTGATGCAGGCTTTTGGCGGCATCATGAGCATCACGGGGGAGGATGGCCGCGCGCCGGTGCGTGTGGGCCCGTCGCTGATCGATATTGGCACCGGCATGTGGGCGGTGATCGGTATTTTGGCCGCGTTGCGCCGACGCGAAATCACCGGCGAGGGCTGCGAGATCGATACGTCTCTGCTCGAGACCGCGATGGCGTGGATGACGATTCCGGCGGCGCTCTATCTGGCATCCGGTGAGCCACAGGGGAGAACAGGGTCGGAGGCCGCGATGGTGGTGCCGTACAAGGCATTTCGCGCGTCCGACGATTTTCTGGTGATCACCGCCGGCAACGACAATCTGTTTCGTCGCTTGTGCGCGGCGATGGAGCGGCCGGACTGGGCGGAAGATTCTCGATTCCGCACCAACGCGGATCGCATCGTCAACCGTACGCTGCTGAACCAGATGATCGAGGACGTGATTGGCCAGCACGACCGCGCCTATTGGTCCGAGCGACTAGAAACCGCTGGCGTGCCCTGTGCGCCACTGCAATCGATCGACGAGGTGCTGGCGCATCCGCAGGCAAAGGCGCTGGGTATGCTGCAGCCCGATCCGAACTCCGACATGCAGCTGATGGGCCTGCCGCTGAGTTTTGATGCGCACAGGCCGCCTTTTCTGCACAGCCCGCCGACGCTCGGCCAGCACACCGACGAAATTTTTCCCGCGCGCGCGCGCCGCGAGTGAGAGGAAGCTCCCCGATGCGTACCGATTTCGAAACTCTCCTCCTCGAAGAAGCCCGCCCCGGCGTGTGGCTGTTGACCCTGAACCGCCCGGAACGCCGCAACGCGCTCAACACGGTGATGGGCGAGGAACTCCGGGAAATATTTATCCCGTTGAAATTCACCCCTGGTGAACTGCGCGCCATCGTCATCACCGGCGCCGGTGACAAGGCGTTCTGTGCCGGCGGCGATCTGAAGGAGCGGCACGGCATGTCCGACGAGACATGGCGGCTGCAGCACGCGATATTCGAAGAGGCCTATTACGCGGTGATGGATTGCGCCGTGCCGGTGATCGCGGCGGTGAATGGCGCCGCCTATGCCGGTGGCTGCGAACTTGCGTTGGCCTGCGATTTTATTTATGCCGTGCGCGGGGCGCGGTTTGCGCTGACAGAAGTGTCAATCGGCATCATGCCTGGTGGTGGCGGCACCCAGAACCTGCCACGCGCCGTGGGGGAACGGCGGGCGAAAGAATTGATCTTGAGCGCCGAACCGTGGAGCGCGGAAGACGCATTGGCCTGGGGCATGATCAATCGCCTGTGTGCACCGGAAGAGCTGCTGGGGGCGGCGTTGGGCGCGGCGGAACGGATCGCCGCCAATGCGCCGATCTCGGTTCGCCAGGCAAAGAAATCGATCCATAACGGGATGCAGACCGATCTTGCCACCGGGCTCAATTTCGAGGTGCAGGCGTACGAGCGCATGATCACCACGGAGGATCGCCGCGAGGGTATCCGGGCGTTCAACGAAAAGCGAAAACCTAATTTTTCCGGGCGGTGAGGGAGAGCCGAAAAAATGTTGAAAATCTATGGGCGGGCTGACTCGATCAACGTGCAGAAGGCGCTGTGGGCGGCGGGCGAGTGCGGCCTGACGTATGAGCGCATCGATGTCGGCGGCGCGTTCGGTGGCAACGACCAGCCGTGGTACCGCGCGATGAATCCCAACGGCGTGGTGCCGACGATCGACGATGATGGCTATGTGCTATGGGAATCCAATTCCATCGTGCGTTATTTTGGCGCCAGGCACGCGGCGGGCTCGCTGTGGCCGACCGATCCACGTGTGCGTGGGGAGGCGGAACGCTGGATGGATTGGCAGCTTTCCACCATTCAGGAAGGCATGCGGACCCTGTTCTGGGGCTGGATCCGCACCGCGCCGGACAAGCGTGACCTCCCCGCCATGGAAGCCGCGCGCCCCGCGACGGCAGCGCTGTGGCAGCGCCTGGATCGCCACCTGATGGATCGTGCCTACGTGGCCGGCGATTTCACCGTGGGCGACATTCCGGTGGGCGCCATGTGCTACCGCTGGCTCAATCTGCCGTTTCGCCGCGATGATCTGCCGGAGATGCCGCATCTGCGCGCCTGGTATGAGCGGCTGCTGCAACGCCCCGCCTATCGCGCGCACGTTGCCCTGCCGATGACCTGAAGGCGGGGGGACTTGAGGGTTTAGCGCAGTCCCACAATCCCATCCGCCGCCAGCGCATCGACATCGCTTTCCGTGTAGCCGATTTCCGCCAGCACGCTTCTGGTATGTTCACCGAGGGCTGCGGAAAAATCGCGCACGGAGGTTTTTGCCGCCGAGAGCCGGAACGGCGCGTTCATCACCTTGAAGCCGCCGCCCTCGTCGTGCACTTCGGCAAGCGCCTGACGATGCGCAACCTGCGGATCGGCCAAGGCTTCGCGGACGGTGCGATACGGCGAGTTCGGCACGCCATACCGATCAAACGCTGCCTGGCATTCGGCGGTGCTCAGCTGGGTGGACCAGGTTTCCAGTTCCTCGATCAGCATGCCCCAATTGCGGCGGCGGTCCGGATACGCCGAAAAACGCGGATCGGTGATCCAGTCGGGGCGCCCGGCGGCCTGCGCCAGGGCCCGAAATGTGCGCTCGGCGGCGATCGCAGGCATGATGTAGCCGTCCTTGGTGGCCAGCGGACCGAACATCGGGCGGCCCGGCGGCGGCACCTCGAACTGGGC
>Ga0315281_10013846_pt1 | contig 10896 bp, 9 predicted proteins | sample YL17G07_0_MG_FD_204540 | JGI IMG/M metagenome (GOLD analysis project Ga0315281, IMG submission 204540) | Sediment microbial communities from Yellowstone Lake, YNP, Wyoming, USA - YL17G07_0 | ecosystem: Environmental > Aquatic > Freshwater > Lake > Sediment | place: USA: Wyoming | collected... | reverse complement strand
ATATTCTTTTAATTTTTTATTATCTACTTCGCCTAGAAATTCTATATTCCAATTAGCCATTCTTTTCAATTTTTTCATTTCTGGACCACTGCCAATAATTTTTAATGGTAATTCTAATTTATTAAATGCCTCTATCGCCATATCGAATCTTTTATATGGTAAAAGTCGTCCAACCATCAGGAAATACTCTTCGCTTTTTTTTGGCATATTTTTTGTTTCGTCGTTCTTTAATCCGAAATTTTCTGTATTAACTGGCGGGTGAATTATTTCTGATTCTTGTTTGTAATATTTTTTAATTCTTTGCGCTACAAAACTAGAATTACAGATAAATCTATCAACTCTCTGCGCTGCTTCTCTGTCCCATAGTCGAAGATAATTCATAAAAATTGGCACAAAAAATTTTGCCAATTTAAACATACTAAACTCACGGATATATTTGTGACTATCGTCCCAGGCATAGCGAATCGGTGTATGACAATAACAAATATGCAAGGTCTCTGATTTGGTAATTACCCCCTTGCCAAAAGCCGCCGAATCAGACAAAACAATATCATAGTCCGATAAGTCCAATCTTTCTACCGCCAATGGCATCAATGGCGGAAAGAATCGATGGTGTTTTCGAATAAATGGTAATTTTTGTAAAAATGAAACGTTAATTTTCTTGCTCGGAAAAAATTTATCTACAATTTTTTTATCATAAAGTAAGGTGTAAATTGGCGCATCTGGAAAAATCTCCAAAAATGCCTCAAGCACCTTTTCCGCTCCGCCATATTGATTTAAATAATCATGAACTAATGCTATGCGCATAAATTTAACAAGCAGATCTATCTTTAAATAAAACAATTAACGTCTTAAGTAAAATATAAACATCTTTTAGTAAAGTCCAGTTTTCAATATAACAAGTATCTAACTTAACCTCTTCTTCAAATAGCAAATCAGAACTTCCGCTGATTTGAGCCATGCCAGTCATGCCTGGTTTAATCAGCAAAATCTTTTTATGATGCTTTTCATATTTTTCTATTTCATCGGGCTGGTGTGGACGAGGACCAACCAAACTCATCTCTCCCCTAAAAACATTTATCAATTGTGGCAATTCATCAATTCTAGTTTTACGTAAAAATTTACCAACCTTGGTTATTCTCGGATCATTTTTTATTTTGAATAATGGACTATCTTTGCGCTCATTGAGGGCGACAAGAGACGATTTCAATGAGTCGGCCGAACCATCGGGATCATGTGCTATCATACTACGAAATTTATAAAGATTAAATGCCCGTCTCTGACTAATTCTTTTTAATTTCACAAAAACCGGCCCCTTTGATCCTATTTTTACAATTATCGCGATAATTAAAAAGAAGGGCGAAAGAATGATCAAGCCAACAATCGAGCCCAAAACATCAAACCATCTTTTGAGAATTCTCCCCCATCCATCGAGTGGAGTTCTTTTAATTTCAATTAATGGCACTCCATCAAAGGTGTTCATTTCTATATTGGTGGTATGTGCCTGAAAGAGATTTGGCACAAATTTAAAGTCAATTCTTTGTTCTTCGCAAAAATCCAAAAATTCCAAAATGTCACTTCTTTCATAGTGTGGACTAGCCAAAATAACTTCATCAATCTGTGGATTATTATTTAAAATAAATTCTTTAATTTCGTTTATTTTTATTTCAAAAAATATTTTTATTATTCTATAACCAAAATCAGGATTCTTTTTTATCTCTTCAATAACTTTTTGACTTAATTTATCCTCTCCAATAATTACAACGTTTCTAATCCCAACATTATATTTTCCAACCATAAATCTTTGTAATTTTTTAACAAAAAAACGACCCAAGCCGACAAAAATTATTGCCAATACCCAAGCCATTAAAAGAATGAATCGAGAATCAAAAAGTGCTTGATTAAAAAAAATATAAAGAATAATTACTAATATTGTTGCTGAAATTGCAACTATGATTTGTAAAAATTCTTTAAACAATTTTTTCTGTGCACTAATATTATAAAGTCCGGAAATAGCAAAAATTAAAATACCAAAAAAAGAAACAATTACAATTAAAAACAAATATTTTTCAAACGGTAGATTCAAAGAAAATAAAACTGGTCTGAATTTAGAAATTATCGGGCTTACACGCAAAAAATAGGCCGAAATTCCAGCCAAAATAAGCATAAAAAAATCAACCGGAACAAGCAATGCGCTAAATATAAGTTCTGATTTCTTCATTAATCTCATCTTAACTCTAAATGGCTCAAAAATCAACCCTAAAACAAACAATCAACCCCGCAACTGCGGGGTTGATATTGGGCAAGCAATAAGCCGAATTCTGTATAAAACGATTATTTGTCTGATCTCGACATTGCTGTCGGATTCAAGCGAACTACCTTTCACTGATAAAAATCATAAACATTTTTATCAGATATTTGTTCTTGCACTCACCTAGGAATTTAGCCGTTTCACCTTCCGATTTTCATCGGAAAATCGTCACTGTTCGCATCCCTATCCTTACGGACGACGGGTGTTACCCGCTAGGCTTCTCCCGCAATGCGGGAATAAGTGTTCGGACTTTCCTCCCCCCGATCCGCTAACTGGCGGACGGAGAGCAATCATTTCGCTTACCCAACAATGGATATAATAACAAATTTAAATTGCCATGTCAAATGCCTGGCAAACCACTAATTTCTTTTTCTTTAGAATCTAATGCCTTATTCACTAATCGATCTGTGTCAACATTTTCGTGCCTGGGGATATGCGTAAATGTCATTTTTTCAAAATCAATTTTTAAATTCCACACCTTTAAAAATAACTGCTCAATTCTTCTATCTAAAATTTTATATTTGCCATTCATTTGTTTGGCTAAAAATTCGCTATCGGTTCTTACTTCGATTTCCATTGTTTTGGCTTTCTTGCCACCAAATAAAAGTTTAGCTTTTTGCAACGCAAAAATCACTGCCTCATATTCTGCCTCATTATTTGTTGCCCTGCCGATTTTTTCTCCATATTCTTTGATTATTTTGCCTTTTTCATCGCTAAAAATCACTCCAATCCCAGCTGGTCCCGGATTCCCTCTACTTCCTCCGTCTGTATAAATGATGATTTTCATATTTTTTTCAAATCTGCAATTTTTAATTGCAACTCCTTAGACCCATTCCATTCATTCGATAGCATTTCAAAAACAATATTAATTCTATCTCCTAATTCTATCTTATCACAAAAATCAACCAAATTAAAGCCAATTGCGCCAATTTTTTTAACACCATCTTTTGCTTGTTTTTCTAAAGATAATTTCAAATGATTTTCTTTTGAGCCCACATTTCTCATGCCAATAATTTTTAAGTCCTTTAATAAAAACAACGGCCTAAGATTGTCTCCACCAAACGGTTCAAATTTTTGTATTTCATCAAAAATTTTCCAATTTAAATCATCAATTTCCATTTCAGCATCAATATTCAAAAATGGAATTGTGTCTTGTTTTTTAAATTTCTTTTTGACAACTTTTTCCAATTCCTTTTTAACTTTTTCTAAATTATCCGTATTCGCCCTAAAAGCGCCAGCATAAGAATGTCCGCCGTATTCGTCCAATAAATTTTTACATTTATTCAATGCTTTTATTACATCAAATCCTGCAATTCCTCCTCTTGCGGAACAAACAGCATGATTTTTTGAAATCTGACAAATAAACGCTGGCCTCCAAAATTCATCTCTCAATCTTTGAGCGACCAAACCAATAAGTCCCGATGTCCAAGTTGCATCTCCTTCAAAAATTATCATACTTTTGTCCAAGCTATTTTTAACTCTTTCTCGCGCTTCCTTGATAATTCTTTCCATGTGTCGTTGCCGTTCCTGATTTCTTTCTTCCAGTCGTTGTGATAATTTATCTGCTTCAAGTTTGTTTTTGGTCAACAAAAGTTCAAAAGCAACGATGCCATGATCAACACGACTCGCAGCATTAATTCTTGGACCCAAAATAAATCCTATTGTGTATGTAGTTAAATTTCCTATCACCCGCGCTTTCTCCATTAAAACTTTAAGTCCCAATCTTTTTGTTTGCGATAAAACAATCAATCCATATTTTACAAGCGTTCTATTCTCACCGAATAAAAGCATAGAATCAGTCACGGTTGAAATCGCCACTAAATCCAATAACCATTTTTCCCAAGAAACAGGAAGTTTTTTAGAAATTCTTATCGCTTGTAATAATTTAAAGGCAACTCCTGCGCCAGATAACTCTTTAAACGGATATTTACATTTTTTCTGTTTGGGATTGATAATCGCATATGCTTTTGGTGTTTTCGCGGGAACTTCATGATGATCAACTATAATCACATCTATGCCTAATTTATTTGCTAAGTTTATTTCTTCGATGTCTGTAATTCCACAATCAACAGTTAAAACCAAGGTTATTCCTTTTTTAGAAATATTCTCTATGGCATTCAAATTTAAACCATAACCCTCCAAATTTCTATCTGGAATATAAACCTCCGGTTTAATATTATGAACTTCTAAAATTTCATGCAGAATAATTCCTCCGCAAATTCCGTCAGCATCATAATCAGCAAAAATAGCAACTTTTTCCTTATTTTTTTCAGCTTTTTCAAGCCGCTTTATTGTTTTTTTAACATCTTTCAATAAAAATGGATCGTGTAGATCTTGATCATAATCAGGACTAAAAAACTCATCAATTGCTTTTTGGGTCTTAAGTTTCCTGTCCCAAAGCAATTGAAGAGTTAATTTTGAAAATTCCGGAAATTTCTCTAAAAATTCCTTCGGCGCTGGTTTATTAATTTTCCAAACCCTTTGCACTAATTTTTAATTTTACTTGACAAGATAATGTTTATTTGCTATGCTTATAATGTAAAATCGAGTCTTACAAAAATCGCACATTTAGGAGGAGCGTTATGAAAAAATTCAAAAATTTGGGTTTTTGGGGGAAAGCGGCACGCATTCTTATCGTTTTTTTCCTCATCTGTGTCTACTTTAACATCGGTTATTGCGGAGCGAAAAGTTTTTGGAACGCCAAATCTAGGTTAGAAGACAAACAACCCCTTGATTCGTTTCAAGAATTTCAGTTCAGCTACAAACATTGCCTCGACATGCTCGGGGAAAATAATCCAGGATCTCTAATAATCTTTTCTGCTTTTTTTTGGCCAATTGGATTGTTTCTAAGTCTGCTGGGATGGGTGTGTTGTGGGATTGTTATATTATTTAAATTCGTATTTCTCGGAGGGTTTTTCAAAATTTTCTAGTCCGCACACGGAGACACTTGCGATACGTCGCTTGGGTCTCCTTTTTTTTATTGAAAACGACGCAAGAGGAAAACAAAGGGACTTCCAAGGGGACTAATTATTCTGACCATAATTTCAATTTTTCGCCAAAATTAATTCGTTTTTCGTATTCTTCCTTATCTATAAATTGCCCATCGATTAATCTGACTAAATCATTATCTTTTTGAAACTCTTTCAATAATTTTTCCTGTTTTTGTTTATCGTCGATTGCCCCTTGTTTTAAAAATTGTTCTTGCTCGCGACTTGTTTTATATCCCATTGATTCCCTTCGTTTTTCTAATCCCTTAATCTGATTTCCTAACATTTTATCTTCTCCGCGACATAATCGAATTAATTCCCAAATTTCTTCCGTAGAAATCCCATTGAATCCCCTTGGATTCCCCTCGATATCACTATTTAAATCAACCAAATCTCCGTGTAATTCCTCTAAGGAGCCCAAAGAAAAACCTATAAATTTTATATATTCGCCGGTCGTTGCACGCTTAAAACCTTCTTCAATATTTCTTTTTACAGAGCGCGCTGAATCAATTAAATGATCGGTTAATCGATTTGTAAATTGATTTGTTTTAGGATGAAGTTTTGGTAATTTTGATGCCAAAATTTTTATTTTGTTATAAATATCGTCTGCTTGTTTCCAAGTTAAAAGATTTTTAAAACCGAGTGGATTGCGGTTTTGGTAAATTGACATAAGTAAATTTATTTTAATTAAACAAAGGGATTCCGAAGGGAATCAAAGGGAAAATTTTTGGACCCCATTGATTCCCCCTTGATGACCTCTTGAGAACCCCTTGAAGGGAAATTCGAAGAGATTAATCCCTAAGGGCTTCGATACCAGGCAAAGTGCCATTACTTAAATAATCCAACATTGCTCCACCGCCAGTAGACATCCAATCAAAAACTTTATCTTTTCCTATTTCATTTATAAAAGCAATTGTGTCCCCTCCACCAGCAACAGCATAAGCATTACTTTTATCAATTGCTTCAATTAATTCTTTTGAGGCCGTATCAAATGGTTTTTGATTTGTCAGTCCTAATGGCCCGTTCCATATCACCATTTTAGATTTTAAAACTAAATCATTAAACAAATGGATTGTTTTTGGCCCCACATCCAATGCTTTTTCATACCATTCAAGCAACGCAATATCTTTATAAATAACATTTTTGCCATCCCAGATTCCCAAATCAATAGGCAAAAATAATTTGGGATTCTTTAAGTTTATTTTTTTAATATCATTTAACGATTCTTTATCAATCTTTGATTCGCCCATAGATGTTCCCTGACTCGCAAAAATTGTATTTGCTAATGCTCCACCGATTAAAACTTTGTCTGCAATTTTTAGAAATTTATTGATTACTTTTATTTTTGTTTCCATTTTCGCACCGCCAATAATTGCCACAAACGGTCTTTCTGGGTTGTTTAAAATTTTATCCAATTCTTGAATCTCTCGTCCGAACAAAAAACCAATTGTCGATGGCAAAAATTTTGGAACACTAACAATTGAAGCATGTTCTCTGTGAGAATCGGCAAATGCCTCGTTAACAAAAACATCACCCAATTTTGCTAATTTCCCGGCAAATTCAGAAGAATTTTTTTCTTCTTCAGCCCAAAACCTAATGTTTTCTAAAAGTAAAATATCGCCATATTTCATTTTTTTTATTTTATCCTCTACTTTTTTTCCGAAAACATCAATTGAAAATAAAATCTTTTTATCTAACAATCTGCCCAATTCATCAGCAATTGGTCTTAAAGACATTTTGCTATTCTTTTGTCCCTCGGGCCCGCCTGCCGGCGAGGCAGGTCGACCTAAGTGTGAAATTAAAATAATTTTTGCCTTTTGTTTAATTAAATATTTAATGGTCTCTAAACTGTTTTTGATTCTAAAATTATCTAAAACATTGCCCTTTTCATCAATCGGAACATCAAAATCAACGCGCACCAATGTGCGTTTATTTTTCACATCTAATTGTTTCAGGGTTGTAATTTTAGACATTTTACTCCACAACTCTTACTGTATTTATAAACTCATCGGCTTTTAAGCTTGCGCCACCAACTAAAGCGCCCTCATATCCAATTTTTAAATAATTATTGATAATTTTACTATCTACGCTGCCACCATAAATAATTTTTCCATTAAATCTCTGTTTTATAAACTCAAGCATTTTTTTAGCATAATCAGCTGAACAAATTTCTCCCCCACTGGTACTTATTGCCCATACCGGCTCATAAGCAATAATAATTTTTCCCTGATCTTTTTCTGAAATTCCTTGTAAGTCCTGAATTAATTGATTTAAAACAATTTCTTGCGCATTTTCTCCTTTTTTCTCACCAATGCATAATACTGGCGCAAGTCCGGCGTTTAAAACTGCTTTTAATTTACGATTTATTATTTCATCGGTCTCATGAAAATAATTTCTTCTTTCTGAATGACCAATAATAACATATTCGACCTTCAAATCTTTAAGCATTAAAGCCGAGACCTCTCCTGTATACGGGCCGCTTTCTTCCCAATGACAATTTTGTGCACCCAGTTTAATGCCCTTTAAAATTGGTAGCCAAACAAACGGCGCACAGATTACAATTTCTGCTTTTTCAATATTTTTTATGCCTTTTAAAATATCTTTAAAAAGTTTTTCTGTTTCTTTAAGAGTTTTAGGGTTACATTTCCAATTTGCTAATATTAATGGTTTCATAAATTAATTCTCCTTTTTAATTTTTTTATAAATAAAATAAATAATTCCAAAAATCAATAAAATTCCTATCAACCAATCAAATTTTCTGAAGTATCCTTCAATGTTTTGCCAATTTTTTCCTAAGAATACACCCAAAAATGATAATGCTGTTGACCAAAACAAAGAACCAATAAGAGTATAAAAAGAAAATTTCCCAAAAGGCATTTTCGCCATACCGGCAGGAAGAGAAATAAATGTTCTAATTATCGGTAAAACCCTTGAAAAAAATACGCTTAAATTTCCATGTTTTTGAAAAAATTTTTCTGCTTTATTTAATTCTTCTTCTCTGATAAAAACATACTTTCCGAATCTTTTAATAAATGGTCTGCCGCCATAAAAACCCACGGCATAAGCAATAATCGAACCAATCAAATTTCCAATTGCCCCGCAAATTATTACCAATAAAATAGAAAAGCGGCCAGTGGTAGTTAGATATCCTGCAAAGGGCATAATTACCTCTGATGGCACTGGAACGCAAGCGCTTTCTATTGCCATTAACGCTGTAATGCCTAAATAACCAAATGCAGAAATAATGCCACTCATTTTATTTTTCTTAAAAATTTAGCAACTTCTTCTGGTTTAACATTAATCACTTCGATTCCGGTTCCCAATTCAATGCCTGCCCAAGTATTTGTCTTGGGTAAAATTTCAATGTGCCAATGATAAAATCCATAATCCTTGCCATCACAGGGTGCAGTATGAATAAATAAATTGTAAGCAGGATCATTTAATCCTTTATATAAACGGTGCAATGCTTGCCATAATGCTTCGGCCAGATATTTTCTTTCTTCAACGGTCATTTTTTCAAAATTCGATTGATGTTTTCGTGGATAAATTCTCAACTCAAAATTCACTCGCGGAACAAATGGTGAATAAACGATAAAATGTTCATTTTGAAAAACGCTTCGTTTTTCTTCTTTTTCCCATTTTATCATCTCACAATGGACACATCTGTCGTGTTCTTCGTGATATGCTTTCGCGCCCCTAACGCTTCTTTTAACATCTGATGGAAGCACGGGCATAGCAATCAATTGAGAGTGCGGATGAGGAATGGTTGCGCCAGCCTCTTTGCCATGATTATGAAAAATAAAGATATAATTTACGCATTTGTGATCCATCAGTACCAAATATCTTTCTTGATATGCTTTCAGCACTTCTTCAATTTTTTCTACTGGCAATAAAGCAAAATGTTTTTTATGATCGCGGGTAATGATAATTTCATGGAAACCCATACCATCCATCATCGTATATGGGCCTTCTTTGTAAGTTTTCGAACAATCTCCCTGGCCCAAAGCAGGAAATTTGTTTTTTATCACCTGCAAACTCCATTCTTTAATTAATTTTTTAACTCCTTTAATTTTACGCTTTTGATCTCCTTGATAATAAATTAAAAGTGGCTCGCTGTGACCAGTAACCTGTGGATCCTCAAATGGACATTGAGAAATTGGCTGTTTAAATTTTTGACGGCCGCCATAAAAGCTATTTGGTCTTTTTGCTCTGCCCGTTGCCACAATCATCCAATCTCCTCCAACCAAATCCTGCCTTAGTTCTGAAACATTTTTTAATCCAGTTCTTATTTGTTTTTTCTTAAAATCACTTATTTTCATTTATTTTATATTTATTAGTTAAAAAATTATCGGCCCAAGGCCGACCAGCCTCGGGCTGGTATTTCAATTACTTAATTTATACTTATTGGTCAAAAAATTGTATTTTATTTTAAGAAGCTCTATAAATGTTTTAATGTAAGAATTTAATTTAACCCTGCTTTCTTTTGGATTGTGCCAATCAACAGGCATTTCTTTAATTTTAAAGCCCATTTTCTTTGCTAGTGCCAAAATTTCAAAATCAAAACCCCAACGCGTTAATGTTTGCTTGGAAAATATTGCTTCTGCTGATTTTTGATTAAAACATTTAAATCCTCTCTGCGAATCTTTGATTTCCCAAATACCGGCAACAATTCTAATAATATATTTTGAAACTCTACCCAAAAATCTTCTATACCAAGCTGATTTTTCTTCAATTTTAGCGCCTTTTACTTCAATTGAGCCAATCACGATATCATTACCATTATCAAATTCTGGCCAAAACAAATCTAAATGGTCAATTTTTGTAGAATTATCCGCATCCATAAATAATCTATATTCTCCTTTTGCCTCAAGCATACCTTGCCTGGTTACCCAGCCCTTGCCATGATTTTCTTTATTATCAATCAATTTCAAATTTTTAACCAATTGTTTTGTTTTTTCCACAACGCTTGCAGTATTGTCTTTTGAACCGTCATTTACAACAATAATTTCGTAGGTGTATTCTTGTTCTGACAAATATTTATCTATATCCAAAAGTGTGGTCACAATTCTTTTTTCTTCATTATACGCCGGGATAATTACTGACAAATGTATTTTATTGTCCATACCTAAATTATAACATAATTTATAAAACAAATAAAAAAATAGGCCCCAAAATCCTATTTTTATTAACAACAATTATTTAGTCAATACTCTGCAACCCTTTTTCGTAATTGCTACGGTGTGCTCAAAATGAGCGGAAATTGAACGATCTTTGGATAAAAATGCGAATCCATCTTTGGCTCTTTCTATTTCATAATTACCAATTACAATCATTGGTTCAATTGCCAAGACCATTCCTGGTTTTAAAACAATCCCCTCGCCTTTATTGCCATAATTTAAAACTTCTGGCTCTTCATGAACTTTCTTGCCAACGCCATGGCCAATCAAATCTCGAATTACAATAAATCCGTTACTTTCAACATAATTTTGAATTGTATATCCAATATCACCCAATCGATTTCCTGGCTTACATTGTTTAATTGCCAATTCTAAAGATTTTTCCGTAACATTCATTAATTTTTGTAATTTTTTATCAACT
>Ga0315281_10013845_pt1 | contig 10896 bp, 12 predicted proteins | sample YL17G07_0_MG_FD_204540 | JGI IMG/M metagenome (GOLD analysis project Ga0315281, IMG submission 204540) | Sediment microbial communities from Yellowstone Lake, YNP, Wyoming, USA - YL17G07_0 | ecosystem: Environmental > Aquatic > Freshwater > Lake > Sediment | place: USA: Wyoming | collected... | reverse complement strand
TGTCATATAATCGAATTAATTCCACACAAAAGAATTAAATATAGGTAGTGCTATCATGAAATCTATTTCAGTGGGTTCAAATTCCACTAGATAATTTCTATATTTTCATTTTTCTTGTTTTTACAGATTTTTCAAGGAAATATGGATAACTCGAAAGAATATTCAGGATGAGAAATCTAATCCTGTTTGAATTTTGCATGGGTTCAAATCCCACTTTGCATTTTTTACAGCTGTAAATAATATCTTCCAATTGAATTTCAAATGCGCTTCACTCCGGGCCCATACAATCAAGGTTTTTTCTGCAGATGGAATCTTCCTCTATATCTTGCTCTTCCTCTAACTTCTTCAAGAATTAGCTGACAAATTTTAGTTCCAGGATATATCGCCAGAGAGATAGGAGATATGTTTGCGATTTCCAAAACTATTTTATTTGTTGTTCCTGGATGCATGAATCCGCTGCTCAAGTGAGTTAGCAATCCAATACGGGCAAACCTTGACCTTCCCTCTATTCTTCCACATATATTGTCTGGTAAAGAAACCATTTCCTTTGTTATTCCATGAATCAATTCCCCAGGCATTATTAGGAAGTAGCTGCCATTCTTCACTTTAACCATTTCAGTTATTTTCTCATGGGTTGTATCGTCTTTCACATGGAATATTCCGTGTGTTTTCTTGAAAACTCTAAAAGTGCTGCCCAAATGCAAATCTATAGAGCCTGGACCCACTTGATTTGTATTAAAAGGTTTTATCTTAACTTTTCTGGCCTTGATTAATTTTAAAATTTCATCTTTTGCAAGTACTGTCATTTTTATCTTAAATAAATTAACTCTTTAGGTAATAAAATCAAATAGTTTTAAATCTACTTCTTTTCATAAAAGAAAATATCTTTTAGACGCTCCCATAGTCTAGACCGGTCAAGGATTCGAGCTTCTCGAGCTTGAGACACGGGTTCAAATCCCACCTCCCGCATGAAACAAAAAGTATAGTGCGTAAGGAATTTCCTATCAAATAGAAAAGGTTAACTAATTAACTATAAATAGTTTTACAAGAATTAATTTTATCGTGAGAGTTACTCTTACTGCAATTAAAGCAGATATTGGAAGTGTTGGCGGGCATACAAAACCCAGTGATCAACTTCTTAAGGCAGTTCATGATTATATATCTCCTTATGTAAATGGTGATGGCTATTTAGAGAATGACCATTTGCTTTTGGATTCATATATTGGATTTACTGGCGACGATATTCACATTCTCATGAGCCACCTGCACGGTGTTGGTTACAGTGGCATTCACAAACTTGCTTGGGACGCTTTCACATATAATACAAAAATAGCCAAAGAGCAAGGCTTGTATGGAGCTGGCCAGGATATGCTAAAGGATTCATTTTCTGGAAACGTGAGAGGAATGGGGCCAGGCGTTGCAGAGATAGAATTTGAAGAAAGGCCTGGAGAGGCTTTCGCCCTTATCACCGCTGATAAAACTGAACCCGGTGCATTCAACTGGCCTTTATACCGTTTGTTCTGTGAACTTTCAAGTAATTCTGGATTAATACTTAACCCTGATTTGACAGAAGGGGTTGAGTTCACAGTTATGGACGTCTTTAATGGTAAAAAGGCGAAGCTTCGCACTTGGGAAGATGTTCCTATGATTGGTGCTGCACTGATGTATCCGGGAAGATATGTTGTTGAATCCGTTACTCTTAAAGATGGTGAACCGATCGTTTCGGCTTCAACAGACAGACTTCATAACATAGCTGGAAAATATGTTGGAAAGGACGACCCAGCGATGATAATGAGATTGCAAAAAAGATTTCCTGCTACTGAAGAGGCATGTTATTCTTTCGGAACAGCTCATTACGTTGCTGGCGACACACGAGGTAGCCATCATCTCAGTTTAATGCCAGTTCTCAGAAATCAACCAGCATCAACTTATTATTGCAATCCCATGGTCAGTGCAAGTCTATTCAGTATGCGTGACGGCAAGTTTACAGAACCTGTTGACGGATTTGAAGGCCCTAACTGGGACAGAGTGAGAAGAAAGGCTGCACTGAAATCTGAATTGATGAGAGAGCAAGGATTTGTTCATCCTGCTACTCTTATTCCTGAAGAACTTGAGTACGCTGAAGGATTCAAGAAAATAATGTCCAGAGTCAATGAACGCTTTAATGCTGGGAAATAATTTAAAATTATCTTTACTTCCCTTTCTTGAAATAGAAGAATAAAATTACAAATGAAATAATCATCCAAAAAAACGGGAGTATTCAGAAACAAATCTTCCTGAATCAGCACTTGATGAATTAAGAGAATATTGTGAAATCAAAAAGTTATGATTTGAGAAAAAAGGAAGGAAAGGTTTAAACATCATAAAAATTCAAAAAAATTATTTACATGTAGCTTTGATATGCAAGTCGACTCCGAGTATTGTTCCATCTGTTAGAGCTCTGACACTAATAACTTTTATTGTCAGTCCTGCTACAGAAGAATCGTATGAATCTCCTTGATTGATTATCTGTGTATCGACTGTTTTGCTGGATTTGTTTTTTATTACAATTCTTGCTTGAGCATTGCTAACGCCCAAGTCAGAATAAACTTTGTAGTTTCCATATGAAACACCAGATGTTGCTGTTACTGTTCCAGTAACAAAAGATGTTACAGATAAGTCGACTCCGACTACTGTTCCGTCTGGCAAAGCTCTGACACTAGTAACTTTTATTGCCAGTCCTGTTGCACTGGAATCGTATGAATCTCCTTGGTTGATTATCTGTGTATCGACTGTGTTGCCAAACTTATCTTTTATTACAATTACTGCCCTAACACCATCAACACCCAGGTTAGAATAAATTTTATAGTTATCATATGAAACTCCAGATGTTGCTGTTACTGTTCCAGTAACACAAGTTTTGGTCTGTTTTGGGGGGACAACGCCACCAATAATTTCGCCACCACTTTCAGACATTTGGAAGCTTCCTGTAATGATCCAACCAATGGCAAATATAGAAAAAACAACTAGGATGACAATAGCAACTGATACCATAAATAAAAATTACTTTTGTTATATATAAAAGTTACACTAAAAATCTGATGATTGATTGCTACTTAAAAAAAGAAAAGAAAAAGATTAAGCTCCGTAGATTTTCTGCAATCCTGTTATGTCTGGTTGTTCGAGAGTTCTTTTCCCAATGTCTCCATACCAACTGTACCCATACATTGTTGCCTGACTGCAGACTGAATCATAACTGTCATCAAGGCCTGTCGTATGTCCAAATTCATGTGTCGCTATATTTTTTAAATCCATTTTGTTCGTGCAGCTTGTTTTTGTACAATCTGCCCAAAGATAGGCAGTGTTGAATTTCATGTCAAATTCAACTATCTGATCTGGATAATACCATACTCTTGTTACTGCAATGACACCTTTTTGAAGTTGACCAAATGTTATGTCATTTACTCCATCAAAGACTCCCCATTTAGCTTTCATACTTACGACGGGAACGTCTTTGAAAAGTTCTTTCGAAGTGCTGGCATCCCATGTCTCTGCACTTGCTTGAATTGCACCTGATATGAATTTTTCAGAAAGGCCTTGATTGTTGTTTGGGTTTATTGCATAAGTTGCTGTACTCGACAGCTTTGGCTGTGATTCGGCTAGAAATCCTATCACACAAGTTGTTGCTTTCGAAGTTACAACCTCTGTTCTTCCATTCTCATAGTGGATGAACGTCTTCTCTCTTAGAGGTTTGTCTCCAGCCAATACTACTGGTGTTAACAGGAATACTGAAATCATCAAAGCAAAGATTATTTTTTTCATTACATCACTACTCTTTACAGTAATACTTAGGTATTTAAACGTTATTAATTTTTAGAATATATTCGAAATATTCATTTTTATTAGGCTATTAAACATCGGGAGATTTTATTTACAGCTGCAAAAAATATTCTATGAAGAATATGCAGAACTGTTTCTTTCTATCCAGCTTGGCAAATGATCCCACTGCCTGACAAAAGCATCATCTTCTATCCTTTCAAATACTCCGCCTCTATGATACACTTCGTATATGTTTAACTTCCCATATTTCGCTCCCTTAGGGATGTAGCCATTTCCTGAGCCCATCGATGAAGGATACCAAAGGTAACTAGTACCTACCCACAAGTTTGGAATCCAACTGTTGAAATGATCTTTACCCCAAAATCCTCCGAGAGAAGTCCCATTTGCTGCGTAGAAAACAATCGATATATCACTGTCTGCGTAGTAAGAAATGGTGTAAGCCCATGCGCCAGCTTCCAAATAACCAGATTCATTCACAGCGAATTTTTTGGAACTGTTTGAAACGTAATTAAGAGTTATGTTGGTTGCGTTTGGAGCCATTGTTTTCCAGTGGAACGCTTTGCTGCCGGAATGAATATTAGCGGTCTCAACCCATGTGTAAATCATTCCATTGTCTGGACTGCGTTTTATTTCCCAATCCTGGAAGTTTGCATTGTTTGCGTCCAGTTGATAAGTTGCTCCTTCGAATGATGGATTAGAAACCAAGTTGGGAGGAATGGAGAAATTGTGAGTAGTTGTTGTATTAACTGTACTAAAATTCATCACTATCGGCCAATTCTGCTGCCAGTATCCATTTTTATCAACAAGCCAGAAAAGTGTATCTTCTCCACGTTGCTCGACAGAATTAATCCAGTCAGGAAGATTATTGTAGCAGTCAAAATTCAGCGAACCTGGAACGAATATAAGCCAAACCAATGGTCTTTTGCCATAGTTTTGTGCCAGTTGAATTCCCAAATCCATACTGCTTTTCCAATCATATTCGTCAGTGGCCACCCTCACAGATGGATATTTTGCTGTCCAGGCATAGGCGTTATTTATTTTGGCAGTGGTGTATTCATTAACAATAAACTGGAGGCTTGGCTTTGCTTGAAGGCCGGCATCAATAATCGATTGAAGTTGTGTTTCATTGAACTTGTACCGTGCGATCAATTCGTCAAAATTAATGACGTCCACTCCCATTGCTGCAGATTTAGTGACTAAACTAACCATCGTATTTAGAGAGATGTTCTCAATGCCCATGAGGGTAAATGTTCTAAAGCCTGCATTATGAACAGATTTAATCCAACCGGCAAGGATGTTGTATTGGGAGATGGTCCAAGTTGAACGAATCTCAGTTCCTAATATAGTAAAATTGCCCTGCTTCAATTCGGAGAAGGATGGGCGGGGAAGGGATGCATTCAGTATATATTTCTTATCAAGCATCAATCCCTTTTCAGGTTGATTATAAACATTTGGAACAGGTGGTACTGATGTTGTAGTCGATGCAGTTGTTGGAGTGTTGGTAGTTGTCGTTGTTTGAGTCGTAGTTGTTGTTGGGGAAGTTGTTGTTGAGGAAGTTGTTGTCGTAGTCGCAATAACTACTGGCAGAGAGCATTTCTGAGAGTTACAGTTAATTGATTTTTGTTTTGAAGCACAAGGAGCAGGAGCGCATATGTTTGTCGTAGGATCAATGCAGCATCTCTTTCCGCCACCAGCTATGCCTCCTAAAATTTCTCCAAAACCTTGAGATGTGTCTGGAAAAAACTTAACCGCAGCATTCGCAAAGAGAAAAATTCCTACCAGAATTAAAATAAGAATTACTGCTTTAGAAGCCATTCTATCCAATTATTATTTTGTTTATTGAACTAATTAATTTTATCATGCCGGGTTTTAGAAATCCTAATTTTATAATAGATTTTTTAACGTCTTTGTGATGAAGGATTGCCCCATCTTATCTGATTAAATTTTAAAAGAATTCTTTAGAAAAAAGTTCGATTGATAAATGAGAATTAGAAAATTAACTGGCACAGCCAATCTCATTTACATACTGGGAATGCCGATGGTTGAATTAATAGGTGACTACGTTGTTTATTTTTGTAGTCACCTTTTCTTTAATATTCTTTTCAACAGTCGATATTCTTTGAGAATCAGCTCTACCATTGGCCGTACATTCTTATTTTTCTGATAGTCTTGCAAGGCTGCATAATATTCTCTCCGATTTTTTAATTCTATATTGACTGGCGGTAAATTATGCTTTAGTAAAATGTTATTCAGCAATAACCTGCCGATTCTGCCGTTGCCATCTTGAAAGGGATGTATAGTTTCAAAATGGTTATGAACAACAGCAGCTAACACCAGAGGAGAATACTTGTTTTTATTTTTATTATACCACTTTATGAGTTCGCTAAGTAATTTTGTTACTTGATCTGATGGAGCTCCTCTATGGACAATATTCCCTAAGGCATTCACAACCGCAACCTCAACTCCTTTGTTTCTAAAATTTCCAGCAAAAGACTTTGAATTTTCAAAAATTGTTTCATGCAATTTTTTGATAAGATCCAACGAGATGTGCTCTTTCGTTTTTCTTATGTATTTTACTGCTTCTGCAACTCCATAAGTTTCTGATATTTCCCATTTAGCTCTCCTTTCAGGCCATTTCGATTTTTCCAGCATATCGCTAACTTCAGAAGCAGTTACTGTAGAACCTTCAATTGCATTCGTATCGTACGTGAATAATTTAGTAAATTTGACCCAGTCGTTTTCATTTAAATGAAAAACTTTCATTTCACCTCTAGGTTCTAATGTTTTTATTTCTTCTAGCTCTAAAGGAGACAATGCAACATAAAATGGATCACGAATGATATTTTGCTTTTCTATTCGCTCTCTTAAAATTTTTTCAGCATTTTCCCTTTTCATTTCTAATTCTTTCTTTGATAAATTGGCTCCTAAATAAAATCTCATTTTTTTTACTTTGTTGTCCTTTCTAAAAGAAAGAGCCAGATAATACTTTTTTCTCTTACCTTGAACTCTGATTTCAACATGCATAATAAAACATAGGTGACTACAATATTTAAAGTTATCTAAAAAGGTGACTACAAAGAAATTGTTGCTTCATGTATAAGTATGTTGTACTGATGTTGTTTCTTCGATCTGATCATTTTTGGGTAGCACATAAAAAATAAATGCTTATTTATTAGTGCTACCCATTTGTAGATTTGGCTATCAGATACATTAAAGAAACAGTTGATAAATTTTAATATAACAAAAGAATTTAGATATTTTCATTCCAATAAATCACGGTATGATTTTATACAAACCAATAATGGTTGTTCACACAGGGAAGATAAAGAAGTTTGTTTTTGACATCACGGATCGCTTCAAGGAATTGCTTTAATTTTCCGAAACATGTGATTCAAATCCCACCTCCCGCACAAGTTAATATTTGTAGGATTTACTAACTTCTTATCATGATAAAAGCTATAATATTTGATTTTTGGAATACGTTGGCATATGATAAGTCAAATAGGAATCCTGTTGTAGAAATCGGTAAAATAATGAAGTTGATGGATAAGAAAGTATGGTATAAACCAATAGAAGAAAGTATGATGACTAAGGTGTTCAAGAATAAGAAGGAAGCATTTACAAATCTTTGTAACAATATTGGTGTTAAGCCAACTCAGAAACTAATCAGTAGATTGATTAAAATATATAGACCTGAGAAATTTTATCTATTTCCAGATACAATTTCAATATTGAAAAAGTTAAAAAAAAGATTCAAATTGATATTAGTTTCTAATACCGAGTGCTTTGCTGCAAAAGAATTTTATAATGTTAATTTAGACAAATATTTTAATCTACTCATTTTTTCTTGTTATACTGGTATTCTAAAACCAGACAAACGCATCTTTCAAATGGTGCTTAGGAAATTTAAATTAGCTCCAAAAGAAGTGTTGATGGTTGGCGACAATTTCAATGATGATATCTTACCTGCACTACGTCTAGGAATGGATGGAATATTGATTAAACGAAAGACAACATATACACTTAGTTGGGACGAAACTAGAAAGTATGATAAAACTATAACTAATTTAGAAGAACTTGTGAAATATTTAAGTATTTGATTCTTAATGAGTTCAAATCCCAGCCTCGGCGTATATACTTTGAGGTAGAAAACTGTAGACTTAAAAAACTTATCATTGTAATATCTTTACGATACGAATGATAAAGTCGATAGTAACATGTAGACATAAACGAGAGGTTTATGCGAGGGGGGTTATAGAAGAGATTTTTGGATGCGCAAATTATGAAGCAGTACAATATTTACCTTCGGTTGGTAAAGATATTAGGTTTTTGGCTCAAAAAAAGAAATCTGAAATCACCATAGCAATTATAGATGTTCATGACGATAGGAATTCTGGTGGTATTTTTAAACCATCTGAACCAGCAATTTCATATGCGATGTTCTCACATGAAACCGAGAGATTGTTTCTGCCTTTGCTTGAAGCTTTGTTAAAAAATCAGCAGTTACCATATACGTCAATTTATTTAGGACACGTGAGTACAATAAAGGAATATCCTATTGTAAAGCCTTGGTCTTTTTCTTTGTTTCGTGAAGATTTTGGATGGGTTTATAAATATGATTTGCAATCTGTACTTCTTTCCATCGAATTAGTAAATAGAAATAGACCAATTCATAAAGAGCATCTCTCGAAATTTTTCAATATGTTAGAAGAGCAATTGTAATATTTTGAGCCACTAAAATCTATCTCAGGCACTGAACTAATTTTCAAATCCCACCTCCCACACTCTAGTTAACAGTTAAATTTAAATATTAGTATACTCTAAGTATACTTAGGATATACTGATGAAGATAATCAAAATAAGGCCCACACAACATTATCTAAGGTATCATGCAGATGTAGACTGGGAATTGGTGGTAAGAACTATACTGTCACCAGATAAAACAAGAAAAGAAAGGATAGCAAATCGTTATACGTACATCAAAAGATTTAAGAAATTTGCAATAGAAGTTCATGCTGAATATTCGGTAGAAGAATTAACTGTGTGGGTAATTAATGCCTTTAAAATGGAGTGATTGGTATGAAATGTGGAAATTGTAGAGGAAAAATGGAAAAAGTAAAGTATGATGTAGGATTTGGGATAGCAATAGATAGTTTTACATGCCCTAATTGCCATCATAATTTCACAGATGAAAAGGTCTTAGATGAAGCCATGGAAAAAATGAGAGAAAAGATGGCCATTAAAGTTAAAGTTCTTAGAATAGGAACTGGTATAGGGATTAGAATTCCAAACGAGATAGTCCAAAAAATGAAATTAAAAAGTGGTCAAGAAGTTGAACTCGTACCAAAAGATAAACAGCTTATAGTGAAAGAAAGTTGATTCTCTATGGGTTCAAATCCCACCCCATCACAGAAGACTTAAATTTTTAACTTTGTTAATAAGATTTCATGGAAATCAACGAACAGATTATATCAGAAGGGCGGAAACTGCTACAAAAATATGGAATGCTTTCTGAAATTGGGTCTGTGTTGAATGTCAAAGAGGACAAAAGCACCGAGCAAATTGGAACCGCATACGCTATATCAAATGAGACAATGGAAACTTTCACAAAAACCACAGAGCAAAATCCGAACGATCCTTACGTAAGAGTCATAGTGAAGACGATTTCGCATGTAAAAGATGGCATCACAGAAGATGAACTTCTTTCTATGGCCTCAGCTCTGGGTTACGCTCCCGAATTGTATGTATATTTTAATAATTTGAAAAGAAAGCCCGATTACATTAAATAATTTTAGATGATGTAAAATAAAATGTTTTTCAGTGGGTTCAAATCACACCTCCCGCACAAGCTTATTAATGAAAAACCAATTTAAAATTAATGAATTGGAAAGAATTTTTGAAACCGACTAAATATAAGTTAATTTTTTCGATATTTGTAATCTTAGTGTGGATTTTCTTTTGGAGATTATCTAATTCTAATTTGTCAGTTTTTTGCAAGATGTGTGCTGATACTTGCCCTGCAGGAAACTATGCAAATTATTTACTAGTTCCAATGATATGTGCTTGTTGCGTAAGTATGTCTGAAGTCTGTTTCAATTATCTCTGGAATATCCTGGTCCCATTCATAATTTCATATTTTGTTTATTCAATAATTCCAATATTTTTATTCAAAAAGAAGAAGTAATTCTCAATAGATTCAAATCCCATCTCCCGTAGTTTGTTTTTAGAAAAAAATAATAATTTGCAGCAGCTTAACCGAATAGCTTATAAAGATTAAAAATTTTCTAATAGTATGCAATCTTTTGAAAATGAAGATGAATTGTATGGAGCTGTATTAAGAGCTTTTGAACAGATAAGAGTGTCGTTAGAAAAATGGCCTGGAGTTAATTTGGTGATAGAAAGTGAATTAAGCTATAGCGAAAAAGCACGAGGCAGTCGAACTTTATATTTACTCGGAGAGTCACATGGTTCAAGAAAGCCTATAGACCATATTCATGAAAGAATAGTTCCTAAAATAAAAAAGAATCCTGAAAATTGGTTATTGCTAAGAGAGGGTTATAAATTTTCAGAGTACGTGAATGTCTTTCCACCTGCGTTATATTTTCAAGGTATAACCAAATTGTTCAATATTCCTTATGAAATAGCATTAGCAGATTTACTTTCTTTGGATACGCGAGAATATATCCGAAAAAGAGAAGAAATCAGCGATGAAGACATAGATAGAGAAATTTTAGCATATTTTTTGGAAACCGAAACATTTATGGGAACAGGGTCAATTGAAATTCCAAGATCAGTCAAAGATTTACCGAAAGAAGTGAATGCGTCTTGGATTGTACGTTCAATGTCGGAATATTTAAAAAAGCCTTGGGAATATGTCTGGGAACTTTTACGCACAATGCACGAGCATCCAAATAGGTCAGAAGAAGTTTTAAGGTCTTGGAACGAATTTTCAAAAGAAAGATTTAATAAACTCATAGAGCTATATCCAGACAGAAGTGATATACTGATCAGTGTAGGCGATGCCCACTCGCCAGTATTTGAATAATTTTTAGAAAAAAGTTCGTTTAATGTTTGTTA
>Ga0315281_10013844_pt1 | contig 10896 bp, 9 predicted proteins | sample YL17G07_0_MG_FD_204540 | JGI IMG/M metagenome (GOLD analysis project Ga0315281, IMG submission 204540) | Sediment microbial communities from Yellowstone Lake, YNP, Wyoming, USA - YL17G07_0 | ecosystem: Environmental > Aquatic > Freshwater > Lake > Sediment | place: USA: Wyoming | collected... | reverse complement strand
AGCGTCGCTACGAGGATGCCGGCGATGATGGCCCAGGGCTGGCGCAGCCGCGCGGCTAGAACGAAGGAAAGGAGTTGCGTCTTGTCGCCGATCTCGGCGACCGCAACCAGCAGGGTGGAGGTGAGGAAAGCTTCCAAGTGCGCGAGCCGCAGGCAGGAGAGAAAGGCGCGCCAAACCGGTGAGCGGTGTTCCCTCGCTCAACGCCAGGCGCGCGCCTCAGCGCTTATGCGGGCAATCGGTCTTGATACAATCGGCGTACAAATGCAGCGAGTGCTCGGTGATGACGAAGCCGCGGTCTTTGGCGATCTTGTTCTGGCGTTTCTCGATCTCGGCGTCGTAGAATTCCTCGACCCGCCCGCACTGCATGCATACCAGATGATCGTGATGGCTGCCGGCGTTGAGCTCGAACACCGCGCGGCCGGATTCAAAATGATGCCGCTGCAGCAAGCCGGCGTGCTCGAACTGGGTCAGCACGCGGTACACTGTGGCGAGGCCGGTATCGAGTCCGTCGGCGACCAGGAGCTTATAGACGTCCTCTGCGGACAGGTGCCGCACTTTGCTTTTCTCAAACAGGTTAAGAATCTTGAGGCGCGGCGCCGTGGCCTTCAGGCCGATGGTTTTGAGATCCTGTGGTTTGCCCATTGCGATGATCGATGAGGACTGTGAACTGGGTTATCATATAGCGTTTCTTTGTCCTTGAGAACGAATTCAATCCATGTTTTCACGCGTATTGGCGGCCATAGCCGTATTACTTCTTGCTTCCTGCGGCTCGACCCGGCTGCCGTTGCCGGGCTTCGGCTCCTATCGCATGGAGATTCAGCAGGGTAATTTCGTCTCTCAGGAGATGGTTTCGCAGTTGAAGCCCGGCATGAGCAAGGATCAGGTGCGCTTTGTCATGGGCACCCCGCTGATCACCGATAGCTTTCACGCCGACCGTTGGGATTACGTGTTCCGGCGCCAGAAAGTCAATTCCACCGAATTGGAGCAGCGCACGCTCGCGGTGTTTTTCGAAGATGGCAAGCTGAAGCGCGTCGACGGCGACATTGCGCCGGCGCCCCGCGCAGCTGAGGCCGGGATTAAGTAGGGGCGGCGGCATGAGCAGGGAGCAGGGGCCCCGCTTTGCGGGGATGCGACCGACCGCGATTGCCGCCGGACGCCGACAGCGCGGACGCGAAATTGTGATATTGGTTAAGGAGGCGGCATTGTGAAAGTCGCCATTGCTGGCAGCACTGGACGCATGGGCCGCACCCTGATCGAGGCGGTGTTGTCGGCCAAGGACCTGAAACTGTCGGCAGCGCTCGAAGTTCCGCACAGCCCTTACCTCGGCAAGGACGCAGGCGAGACCCTGGGCAGCGCCTCCGGCATCGCCGTCAGCGCGGACTATGCGGCCGGCATTGCCGCCGCAGAATGCCTGATCGACTTCACCCGGCCCGAGGGCAGCCTGCTGCATCTGGATGCCTGCGTACGCTCGGGCACGAACATGGTGATCGGCACGACGGGTTTCAGCGCCGAAGGCAAACAGCGCATTGCCGCGGCGGCGAAGCGGGTCGCCATCGTGTTCGCGCCCAATATGGCGGTCGGCGTCAATGCCGTCTTCCGGCTGGCCGAGGTCGCAGCGAAAATCCTGGGCGACACCTACGACGTAGAGATCATCGAGGCCCACCACCGGCACAAAGTCGATGCGCCCTCGGGCACGGCGCTCAAGCTCGGTGAGTTGGTCGCCGCGGCGCTCGGCCGAGACCTGAAAAGCTGCGCCGTGTATGGGCGCGAGGGCGATAGCGGCGAGCGCGACGCCAAAACCATCGGCTTTCATTCCATCCGCGGCGGCGACATCGTCGGAGAACATACCGTGATGTTCGCCGGCAGCGGCGAGCGTGTCGAAGTCACGGTGCGCTCGCAAAGCCGCATGACCTACGCCGTGGGCGCCCTGCGCGCGGCACGCTTCCTCGGCGGCAAGCGCTCGGGTCTGTACGACATGCAGGACGTGCTCGGTCTCAGATAGTCAGGCGCGTCGTTCGGACGCGAACCAGGAAGAAAAACCGTCGGGCTGCCGCGTTTGGCGCGCAACCCGGTTCCGCGGTATACTCGCGCAGTTTGACGGGGCGGGACAGGTAGAGTTCCTGTCCCGTTTCTGTATATAAATCCTGGAGTTAGCCGTGTCCTCGCCGTTCCCGCCCGCTATCCTTGCGCTCGCAGACGGGATGATATTTCACGGCATGGGCATCGGCGCCACCGGCAGCACGGTGGGCGAAGTCGTGTTCAACACGGCGATGACCGGCTACCAGGAAATCCTCACCGATCCTTCCTATTGCCGTCAGATCGTCACGCTGACCCATCCGCATATCGGCAACACCGGCGTCAACCGGGAAGATCAGGAATCGGCGCAGGTGCACACGGCCGGCCTGGTGATCCGCGATCTGCCGCTGCGGCTGTCGAGTTGGCGCAGCGAGCAAGACCTGCCGGGCTACCTGCAAGCCGGCAAGATCGTTGCCATCGCCGGCATCGACACGCGCAAGCTCACCCGCATCCTGCGCACCGACGGCGCTCAGGCAGGCTGCCTCGTTACCGCGGCGCCAGGGGCGGCGCTGGGCGACGCGGACGCGGCGCGCGCCCTCGCCACGGCGCGCGCGTTTCCCGGTCTTGCCGGCATGGACCTGGCCAAGGTGGTGTCGGTGCGCGAACCCTACGAATGGAACGAAGGCGCATGGGTGCTGGGCACGGGCTATCGCAAGATCGACAGCCATCGCTTTCATGTCGCCGCCTACGACTACGGCATCAAGCGCAATATCCTGCGCCTTCTGTCGGAACGCGGCTGCAAGGTGACCGTGTTCCCGGCGCAGACGCCGGCGAAGACGCTGCTTGCGGCCAAGCCCGACGGCGTGTTTCTCTCCAACGGACCGGGCGATCCCGAGCCTTGCGATTACGCCATCGAGGCGGTGCGCGAAATCGTCGCGGCCGGCGTGCCGACCTTCGGCATTTGCCTGGGGCATCAGCTGCTGGGCCTCGCCTCCGGTGCGAAAACGGTGAAAATGAAGTTCGGCCATCACGGCGCCAATCACCCGGTCAAGGACCTCGACACGGGGCAGGTGGTGATCACCAGCCAGAACCACGGCTTTGCCGTCGATGCAGCGACGCTTCCGGCGAATTTGCGGCCGACGCATATCTCGCTGTTCGACGGCAGCCTGCAGGGGCTTGCGCGCACCGACCGGCCCGCGTTCTGTTTCCAGGGCCACCCCGAAGCGAGCCCGGGTCCGCAGGATATCGGCTATCTGTTCGACCGTTTCGCAAAGTTGATGGAAGACGTATGAATCGCCGGGCACGTACCGCTTCCCGGTTCTCCGACCGGCCGTTCCTCGCGCGGAATCCCTGATGCCAAAACGCAGCGACATCCGCAGCGTCCTGATCATCGGCGCCGGCCCGATCATCATCGGCCAGGCCTGCGAGTTTGACTATTCCGGCGCGCAAGCCTGCAAGGCGCTGCGCGAAGAGGGCTACAAGGTCATCCTGGTGAATTCGAATCCCGCGACCATCATGACCGATCCGGAAATGGCCGACGTCACCTATATCGAGCCGGTGACCTGGCAGATGGTCGAGTCGATCATTGCGAAGGAACGTCCCGACGCGCTGCTGCCGACCATGGGTGGGCAGACCGCGCTCAACTGCGCGCTCGACCTGGCCAAGCACGGCGTGCTCGAGAAATACGGCGTCGAAATGATCGGCGCCTCGCGCGAGGCCATCGACAAGGCCGAAGACCGCGAGAAATTCAAGCAGGCGATGAAATCCATCGGTCTGGATTGCCCACGCTCGATGCTCGCGCACAGCCTGGAAGAGGCGCTGCAGGTGCAGGCGGCCATCGGCTACCCGGTGGTGATCCGGCCGTCGTTTACCCTCGGCGGTTCCGGCGGCGGGATCGCCTACAACCGCGAGGAGTTCGTCGCGATCTGCGAGCGCGGCCTCGATGCCTCGCCGACCAAGGAGCTGCTGATCGAGGAATCGGTAATCGGCTGGAAAGAGTTCGAACTGGAGGTGGTGCGCGACAAAGCCGACAACTGCATCATCATCTGCTCGATCGAGAACCTCGACCCGATGGGCGTGCATACCGGCGACTCGATCACCGTGGCGCCGGCGCAGACGCTGACCGACAAGGAATACCAGATCATGCGCAATGCGTCGATCGCGATATTGCGCGAGATCGGCGTGGAAACGGGTGGTTCCAACGTCCAGTTCGCCATCAATCCGGCCGACGGCAAGATGGTGGTGATCGAGATGAACCCGCGCGTGTCGCGTTCCTCGGCGCTCGCCTCCAAGGCGACCGGATTTCCGATCGCCAAGGTGGCCGCCAAGCTTGCAGTCGGCTACACGCTGGACGAACTCGCGAACGAGATCACCGGCGGCGCGACGCCGGCCTCGTTCGAGCCGAGCATCGATTACATCGTCACCAAGGTCCCGCGCTTCGCCTTCGAGAAATTCCCGCAGGCCAACAACCGCCTCACCACGCAAATGAAATCGGTGGGCGAAGTGATGGCCATCGGCCGCACCTTCCAGGAGTCGTTGCAGAAAGCGCTGCGCGGGCTCGAAACCGGCGCCGACGGCCTGGACGAGAAGACCACCGACCCGGCGGTGCTCGAGACCGAGCTCGGCGACCCCGGTCCCGAGCGCCTCTGGTATGTCGCCGACGCCTTCCGCTGCGGGCTGTCGCTGGAACAGATCCAGGGCGATACGCACATCGATCCCTGGTTCCTCGCGCAAATCGAGGACTTGGTGAGGCAGGAACAGGAACTGAAAGGCAAGCGCCTGGAACAGCTCGACCGGGGCGCGTTGCTCACCCTCAAGCGCAACGGTTTTTCCGACCGGCGCCTGGCCACGCTGCTTGGCGCGACGGAACGCCAGGTGCGCGAGCGCCGCCACGCGCTCAAGCTGCGGCCGGCGTACAAACGCGTCGATACCTGCGCCGCGGAATTCGCGACCAATACCGCCTACATGTATTCCACTTACGAGGAAGAGTGCGAAGCGGACCCCAGCGCGCGCAAGAAGATCATGGTGCTGGGCGGCGGCCCCAACCGCATCGGCCAGGGGATCGAGTTCGACTACTGTTGCGTGCACGCCGCGCTGGCGCTGCGCGAGGACGGCTACGAAACCATCATGGTCAACTGCAACCCGGAGACCGTCTCGACCGATTACGATACGTCCGACCGCCTCTATTTCGAGCCGCTCACGCTGGAGGACGTGCTCGAGATCGTCGACAAGGAAAAACCTTTAGGCGTGGTGGTGCAGTACGGCGGGCAGACGCCGCTGAAGCTCGCGCGCGCGCTCGAAGCCAATGGCGTGCCCATCATCGGCACCAGCCCGGACATGATCGATGTGGCCGAGGACCGCGAACGCTTCCAGAAACTGCTGCACGATTTGAATTTGAAGCAGCCGCCCAACCGCACCGCGCGCAACGAGGCCGACGCGCTCAGGCTCGCCGCGGAAATCGGCTATCCGCTGGTGGTGCGGCCGAGCTACGTGCTCGGCGGCCGCGCCATGGAAATCGTGCACGAGCAGCGCGACCTCGAACGCTACATGCGCGAGGCGGTGAAAGTTTCCAACGACTCGCCGGTGCTGCTCGACCGCTTCCTCAACGACGCCATCGAAGTTGACGTGGACGCCATCTGCTGCGGCGAGCGCGTGCTGATCGGCGGCATCATGGAACACATCGAGCAGGCAGGCGTGCATTCGGGCGATTCGGCCTGTTCGCTGCCGCCGTTCTCCCTTTCCGCCGAATTGCAGCAGGAACTGCGGGCGCAGACGGTGCAAATGGCCATGGCGCTCAACGTGGTCGGCCTGATGAACGTGCAGTTCGCGATCCAGAACGGCACGGTATTCGTGCTCGAAGTGAACCCGCGCGCCTCGCGCACCGTGCCCTTCGTGTCCAAGGCGACCGGTCTGCCGCTGGCCAAGATAGCGGCGCGCTGCATGGTGGGCAAGAGCCTGGATGCACAGGGCGTGATGAAGGAGGTGGTTCCGCCTTATTACTCCGTGAAGGAGGCGGTGTTTCCTTTCATCAAATTTCCCGGCGTCGATACCATCCTCGGGCCGGAAATGAAATCCACCGGGGAGGTGATGGGCGTGGGCGCGACCTTCGGCGAGGCCTTTGTCAAATCGCAACTTGCCGCCGGTGTGAAACTGCCCAAGGCGGGCAAGGCCTTCATCAGCGTGAGGAACAGCGACAAGAACGCGGCAGTGCAGATCGGACGCGAATTGCTCGAACTGGGTTTCAGCCTGATCGCCACGCGCGGTACCGCGCAGGCGCTTAACGAGAACGGCATCAAGGCGGCGACGGTCAACAAGGTGGGCGAAGGCCGGCCGCACATTCTGGACATGATCAAGAACGGCGAGGTCAGCCTGATCGTAAATACTGTGGACGAAAAACGCAGCGCCATCCAGGACTCGTGGTCCATACGCAACGGCGCCCTACAAGGCCGCGTCACGTATTACACTACCATTGCCGGCGCGCGCGCCGCCTGCACCGGCATGCGCCACATACAGGGCCTGGTTCCCTACGCCTTGCAGGCCCTGCATCAAAAGCTGGTTTAGATAGGACTCAACGAATATGAGCAAGACCCCCCTTACGGTGAAGGGCGCCGAAGCATTGCGCGCCGAACTGCAGCGCCTGAAGACGATTGACCGGCACGGCATCATCGCCGCGATCGCCGAGGCGCGCTCGCATGGCGATATATCCGAGAATGCCGAGTACGACGCCGCCAAGGACCGGCAAGGTTTTATCGAAGCGCGTATCTCCGAGGTCGAGAGCAAACTCGCCAACGCTCAGGTGATCGATCCCAAGCTGCTCGATGCCGACGGCCGTTGCGTGTTCGGTTCCACCGTGGATCTGCAGGAGCAGGCGAACGGCGACAAAGTGACTTACCAGATCGTCGGCGACGACGAGGCCGACATCAAGCACGGCAAGATTTCCATCGGCTCGCCCATCGCCCGCGCGCTGATCGGCAAATATGCGGGCGACGTGGTGGAGGTGCAGGCCCCGGCAGGCGTGCGCGAATTCGAAATCATCGATGTGCGCTACGAATAGCGCCGGCCGTCCGCGCTAGTCGTTCTGGAAACTGCGCTTGGTGCGCCGCGGCTGCTTGCGCGCTGCGCGTTTTTTCGGGGCCGATGCGGGCGCTTCCCGGTTTTCCCGGTAGATAACCAGGATCTTGCCGATGTGCTGCACCGGCGCGGCGCCGGTGCGGTTGCATATTTCGCCGAGCAGGGCCAGGCGCGCGTCGCGGTCGTCGCCGGTCACGCGGATTTTGATCAGATCGTGCGCCTTGAGGCTGGTTTCGATTTCCTTGAGCACCGACGCCGACAGGCGCTCGTTGCCGACCGTGACCACGGGGTGGAGCGCATGCGCGCGCGCCTTGAGCAGCTTGCGCTCGGCGGAGGAGAGGGATTTCATGGTGAACGCAATGGCAAAATCGAATTGTAACAGGCTGACAAGACAATGAGCCGCAGCAAGACCAGCAAGGCGTGGATGCGCGAACACATCAACGACCCTTATGTGCAAAAGGCCAAGGCCGAAGGCTACCGTTCGCGCGCCGCGTTCAAGCTGCTGGAACTGGACAAACGCGACCGGCTGCTGCTGCCCGGGCAACTGCTGGTCGATCTGGGCGCGGCCCCCGGAAGCTGGTCGCAGGTGGCGGCGGCCAGGCTGGGGGCGAAGGGCAGGGTGGTCGCGGTCGACCTGCTGCCGATGGAACCGTTGCCGGGGGTGCAGTTCATCCAGGGTGATTTTCGCGAACCGGAGGTGCTCGATGCACTGATCAAGATCCTCGGCGGACGCAAGGCGGACCTTGTAATCTCCGACCTTGCCCCCAATATCTCGGGTATCGGGGTCAGCGATCAGGCCCGTTCCATGTATCTCGCCGAACTGGCACTGGAGTTTGCCCGGCAATGCCTGAAACCCGGCGGTTCGCTGCTGGTCAAAGTGTTCCAGGGCGCCGGTTTCACCGAATTCCTCGCCGGCATGCGCAAGTCCTTTGCCAAAGTGGGGTCGCGCAAGCCCGAAGCCTCGCGCGGGCGCTCGAGCGAAATGTATCTGTTGGGAAGAGGTTTCAAGGCGGGAACCGGGAGTGGCGACTAGCGTTCGCTTGTTGCCAGCCCCCGGCCCCTGTAACATGAGCGGTTAGCAGTCCAAATTCGGCGGTGCCGAAGGAGCAATTTTGAACAATCTGTTTAAGAATCTCGTGATCTGGCTGGTGATCGGCCTGGTGCTGATGACGGTGTTCAACCAGTTCAACACGCGCCAGACTGCGCAGGCGCCGATGGACTACTCCCAGTTCTACGAGGAGGTCAAGGCGGGTCGCATCGCCGAGGTGGTGATCGAGGGCCGCAGCCTCAAGGCGAAGACCACCGAAGGCAAGACCGTCACCAGCTACTCCCCCGGCGACATCTGGCTTATTTCCGACCTGCTGAAATACGGCGTCAAGATCAAGGCCAAGCCGGAAGAGGAACCGTCGCTGCTGATGAACATCTTTGTCTCCTGGTTCCCGATGCTGCTGCTGATCGGTGTTTGGGTGTTCTTCATGCGTCAGATGCAGGGCGGCGGCCGCGGCGGCGCTTTCTCTTTCGGCAAGTCGCGCGCGCGCATGCTGGACGAGTCGAGCAACACCGTCACCTTCGCCGACGTGGCCGGCTGCGAGGAGGCCAAGGAGGAAGTGTCCGAACTGGTCGACTTCCTGCGCGATCCGTCGAAGTTCCAGAAGCTCGGCGGGCGCATCCCCAAGGGCGTGCTCATGGTCGGCAACCCCGGCACCGGCAAGACCCTGCTCGCGCGCGCCATCGCCGGTGAAGCCAAAGTCCCGTTTTTCTCCATCTCGGGATCGGATTTCGTCGAGATGTTCGTCGGCGTGGGCGCGGCGCGCGTGCGCGACATGTTCGAGCAGGCGAAAAAACACGCGCCTTGCATCGTGTTCATCGACGAAATCGACGCGGTCGGCCGCCAGCGCGGCGCCGGCCTGGGCGGGGGCAACGACGAGCGCGAGCAGACGCTGAACCAACTCCTCGTCGAGATGGACGGTTTCGAGGCCACCGCCGGCGTGATCGTGATTGCCGCCACCAACCGTCCGGACGTGCTCGACCCGGCGCTGATGCGTCCGGGCCGCTTCGACCGCCAGGTGGTGGTGCCGCTGCCCGACATCCGCGGCCGCGAGCAGATCCTGCTGGTGCACATGCGCAAGGTGCCAATGGCGCCCGACGTCAAGGCCGACATCATCGCGCGCGGCACGCCCGGGTTCTCAGGCGCCGATCTCGCCAATCTGGTGAACGAAGCGGCGCTGTTCGCGGCGCGCTTCAACAAGCGCCTGGTCGACATGGACGATTTCGAGCGCGCCAAGGACAAGGTCATCATGGGTGCGGAACGGCGCTCGATGGTGATGCCGGAAGAAGAGCGGCGCAATACCGCCTACCACGAGTCGGGCCATGCGGTGGTGGCGAAGCTCCTGCCCAAGACCGACCCGGTGCACAAAGTCACCATCATTCCGCGCGGGCGCGCGCTCGGCGTGACCATGCAGTTGCCGGTGGAAGACCGCTACAGCATGGATCGCGACCGGCTGCTCTCGAGCATTGCGGTGCTATTCGGCGGGCGCATCGCCGAAGAAATCTTCATGCACCAGATGACGACCGGCGCGTCGAACGACTTCGAGCGCGCCACCGAGATGGCGCGGCGCATGGTGACGCAATGGGGCATGTCGGACGCATTGGGGCCGATGGTCTACGGCGAAAACGACGGCGAAGTGTTCCTCGGCCGTTCGATCACCACGCACAAGAACGTTTCCGAGGTGACCATGCAGAAGGTCGACCAGGAGATCCGCCGCATCATCGACGAGCAGTATGCGCTGGCGCGGCGCCTGATCGAGGACAACAGCGACAAGGTCGAGGCGATGGCGAAAGCACTGCTCGAGTGGGAAACCCTCGATTCGGACCAGTTGAACGACATCATGGAAGGCAAGGCGCCGCGCGAGCCCAAGCCGAAGCAATCCGGGACCGTGCCGCCGCCACCGCCGCAGAAAGACGGCACCACCGGCGCTGCGGCGCCTGCCGCGACCTGAACTCGCCCATCCTACGTTGCGGCAGATTCTCGCTGTCCCTGGCGAAGCCGCTCGTCATGGGCGTGGTCAACGTCACGCCCGATTCTTTTTCCGACGGCGGCCGGTTTCTCGATCCCGCGACCGCGATCGCATACGCCTACCAGCTGATTGAAGAGGGCGCCGACCTCCTTGACGTCGGCGCCGAGTCCAGCCGGCCGGGCGCGGCCGTGGTCAGCGTGCATGAGGAGCTGCGCCGCCTGTTGCCGGTGTTGCAGGGATTGCGCGATGCGGCGGTGCCGGTGTCGGTCGACACCACCAAGCCGGAGGTGATGCGCGCCGCGCTCGCCGAGGGGGCGAGCATGATCAACGACATCAACGCGCTGCGCGCGCCCGGCGCAATGGCCGCGGTCGCGGCTGCCGACGCAGCCGTGTGCCTGATGCACATGCAAGGCACGCCCGGCACCATGCAGCAGCATCCGAATTATGTCGACGTGGTGGCGGAGGTGAAAGCTTTTTTGCAGGAGCGCGTGCGCGCCGCGACGGACGCGGGGATCGCGCGCGAGCGCATCGCTATCGATCCGGGTTTCGGTTTCGGCAAGACGCTGGAGCACAATCTCGAGCTGCTGCGTCGCCTGCGCGAATTCGCCGCGCTTGGCGCGCCGCTGCTCGCCGGCTGGTCGCGCAAGTCCTCGCTCGGCAAGATGACCGGCAAGCCCGCGGGCGATCGCCTTGCGCCGAGCATTGCCGCGGCGCTGATCGCGGCGCAAAATGGCGCTAGAATCCTGCGCGTGCACGACGTCGCCGCAACCCGCGATGCGTTCGCGGTGCTTGC
>Ga0315281_10013843_pt1 | contig 10896 bp, 9 predicted proteins | sample YL17G07_0_MG_FD_204540 | JGI IMG/M metagenome (GOLD analysis project Ga0315281, IMG submission 204540) | Sediment microbial communities from Yellowstone Lake, YNP, Wyoming, USA - YL17G07_0 | ecosystem: Environmental > Aquatic > Freshwater > Lake > Sediment | place: USA: Wyoming | collected... | reverse complement strand
GTGTTCACTATCTTCGCCCCAACCCGCAGGCTGAGCACATAACAACGCTGGGATACTGATTCCAAACATTTAAAACTGCAAGGGGACCGGGGGAGGCTTTTTTTACGCAGCACTTTGGCCTAGCGCTATTTGGTACGACGCGCAGCAGATTCTTTGGTGCCGATTTTTTTCCACGGCTCGCGCGTTGGGTTAGTCAGCCACAGCCACAGCTTGCGAAAAAAACCCAGCGCCGGCGGCGCGGGCAGCGGGGAATGGGGGCGTGTCGTGGCTTTTTTGATCGCGGCCGATTTGATTTCGGTATCCGCGATTTCATAAGGTGCATGCGCCGTTTCCGCGGATTCGACCGCTTCAATCGGAAACGGCAAATTGTCGAGATCCTTGCCGGCGTCGATATGGTCGAGATCCTGTTGCAGGCCCAGCTGGGTCTGCCGGAGCTCTTGTTTGATCGCATCCGGAAAGGCTGCATTGGTTAACAGCGCTTCGACTTCGCTCTTCATGGCGATAACGTCGCTGCGAATTCTTGCTTTGTAATGCGTTTCCTTTTTTTCCAATACATCGATTTGCTTCTGCAAAATCTCTTCGGGAACCGGCAGTGCAAGCGGTGCCGTGGTGATGCCACGCTCGCGCAGAATCACCCGCAAGCACACCGCGGTTTGAGCGCGCCGGCGGAACTCATCGAGCAGCTTATGGGCTAGTGCGTCGTCGCGAACTGGCTCCACTGCGGCGCCCACGGGAAAGTGCGCGTCACTCGCGTCCGCAATGGCCAGGATGCTGTCGAAATCCTGCCGCACCAAGCGATCGACCGCGCGCAGATCCTGCTGCAAAACATTGGTCGGAAGGTGTTTTACTTCCTCGCTCAACGCGTCGTAAAAACGCACCGCGTGTTTGGGGACCTTGGACGCCGCGCGGCCCAGCAACAGCACCGCCTGCAAGCCTTGATGCAGCCGGCTCAACGCCCGCGCGATCTTGATAACGTTTTGCAGCGTTTCTTTTTTGCTGCGCAACACGCGCAACTCTTTGGAAGGATGGGCAACGTTGGCGGAGGAATGGTCGGTCATAGATAAAACGATTCGCCTGGGGGCAAGAGTCGAAACTACATCGTTACCAAATGCATGGCTTCAGCGATTTCTTCTTTGGCATTGTGCAGGATGGCGATGCTGTTTTCCGGCGACAGCTCACCCAAGCCGAGTTTACGGTAGGCCGGCAGCGTAGTTAATTCGGGCAGTACACGCGCGTCAAACGGCGGCGTGTCGTGGCCGATGTGTTTGCCCATGAAGCTGAACAGTTGCGCGATCAACACCACGTCGCAGTAGTCGGCGAAGCCCGCGTGGTCGCGCTGCCAGTCGTCGGCTTCCTTTGCGACTTGCGCGAAGTCGTCGGGGAAATTCCATTTTGTCATGATCAGCCCCCCGACATCGCCGTGCAATGCCTTGATGGTGGCGGCCAGCTCTTGCTCGTCGCTCGCGATGGCGGGAAAAAGCTCCGCGTAACTCAGCACCGGCAGCGTACCGACGTCATGCAGCAAGCCCAGCAGCATGGCGTGGTCGGGATTGAATTTGCCGATCTTCTTCGCCAGCACATAAGAAATCGCCGCGACCTCGGTACTGTGGGTCCACAAATGTTCCATTTGCGTTTTGATGTGCGGCGACTTGGTTTTGAAAAGCTTGCGCATCGCAAACCCAATGACAAAATTTTGCAGCGCCTTGAGTCCGATGCGCACGATGGCGTCTTCGATGGTGCCGATCGGTTTGCTCGCGCGGTACACGGCGCTGTTGGCGACCTTCATCAGCAACGCGGTCAACGCGGGATCGGTTTGAATCAACGCCTTGATGCGGCGCACGTCGGCATCGCCGTTGACGATATTGCGATAACGCAGCACGATGTCCGGCAACGCCGGGACCGCCAGGCGGTCATGCTGGAGGTCGCGATGGATGGCCTGAAACAGCGGATTACTCAACGTCGCCTGCTGCACAAACAGCGACTCGACGGCTTCGCCGGCGCGGCTATGGCGCTCCAGTAAATTGTCGATAACCCGCCCCAACACCCAGAAGCACGTCACCGGCGACGTCGCCGTGACGGTATAGCGGTGCGGCAGCAAATGCGAAATCGGCTGCTTGGCCTTGGCCTGGCTGGCCGCGATGTTGTAACTGCGGCCGTCGGCGGCGCGCACCAGCACGTCACCCGTCAGCAAATACAACGCGCGCGGATCGGTCGCGCCCAGCGCGATCAGCTCCGTGCCGGCGCTCACCTGCTGCGGCGTTATTTCCGACACCAGCATGGTCATCTCATCGTCGGTTAAATATTCCAGCGGATGAAACGAGCGCAGTAGTTGGTGATCAATGGTCAAAATGTTGCCCGTCACGTATGCGTGCCTCGCAGACTACTTCATCGGCAGTGCGTGACTTTTTTTGAGCGGCTCAGTCGATCAGGCTGTGCGCTTCGGCTGCGGCCGCGTCGGCGTGTACGCGGATGACGTGCAGAAATTCGCTGCCGTAGGCATCGAGCTTGCGTTCGCCCACGCCCGAGATGTGCGCGAGCTCGGCGCGCGTGCGCGGGCGGCGCTCGACCATTTCCGCCAAGGTGGCATCGTGAAACACCACATACGGCGGCACGCCCTGCGTCGCGGCCAAGTCGCGGCGGCGCGTGCGCAGCGCGTCCCACAACTGTTGGTCGGCCGGGTCACTGAAGGTGGTGCGGGTGGCACGCTCGGTACGGGTCTTTTTGGTTTTGGCGGGTTTGCTGTCACGACGCAGCCACACGCGCTGCTCGCCGCGCAGCACCGCGCGGCAGGCGTCGGTCAGCTGCAAACCACCGTGGCCTTCAATGTCGACCGCGAGCAGGCCGCGCGCGATCAGTTGGCGAAACACGCCGCGCCAGGTGTTGGCATCCAGGTCCTTGCCGATACCGAAGGTACTTAATTTGTCATGCCCGAAGCGCTGCATGCGCTCGTCGGCCTTGCCCAGCAGCATGTCGACCAGATAGGTCACGCCGAACCGCTGCCCGCTGCGATGCACGCACGACAAGGCTTTTTGCGCGGGCACGGTCGCGTCCCAGGTTTGCGGCGGATCCAGACAGGTGTCGCAGTTGCCACACGGTTCGGGCGCGTGTTCATCAAAATAGGCGAGCAGCGCCTGGCGGCGGCAGGTGGTGAGTTCGCTCAAACCCAGCATGGCGTCGAGCTTGTGCTGCTCGACGCGTTTGTGGGTTTCATCCGCGTCGGACTGCGCCAACATCTGGCGCAGCGTGATGACATCCTGCAAGCCGTAAATCATCCACGCGTCGGCGGGCAGGCCGTCGCGGCCGGCGCGGCCGGTTTCCTGATAATAGGCTTCGACGCTTTTAGGCAGGTTCAAATGCGCGACGAAGCGCACGTTGGGTTTGTCGATGCCCATGCCGAAGGCGATGGTCGCGACAATTATCACGCCTTCTTCATTGATGAAGCGCGCCTGATTGCGCGAGCGCACTTCATTTGCCAGTCCGGCGTGATACGGCAACGCGGTGAGCCCCTTGTTGGCGAGCGATTCGGCGACTTCTTCGACGCGTTTGCGCGACAGGCAATACACAATGCCGGCATCGCCGCTGTGTTCCTCGCGAATGAAGCGCAGGAGTTGCTCACGCGCGCCGCCGCTGCTCTGCGCGATACGGTAGCGGATGTTGGGCCGGTCGAAACTGCTGATGAAAACGCGCGCGTCTTCCAATTTCAGCCGCGCGATAATTTCGCGCCGCGTGGGCTCGTCCGCCGTGGCGGTGAGCGCAATGCGCGGCACCTCGGGGAAGCGTTCGTGCAACACGGAGAGTTTAATATATTCGGGCCGGAAATCGTGCCCCCACTGCGATACGCAATGCGCCTCGTCGATCGCGAACAACGCAATCTTGATGCGCCGGAATAAGTCAAGCATGCGCTCCGTCATCAGGCGCTCGGGCGCGACGTAGAGCAGATCCAGCTCGCCGCGCAGCAATTTATTTTCAATGTCGCGCGCTTCCGTGCCGGTCAGCGACGAATTCAAATACGCGGCGCGCACCCCGGCCTGCTTCAGCGCGGCGACTTGATCCTGCATCAGCGCAATCAGCGGCGACACCACCACGCCGGTGCCCGCGCGCGCGATGGCCGGAATCTGAAAGCACAACGACTTGCCGCCGCCGGTCGGCATCAGCACCAGCGCATCGCCGCCCGCCATGAGCGTGTCGATGACCTCTTGCTGCGGCGCACGGAAATGCTCGTAGCCGAAGACGCTGTGAAGGATATGCAGAGGGTTGCCGGTCATGCGCGCTATGTTAGCGCGCGGCAAGCGGTGCGACTAACGGGATTTCGGCAGGCGGCTAGGCAAGGAGCTGATCCCCGGTCGTTTTTCGCCGACCAGGTGCAACCGTTCCGCTGGAAACGGGCGGCCGAAATAATAGCCCTGCGCCAGATCGCAATTCAGCTCGGTCAGCAAGTTCAACGTCTCCACGTCTTCGACACCCTCGGCGACTACCATCAGGCCCAGGTTGTGCGCGAGGTCGATGGTGGAACGCACGATGACTTCATCGTCTTTGTCGTGGCGCATGTCTTTTACAAACGCGCGGTCGATTTTTATTTCATTCACCGGCAAACGTTTCAGATGACTGAGCGACGAATAGCCGGTGCCGAAGTCGTCAATCGCCACGTCCACACCCAGACTCTGGAAATGATTCAGGGTATCAAGCGCGTGTTCCGGGTCGCTCATCATGGCGCTCTCAGTCACTTCCAGAATCAGCGCATGCGGCGGCACCGACCACTTCTTCAGCAGTTCAGCGAGCGCGTCGGGAAACTCGCGGTCTTGCAGGTTGAGCATCGACAGGTTCACCGACACCGCCTCGTCGATGCCGCGCGCGCTCCATGTCGACCACTGGCGCAGCGCGCTATCGATCACCCAATGGCTGAACACCTTGATCAAGCCGGTCTGTTCGATCATCGGAATGAATTGATCGGGCGGAATCGGGCCTTTTTCCGGATGATTCCAGCGGGCCAGCGCCTCGACGCCGCGCACGGCGCCGTTGCTCAGCGCGACGATCGGTTGGTAGTGGAGCTGCATTTGTCCGGCGTCGATCGCGCCGCGCAGATCGTTCATCAGCGTCATGCGGCGCGGGCTGTGGGTGTCGAGCTCTTTGTCGTAGATGCAGTGTCCGGACTTGGAGTTTTTCGCTTGGTACATGGCAATGTCGGCGTGTTTTAACAAGGTGCTCGCATCAGTGCCATGTTCGGGGTAAAGCGCAATCCCCAGACTAGCCGACACCAGCAGACTCATGCTGTCCAGTTGCACCGGCTGCTGCAGTGCCTTGAATACCTTGTTCGCGACACGTACCGCGCTGTCGCGGTCGGCGCCCGGCAGCAGAATGGAAAATTCATCGCCACCCAAACGGCCGAAGGTGTCGGTGTCGCGCAAGGTTGCGGCCAGTCTTTGCCCAAGCTGATTCAACAACTGGTCGCCGGTGTGATGGCCGAAGGTGTCGTTGACTTCCTTGAAGCGATCCAGATCCATCAGCATCACCGCGAACGGCGCCGGTTCACGCTCGGCGGCTTTGAGCACGTGCTCCAGGCGGTCCTGGAACAAGGTGCGGTTGGGCAGATGCGTCAGCGCATCGTATAGCGCCAGGCGTTCAAGCTCGACATTTACCAGCTCGATCGCGCGGGTGCGTTCTTCCACGCGAATTTCCAGCGTGCGATTGAGGTCGCGCAATTCGTCCAGGGCCTGCGCGCGCTCTGTGTTGCTTTGGTCGAGGTTGCGCATCATTTCATTGAACGAGCCGGCCAGTTGCCCGAGTTCGTCGGGCGAGGCCACCGGGATGGTCTGGCGCAGCTCACCGCGCACCACCCGCCGCGCACCGGCCATCAGCTGTTGCGTCGGCGTGAGAATGTTGTGGCGAAAGACCAGGTAAATACCGAGGCTCAACAACACGACAATCAACCCGCCGGCTACCGCATTCCAGAACAGAATCCGGTCCAGCTGGTCATCCACAAAACGCCGCGTGGCGCCGATGGTGACTCTGCCGATGGCCTCGCGGTTAAACATGATCGGCGCGGAAACGGAAAACACTTCCGGCAACTGGTCGACCTGGGCAACCACCTTGCGGATGTCCTCGCTACCCACGGCCTGGATCGCGTCGACAATGAGCGGATCGTTCTTGTCCAGATACGCGGTCAGCGGCTCGCCCTTGTTGTCGGTCACGAACGCATAAGTCAAGTCCCGCGTCTTGCTCAGTTCGCGCACGTAACTATGCAGCGAGACGAAGTCATAGGAAAAAATCCGATCGGGGCTGATTGAAGCGACGAATTGCGCCAACACGTCCACCTTCGCGCGCTGATGCTCGAGGTAGACAGTTCGATACGATTGATAGGAAAACCACGCGGTCATGCCGAGCATGAGCGCGGTGAAGCCCGCCACCATAACGACAAATTTTGCGGCAAGATTGGCGCGCAACCAGTGCAGCGGCGATCTTTGTGGCTGTTCCAGCGGCATATCAATACTGCTCGCCGGTCACCGCTTTGATCACGCTGCGCACGAAGTCGTATTCTTGATCAACCGCGCCGACGAAATTAGTCAACACCGCCGCTTGCAGTATCTTGTTGCCGCCGGACGATGTCTTCACGCTCAGCATCAGTTTCTGGATACGCTCGCGCTCCGCCGCCGGCACGTCGCCGCGCACCGCCCAGGGCAGGTATGCCACCGGCTCGCTCTTGGCCAACGTGGCCATCTGCGTCACGTCGATTTTTTCGCGCACAAACGGCACGTCAAACACGATATCGCCGGTGCCGCCCGCATCGGCGCGCCGGAAGAACACGGCCATCGCGACATTGGGCGGTATGGGCGCGAATTCCTCGCTGTAATCGCCGGCATTGAGTCCGGCCTGGCGCAGCAGGTAGGTCGGAATGATGTAAGACATCAATGCTTGGCGGTCGCCGCCAAAGATAACTTTTTTACCGCGCAAATCGCGCAGCGATTTAAATCCCGAGTCTTTTCGAACTACGATCGCCGCGCCCATGGTGCTGTGGTTCAGCTCTTCGTTTTTGGCAATGACGGTGTAGCCGAATTCCTTGTGCGAGCGCACGTAGTGATACTGGTTGTAGTGCACCAGCTGGTAGCGCCCCGCCGCAACCGCCGTCCAAAACGACTTAAAGTCGGCGGTCGTCTCAACTTTGACCGTCCGGCCCAATTCACCCGACAGATACGCCGCCAATGGGCTGTACATCTCGACCGTTTCCGAGGGCGTGTGGCGCGGCAGCACCCCCATGATGAACTCCGCGTCGGCACCCGCGGGAGCGACGGCACCGACCCCGATCAGGGTTAAACAAACCACGACCCAACTTCGGACGCGCTTGCCGGCGCGCGACAACCCTTGGGCGTTTAACCTGGAAAAAACGCTGAAGTACATGACTCTGCCTCCGCTGATAGCTCCGCACGCTGTAACGGCATCAAGTAACTGATGCTTAGGGTAATTCGTGCGCGCCGAATACGCGATAGGGTCGTCGGTAATTCGCGGCTTGCGGGCTGTGTTCACCGGCGGTGCAGTGTGGATGCGCACTCGTCGTGACGTAACGATGAATTCATAACTTCCCGTCCCGCTGTTTGGGTTGGTCCGCAATGCTGCGAATCAGATTTAACCACTCGGCGTTGTCCCACGGCTGCGCGCCTCCGACCACGCGCCGCACAACACCGTCGGCGGAAATCAGGTAGGTCGACGGATAGGCGCGCGCACCCAGCACCTCGCGCGCCACCTGCATGTCGGCGTCTTGCCAGTTGGTGAAAGTGACTTTGCGCTCGATCAGGAATTCGCGCACCACATGGACGTCGGCGTCGACGGACATGCCGATCACCGCAAAATGCTGCGGATCAAGCTGGTCGGACAGGCGCTGCAAGCTCGGCAATTCCTTGCGGCACGGAGCACACCACGTCGCCCACACGTTGAGCACCAACACTTTGCCGGCAAATTGCGCGGTGCTGACGGGCTCGCCTTTTAAATTGGTGAGTTGTAATTCCGGGAAGCGGGCGCCGGTGTCGACATAGGCTTTGGGTGGGGGTGGAGCGTCGCAGGCGGTTAACCCTCCGACCACCGCACACAGCAGCAGCGCAATGGATATGCAACGCTGCCAGCGTCGTGCACAGGTGTGCATCGATTATTTCTTCGGGTGACTGGCCGCGCCGACAGATTTGGATTTAGATCGGGGCACGGGCGGTTGCGGCTGCGGCAGCTGATCGGGACTCGGGCTTTTAATGCGACCTAGCTGTTGCTCCCATTCCCATAACGCGGCCCGCGCTTTGGGCACGTACGGGTCATCAGGCGTAGTCGACAAATGAATGTAAGCCCGCATCGCACCCAACGCGCCTTCGTAATCTTTTAGCCCTTCCAATGCCAAAGCCATACCCCAATACGCGTTGGCCTGCTCCGGGCGCAATTGCGTCGCGACGTTGAATTCATTGCCGGCGTCTTCGTATTGCTGCACGCCCATCAGGGCGAAGCCCAGGTTCACGTGCGCTTCCGGCAGACGCGGCGCGAGCTCGATGACGCGTTGAAATGCAGTCGCAGCGTATTCGTAACGCTTGGCATGCAGCAACGCAACGCCTTGATCAAAACGAATTTGCACTTCGTGGATGGCATTGGCGTCGTCGGGCAACGTGGGCAGCGGCGCGGCCGCGCGCGATGCCTGCGTTACCGGCCCCAGGTCGCGGGCCAGGGTGGCCAACATGCCGCCCATCACCAATATCGCAATCAAGGACAACAGGGTCGTGACATTTTCAAGAGGATTGCGTGCAGCGTGCGTCATACCATGCCCTTGTGAGCGGCCGGACTGACGTACGGCATGCCCAAGTAAGTGGTGAAAGCCAAAATGAAAATTCCAATGATGATGGCGCCGCTGATCCACGGCGCCACGCGATAGGTCAGGCGCACGTGGATACCCACCCCCAACGCCAACCAGGTGACAAACGCAGAGGTTTCCAGCGAGTCCCACGACCAGTAGCGACCCCACGCGTCTTGCGCCCACACCGCGCCGGCGATCAACATCAGGCTGTCGAATACTAGCGCGAGCATCATCACGCGCCACGCCGCGCGGTCGACCACATCATCGGCGGGCATACCGCGAAACCAGCGCGCGCAGCGCGGAAAACGCCGCAGGATCATGACCCCGGCCAAACCCACGCCGATCAGCAACAGCGCCAAATACACTTTGCCGAGGAACACGTGGATCCATTTCCACTCGTTGTAATAAGTTGCGGGAAAATGACTGGCCTTGGGTTCGAGTGTGAGCAACCAACTGCCCAGCACCCAGAACACCGGCAACACCACCACCGCGCTGGCGCGAAAGCGCGGCATGCGCCAGTAAGCGATCGCGTAGATCACGCCCAGACTCCACAACTGGCTCATGAGCAATTCGAACAAGCTGATCCACGGACCGTGGCCGATGCGCACCCAACGCTGCGCGATGGCGGCGGCGAGCAACACCACCCCGGCAAGCAATAATGCCAACACCAGGCGCTCGGCACGGCCGCTGCGCGTGGCCGTGCCGCCGGCATCCTGGATCACGACGCCGCCGATCGCGACCAGGGTCGCCAGCGCATACGCGGCGAGGCCACACCACATCCACGGTAGTTCGGTTGCGAAACCTTCAGCGTTCAAACATCTACTCCTGCTTTTTCTCGCCCGCTCGGCGGCGAAGGCGGGACGGGGACTGACGCATTCTCAGCGGCGGGTCGATGTTGCGCCTCGGCCGGAAATAGCCTGGAACCCATCACTTGCCAGTAGTGCCAGCCCATTCCCATAACGGCAATGATCGACACAAAAAACAACCAGCGCAACGTCGGATCGTAATACACCTTGTAACCCATCCAGGCACTCAAGCGATCGTACCGTAATTGCCCGCCTTCCAAGCGCGTACTTTCGCCTGCCTGTAACTCCACGCGTTGATCACCGTGTGAGACCACCAATACCCCGCGTGAGTTTCGCGCATCCAACACCCATGCGGCGTCTTCGCGCATGCCGGTGCTCAATTGCAGCCAGAACTTTACCGGCGACGCACCCGGCGGCGTCCAGGAATTGTCTTGCTTGTATTCGTAGAGCGGGTACGAGGGCAAGTTGATGCGGCCGGTCAACGGCATGCCTTGATCGGGCAGCCAGGTGAGCACCACGCTAAACCCCTTATTGAAGGTGGTATAAAATCGGTAACCCTCCAGCACCAACACACGATCATCACCGACAATTTTGCTGGTGAATTGGCCACGTTCGTCGGGAATCAACACCTGACTGTTGGTCAAGCCGCGTTGCATGCTTTCGGCATAGTCGACGGTGTAGTAGCCCTGTACGAAGCGTACTTTGTCGAGACGCCCCGTGTGCAAAGGCCCTCGCTTGGTTTCCAGCAACAAATCCGGAGTGAAGCTCTGTCCTTCCGCGATTTCCATGTGCGCATCGATAAACGACAAGCGGCCAATCGCTGCCAGCACAATAATACTCAGCAAGCCGATGTGAAACACCAGCAAACCCGGCTGCCGATTGATGCGCTGGTTGGTAAAAATTGCCGCCGTCAGATTCAACGCCAACACTGCGAGCGTCACGACCAACACCCACATCGTCACATCCAGACGATTGTCGTAGGTCAGCGACGCGCCGATCACCAACAGGATCATACCCACCAAGGTCAACTTCAATGATGCGAGCAAACGAAACCACTTCATGCGTAAAGGATTCCCAAGATGTTTCTTCCATAGTATGCACGAAGGCGCGGCACTTGCGTTGACACCGCCGAGCGCGTCCGACTAAAGTGGGCCGCCTCTACCTTCCTCTTTTCTGTGTGTGAGTTGTTGTCGCCATGCTTTGGTTTCAAACCAGCCTGTTTACTGCATTATTAGTCACGTCGTTTTCCGCTTTGTCAGCCACGGCAGCGGT
>Ga0315281_10013842_pt1 | contig 10897 bp, 8 predicted proteins | sample YL17G07_0_MG_FD_204540 | JGI IMG/M metagenome (GOLD analysis project Ga0315281, IMG submission 204540) | Sediment microbial communities from Yellowstone Lake, YNP, Wyoming, USA - YL17G07_0 | ecosystem: Environmental > Aquatic > Freshwater > Lake > Sediment | place: USA: Wyoming | collected... | reverse complement strand
CCCGGATCCGCTCGCCCGTGACCTCGCGCTCGAACTGGGCAAACGAGAGCAGCATGTTGAGGGTGAGCCGGCCCATCGAGGTGGTGGTGTTGAACTGCTGGGTCACCGAGACGAACGAGGCGCCCTGGCCATCGAAGACCTCGACGATCTTGGCGAAGTCGGCCAGCGAGCGAGTCAGCCGATCCACCTTGTAGACGACCACGGTATCAACTTTTCGGGCGGTGATATCGGCCAGGAGGCGTTGCAGACCCGGCCTTTCCAGGGTGCCGCCGGAGAGACCGCCATCATCGTAGCGGGTCCGGACCAGCTGCCAGCCCTGCCCTGCCTGGCTCTGGATATAGGCCTCGCAGGCCTCCCGCTGGGCATCCAGGGAGTTGAAGGCCTGCTCCAACCCCTCCTCCGAGGACTTGCGGGTATAGACCGCACAGCGCCGCCGCTGGACAGGATCATTCGGCATGGGGTTTGTCCCCCTGGCTCGCATCCTTATCCCGGAGTGAGCTGGTCCCACTTGGTTGGACAGGTTGGCAGCGGATTTAAGGTGTATTCCGGTTGTTGATCACGCTGCCAAAACCTCATTCAGGTCGAACACTTTTTGTTGCTGTTGGGCCTGCCCGAAGCGGCGGGCGAGCCCCTGTGGGGATGTGGGCAAGGCGTCAGCCTTGTCCATCATATCCATAGGCCGCCCGGCCGAGTAGGCTTCCGCCGGCGTCCTGCCGTCAAGGGCGGAGTGCGGCCGCTCGGTGTTGTAGAAGTCGATCCATTGGCCGATCACACGCCCGGCCGCGAAGCTGTCCCTTGTCCCTACCGAAAACTCTGTGTGCGGCGGAATCCCTCATGATTTTCCGCAGCTTTGCTTAGCCAGAAATCGGGTCGAAAAATCACATGAACTGCCCGATTAGGCGGCTGCTTGATAGACGGACGCAGGATCCGGTTCCAACGCTCAAAACGTCAACGCCGCTTGGTATCAGACTCCTCCGGTCGGTTGGCCTGGGCTCCAAGATTGACGACGGCGGGCCCGGAACAGCGGCAAATGGTTGGCAGGCCTGCGCCGAGTGGTGTCAGAAATGCGGCAGACTTCTGCGGCGGACGGGGTTTTCGGTAGGCACACCCCAATATCAGATCACCGCTTGGCCTTCCGCCACCCTGCCGGCCGCATCATATCCGTGCCCCTACTCAGCGGCTTTCACCACCAATACGTCAGGACGGCATAAATGGTAGGGACAGTATCCGGGATCGACCCGCTGCGCCGAGGTCCCCTTGGCAAAACGCCCATGTGGAGCGATTGATCGACTCGGCACGGCGCAAGTGTACCGATCATACGATCATGCTCGGCGAGAGCCACCTACGCCGGGTCATGTCCAGCTACGCTGACTACTACAATCGAACCCGAACGCACCTGGCGCTGGGTAAGAACGCGCCCATTGGCCGCGCCATCGAGCGGTTTGGCCGAGTCGTTTCCCAACCCATGGTCGGTGGCCTACATCACCGCTATGCTCGAATCTAGTTTTTGGTAGGGACAGGGGCAGACACCGTCGCCCAGTCTACCGCCGGCCCTTAATGTGCAACCCGTTGCAAACTTCGGTCCAGTCCCTACCCTTCATGTCGGCCTGACGTATTGATGGTGAGGGCCGCCGACCATGGGCCGGACAACAACCAGACCAGGGGGCTAAAAGGCATAGTCAGGTTCTTACGAAGCAGCAGGTGCGTTCGGGGCTGCTTGGCCAGGGACACCAGCCAATCTCACTGCAATTACACTATCCTCCTTACGGGATCAAATGATGACTCGATCCGGCGTTTGGCGCTTTACCTCCATTTCCAATCTAGTTTTCGGTGGAGAGAGGGAGGGAGCACAGGAAATTATTGACCCACTCTAAGAACCCGTTCCAGTGAGTCTCCGCTTAAGCTAGACTGAACCGCGCTAGATTTCGATAGGAGCTGCCTTGGGTTCCAGCTGCTATTTGGATTACTGGGGTAAGGCGCGCTCCGCCACAGGCGATGGGCCGGAGTGGCATCCGTTGGCGTACCATTCGCTCGACGTGGCCGCAGTCGGTTGTGCTCTGCTAGAGGCCAACCCAAGGTTGCTGGCAAGACTGGCGGCGGTCGCGGGGCTTGGCGAGGCCGAGGTCTTCCGGTGGACATTCCTCGCCCTCGCCATGCACGACGTGGGCAAGTTTGCTCCAACCTTCCAGGCCAAGCAGCCGCATCTGTTCAGTGCGATCTTCGGTACCGAAGGATGGCGGGGCCCTGAGACTAGTCATGACCAGGACGGGCGTGTTCTGTGGGACAGGCACTTGAAAGGGCGGGACGACGTGCTGGGGGCGTTCGCTGCGCCGGGAGGCGGTCGCCCGCATCATCGACGAGAAGCGCTCAGCGCATGGGCAGAGTCTGCCATCTGCCATCATGGGCGACCACGGGAAATCAGAAACGACCATTTATTGGTCCAGCGCTTTCAGGCAACCCACTTGGTCGCCGTCGATGAATTTGTCGCTGCCATCCTCGGTTTGGCACAGGAAATCGGGCGAGCTGCCGACGTGGTACCGGGCGATCAGCGCGTGACGAGTTGGTTGGTCGCGGGTATCGCGGTGCTCGCCGACTGGATTGGTTCCAACCAGGCATGGTTTCCCTATTGCGGCCCACGGGACTTCCCAAACCTGGTGGCCTATTGGCACGGTTGGGCTACACTGCGGGCCGCGCAAGCTATACGTGAAGCGGGCGTTGTTGCGGCTGCACCGTCTACCTCGATTCGACTTGATGACTTGCTGCCCGAAGAAGCTGTCATGCCCTCGCCCTTACAGACGGCCGCGTGCGATGTTCTGGTCAGCGGGGGGCCACAGCTTTTCGTCATTGAGGACCAGACCGGCTCCGGCAAGACCGAGGCGGCGTTGGCGCTAGCAGGCCGACTGATCGCGGCCGGTAAGGCCGAGGGGCTGTTTGTCGCTCTACCAACCATGGCGACCGCGAACGCTATGTATGGCCGCTACGCCGGCCGCGAGCCGCCGCTCTACAAGCGATTGTTTGCGGTAGGCGCCGAGCCGTCGATCGTGCTGGCGCACTCCAGGCGTGATTTGGTTCTTCCCGGGATCGGCCTCGCAGGCCGAGCTGAGGAGGGCGATTACGATAGCGAAACCGAAACCGCGAGCGCGGCCTGCGCGCGGTGGCTCGGCGATGATCGTCGCAAGGCCGCGTTGGCCGACTGTGGCGTCGGCACAGTGGATCAAGCGGTATTGGCGGTAATGCCGAGTCGCTATCAATCTCTGCGGCTCGCTGGATTGGCGCGCAAGGTCCTGATCGTAGACGAAATCCACGCCCACGAAGCCTACTTGCGCGAACTCGTCTGTGGCCTGCTCCGTTTCCACGCTGCGTTTGGTGGCAGCGCCATACTACTGTCAGCTACCCTGCCGGCAGGTCAGCGCCAGCGATTTGCTGCCGCCTTTGCCGAAGGTGCCGGACTGCCCAGGCCGGATCTCGCCCGCCCAGACGATGCCTACCCGCTGCTAACGCGGCTCGGTCAGGAAGGCGCCGATGTGCGGTCGGTGACATTCCGCCCCGGCCTCGAACGGCAGGTTAGGATTGTCACGGTCCGCAACGTCTCTCAGGCAGCCGAAATGGTCGTCGCGGCCTCGCGGGCCGGACAAGCAGTGTGTTGGATACGAAATACAGTCGCCGACGCATTGGAAGCCTACTTGCTGGTTCGCAGTGAGGTTCCAACGATCCTGTTCCACGCGCGGTTCGCAATGGGGGACCGGCTCACGCGGGAGCGCGACGTTTTGACTCTCTTTGGTAAGAGATCGAAGCCAGAGGGTCGTGCCGGGCAGGTGCTGATTGCTACCCAAGTAGTGGAGCAGTCGCTTGATCTCGACTTCGACGCGATGGTGACCGACTTGGCACCGATCGATGCTCTGATTCAGCGCGCAGGGCGCCTTTGGCGGCACAATCGTCCAGGCCGCGTCGGTCATCCGACGTTGCATGTGCTAACCCCGGAACCGGACGCAAATGCAAAGGCGGACTGGTATCGACGCTTGTTACCCCGCGCCGCCATGGTCTACCCCAATCACGCCGCGTTGTGGCTGACGGCGCGTGAGCTAACGCGCCGGCAAGTGTTGCGATTCCCTGAAGATGCACGCGCCATGATCGAGGCAGTTTATGGTAACGGCGTTGAAATCGAAGCTCCCTCGGCACTATTCGACACGTGGTTGAAGACAGAAGGTAAGGATCATAGCGCCGTCGCTATCGCCAGGTCCGCCGTGCTGCCTCTCACCGAGGGGTATCCCGGCGCCGTCGGCGCGTGGCATGACGACGTAAGGATGCCGACTCGCCTCGGCGAGCCCCAGACACAGCTCCGGCTCGCGCGCTGGGAAGGCGGAGCCTTACGTCCCTGGTGTGGTGGCAACGACTGGTTTTCCTGGCGCCTTAGCGAAGTGACGGTGTTAAGGCACTGGGTCGCGACGGAAGATCAGTCGGGCGATCCGGCATTGGCGAAGGCAACGACGGATGTTCGCTCCGGGTGGCCTGAACGATACGATGATAGCGTCTTGGTGCCGCTTGTTCAGGTTGGGAATGACGTGGCGGAGTGGGAAGGTCGAGCGCGAGATAGTAACGACCGCGCCGTTTCACTGATTTACGACCAAGCCGCCGGACTCCGGATTCTGCGCCCAACATGACAGATACTGACCTCCCACGGGAAATAGTCTCAATTTCAGCGAGACTCGCCACTCCCGATAGTAGTATTAGGAAGGAGCAAGGGCGGAGGGTGTAGGAATGCCGGCGACGCCGTTCAACCTGATTCGAGAAAACTGGCTGCCGATGCGGCGCGCCGACGGCAGCCGGAGTTGGATGGCGCCCTGGGGGATCGTCGCTGACCTGTCGGACAATCCGGTCGTCGCCATCGACTGGCCGCGCCCCGACTTCGACGGTGCGACGCTGGAATTCCTTATCGGTCTGCTCGCGACCGCCTTCGCGCCGAAGGACTTGGATGAGTGGCTCGACCGCTGGGAGACCCCTCCCTCGCCCGAGGAACTACGCGCGGCGTTCGAGCGCGTCGCCTTTGCCTTCGACCTCGACGGGGACGGGCCGAGGTTTATGCAGGATCAAGAAGACCTCTCTAGAATCGAACCGTCGGATATCGGGCAATTACTAATTGACCAGCCTGGCGAACAGACCTTGAGATTGAATAAGGATTTATTCGTCAAGCGCGGAAATGTCGACTTTCTCTCTCGACAAGATGCTGCAATGGCTCTTTACGTGTTGCAAACCTATGCCCCAAGTGGAGGTCAAGGACATCGTACGTCGATGCGTGGTGGTGGGCCACTGACAACGCTCGTCGTAGCCGATCCACGGCGCGGGGTGACGAATCTGTGGCACCAAATTTGGCCCAATGTGTCGACAAGAGACTGGCCCGACTGGAATGTCCGGCCAGCAAGTGTCTTTCCATGGATCGGGCCGACACGGACTTCTGAAAGCGCAGAGTTGACCACCCCTGAACATGGGCACCCGCTGCAAGCCTATTGGGGTATGCCGCGGCGTGTTCGCCTCCTTTTTGAGGAGGCAAATGAACAACCTCACGCTTTGCCTCATGAAAGAGACTCATTCGTTGCCGTCCGGTTTCAGATGAAGAATTTCGGAACTATGTATAGGGGCTGGGTTCATCCTCTTTCGCCCTACGTCAAGCGCAAACCCGACGAGTTGCCGTCGTCAGTAAAAGGGAGACTTGGCAGTATCAATTATCGCCATTGGCTCGGTCTGGTGCAGGAAGATTCGGAGAAGGGCCGCCTGCCGGCTCGCTGCGTGAGCGTCTTTCGCGATGGTCGAGCTGAAGATATTGATATCGCCGGAATTCGCCTCGTCGCCTTTGGCTATGACATGGACAACATGAAGGCCCGGTGCTGGTATCAGGCAGAAATTCCAGTGCCTAACGTCGCGCCCGCCCGTCGCGAAACCTTCGATGGCCGGGTCGGGCAACTAGTGAAGGCAGCGGACGCAGCGGCAGGTCTGACCCGCTCGGCGGTTAAGTGCGCCCTGTTTGCACGACCGGCCGATGCAAAGGGCGATTTATCGTTTCTGGCTGACCGCTTCTGGCACGACACCGAGGCCCGGTTCTTCGGTTTGCTGAACGAACTCGCCAAGGGCGAGGCCGACGACACAGCCCTACGCGAATTCTGGCTCAAGGAACTCCGAGGCGCCGCGCTAGCCATCTTCGATAACGTCGCGCCGAGTCAGGGGTTGGAAGGTGGCGCCTGGAAACGCTTGGTCGAGGCCCGGCGATGGTTGGTCTGGAACCTAGGTGGCGACGACATTCGTTCCAAGGTTGGTCTTGCCCCGACTTCCATTCCGAAGAAGATCGGGCGAATGACGAAAGGAAAAACGCCATGACGGACGTGCCCACGAAAATCGATATCGGCGCTGTCGCGCGCGCCTGGTGGTTCGACCTCAATCGCCCCACAGACAAGGGAGGGCGCGATCGTGCCAGTTTGGCGGAACTCAAGCGCAGCGACGACCCATTGGATATCGCCTTTGTTTCGGCGTTCGGTCATCTTCGCCACAGACTTGGAGCCCATTCGGAGCAGTCGCTGCAACGCGCCGCCATGATTGCTCATGTCCTTGCCCACGTTCGTGAGGACGACAGGCGCCCTATGGCCAGGGCTCTTGGACCTCAACAGGGTGACGAAAAGCCTGCGATGAGCGAAGCGCGCTTTCGTCGCTTATTGCAGGCCCGCGATGACTCCGACCTTAAGCGTCGCCTTGTTCGTGCGGTCAAAATGCTGAACGGCAAGGTCAACGTCGCTGACCTTGCTATCGCCATCTGGTGGTGGAACGACCGCACCCGCCAGCAGTGGGCATTCCGCTATCTGAACGCTGAACCGCCGGCAGCGCCGCCATCTGCCATTGAGCAGAGTGCCGCTTAACAATTTTCCGAAATTCACCCGAGATCGAGGGACCGACCGATGACCTCATTTATCCAACTCCATCTGCTCACGTCTTACCCGCCGGCGAATCTGAACCGCGACGATTCCAACCAACCCAAGAGCGCGACCTTGGGTGGTGTGCTTCGGGCCCGTGTCTCGTCCCAATCTCTAAAGCGCGCCTGGCGTACGAGCGAGACCTTCGCCATACCGCTTGCCGGACATGTTGGGACGCGAACGAAACGCCTCGCCGAGGATCTGATGAAGCGGCTCGTGACTGCCGGCAAGGACGAGAAGGAAGCGCGAAAGACCGCCACAGCGGTCGCTGAGGTCTTCGCCACAGTGGACAAGGACAAAGCCCCGTTCACCAGCCAGCTTGTCCATCTTTCACCGACCGAAATCGCCGCTATCGATGCCTTGGCCGCGAGACTGGTGGCAGGAGAGAATGTCGATCCTAACAAAGAATCGCTTCTGGGCGGCGCGGAGAGCGCCGCTGACATCGCCATGTTCGGCCGCATGCTGGCCGACAAGCCTAGCAATTCTGTGGAGGCAGCGGCGCAAGTCGCACACGCGATCACTACGCATCGGGTCACGATTGAGGATGACTATTTCACGGCGGTAGACGATCTGAAGCCACGCGAAGAGGATGCCGGCGCCGGTCATGTCGGCGAACAGGAATTTGTCGCCGGTCTTTTCTACCTCTACCTTTGCATTGATCGTGATCTGTTGCTTAAGAACCTGGGCGGCGACGAGGCCCTGGCACATACGGCCTTGCGGGCACTGACGGAGTCGTCAGTTAAGGTCGGGCCGAAGGGCAAGCAGGCGAGTTTTGCTAGCCGCGCCTATGCTTCCTTCGCGCTTGCGGAGCGTGGTTCGCAGCAACCGCGCGGGTTATCCGTGGCGTTTCTCAAGCCAGTGGCCGGCGACGACTTGCTGAAGAAATCGATTGAGGGCTTGGAAAGGACGTGCGGGGACATGGACAAGGTCTATGGGGCCTGCGCCGACGATCGTTATTCTTTTGACGTGCTGTCGGGTAAAGGCACACTCGCCGGCCTGCTCGATTTTGTCGGGAGGTGACGTTATGCGCGAGTTCCTGCTGTTTCGCCTGCACGGGCTGCTGGCATCCTGGGGTGAAATCGCCGTTGGCGAACGACGCGGCTCTTGGAGCCGGCCGAGCAAATCGGCCGTGCTCGGCTTGGTCGCCGCCGCGCTTGGAATTGAGCGGCACGAGGGCGAGCGCCTGGGTGCCCTCGCAGCCGGATACGGCTTCGCCGTTCGCGTCGATTCGCCGGGCGTATCACTGCGCGATTATCATACCGTGCAGACCGCGCGGGAGGCCAACATCAGGAAACTCCGCAAGACGAGTGCGCGACCGCTGACCCGCCGGCGCGAGCTATCCGTGGACGATCCCGAAACGATCCTTTCGCAGCGGGATTACTACACTGATGCGCTCTACACGGCAGCGCTGTGGACCCGCGAAAACCCGCCAGTGCCGCTCGGTGAGATCCGCGATGCGCTGCGCCGACCTCGGTTTGTGCTCTATCTTGGGCGCAAATCCTGTCCGCCGTCCTTGCCCTTGGTGCCCGAGGTCGTCGCAGCGGAGCATCTTCTCGCGGCCCTTGCCGCTTACCGACCACCCACTCTTCCCGGCTTGGACTTAGCGCAATTGCTGAACCCGCGCGGCGATCCGATGCTGCTGGCTTGGGAAGGCGCAGTTGTTCCAGAGGAGGTGGCAAGGCGCCTGCATGTTGAGCGTCGCCGAGATGCGCCCGGTGATCGGCAACGCTGGCACTTTGCCGAGCGTGATGAGCAAGTGGCGATTTTGCCATGATCAAGTCCCCGATGTTCATTAGTCGACTGACCTTTCGGCGCGAGCCCGGAGCCCTCGGAGCACTCGTCGGCGCCCTGCGGCAGGGACTCGACGATGCTGGCCGCGCTCATCATCTGCTGTGGACTCTTTTTGCTGAAGGTAGGGACAACCCGAAGCGCGATTTTTTGTTCCGTGCCGGTGGCGGGGCACGGTCTCCGGACGGAGATTTCCTGGTCGTTTCAGATCGCCCGCCCGCCGACCACATTGGCTTCTGGAACGTCGAAACCAAACCCTATGAGCCGCACTTTGCATCGGGCCAGACACTTGCTTTCAAGCTCCGCGCCAATCCCACGGTCGCGCGCGACGGCAAGCGCCATGATGTGGTCATGGACCGCAAGCGGACCCTCGGCAAGGCCCGTGAGGAGGCCAATGCGGAGATCTGGGAACAAGCGGGCCGTGATTGGCTTGATGCACGGGCGGCGCGTCTTGGCATCGCTGTGTTGGCCTGCCGGGCCGATGGATATCGGGTGCATCGTATTCCGCGATCGGGAGACCGTGCTCTCGTCAGTATTGCCGCGCTCGATCTTTCCGGGCGTCTTCGGGTCGAGGATGAACGCAAACTCACGGCGGCGCTGTTCTCCGGGGTCGGCCACGGCAAGGCCTGGGGCTGCGGCCTTCTCCTGGTGCGCGGTATATAAGAGGTGCCACGCACGGCGCTACCTGGTCTCCCGCCACCCAGGCCGATTCCACTCAAAGAGCGGGTATCGATTGTCTTTGTCGAGAAGGGTCGGCTCGACGTCATCGACGGCTCTTTCGTGGTGGTCGATAAGAATGGTGTGCGAACGCATTTGCCGGTGGGCGGGCTTGCCTGCTTGATGCTTGAGCCAGGAACGCGCATTAGTCACGCTGCGGTTGCATTGGCGGCGCGCGCCGGCTGTCTCCTTGTTTGGGTCGGCGAAGCGGGAGTGCGTCTCTATGCTGCGGGCCAACCAGGCGGTGCACGATCGGACCGTTTGCTTTATCAAGCCCGCCTTGCTCTCGACGAGGACGCACGACTTAAAGTGGTGCGAAAAATGTATGCGCTCCGCTTTGGCGAGGACCCTCCCGGGCGGCGCAGCATCGATCAACTGCGGGGTATCGAGGGCGCACGGGTGCGGGCGATGTATGCGAACTTGGCCAGGGTGCATGGTGTCCACTGGCGTGGCCGGCGTTATGATCCAAGCGAATGGGATGCATCCGATTTGCCGAACCGTTGCCTCAGCGCTGCTACGTCCGCACTCTATGGCATCTGCGAGGCGGCGGTACTTGCTGCCGGCTACGCTCCAGCCATTGGTTTTTTGCACACTGGAAAACCCCTGTCGTTCGTGTACGACGTGGCCGACGTGTGGAAGTTCGAGACCGTCGTACCTCTCGCCTTCCGCATCGCTGCTCGCTCGCCGGTGCAACCCGAGGGAGAAGTGCGGCGCGCCTGCCGCGACGCATTCCGCAAGGCCAATATTCTTGAACGTCTGATTCCTGGCATCGAGGAGATGCTTGGGGCCGGTGGTCTACCGGTGCCGGACGCGCCACCCGAGGCGCAACCCATCGCTATCCTAGAGGAGCCGAAGCTCGGTGATGCTGGTCATCGTGGTTGAAAATGTGTTGCCCGCATTGCGCGGGCGACTTGCGGTGTGGCTGCTCGAGGTTCGGGCGGGCGTCTACGTTGGTGTCTATGGCAGGCGTGTGCGCGAAATGTTGTGGGAGCAGGTCTTGTCTGGTCTTGGCGAAGGTAATGCCGTGATGGCGTGGGCGGCCCCTAATGAATCCGGTTATGATCTGCTAACTGCGGGCTCGAACCGCCGCATTCCGGTTGAGTTCGACGGCCTGACACTAGTTTCCTTTCTTCCGCCCGAAGGCGAACAGTCGGATCCGGATGAAATCGACATGGATTCGGCATAGGAACGGCAGATCCAATTGTTGTGGCCTGATTTTCGCTGAATAGTATGCGGGCCCGGCGGCTATCTGAGCGATGTTGGAACATACCGGCAACTTCGGTGCGCTGTTTGACATTGTGAATCCTAAACAGATACAAGCACTTCCAGGAAGAGCGTTCCCCGCGCACGCGGGGATGAACCGTTTTTATCACCCGTGATCGTGCCCTGGCCGAGGCGTTCCCCGCGCACGCGGGGATGAACCGGCGAGATTGTCA
>Ga0315281_10013841_pt1 | contig 10898 bp, 9 predicted proteins | sample YL17G07_0_MG_FD_204540 | JGI IMG/M metagenome (GOLD analysis project Ga0315281, IMG submission 204540) | Sediment microbial communities from Yellowstone Lake, YNP, Wyoming, USA - YL17G07_0 | ecosystem: Environmental > Aquatic > Freshwater > Lake > Sediment | place: USA: Wyoming | collected... | reverse complement strand
CCGTTGACCAGCTCCGCGAGACCGTCGCCGAGATCGTAGATGAGTACGCCCCGAGTCCGCGAGCCTTTGAGGCAGCCGTAGAGGCGTTCATCACTCACGTGATCCCGCTAGTCTTCGAGCGTCGGCAGAAGCAGCAGCTTCTTGGGTGGGAGCACGAGGGGAAGTGGCTGTCGCGACCCGACAAGACAAAGATCATCGAACTCCACGGTGCATTCCGGCAGACCGAGAAGGACTACCCGGCAAGGGCAGTCGCCGTCGCAGTAGGGCCACAGAAGGTGGCCACCAAGGCCATTCTTCCTGCAAACGAGCCAGGCGAGTTCCCGACAGATATCCTGTACCACTTCGCCATGCGCTGGTCTCCCGAAGAGCCAGCCCCGGAGCGGTGGATTGAGGTCTCTGCGGGCGACCCCAAGGCCCGCGAATCGGCCTCGATCCGGCTAGTACTGGACTTCTCAGCGGAGGTACTGTCCTGGGACCTGCGAGAGGAGCTGAAGGAGCTGCTGGACAGCACGAGATCGCCGCTTGCATTCCTCTACCTTGTCAACAAGATGGACAGGGTCGAGCTTGCGCGGGAGCACGACGCGGTCTGGAGAACTATACGCGATCAGACGCTGCGTGATCTTCTTCTATCCTTCGTGGACACCGCAGCTGCTAGGCAGCAGGCCAAGGAACAGGTGGGGCAGACAATCAGCGGCGCGCTTCCCGATTTCCTGGGCAGCATCAGCCGTCTCATCCTGATGAGCCGGTATCCGCACTACCGGACTCTGATCAGAACTCCTCAGTGGCAGGAGAAAGTCGGCGACTACATTCGCGCTCTAAAGAATCAAGACATCCCGCTTGCCTGTAAGCGAGGGCGCGAGTTGTGGCGAGCAGAAGGCGACAGTGCCGCTAAGGCATTCGGAACCAGCCAGATGAACCTTGTTGGTGGAGCCTTTGCCGGCTTTGAATCGCTCATCAGCATCAAGTCCGCGGGTCGTAATGAACCGACTGAGGTGGACTTCCGCATACACCCGCTTGAGCAAGCTGTGAAGGAGGCTGTAACCAGCCATCCCAAGGCTGCCAGAGCGAGCATCCAGGGGAAGGAATGTCCATATCTGACTGTCAACGATCTGGTTCCGCTGTTCATGGGGTCCGGCTACCAGCTGGAGGAACTCCAATGTATCGTCGAGATCGGTGATAGCCGTGGCACATTCCGAAAGGCGGAGCTGAGAGGCAGACCTATAGTCTACAGTCCCCCCATTGACCCCGTTGAGATGAGAGCCCAGCTACGAGAGAAGCTCAACGAGCTTACCGCGGAGACCGAGGAGTTCGGCAACTTGCCCGATTACCAGTCCTCCATCGATCTGGCCGCCCTTGGCCGCGAGATTGACGAAGTCAGGGACGAGGCGGAGTACGATGCGGTCAACACTCGTATCGCTGGGGCCTTCGAGCACAACCGCGCTCGCATCCCCGGGTATGTGGATCGCTTGGCCGATGCGGTTAGAAGGTCACGGAACGAGGCCCGTGAGCTGAGGGAGGCGTTGCAGAAGATCTCCCAGATGGCGACCGCCAAGGCGTCGGCCAAGGCTACCTCCAGTTGGTCTGCTGCCCTCAGCACTCATGTTGCTCAAGGGATTCGGAAGACGGCCGCGAGCAAACAGACGGAGTGTGACAAGATCGTCCAGAAGGCCGACGCGGCACTGAACGGCGTCAGCAATGTGGCGAAAGCGAAGAGCGCCAGGGAGGGTGTAGCACTGCTCATAGCAGGCTTTGGCACTGCGCGGGATCTGCGGGAAGACTGCGACCGGGTGAAAGGCGACGCGCGCCTCCTGCAAACATGTCTTGACGAACACCAGGAGTGGTTGAGCCTGTTATCCCTTTCCGACTCGATCTATGATGATATCGTAGAGCTGAAGAACGATCCCTCCCACGCTGCCAAAGGAGCAGAGTTGCTGGGCGAACTCCAGAAGCTATGGGACGAGATCTCCGATCATCTGTCCACCCGCGGGCTGCTCGGCCTCGAGAGTCATAAGCAGTATCGGCAGAAGCTCCAGCAGCTTGCCGAGAAGCGCCGGACGTACGTCCAGCGGGTTAAGGAGCAGTTCGACAAGGACAAGGAGAAGGTCAACCAGCTCCTGGCGCAACTCGGGATACTCGGCAAGTGCACCGAGGTCTTTAATCCCAGCGACGCCGACGGCTCCTACACACGCCTCTACGAGCAAGCGGCCGAGCGGGCAAGGGAAACCTATGGAGGAGAACTCGACGACCTCCAGGCGCAACGCAGAGAGTTGCTCTACGCCAACAAGATCCTCAACCGCATAGAAGACAAGGACGCGACCCCCGCGCTGGCCCCTCTCGACAAGGCCGAGACGGACCTCTCAGCGCTGCTCGAAGTCGTTACGGCTGACTGGGTCAAGGAAGCCGTGGAGAAACCAGAGCGGGAGACGAGGAAACTCCGGGCGGTCGTCGATGACGCTCGAGCCGCAAGCAAGAGCGCCAAGACCGCTGTTCGAGAGGCCCGGCCTCCCGACAAGAAGCCGAGTGCGAATGCCGACGCCATGCTCCGTCAGGTAGCGGAAGGCAAACCGGTTGACCTCAAGGACCTCGTGCTCCACATGATGGGTCAGGGCGGCGAACCGGATAGGGTCCTTGAGCTGTCACTTGAGTCTCTCGGTGAGTTGTTCAAGATAGGTCGGGTTCAGGTGAAGGTCGAGAAGGTTAGCCGGCGATGACCGCTGCGCCGACCAACAAGACACCGGCTTCAGCGACTCCACTCGAGTTACGTCACGTAGAGCGGACGCTCGACGCGTTCCCTCCCGCGATCCACGGCAATCCGCTGAACCTGCTGCTCATGGAGCGGGCGACGCCCATAGCGTCAGCGGACCGCTACTTGCGCGCGCTGGATTCACCTGAGCTCTGTGAAGAGCGCCGGGAGTACCTGGCCACTCCAACTGCCGATTGGCCCTTTCCTTCAGCCGCGCTCGGCGAACGGCCGGATCCTGTATGCCTCTCCGATGTGCTCTTCGAGCGCTTTGGCGAGGCGGGTCAGATTCTGCATACTCAAAGCGATATCGGGCAGATATTGCTTCAGAGAGTGGACCAGACTTCTCCTGACATCGTGGTGCTTATGGTCGTCGATGGTCTGTCGTACTACGATCTGCCAGAAAACGAGCATATGCTTCCCTGCTTAGTGAGTGGAGTCAGCACCACTGCCTTTGGACATCGATCTGTGCTGGGAAGACCGCCGATCTGCCAGCGCCTGTTCAGCCGTGATTACAAGCGCCAACTCGGGTTCACCTACTTCGACCCCGACGAGAACAAACTGGCGTGCGAGCTGTATTCGGTATTCGGGGGCGGGAAGGTTCATCGCATCACCGAGCTTGACGAAGCCTTGCGACTGCTTCGCACGAAGCGCATGTCGAAAGGTTTCGTGCAAGTGACGTCGTCGGGGCTGGACCAGCTCTGTCACCAGCATCACGACCGCCCACCAATCCAGGGGTACGTTGACGAGATAATGACTCGGTTCGAGCGTCTTGTATCGTGCCTGAGTACAGGCCGCCGCAAGGTCCTCGCCTGTATGACGTCAGACCACGGGATCCTGTGGCGCGATCACCTGCAGGGGAAACCTCAGCTCTGTCCAGGAATAGCGCCGGAGGACGTGCACCACCCTCGCTACGTGCTTGGTGGCATTAGCCGCGATTGCACACTTCCGTGGCGGTCTGAGGGCACCACGTATTCCCTGCTCAGATTCCCATTCCTGACCCGGCCACTCAGGCATACTGAGTGGGGTGTCCACGGAGGGATATCGGCATGGGAGTCGATAGTACCCCTGGTAATCCAGGAAACCTAGTCCGACAGGATGGAACACCAGATGGAAGACTCCGTGCTTCTTGGGAAAGACATGGATAGCGGTGACTTCGTACGCATCCCCTGCGGGACCTCTCAACGGATTCTTGTCTGTGGGAAGACAGGGACGGGGAAGTCGTATACGCTCGGCGTGCTGGTCGAGGAGCTAGCGGATCTGCAGAACGATATCGTATTGCTCGTCGATCCGCAGGGCATCTTCTGGAGTATGTGCCAGGCCAATCCGTCAACGGCAGAGGTCGATGGGCTCTGGGCATTCGACCGCGATTGCCGCGGATTCCCAGTGAACCTCCTTGTCCCGGGTGACCCAGTGGAGCGCTATGGCGGCGAGGACATCGTCGAGGCGATGTCAGCTCGCGGCGTGAGCATTCAGGAGCTACGGCTCAACCCCTCGGACCTCTCCCCGGAAATGTGGTGCGACCTGTTCGACCTCGACATCAACGAGCTCCAGGGCATCATGCTCCACAAAGCGGTACGGCAGTGCCGAGTGCGGATGGGACGTGACTTCCTGCTAGACGATATCGATGCCGAGGTTGTCAAGCTGCACGGTCTCGACACGACGAGAGAAGCCATCCAGCGGAAGATCGACATGGCGCGCGACTGGCAGATCTTCGAGCAAAGGCGCTACCGGGAGGTATGGGAGATCCTGCGGCCGGAGGCGGTCAATGTCCTCGATCTAAGCGTCATCGCTCAGGGAAGATACGGCCTCCGCACCTTGGTCCTGGCGGTACTGGTCAACTTCATCTTCCGCATGCGTACTGTCGCGCGACGCCGTGAGGCCTTGGGATTGGCATCTGATATGCGGAAGGTGTGGCTAATGATTGACGAGGCTCACAACTTCTGCCCAAGCGGACGGAGTACCCTCGCCAAAGAGATCCTCATCCGGTGGGCGAAGGAAGGGCGGCAGCCCGGTCTGTCCCTAGTTGTGGCGAGTCAGCAACCAGCCGCCATCGATGCAGAGATCCTGACCCAGTGCGGGATCCGCATTGTCCACAGAATCACCTCGCGTGACGACTATCGTGCTGTTGACGCGCTCAGCCAGGACTACCTGGCCGATGGACTCACTGCACGCATCAAACGGCTCAACGGCCCCGGCCAGACCCTTGTGATCGACGACGAGCGTGAGAGTGTAATACCGGTCCAGGTCCGACCGCGCCAAAGCTTGCACGGAGGCGCGAGCGCATGATCCCGTAGCATCGCTTGCGTCAGTAAGAACGCCCAGCGCACATGATCGCGGTGCCGTAGGCGAGGTGAGGAGTGCCCAGTCCCAGCATAACGATAGCCCGGTTCCTGCGGGTAGTCCTGCCTGGCTTCATAATCGCCACGCGTGTCGCTGTTAAGTGAGCTTGGGGCACCAGCTGGGCCGCTGAGACCCGTAGCATAATCCCGTGTATGGCAACGCGACGACGCGCGTGAGCGCACGAAAATGGGGTGCGGATGAATGAGTCGACGGGGCATCCCGTAGGGCGGACCGGCCCACCTCGTGAGTGGCCCGGTATGTGTCGAAAGGGCGTCTCTGCTGTCAGGGCGCGAGGCGGCAAGGCAGGGCCGGTCTGCGGGATCAGGGGCAAGTCCTGTGAACGTAGCGCGGCTTACGGCCCCAGTGAGGTGCCAGCGCGGGTCAGGCGGCATCAGATAGCAAGTCGAGCCCGATGTCCTTCAGGAGCGCAACTGTCTGCGGGGAGAGGAGTGCCCGCCGCACCTCACCATCGGTCTCCTGCAGGCGGGCCAGGAAGCCAGTCAACGCCTTTATCCTGGCCTGAACCGTAACCTCCCCGAAAACGCCTTCTCCGGGGCGCACTTGCTCAAGCCACGAGATCCTGTCGGCGATGACCGAAGTCAGATCGCCCCGGAACTGCTCGTAGATTCTCTCGATTATCCAGTACTGCATCTCACGACGGAGATCGAGACTACCAGGGGGCGCACTATCAACTCCGTCGAGACGTTCAGCCTCTGCCTCTATGAAGCGCTCAATGCATCGGTAGGCACCTTCGAAGCAACCACCGCGTCTCAGAACCACCTTGAACGCGTTCGCCTCCGCATCAAAGGCGACGCGATAGTCGTAGGCTACGATGAAGCCCCTCGATTCGAACCTGACCGAGACAGCCCGGCCTCGTGCAACGCCTGCGAAACGAACTTCTAGGGGGTCGATCGTTTCCTCAGACATCGCTCGTGTTCTCTCCCTGCCGGTCTCCTGTGCCTTCCCCCGTCCTCACACCAGTTCTACAGCCGTTCTTCCTTCGCCTGCTCGATCCGAGAGCAGGCGAACCCCGGTAGGATCTTGTCCCCGTCCTGCACCCAGTGGTGTCGCGGAACGCCGTGCCTCGGTCCTCGCATCACCGGTACGAACTCCCGCGCCCGTCGCCTACCCCACTGCCTGATCTTGGCGTCGATGGTAACCAGTCGCACTTTGGTCGTGGAGACTGCCGCCACTCCGAACCACGGAACAGGCCTGCCGAGAGCCGCGACAGGCACACCAACAATACCCACCCGGGGCACCCGTCGCGACAGAACTGACGTTATCGGCCCAGCACGGGTGTTCTCTCGCTGGCTCTGTCGCCGCCCTGGTGACGATGACTCCCCAACTCGCGTCAGACTTGCGACATGACTTGCGACGGCCTGCCTCGATTGTCATGCAGCCTCCGTGCATGAACCTGCCGGATCCGCAGGCGCTGTGCGACACGTGAAGGATACAGGCACACAAGAGCGGGCGCGGCAGAAGGCGAGGTACCGGCGGAGGATGCGGTGGGGCAGAAGGCGGAATGCGCCCGACGAGTGTCGATGGCGACCGTGACACGGCGTCCGCGCATGGCACCTAGGCAAGCGCACACCGCACCAGCTGTCAGTCCAGTTCTGCTTCCGATGGTCTGTTAGAGACGTCTGCCGAAGACTCTGCTTGGCTCTCTGGTTTCTCCTCCTTCCGAAAGGTGGCCAGGATCAGAAGCAAGATGATGAGAAGCTCGTTGACTCCCCGAGAGAATAGATCCGGCTGGGCTTCCCCGTGGCCTACGAGATTGCGGACGTTCAAGCCCGTCTGCTCAGTAAGGACGGCGGCCAGGGCGACCGTCAGCCGCTTTCCGAGCAGCTGGATGAGCGTGTCGTTTCCGAGCAGGTGAGGAAGATACCGCAGCTGTGTCCGCCCTTGGCTGTCGTGCGTCAACCTGGGCAGCCCAGCTTCAGTGGCCAAATCGCGCACGATTCCCTCCAGCTGGAAGGCCAGAACGTGTACGCTCGCGATATAGTCACCTCGACCGTACGCGTCGAGAGCGTGAGCAAGGAGGTCGTGCCGCCACTCGGCGATCAGCGGGCACGCCTTGACGAAGCCGATGGCCTCCTGTGGCGTCGACCCCCCGCGGGCAGCGATGCCGTCGAATACCCATCTCGCGATCTGGAGACTATGGTAGTGCAGGCCCCAGATGAACTGAGACAGGACGTCCGCGGCCAGGTTCTCCTCGGGACAATGCGTTCTGTTCACCAACCGGTCGTCCTGGACGGCGGTCCGCTGGAGGAGCGACCGAAGTGGCGCCGACTCGTGCGCTTTGCGAACGCTCTTCTCTATCGAGTCAAGGTCGGGGAGAATGTAGTCCCGGCATGCGAGGATCGCGATGCCATGTCGCGCGAACAGGTCGAGAACGCTTGCCTTCCATGCCTCCATCTCCTCGGCCGGGATCGTCACGGACGTCTCAATAACCTTCATCTCCTTCCGCGACTCCCTGGTCGCGGTGGCGAGCTTGTTGATCACCCGTGCCACGGCGTCCTCGCAGCCGCCGACGCGCTGCCATGCCCCGACCGCTTTCTCGTAAGCCACCGACGCGTTCGGCATGAACCGCGCTTCGTCGGCCCAGAAGTCTCCTTCCTTCTCGAAGGACGTAGCGATCCGAGCCCGGCACTCCCGGCCTCCACCCTCATCGCCCCGCAGCGCGTGCAGTCGCTCAAGCAGATCCAGCCACTCGCGCTCGGAGTCTCGGCTCGGTTCAGGCAGACACGCCTCAATCGCATTCTCGCAGACGGAGGCCAGATCCGCCAGCTCGAGCAGGGCCCGAACTGGCCTGGGAGAGGCGACGAGTTCCCGCGTCAGGTCAGCAGCCCACTTCCAGCGCCCAAGAGCGGCAAGGTGCCGAAGGAGGCCGAGACACGTTTCGACTGCCGAAGCCGTGGTCCCCGCGTCGTTGATCCAGACAGACAACTCCAATGCCCTGACCGCGGCATCAACGGCCGCCCGGTCGTCAGCACCGTCGCCGGCCATCGTCCTGGCGATCGCCAGGTATGCAGCAATAGCATCTCGCGCGCAATCCGGGTCCTTCAGACCCTCCCACATGAAGTCGGAGAGGCGGGCGCGGTGCACGGGATTTGCCGAGTGGTCACGGAACTCGCGGACGCAACTCCACCGCTCCGGTGTCATGACCTCGAACACAGGCGACGAAGAGCCGTCATCCCATTCGAAGCGCGCCATGAAGCGCGGCTTCTTGTCACTGAACCGACGGGGGCCGACCGCCACGGTTCCCGAGAACACGTGGGCGAGAGTCGCCATGCAGTCCCCGGTGCCTGCGTCGCCGCTCGCCCTGTAGGACTCCGCCAAGCGGCGGAACGCGTCCCCTCGCCTGTATGCCGGCGTAGCGGAGTCTTCCTCCAACTGCTGCAGAATGTCCTTAGGAGCAAGCGCGTCGGTCACGACTTTCCTCTGGGGCGCTCGCGCGCCGGGCCCATGCGGTACGCGGTTCGCTACGTGCCAAGAGTCACCGGACGTGAGCTATCCGCCACAGCCTGGGGATGAGGCGCCATTGGCAGCTACCCGATGCCCTTCGCCATTCTACCACGTGCACTGGCACTGTGGTGCCCTGCGGTGCCGCCGTTCCCTTTCACTGGACGGTTCCGAGCGGAGGTCCTGTGCCGGCCCTCTCCTTGATGGCCCGATCTGTGGCGTTGGTGTCGGCGTTGCATGAGGCGAGCCATTTCGGTGCGACGACCGCGGCTCTGATCATGCACTCGTTCAGCGCGGAAAGGGCGGGCTTCGGTGCGTACTGCGAGTGCGCAGCACTTTTCGGCGGCGAGACCGGGCAGGGCGAGGTTATCTGTCTGGGGCAGCCGGAGGGCGTGAGGCTCCTGTGTGGGTGGGCGCAGGGAGCTGGTGCGGGGAGGCCGCAACACCGAGCGTGAGGGTAACCGACGTCATCCGCCCCGCTGTTGGCCGCCCGATTGTGCGGTGCCGGCCATAGCCATCCCATCTCTACCACCTGATCGCCGAGGGTGTGTGCCACCCGATAGTCGGGGATGAAGACCGCCTCGGGTTCGTGCCTCAGCTCAGCTTCATAGCGCTGAGCTGCTGGGCACGCAGGATGCAGCGCACGCCCCGGCAGGACATCCCACCCCGCAGCGGAAGATGACCGGGGGGAGAACGGACCGGGGTAAGGGAGATCCCAGATGCACGACGACGTCCACGTCACGTTGCTCTGTGGCTGCGAGGTGTTCCTCGACGGGAAGCAGGTAGTCCCAGCCGAACCATGCTCCTGCCTGCGGGAGCAGAAACTGAAGGTCCTGCGCGCTGACAGCCGGGACGCTTTCGACGAGGCCGACGCCCTTCGAGATGAGATTGCACAGCACTACGCGCAGCTGGGATTCCAGCTCTACGTTCCGCCGAGGCAGAGCTCGCCCGTCTGAGGATCTCCGCCCGCCCCGCCGAAGCATCCTAGCCGACGGCCCCGGGCACCGCTCGACTCCGGCTACCACGTCGGCTTGGAATTGTCCGGGGTTCCGTCGCGAATGGCGTCCCCATCCGCTGTCTACGGTGGTGGCGGCCAGTGCTATGAACGGGCGGCGATTGACACAGAGCGCGACGCGAAGGAGATGACTCGATGACTCCAGAGGAACTCAGGAGCCTACTCAGGGTAGTACACAGAGACCTGACCCAGGCGATGCGCGGCGCAGTCGAAACGGAGCTGATGAGAACAGTCCAGCGATGGCAGGACGCGGGCAGTCCGGCGGGCGTGCCCTGGTTGCGGAATGCGCCGGGCTCCCAAGAGGACCTGCAGGTTCTAACGACTTGGACGTACCTGGGCGCGGACCTAGTCTACAGCAGCCGACCCTGGCAGGCTGCCGCTGCTGAGCCGCTGTACGCTTTGGCCGTCCGAATGGCCCACGATGCCGATGACCAACACCCCGGACTGAATCTACACAAAGGCATTGACTACTTCATGCTCGGGATGGCGCGGTTCCACCAAGGGCGATATGACGAGGGTGCTCACAACATCCTCATTGCAGTCGAGGAAGACCGGGCAGCCGGGCTAACCGACGATCAGATAGTGGCGGCGCAGCAACTCGGCCAGCATGTGAAGCCTTGGGTGCGAGATGCTCTGGCTGAGGTCGCGCAGCTCTGCCGAGACGCCGGGCACACCTTCGTGACGCAGGCCCACATCGAGACTATGCTCGACGACATGTGCCGCGATCAGCAGGACCTGAGTTACAGGCCGGTCCGGCTGCTCTGGCTTCACTCCTCGTTGCGGAAGGTGGATGACCTACCCGGCCCGTCTCCCTTGACTCCTGTGCGCCGTCTTGAGGCCCTGCAGGACTTAACGTTCCTGTACGAAGCCGCTCTGAGGGAGCGCCATGAGCAACCCGGTGAGCCGCTCCGACAACTCAGACACGTGGTAGCGAAGGTGCGCACCATCAAGGGTTACCCGGCTGCTGTGATAGATGACTGGGCGACGTTTGCCAATTTCGATGCGGCCGACCCCGATGCAGACGCTGACACGAAGCTTACCGCGTTACAGACGGAGGGCTTTGGCGGCGCTTCTGATGCCGAACGTCTTTGTTGCCAAGCTCTCCTGACCGTAGGACTGGTTCGGAATATGGTCCACCACCGTATCGACCTTCAGTCCACACTTCTGAACGCGGAGTACAGGTGGGTGCTCGACCGGGTGCTTGCGGCGCTGCTGCTCTCTTGGTGAGCGCGTTGGATGCCAGGGATCTATCCGCACACCGAGCCTGCGCGTGCAGCAATGGCAGGTGCCAAAGGAGGAGCCTGTGGACGATAGCAGTGCCGACACAACCCTTGCCTT
>Ga0315281_10013839_pt1 | contig 10899 bp, 10 predicted proteins | sample YL17G07_0_MG_FD_204540 | JGI IMG/M metagenome (GOLD analysis project Ga0315281, IMG submission 204540) | Sediment microbial communities from Yellowstone Lake, YNP, Wyoming, USA - YL17G07_0 | ecosystem: Environmental > Aquatic > Freshwater > Lake > Sediment | place: USA: Wyoming | collected... | reverse complement strand
GCTCAGCGCGTATGAGGTCGAGCCGGTCGGTGTCGCGAATATCACGCCGTCCGCTCTCATAGTGGTCATCAGCTGACCATCCACCTTGATGTTGAAATGCCTCAGCTTCGCGACCTGCGAAGTATGGATGACGACCTCGTTCAACGCATCCGGGAGCTTCGCTCCGTCGACCTTCGAAGCGATCCTCATCCTCTCGTCGATGATGTACTTGCCAGAAAGGAGCCTCTCGATGCCGTCTTCGAGGTCGGACTTGTCGATCTCCGTGAGGAATCCGAGCAGGCCGGCCCTTATCGAGAGCAGCGGAACCTGCTTCGGTATGTTCTGGAGCGTGTACAAGACTGTTCCGTCCCCGCCGATCGTCACGATCGCATCGACATCGAAATCCTTGAGCTTCATCGAGGACTTCGGCTGCTTCTCCGCGATGCATTCCTCGAGGAAGATCTCATGACCGTCCAGGGCCGCCATAGCCCTTCTGAGGAATTCGTTCAGCCCCTTGAGCTGCGGGTTCGCAACTATTCCGATCTTCATTTCATCATCTCCTTCATGCTCGGTTCTCCTACCGCCAGGAAATTGACCCTATCGTCGAGTGAGAACTTCATATCGAGAACCCCTCCGTCAATACTGTATATCTCTCCGCCCGCCTCTCTCAATATCAACGCGCTCGCGGCGATGTCGACGATCCTCATCTTCTTTCTTTGGTCGCGGCAGTTGAAATAGAAACCGTCCGCCATCCCGCTGGCCACATGGCACATCTCGAGCGATGCGCAACCGAGGGATCTGATTCTTCTGGGGATATCGACGAACTTCCAGGTCTTCGGGTCGGTGTCGTTCCCCGCATATACCAGGAACAACGAGTCCGGCCGCTTGAATTTCTTCGTCCGTATCTCCTTGCCGTTCAGCGATGCACCTTTCCCCTTTTCGGCATAGTAGATGTCGCCGTTGACAAGGTTCCTGACGAGCCCGTGGGTCACATCGCTCATCCTCGAATCGCCTATCGCCAGTGAGACGGAGTAGAACGGGATCCGCGCGTGGAAATTCGCAGTGCCGTCCACGGGATCGATCACAAGGGTCTTCTCTCCGCCTAGGCTGATCAACCCAGCCTCCTCGCTCAGGATGTTCATCCCGATATTATTCTTCTTGACATAATCGATGATGATGTCCTCGGCGAACTTGTCTATCTTGGAGGTCGCGCTCCCGCTCGCCCCTATGCCGACCTCCTCCTCTCCCGCGAATCCTGCAGGGAGGGCCGCCACCTCCCTTGCGACGATGGCCGCGATGGCCTCTAGAATCTGTCTCATATGGCCATAAGAAGGAACGCTTCATGATTAAATGTTTGTCGAGAATGGCCCAGCAAGGCATATATCGGACATGCAACGTGATTATCTCTGCATGGTCGAACTGAAGCCGACAAGCTGCCCGAACGTCATGAGCGACGGCGACTCGCTGTTCACGAGGAACCTCGTTCCAGGGAACACCGTCTACGGTGAACGCCTGGTTGTTTCTGACGGCGTTGAGTTCCGCCACTGGGACCCGAGGAGGAGCAAGCTCTCGGCCTACATGCTTCTGTCTGGGAAGGCTGGCGACCTCCGGCAGGACGACGTCGCCCTGTACCTCGGCGCATCGACCGGCACGACGGTGAGCCACGTCTCGGACATCGTCGACAAGGGGCAAGTCTTTGCGGTCGAGATCTCGAAAAGGACCTTCAGAGAGCTGATCAGGAACGTCGCGCCGAGGAAGAACCTCCTCCCGATGATCGGGGATGCCAGGGACAAGGACCTGATGGCGGGGATCATAACGAAGGCGGATTACCTCTATTCAGATGTCGCTCAGAAGGATCAGGTCCAGATATTCCTGAACAACTTCACACAGTACAAATGCCGCTCGGGGATGCTGATGCTGAAATGCCGCTCGATCGACGTGGCCGCCGACCCGAGGCAGATCGTGAAGGAGACGGTCGCGTATGTCAGAGGCATCGGGCTGCACTGCGACGACCCGCTCGACATCGGAGCCTTCGAGAAGGATCACTTCGCCCTGCTCATCCAGAGGGGAAGGGATAGATGACCTTCGTCTACGCGGTCGCATTCGTCGACGACATGTTCGTCATGGTCAAGAACAAGCTCAGGGAGACCTGGGAGATGCCCGGGGGCAAGGTCGAGCAGGGCGAGCACGAGGCGGACGCGGTCAAGCGCGAATTCTCCGAGGAGACTGGGATGAGTTTCGTGCCAGTCGCAAAGACAAGGCTGTCAGGGGGCGTCGTGTTCTTTGGTCGGGCGGAGGTAATGGGGAGTTGGCCTTGGCCGGATGATGTGCGGGACAAGAGTCTCTCAGAGAAGGCAGAGCTGAGCGAGGTGCCGATGTCCCGGACCCCGAAGCTCGCGGACGACGTTTCCGATGTGTCCCTTTTCGACCAATTGCCCCGCGATATTTCGTTCCGCAGAGACGAGTACGAAAGGATGCTCCAGGAGGCTCGAAGTGTGGTCAAAAAGTATATTAAGAGGGATTCCATAGGCGACTCCGCGCCACCTTAATGATTGCGCGAGGCGACGAGTAAAAATGGCACGGATGCATGCACGACGCAGAGGTTCTTCGGGATCCAAGAAGCCCATAGTGAAAGAGAAGCCCGCATGGGTCACTATGGACGCCAAGGAGATCGAGGACCTGGTCGAGAAGCTGGGCAGCGGGGGCAAGGGCTCGGCGATGGTCGGACTCATTCTCAGGGATCAGTATGCCATCCCCTCGGTGAGACTTTCCACTGGCAAAACGATCGGCCAGATATTCAGAGAGAGAAAGCTCATGACGCGCCTTCCTGAGGACATGCAGAACCTGATGAAGCGCGCAGTCTCTCTGAGCGAGCATGTCAAGCTCAACCCGAAGGACCTCCACAACAAACGCGGACTGGCGCTTATCGAGTCGAGGATCCGCCGGCTCGCGAAGTACTACGGCCGCGAGGGAATGATCCCCGAGGGCTGGAAGTATTCGCTCGACACGGCGAAGCTCGAGATCGAGTGAGGTCGCATCATGAAGGGGGGCGTAGCACTCCCGAAGGATTTTTCTCATGGCTTCAAGGCAGCTGCAAAGCTGCTGAAGGGGCATAAGTTCGCAAGGGTCATCTCTCATTACGATGCCGACGGGGTCACTGCGGCGAGCATCATGATCGCCTGCCTGAAGAACGCCGGCAAGGATCTACAGACAACTATTACTAAAAGCCTGGACAAGGCGATGGTCGAGCGCATCGCGCAGGAGGGCAACGAGCTGGCCATCTTCCTCGACATGGGGTCCGGGCAGATCGACGAGATCGAGCGCATGGGCTCGGAAGTGATAATCCTCGACCATCACAAGCCGCTGCGCGAATCGAAGCTCGTCGAGCAGGTCAATCCGCACCTATTCGGGATTGACGGCACTCACGACATCTCGGCGAGCGGGCTCGCCTTTTCTCTCGCTGTCACGATCGACGAGAAGAACTGGAACCTCTCCCCGCTGGCCATCGCCGGTCTCGTCGGAGACATGCAGTATCTCGGAGGGTTCTCGGAGATCAACGAGTCCATCGTCGCCGGTGCCGCCGAGCGTGGGATCATCTCGCGGAGCAACGGGATAAAGCTGTCCGGAGAAAGGCTGCAGACGATGATATCCGATTCGCCGAACCCGTACTTCAGGGGCCTTTCCGGGCACAGGGACGCGACCATCGAGTTCCTCAAGGGTGCGGGGCTTGATCCAGCCGGGGTCTACCACGACCTGGACGACATTTCAAAGCGCAGGCTGGTCTCACTGCTGACATTGAAGCTTCTCTCCCAGGGATGCACCCGCGAGACGATCGAGCAGACCCTCGGGGAGATCCTGACGGTCACTTCCGGCAGCCTGCGGGGGCTGAAGATAGATGATGTCTCGGAGCTGGTCAATGCATGCGGGAGGCTGGACCATCCAGGTATAGGGATGGCGCTCTGCCTCGGGGATGCGGCCGCGCTCACCGAGGCGATGAGGTACCGCATGGACTACGTCAACTCAATGATGCTCGAATTGAAGGCCGTGGAGGACGGTGCGTTCGAAGCAAGGGACCACATCCAGATCATCCGCCCTCACAGGTCCTCGCTCGCCGGGGCGGTCTGCGGCATCTCGATGCAGTACCTCCTCGACCAGGCGAAGCCCACCATCGCGATATCGAAGGTCGAGGGGACGGTCAAGGTCTCATCGAGGGGGACTCGAGATCTCGTCTCGAAAGGGCTGGATCTGGCGGAGTCGCTGCGGAAATCCGCCGAGCCGCTCGGGGGAGTCGGAGGCGGGCACAACGTCGCGGCAGGTGCGACCGTTCCATTGGTCCACGAGGACGAATTTCTAAAGAATCTCGACGAGATAACTGGAATCCAGCTCAAGAAGAAGTGACATTCACCGCCAGGTCACATCGACATCGTCGGTCCTGAACCTCTGGTTTATCGAGGTGTCGTCGACGGACATCCTCGTCCCGCTGTTGTGCATCAGGATGCCGGTCCACGCGATCATCGCGCCGTTGTCGATGCAGAGCCTTCCGGGAGGCACGAACATCTTCGCCCCCCTCTCCTCGGCCATCATCCTGACCATCTCCTGGAGACGCTTATTCTGCACGACGCCGCCGCCGAGCAGCACCTCGTTCTTCTCGACGTGCGCCATCGCCCTCTCCGTCACCTCGACGAGCATCGAGAAGCAGACCTCCTGTAGCGAGAAGCAGATATCCTCCATCGAGGCGCCCTTCTTCTTCAGCTGAAGCGCCGCGGTGAGTATGCCTGAGAACGCGACGTCCATTCCCTTGACGCTGTACGGGATGTCCAGCAGCTTCCGGCCGTCCTTCGCGAGCTGCTCGATCTTCGGCCCCGACGGGAACTTCAGCCCCGTCTCCCTGCCGAACTTGTCGAGCATGTTGCCGATCCCTATGTCGAGGGTCTCCCCGAAGACTCGGTACTTCCCTCCGGCGTAGGCTATCACCTGCGTGTTCCCCCCGGAGGCGTAGAGCAGCGCCGGGTCGTCGCAGCCAGTAATCTTCCTCCCGATCTCAAGGTGCGCGACGCAGTGGTTCACCCCGATGATGGGCACGTCGAGGGACAATGCCAGGGCTCTCGCCGCGGTCGCCGCGGTCCTCAGGCAGGGTCCGAGCCCAGGTCCCTGCGAGAATGCGACGAGGCCGATGTCGCCGTGATCGAGCTTCGCCTCGGCCAGCGCCTTGTCGATCAGCTCCGGAATGACCTGGACATGATGGTTGGCGGCCTCCCTCGGATGTATGCCCCCCTTCTCGCCGCTGATCATGTCTATCACGTTGGCCAGCACCCGGCCTGAATCGTCCATTATCCCGATGCCGGCAGTGTGAGCGGTCCCTTCTATCCCGAGGCAGATCATATCCTTCTCCGGGAGATGAGCCCTGCCTAATCATTCTTACCATTGAGCGTCCGGACCCCGGGCAAAATATACTAGTTTATACGGCAAAAATACCAATTCACGATTTCATTCTAAGAAAAAGCCTTATCTCCTGACGAGGGGATGACTTACTGAGTGGAAATGGAAGCATCTCCTGAAACAGAAACAGAAATCCCTGCCCCTGCAAAAAAGAAGATGAGCAGGCGGTTGAAGATCGCCATCGCTTCTATTATCGTAATAACTGTGATCGTTCTCGCCATAGTCGTCGTGTACCCTAAGCCGTTTGGCTGGATTGATGAACCTAGTATGATTGTAATAGGTACGTCCAAGGGTAGCACGGCGACAAATTGGACCTGGACAATCATGGCTATTACTGCCGGGATGCAGATATCGAGGTCCGACATCAACATCCAGCTGAAGAACGCGAGCGGCTTCGTCATAAATATGGAACCTCTGAGCGCCGCCTCTGGAACTCACGGATTCAATTATTTGAACTACACTTCTGGGGATTATCTTTCCCCGTTGGATGTATTCAGCCTAAGCAAGGATTATGCGGTGGGTTCAAAGATAAACCTGATTACCTCGCATCCTTGGCCTTCATACCCTGCCTATCTTGCTTCATGCGCTGTTCTGACCGTATAGTCGATTTTGCTCCTCGGAAAAAGCCTTGAAAAGGGATGGTATGTAGAAGAGGTCCCTCGCCAATATCGTCGTTGCCAAACCACGATGGAGGCGAAAGACCATGCTATACATAGGACTGGACGTGCATAAAGAATTCTGTCAGGCATGCGTGATGAACAAATCGGGAAAGGTGCTCTCGAACGAGAGGTTCCTTTCCAACCAGGAATCCCTGGACAAGTTCCTCGATCGATTCGACAAGGCGAAGTTCGTGCTCGAATCCACCGGGATCTGGGAATTCATCTACGAGGGGATCGAGAGGAGGGGTTTCGAGGCCGTATTGGCTCATCCTCTCAAGGTCAGGGCGATAGCCGAGGCGAAGGTGAAGACGGACAAGGTCGACGCGCAGACCCTCGCGCACCTGCTCAGGGCAGACCTCATACCGAGGTCATGGGTGCCGAGCAAGGACGTGCGTGACCTCAGGCAGCTGGTCAGGCAGCGCTCGTACCTCGTCCGTCAGTCAACGAGCCTGAAGAACAGGATACACGCGGAGCTGCTCAGGCGCGGGGCCCGCAGGCCGGAGGAGTCCGGCGGGGCTTTCACGAAGAAAAGCATCGCGTGGATGCGCTCGCTGCGCATACCGACGGTCGACTCGTGCCTCTGCTGCCTGGAGAACGTGCAGGAGCAGATCGAGGCGATCAACGTGAAGCTACTGGAGGAGTTCGGCAGGAGGCCTGAGGCGCGGCTGATAGCGACGATCCCCGGCATAGGCTTCTACGGCGCCCTGCTCATCCACGCGGAGATAGACGACATCCATCGTTTCCCGCATCCTGAGAAGCTGTGCTCGTACGCGGGACTAGTTCCGACGGTTCACCAGTCCGCCTCCTCAGTGAGGCACGGAGGGGTCAGCAAGGAGGGCTCCGCGTACCTCCGATGGATCCTCACGGAGGCGGTCCACGTCCATGTCCTTCACAATCCGACATCCCGCCTCTCGAAGTTCTATTCGAGGATCGAGAGGCGCAGGGGGAAGCACAAGGCCACCGTAGCCACGGCTAGGAAGCTGCTGCACATCATCTACTGGATGCTCCTGAACAAGGAGCGGTATCACGGTCACGGATTCAACCCCGGGAGCCAAACCTGCATGAGAAATGCGTGAAAGGGATTGGGGCAGGTCCATGACAATGGACGGAGCGGCCATAGTGCTGGAGAACAGCGAATAGAGGTCTGTCCGCAAAGCCCCGATAGGCATAGGCATCTCAGATCGGAGGGAAAATGAAAAGAGAATGAAAAGCGTTTGTGAAGAAGGCGCGAGGCCCTCTTCAACATAGAGGTTTGAGGGGAAAACGGGCGATCGTTTCGATTTAATCAAATGGCCAGTCTTTGTTTTATCACTTTCAGGGGCAAAATATACTATTCCGGTTGTTGTTCGGGGATTTGACCCGCGGACCTCCCGCCGGGGTGACATAGTTGGCAGCAGAGCTGAACGTCAAGGAGATAAGGCCGAGGACCGGCGGCATCAAGATGCCCAGACAGGATGTGATACGTGGCATCATAGATTCCGTCACGGACCTGCTGTTCATAGAGGATCTCGACAACCTGCTCTCCAATATTGCGACGGTCGCCAAGAAATTCGCCGCCGTCGAGCAGGTCGTCATATGGACAGTCGATGAAAACGACAACTGGATACCGCGAGTCGCGCTTGGATTCCCCGAGGAGATCCGCAGCAGATTGCTCTCGATATCGCTCTCCCCGCGGGAAGATGAGCGCACGAGGGAGTTGGCGACCTGGCTCACCCGGCTATCGCTGTTCTTGCCTGGAGAGATCACGAGGGAAGTCGGCTATGATCATGAGGACACGGCCCTCTTCATCGACGAGGAAGTTACTCGGAAGCCGAGGGCGTCGCCCGACAGCTGGCTCGAACAGGATTACCTCGAGGTGAGATTGATTTCCATGGATGGCAAGCTCATCGGGTCGATCGAGCTGCGCCGCCCGACCGATAGCAAGATCCCGTCGATCGAGACCATCCGCTCGGTCGAGATACTCGCATCGATATGCTCCATCGCGATAGAGCTAGCTGGGCTGCGAGAGAAGGAGAACGCGATCTCCGACGCCGCCGAAAGGAGGGCAAGCCAGATCACGCAGGTCCTCAGCTTCGCTCGAAATGTCCTGTCTCTCGAAAGCCCTGAGAAGGCCTTCAGCGGCGTGCTGAATATCTTGCGGGACCTCTTCGGATTCCAGTCCGCCACGATCTCGCTCTTCGACGAGAGGGAGAACTGCTTCAGGTACATCGCGATGATGGGCTACGGTCATGATGAGATGGAGTACGCCAGGACGCTCAGGATACCGCCGGAGGCGCACAAGGTGTTCACCTCGTCGGAACATCTGATCGGCCGGAACGCCTACTACCTCCCTGCCGAGGACCTGCCTGACGAATCGCTGGTGTGGGAGATCTACACGCCCGATAGATTCTCGGAGATGAAGAGGAGGAAGCACATCCCCCGTGCATCCCCGGGAGCTTGGCACCCTCAGGATAATCTGTCGTTCGTGATATACAACAAGATGGGGAAGATCGCCGGCATCCTCTCCGCAGACAACCCTAAGGACGGACGTATCCCTCCTCTGGAGATCATCGACGGCATCGGGATATTCACATCCCTCGTCTCCATCGCCCTTGAGAACGCAAAGTACTACTCGGAGACGCTCAAAGCCAAAGAGGACATCGAGCTGCTCAACGGCCTGATTTTCCACGACGTATCGAGCCTGAACACAACCATCCGGGAATACCTCGAGATGGCGACCTCCCAGGGTCTTACAAGGGAGCAGCGGATCAAGCACATCAGGAGCGCGCAGCGCATGCTCGACAGCATGGTCGACCTGGTCCAGAAGGTACGGAGGCTCTCTTCGATTCGGTCAGCAGGCGCCGCCGAGCTCCTCCGGGTGGATCTGGGGGCGGCAGTCCGCAGCCAGGTCTTGAGGGTCATAGGTCAATACCCCGACAAGAAGGTCAAGGAGAGCTTCGGCGCGATGCCAGCCAACTGCTTTGTGCTCGCGAACGACCTGATAGGGGACCTGTTCGGGAACATCATCTCCAACGCAATCGTCCACAACTACAGCGAAGAGGTCGAGGTCTCGGTATCGATCGAAGGCCTGGTCGACGAGTTCAGCAACAAGACATACTGGAAAGTGTCCATCGCGGACAACGGCCGCGGCATACCAGAGGATCAGAAGATGCGCATTTTCGACATCACATCGCGCCTCGGCGAATCAGTTGGCCGCACCGGCATCGGCCTCTCCGTGGTCCATGCGATCACCGCCCTGTACGGAGGATCGGTCTGGGTCGAGGACAGGCATCCTTCCGACTCTTCTAAGGGCAGCGTGTTCCAAGTGCTTCTGCCGTCAGCGTGAGAGCCTACGGTACGAAAGCTTCTACTTCTGCCTGCTGTAGTACGACTGGTCCACAGATTCCTGGACCATTCTCCTCACCCTGATGGGGTCCGGAACGAATTTCCATATCACATCGTCCCGCGTTCCAGACTGGGACGAGAAGACCACCGTTCCATATCCCAGGAACCGCTGGCCGACCGACTGGTTCACGCCCACGTTTGTGATCATGCGGAGGGGCATGTCGTCGAAGTCCCTTCCGAGGATTCCCCTCTTGGTCATCACCCGCTCGTTCGTCATCACGTAGAGCGTGCTGGCCCACCTCAGGTACCTTACAATGAAGTAGACAAAGAACAGCAGTGCAAGTAGGACGAATATTATGCTGATGATGTTGCCGTAGGTCGCGTTGTTCAGCAGATCGGAGATGAACAGCAGGTCGGTCGACGCAAATATCTTGGTCCAAAAGGCTACAAGGAGCAGAACGAGCGCGACCAATATGCTCGCGATCCCGCCCGTCATGTGCCTCACCGTGCTCATGCGAGTTTCCAGCATGACCTTTTCATCCAATGCCAGCAGCTTCGGCGAAATGTGCTTCGGTTTTGCCATCTCAACATCCCCCGCTTCTTATCATGGCTGATATCCCCTTCCCGGGATATATCATGTATTGTCGTCCTGGGCTCTATTCGGAAATTATTCAACTTAATCCAGATTAGTCTCCAAATAGTTTATACACTTTGTTTTCATTTCAATTAAACGCTCCGAAATTTGTCGTTGGAGCCAACATGGTGGTAGAATGAAGGTCTTCACCGTCGATCTCTCAACCAGCAAGATCTCTGAGAAGCAGATTGAAGCGAAAATGCTCGAGGAATTCATCGGAGGACGTGGACTGGGCATAAGGCTGCTCTACGAACTCAACAAGCCGAAGGTCGACCCGCTCTCCCCTGACAATCATCTCATCTTCATCGTCGGGCCGTACACCGGCACGCAGGGAGCGTTCACGGCATTCTACAACGTCACCACGAAATCGCCCCTCACCGGGACTTGCAGCGCCGCCCATTCCGGAGGGCACTTCGCCCCGATGATGAGGAAAGCAGGCGTCGACGGATTGATAATTCACGGGAAGGCGTCCAAGCCAGTCTACTTACACATCGACGACGGAAAGATCGAGATCAAGGATGCATCGACGCTCTGGGGGAAGGATGTTTTCCAGACGACCGAGGAGCTTCAGAAGATGCACCCCGGATCCAGGTGCGCAGTAATAGGCCCCGCCGGGGAGAAGCTCGTTAGATACGCAGCAATAATGAACGACAACCAGCGCGCCGCCGGCAGAGGCGGGGTCGGCACCGTCATGGGCAGCAAGAACCTGAAGGCGATCGTCGTGAAGGGGACTGGAACGGTACCAATGACCGACGAAAAGTATCTGAAGGAATCCTTCTTGACCGCGACGAAGACCGTGAAGGAGAAGGCGGTCGCATTTGCAACTTACGGGACACCAATGGTCGCGGGCATAACCGGGAAAGC
>Ga0315281_10013838_pt1 | contig 10899 bp, 7 predicted proteins | sample YL17G07_0_MG_FD_204540 | JGI IMG/M metagenome (GOLD analysis project Ga0315281, IMG submission 204540) | Sediment microbial communities from Yellowstone Lake, YNP, Wyoming, USA - YL17G07_0 | ecosystem: Environmental > Aquatic > Freshwater > Lake > Sediment | place: USA: Wyoming | collected... | reverse complement strand
TTCAGTTCAGTTCAGTACAGTTCAGTTCAGTTCAGTTCAGTTCAGCTAAGATAAGCTCTACCGCGTCATTGGAAATTACATCATGAATGTTCTTAAACCGTGGTCGGTTTAAGAACATTGCGCCGACATGGAAAAGTGGGAAATATGAAAACCTCTACTAAACCGGACAACCAAACCGAGCTTTTTTCTTCACCACACAAAAAAGCGAACATAGTCGTCGTGGACGACGAAGAATTAACTCGGTTTTATATTGAGCGCATAGTCGAAAGCGTCGGATGCTCCTTTATCGGGATTGATTCCGCCTCCAAAGCGCGCGATTACCTTTTAAATAACCGGGCCGACCTTCTTCTACTCGACATCAACTTAAACGGCGAGAACGGCCTGGGTTTATTGGGGGAGATGAGGGAAAAAGGGGACGCGACTCCCGTCATCATCATTTCCGCCGTGGACCAAATCGAGCCGTACAAAACAGCCGTGCGCTTGGGCGCGACCGATTATCTTATCAAGCCGTTTGAGCAGGAGGAACTCAGGGCCAAAATCCAAACCTGCCTCGCGAGAACACACAAGATTGAGTCGGCTGACTTGAAGCGCTGGGCCAAAAGCGGCGTGATTGGGCAAAGCCCGAAACTGCTATCAGCCATGCTGATGGCGGAGGTCGCGGCGAATTCAAAGCTTAACGTGCTAATCATCGGCGAATCGGGTTCCGGCAAGGAAAAATTCGCCCGGGCGGTGCATGATTTAAGTCCGCGCTCGGAAAAACGATTTATCGCCGTAAACAGCGCCGGCATCGACGACAACCTTCTTAACTCGGAGTTGTTCGGATATCGCAAGGGGGCCTTCACCGGCGCCGACTCCGACAGACCCGGTTTGATAAAGGAAGCGGACGGCGGCACGCTGTTTTTGGACGAGATAGGGGATCTGGGACTTACCGCGCAGGTAAAACTGCTAAGGGTTATCGAAACCGGCTCGTTTTTCCCGGTTGGCGACACGCGAATTCAGACGTCGGACATCCGTTATGTGGCCGCCACCCACCACTATTTAGAAAAGGACGTCGAGATGGAAAATTTCCGGCTGGATCTTTTCTACCGGTTGAAGGGGTTTGAGATAATCATCCCGGCATTGCGCGAACGAACGGAGGACATCCCGATACTGGTGGAGCACTTTCTCTCCCGCGACAATCAGGCCCTGAACTTCCAAGTCCATCCGGACGTGTTTGAGGCGATGATGCAGTTTGACTGGCCCGGCAACGTGCGGCAACTGGAAAACATGGTCACCGTGGCAAAGGCGCGGACAAAAGACCAAGCGCTTAAAATGGAGCATTTCCCGGAGCTGTGCAAAAAAATACGCGCCAACTCCAACATCAAAACGCCCGTCGTAAAAAACGTCAAAAAAGAGATTGCAGGCGTTGAAAAATTGAATATAAGCCACGCTCTTGCCGTGACGAAGGGAAATGTATTCGAGGCGGCGAAACTTCTTGGCATGACCAAATCGACGCTTTACCGAAAAATCAAAAAATACGACATCCCGCCCGTTTCCACACGGCAATAACGCGGGCAAACTGTCATGCCGAACTTAATTCAACATCCAATTCCAAGGTCTTGCCTATTGTCCGTCTATTAATTTCAAACTGATAAGGCGCCCCGGTCGTAACTATTGGGATGCGACAACTATTCCCAAAAATGCGAAACATTTAAGCCACTCTTTATACGGGACGTACGGACATCGGTGATTTCTCGATTCCTATTTTTGGGAATTTATTATTGGACGACAAAATGACGCATTGAAATATATGACTCTTCGGCGCCGCCAATTGCGGCACGGATGTTGCTCCTATAAAAACATGGCATGGGAAATATATATCAATTAATGGTGAAATCTTTGCGTTTAACCGTTGGCTAAACACAATTTGGAGGTGCCACGTGAATATTGAGGAGGTTCGAGAATTCGCCGGGGCCGTGGGGATACTTTTGGTCAACAGATACCAGGTCAAGGACGATCTTATAAGAATAATTCAGATGTCAATGGGAAGGGACGCCTGTTACGGGATGGGAGCCTCCTGCCAAAAAGGAAAATGCGAATGGAGCGAGGAGTGTCTGGGGAAAAAAATATTGGCGGAGAAGAAACCATGGCCGAATATGTGAGCGAAACAATGTCGGAGGACTCGATTCATTCCGTCGATGCGAAAGGTTCGACGGGAACTTTTTTGGCGGGCGACGCGGTTGGCGCCGCCCCGATGATACCTGAATACGAGATGAGCCAGATTGAGGACATCATTGACAGATTGATGAACGATGATAGTCGGCCAACCAAAGTAGTTTTAACCAAAGGCCCGGCCAATAAGTATTATGGAACTTTGGTGGTGGGGGTGTTGAATGCTTGATTTCACGCTCTCCGAGAATGGCCGAATATCGCGAAACTGTTTAAACAGCCCTTACTTCCCCCTTTTCCATGTTACCCCGGCGGGGCGATCCCGCCGGGGGTTTAACAACGGGCGGGGGCGCGCGTGATGAATATTGACAACATTGAAGAGAGGTGAGAGATGGGGACAGGAGACGGGTCATCCGCGTTAAAAGCCTTTGAAGGGGCGATTGACGGTGGGATGAAGAATGTTCGGGAAGGCGTGCTACATGCTTTGGTGAACTCTTTGCCGGCGTACCTTTATAGCGTTCATTATCATAAAGGCGCCGCAATCGGCACCCTGCACAATCCCCAGTGCGAAAAGGTAACCGGCTATAAATCGGCGGATTATGTGAACGAGCCGGATTTATGGCTCAAAATGGTTCACCAGGAGGATCGGGATACCGTGGGGGCATTTTTTAACTTACTTCCCCAATTGCGTTCCTCTGAGAGTGGCGTCGTATCCACCAATGGCAAAACTCGGGGGAAATCCCCGATATGCGCCTGTAATGAACAGGAATATATGTTGGAACACCGGATTATCCACAGGGAGGGGGCGGTGCGTTGGATTGCAAACCGATGCGTGCCGACCCGCGACTTGGAGGGAAACCTGCTCCGGGTCGACGGATTAGTGATGGACATCACCGACCAGAAGGCGGCGGAGGAAGAAATGGCGGCTCGGCTGGAAAAGGAACGGCAATACGCCGCCGAGATGGAATCGTTAAAAAAACTGGCCGAGGACGCCGTGGCGCAGAACAACCGCTTCATGTCGCTCATCGTCCACGACCTTCGCTCCCCTATCACCAGCGTGATAACTTTTCTTAAATTGTTGGAAAGGCAGTGCGACGAGGGGGACTTTGGAAGCGTGGCGGAGGTAATCCACCGGGTCGGCGGGATAAACGAAAATCTGTTGAAGTTGATTGACGAACTCTTGAACGTGTCGCGGCTAAAAAACGGCGCCATTCATTATAAGAAAAGGTTTTTCGACGCGCTCTATCTGGCGCAACCCCTGCTGGACAATTTCCGGCTTCAGGCCGAAATGAAAGGGGTCGAGCTTAAATGCGACATCCTTCCCGGCGTGCGGCTCCACGCGGATTTCAGCCTCACGCGCGAGGTGTTGGGCAACATCGTGTCGAACGGAATCAAGTTCTGCGGCGGTAGAAATACGATAACAGTTACTGCCCGAAAGGAGCCGTTCCCCTCGATCATTGTGTCAAACGACGGCCCCCCCATAAGCCGGAAACTGTTGCCAAAGCTGTTCAGCTTTGACGAAACCACCTCGACCCCCGGTAGCGCGGGGGAGCGGGGAACCGGGCTTGGCCTGCCGCTGTCGGCGGAAATAATGCGTATGCAGGGGGGACGATTACGGGCCAGGAACGAGCCGGGAACGGGGCCCGTGTTCGACGTTGAGTTTGCGGCGGTGCGCCCGGTGGTTCTTCTGGTGGACGACGAGGAATGCCACAGGGTGATGTTGTTGGAATGCCTGAAATATCTTGACGTGGAGACGCATTGCGCCTGTAACGGGGAGGAGGCGTTGAAAATCATCGGCCAGCGCACGCCGCACCTTATTATCAGCGACCTGATGATGCCGGTGATGGACGGTTACGACCTTTTGCGCGCCGTGCGGAAGAACCCGGCGCTTGCCGGCGTGCCGTTCATCGCGCTCACATCCTCGCCCGAATCATCGGACGTGTTCCAGAAGGTGATGGCGCTCGGGGCGGACGATTTTATAAAAACGCCCATCATGCCTGATTTGCTACTGCCCCATTTGCGGCGGTATGTGGCATGAAAAAGCAATTAGCAAAAACAAACCATAAAAAGGAATTTTAAACACCGACGGGGCGCCGGATTTACTTCCGGTGTCCGGTCATATCTGAACATGGCGAGGTGACAATTATCGTGATAAGCAAAAAAAACGGGGCCTGATTAGGGAGGAGCACATCATGACAAACTACGAAGTCGCATACCTTTCAACCGAACGGGATAAAACCGGCGCCCAGATTGGGTTTAATTACGTCCCGGAAATGACGTTAAGGAAACTGGTGAACTCCCTGCCAATCTACACGTACAGCGTTCTATATAAAAACGGCGTCGCCGTTGAAACGTACCATAGCCCGCAGTGCGCCGTAATCACCGGATACAATCTGATTGATTACGAGAGCGACCCGATGCTTTGGCTTAAGATGGTCTACCCGGAGGACAAGGACGACGTTTTGGATTTCTTCGGTCAACTGCGAAAACACAAGTCAGTTTACAATTGCAAGGGAGGCGCCGTCAGGGAGGATTTCTGGGGAAGCGCGATAGAACACCGTCTCATCCACAAGGATGGCTCCATAAAATGGGTTTTGAACCACGGCACTCCGACTTTCGACGAAGATGGACGGCTCGCAAGGCTGGACGGAATGGTCATGGACATCAGCGACCAGAAATGGAGCCAAGAGGAGCTTGTCCGACAATTAGACCGCGAAATCAGGGTCGCGGCCGAGATGGAGGCGGTTAAGAACAATGCCGAGGACGCGCTGACCATGAACGAAAAATTCATATCCCTTGCCACGCACGACATACGCTCCCCGCTCACGTCAATTATTACGATGGCGAAGCTATTGGATAAAAGGGAGCGTCCCATACCAGACTCTGACAGGGAGGCGCTGGTCGGGCGGATTGGCTCCGTAGCGCGTGATATGCTTGAGATGATGGACGAGTTACTCGGCGTCACCCGGCTTCGCTCCGGTAAGATACAGCCCTGCCTCCGTTTTTTCAACGCGTTCTCCGCCTCGCTTCAGATAATGGAAACCCTGGGCGCGTACGCGGAATCCAAGCGGGTGCGGCTTGTCAACCTCATCCCGCCAAACACGCGGGTGTACGCAGACCAGCGCCTTTTCAGCGAGATATTGCGAAACATCGTGTCCAACGCCATTAAATTTAGCGGCAACGAGAATTTTTTTCCAGCCGGCCGGAAGTTTACCGTTGAGACGGGGGTGATAAGGGGCAACGGCCTGATATCGATTTATGTAAAGGACGACGGCCCCGGGGTGAAACCGGAATTAATACCCGACCTCTTTAACTACAACATTCACACCTCGACCACCGGCACCGGGGGGGAAAAGGGAACCGGCTTCGGCCTTCCTTTTTGTTACGAAGCCATCAAGGCCCACAACGGCGGCATAAGCCTCCAATCCAAAACCGGGGAGGGCGCAACCTTTTGCATCTCCTTCAAAGATAAAAAACCCTCGGTCTTGATCGCGGACGACGACGCGGGACGAAGGCAGAGTGTCGCCGAATATCTAAAACCATTTGATTTGGATATAACGCATGTTTGCGACAACGCAGGCGTGTTGGAGGTTTTGGGTCAAAAGGAAACCCACCTTGTGATAACCGCCGCCAAATCGCCCGGCATCGACGGCGTGGAATTGTTGTCCAAAATCCGCGCCGCCCAAAAGTTTAAAACGCTCCCGCTAATACTTTATTTGCCGGACAAGGACGAAACGACGGTTAACAACCTGCTCCAATTCGACCATCTCGACGTCATAGCGTTGCCGACCAGTCCGGACGGTATCTGTCCGATTGTCCGCCGCCACGTCGGCTGACGACTCCAGCCGCCGGGAACGGGAGATTCCGCCCCCAGTTTGGTAGGCGAGGCAATCTTGCCTTGCTTTGGCGCGGAGCTCCAATAAATTCTTGCCCCTGCCGGGGCAACGGAAGGCAGGATTGCCTCCCCTACCAATTCGGGCAAAAAAACGGGCTTTTTGGCCCGCCTAAAGTGCCTAGGCGTGGACAACCTGCAGGCGCTGTCTGCTCGAATCGTCCGTGTCCACCAAATCAACCGACAGCACGGAGGAAACGCCCGGCTCCTGCATGGTGATGCCGTAGAGCCTGTCGGCGAACGCCATCGTTTTCTGGTTGTGGGTTATCACCAAGAACTGCGTTTCGGCGGTGAACTCGTTCAGCATCTCCTTGAACCTGCCTATGTTCGCGTCGTCAAGCGGCGCGTCCACTTCGTCCAGCAGACAGAAGGGGGACGGCTTCACCCTGAACACGGAGAAGAGAACTGCGACCGCCGTCATCGATTTCTCCCCCGCGCTCATTAGCGTCAGGCTCTGCCTTCGCTTGCCCGGGGGGCGCGCGACTATCTCAATGCCGCTGTCCAGCGAGTTGGCCTCGTCCACCAAAACCATGTCCGCCTCGCCGCCGTTAAAGAGCTTGCTGAAAATCTCGCGGAAATTTTGGCGCACCAACACGAACGTCTCGTCGAAAAGGTCCTTGGTGGTGTGGTTTATCTTTTCGATGACCTTGTTGATGTCCTCTATCGATTTGTTCAGGTCGTCCCTTTGCGCGGTGAGGAACGAAAGCCGCTCCTCCACCTGCCTGAAGTCCTCTATCGACTCCAAGTTCACGTCCCCCAGTTTGGAGATTTGCTCCCTCGCGTCGGCTAGCCTTTGCTTGCACTCCTCTATGTTCGCGCCGGAAAGGTCGTACGTCTCCAACTCGTCCGTGGACAGCCCGTTTTCGGTGGCGCGCTCCATCAAGGACTCCAGCCTGACCACTGTCTCCGAGTGTTTTATCTTCGCGGTGCCAAGCGATTCCCTTGCGCCGTCGAGCGCGGACGAGGAATTTTTTATCTCGTCCTCTATCTTCCCAAGCTCGGCGCGCCGCTCCTCGATTTTGGCGGAGACGTCCCTTATCAGCCCGGCGGCCTCGTGCCGTTTTTCAAGGGCCGAGTGTATGGACACCTTAAGAGACTCCACCTCGGACTCCAGCTCCCCGCCCCGTCTGGCGCCGGACTCAAGCTCCCGCCCTATGGCCTCAATCCGCGCGGTGGAATCCAGTATCTGCCGCTCGATTCTTTCCTTGTCGGCAAGCGCCATGTTCAGCTCGCCTTTGAGCCTCGCCAATTCCACGTCCGCCTCGGCCGCGCTCTCTCGCGCGAGTTTAAGACTTTCGCGGGACGCGTCCTGCCTTTCGCGGGAGGATTGAATCTCCGCCTCAAGCTCGGCCTTTTGTTTTGTGAGGTTCTCAAGTTGCGCCGTGAGACCGGCTATTTCCGCGCCCATGCTCTCCCGTTCCAGCCCGATGGAATCGCTTTCCACCCCGTACGTTTCCAGTCGCGCGGCCTGCCGCCTTATTTCTGCGTCCACGGACTCGATGTCTTTCCTGTCGTGAACGAGGCGCATCTCCTCATCCTTCAACGCCCTTGCTGACTCCGTCTGCTCGGCCTGCGCCAAGCCGTCCTCGGAGATTATTCCGACAAGAACGGCGGTTTCCGTCTCCAATCTGCGGGACGTGGATTCCGCCTGCGTCGAAAGCTCCTCCATCACGCGTTTGCGCTCCAGTATGCCGCCCGTCGCGTTCGGGGAGCCGCCGGAGATGACGCCGCTCGCGTCCACCGTGTCGCCGTCCGCCGTGACGCAGGCAAGCCCGGTTTCGGAATGAAGCCGTATGGCGGCCTCGATGTTCTCGACGAACGCCGTTCCGCCCAAAAGTCTTTGCACCAGCGGGCGCATTTCGTCGTCCATCCGCACCAACCCGTCCCACGAAGGGTGCATGGCGGCGCCGGAACCGGCTCCATCATGGCCGAGGCTCACAAACGTCCCCCTGCCCAGCCCGTCTTTTTTAAGAAGGTTGATGGCGGACACCGCGTCCTGAGCGTCGTCTATCAACAACGCCTGTAGTCTTTCGCCAAGCGCGGCCTCCAGCGCCTTTTCCGCGCGCGGGTCGGCCTTCAATCTTTCAACAAGCGCGCCCTTGAGCTTTCGCGCGGTCTCGTCGTTTCCGTCCTTTAGTTTAAGGAGCGCCCTCGCGCCGTCCTGATACCCCTCGCGCGCGGCGTCTATCTCCCTCAGCGACTCAAGCCTGGCCTGAACCTGGGTGAGCGTTGTTTTTAACCCGCCGATTTCGTTTTCTTTTCCGGCCTTTTGCCCGGCCAGTTCGGCCCGCTTTTTTCCAAGCTCCGCCAGTTTCGCCTGAATGACGCCGAACCCGGTTTCGATTCTTGCAAGCGAGGCCAATTTTTCTTCTTTTAACGCGGATGCCGAATCGAACGCGGCGCGGGCCTCGGCGGTCTCGGCGTTTATCCTTTCAAGCCGGTTGCCTATCATCTCCATCCGCGTTTTGTGCCCCGCGAGCGACGCGCCGGTGTTCGCGGCCATTCCCGCCGTGACCGCAAGCTCGCGCTCGCTCGTCGATATCTCGGCGGAAAGCGAGTCGATGGCCGACTGCGCGGTGGAAAGCTCCCCCCTCTTATGGGCCAGCTCGCCGGATTTCTGCTCCACGAGCGAGGTTATCCCCGCCGCGGTTTCCCCCTTAGTGGCGGCCTCGGCACGATATTCGTCAAGCGCCCTCTTTATTACGTCCGTCTCCCCGGCAAGCCTTTCGGCGGATTTTGCCAAGTCTTGGATTTGAACGGTGCAGAGGTTTAGCCTCCCCTGGTCGCGCTCTATGGAGCCGCCGAGCCGGTATTCCTCCTCCTTGATGCGAGACATCTCCTCGCCGTCCTCGTTGATGGCGGACTGAACCAACGCGCGGTTGTTGTTGCGCGAGGCCATCTCCACCTCTATGGAAACGCGAACCTCCTCAAGCCGGACGGCCTCCGTCTCCAGCAAGGAGGCCGACTCCTTAAGCGACCTGAAATCGTCCGCGCTGACGGCGAGCACAAGCCCGGCCATCTCGGACTTCACGCTTTTGTACCGCTCCGCCTTGGACGCCTGCCGCTTGAGGGAGTTTCTCTGCTTCTCAAGCTCGCCGATTATGTCCGAGACCCTTTCAAGGTTTAACCTGGAGTTCTCCAGCTTGTTGAGCGCGTCCTGCCTGCGGTGTTTGTATTTCATTATCCCGGCGGCCTCTTCGATGATGAATCGGCGCTCCTCCGGTTTGCTCGTAACTATCCTTTGCACCTGGTCCTGCTCGATAATCGAAAACGCCCGGGTGGATATGCCGGTGTCCAGAAAAAGATCGACGATATCCTTGAGCCTGCAAGGAGCCTTGTTGATGAGGTATTCGCTCTCGCCGTCCCTGTGCAGTCGGCGCGTCACCGTTATCTCGTCGAACTGGGCCAGCTCCGGGCTTTTTGCCATCCCGCCGACATCTGAAACGGTTATGGAAACCTCCGCCATTCCGGTCGGCTTTCTGCCGGAGGAGCCGTTGAAGAGGAAATCGTCCATCTTGGCGCCGCGCAACAGTTTTGGCCTCATCTCCCCCAGAACCCACCGGATGGCGTCGGAAATGTTGCTCTTGCCGCACCCGTTCGGGCCGACAATGGCGGTCACGCCCGGATCGAAAGCAATTTTTGTGTGGTCAACGAACGATTTGAAACCGGTGATTTCTAAACTCTTAAAATACATTTTTGTCTTTCCCCTCAAAAAGCCTTTTAACAATCCCCGACAAGGCCGACCTTCCCATTTTCTTTAACTCCCTCTTTGTCCATGTCCGCCGCCAATCCCCCTTTTTTTAAAGGAAAGGAAAAACGGGGTGACTCACACAGACCCCTAATTCGGGAAAGTATACATGGAAGCGGAATGAAAATCAACATATGGTGATTTTATTTTAAAACGGCACAATATGTAGCGGTAATAGATTGAAAGTAAAAGCAATAGATTTATGCTATATGACTGTATCCCCTTCTCCAGAAGAGAGGCATACACGTCCCATTTGTCCGATTTGTCCGATTTGTCCAGTTTTGTCCGATTTGTCAGCGCATAAAAAGCTGTCATCCCCGCGAAGGCGGGGATCCAGTTCCTCTGTTTTCCGCCAGTTCCAATTTCACGCTGTCCGATTTGTCCCGTTTGTTCGATTCGTTGCGTTCGTTCGATTTTTCCGATTTTTCCGATTTTTCCGATTTTTCCGCTCTTTCTAATTTTTTTCGCATTTTTGTGGTTAACAATAGCGGGAAAAGAATTATCCACAGATTTCACAGATTCACGCAGATTAAAACCTGCACTTCTCTCATCTGTGTTAATCGGCGGAATCTGTGGATAAATCATTTCTTCCTTAATCCGTGATTTTTGCGGCTTGGGCATTTAGTGGCGGATGATGTTTATTCCGGTGGCGGGTGGAACCCCTCGGAATCGCCTGGCGCGACGCGCCAAACACAGGCCGAAACCTGTTGAAGCAAGTATACCACCAGCCAAAGCCCGCGCAAATTAAATTTTAATTTTGTTTTTGGATGAGAAGTCGGGGTCAGGTCTTGCATTGTAGCATTCTCTAATTTCTAAAAATGCAAAATGCTACAATGCAAGACCTGACCCCGAATGTTATTTTTTTTAACTTGCGCCTAATTGAATGCGGTGATAGAATTTTTCAACTTATTTATTGTTATTTTCAGATGGTGCTATAGATTCTATAAGGAGGAGAGAATGAACAATATTGGCACGAAGCTTGTAGGGGGGGTAAAAACCACTCTCAGATTTCTTTAATTTCATTGCTTTTCTTTTCCGCTCTTCTTCTTTTCGCATGTGGCGGCGGGGCGACAACCGGCACGTTGACAGCAACGTGCGCGACCAACTGCAC
>Ga0315281_10013835_pt1 | contig 10901 bp, 9 predicted proteins | sample YL17G07_0_MG_FD_204540 | JGI IMG/M metagenome (GOLD analysis project Ga0315281, IMG submission 204540) | Sediment microbial communities from Yellowstone Lake, YNP, Wyoming, USA - YL17G07_0 | ecosystem: Environmental > Aquatic > Freshwater > Lake > Sediment | place: USA: Wyoming | collected... | reverse complement strand
CACCGTCGTCAGGTCGCACGACCCAGCAAATGCCCCAACACTGAATACCAAGAGCCCCGCCATCAATAACATGGCCCGGAAAGACTTTGATGCCTTCATGTTCTTACTCCCCTCTCTAGTCTTTTGTGATGAACGGAGGGTACAACACTCCGTGCGCCATGGATATAAGCACGCATGCGACCAAAGTGCTATATCCTCAGCTTAACCCTCAAACTCAGTATAAATACCTTATTTTAAGTGGCATACAATCGAAGCTTGTTATGTGCAACGGCCGTTCACTTGGTCACTGATTCGGGGCAATGTGCAAGAGTTTTCACCTAAGGTGCGGCATTCTGTACTATCTTATCCACAGCGCATTATTACCTCCCAGCCAACCTCCAACCGCCGCGGTCGTTCAGGAGAAAGACCAGGAAATGGGGGCGAGCTTTTCAGCGAGTGTCCCGTGGCTGCATCTTTGCAAGACAAGCCCCGGCCTGCCAAGGACATCCGAGCGACATGTACGAGGGGCACGCCCCCCCTTTCGCGGGCAAACCGGCTTAGTTCTTATCCCCGGCCCCGTGGGACGTGCCGCAGATCTTGCAGGGCGTAGGCGGTTCGGCATTGTCCACGCGATGCTTGACGGGCGGGAGAGTGCGCAGGTAAGCGAACATGGCCTTCAAATCTTCATCGGGCATTTCCTTGAAGTCCCACCAGGGCATGATCTGGCTGAGTGGCCGCGCCTTGACGTATCCGGTATGCATCACTTGCAGGAACAGTTGTTCGTCGTAGTAGGGAATCCCGGAGGCATCCGGAGTAATGTTCGCAGTTGCCACACGCCCCCATGGGCCGGTCAGAATGAACCCGCCCGCAAAATCCAATCCCTTCAACGGCTCTCCACGCCGCTGCGGCGTATGACAGTCCGTGCATCCGGCAATATTCACAATGTACTCCCCACGCTTGAGAGGTGTGGACAGATCCGGGGGCGGGACGGGGGCGGTGAGCGGCTCGGGAACACTGCGAATGAGATACTTTACCGGGAAAATGATTTCCGTCTTGGGGAGCGGGTTCCGCACGGGCGGCAGTGTGCGAATGTAAACAACCAGTGAAGCTACATCTTCATCCGGCAGGGCGCGGAAGTGTCGATAGGGCATCATGGGGAAAAGAGCGCGACCGTCGTGGCCGATGCCTTCGCGGACGGCCCGCGCGATCTGATCGTCGGTCCAGGTGCCCGTGCCGGTTTCGGGGTCCGGCGTCAAGTTCACCGGGACGATGCGTCCCGGCAACTCTTGAATCGGCATCACCATCCCGGCCCCCAGCATGCCGGGCAGGATGGTCGGTTCATGCTTCGTCCAATCGTGCGGAGAATGGCAACCCGCACAAGCCGAGAAGAGTTGCTGGCCGCGCGCCAGCCGCTCGGGAGTGCGCTCGAACTTGCGGTCCGTGAGCGGCCGCGCCTTCGGTCCAATAAATGGCCGCCAGCCAATTGTGAACGTAATCACTACCGCTAGAACAATGACCAGCCCGCAAAGCACAAGACTTGCTATTCTGCCCATCCGCCCCATCTACGCACCTCCGAAAAGACGTTGTCTGACGGTTCTCAGGCCGTCAGAGAAAAAGTCGAAGACATCAGGAGTCCATCAAATACACTTTTGCGCTGATCAAGTTGCCCGTTTACTGAAGCTATTGCATTCCGCAGGGTTTCCGGCGGCGGTCAAAGCGTTCTTGAATTCATTAGCTCACGCTCTGCCAGCGGGACCGGTCAATCCCGCGACACCCTAAACTGAAAATTCCAAACCCTGAATGGCGAACATGTTATCACAATCCGCCTCGGACAGAATGTCCTTCTTCGGTCAGAGGACAGGTTCCTTTGCCGTAGGGGGAGTGCGGTGCGCTCCCAAAGGATGTTGTCAATTGTCGCGCCAATCTCCTTGGCAGCCGGAGACTGCCGCTCCTGACGGGCAAGTCGCGATGCGCCGCGCAAAAGCTTGAGAGAAGTAAAACTCCGGCGTGTTATCATAGGAAAGTCGGTTCAAGCCTAAGACAAGAACCCGAAAAACTGATGAGATGCCTTCTGATTTGCACATTACTTCTCGTGACCGGATGGACTCCCTATTGGAGGGTGACGATCCTCCCCGCGCAGGAGCAGGCCCAGAAGCCTCTCAGCAAGGCTCAAATCATCGAACTGCTTCGCGGCGATGTTCCGAGCAAGCGCGTCGCGACGCTGGTCACCGAGCGCGGCCTCGATTTTGAGCCGACGGAGGAAGACCTCCGCGACTTGCGGAAGGCTGGCGCGGACGAGACCCTGATCAAAACTCTGCGGGATACGACCCGCAAAAAGGCGCAGGAGGCGGCTGCACTCGACGCGCTCATCAAAAAGCACGTTGCCGATGGGAATGACTTGGAAGCAAAGGGCGACTCCGCGGAGGCGGAGCAGCGGTATCGCTATGCGGTGGCTCTTCAACCCCAGAACCCGGAGTTGCACTGCGATATCGCCAGGGTGCTGGGCCAGCAGAGAAAGTGGGACGAGGCCACCGGGGAGTATCGCCAAGCCCTTGCGCTCGATGCGAATTATGCCGACGCGCACGCAGGCCTCGGCACGATGTTCACGGTGATTGGCGACGGCGACCAAGCCGTCCCTGAGTTGCGGCAAGCCGTCCGCCTGAAACCGAATGACGGCGCCCTCCACATCATTCTGGGCATCGCGCTCTTCAACACTCACGATGCCAAGGGGTCCCTCGACGAGTTCCGCACGGCAGTTCGTCTCGACCCCAATTCGGTCGCCGGCCACATTGGCCAGGCCGGGCTTTTGGCTTTAGAAAAGCGCGATTTCGACGGCGCGGCAGCGGAGTATCGTGAGGCGCTGCGACTCGACCCGAAGTCGTGGATCGCTCACAACGATCTTGGCAACGTCCTGCGCGCCAAACGGGACTTGCCTGGCGCGGTCACGGAATACCGCGAAGCGTTGCGGTTGCAGCCGAACGCCGTAGTCGGTCACACCAACCTGGCTTTCGTCCTGGCCGAACAGAGCGATCTGGATGGAGCAACAGCCGAAGCCAACGAAGCCCTGCTCATCAGGCCCAATGCGCCTAATCCACACATGCTGCTGGGATCCGTCCAATCCCGGCGCGGCAATCACGATGGGGCCATCGCCGAATACCGCGAGGTGGTGAGGCTCGAGCCCGCTAACGCCGGCGCGCACAACCAGTTGGGGGTTACCCTGGCGGCAAAGGGAGATCTGACCGGCGCGATCGCGTCCTATCGAGAGGCCATTCGCCTGACCCCCAAATACGCCGTCGCCCATGCCAATCTTGGGGGCCTGCTCTTTTCAAAGGGAGACCGGCAAGCGGGCATGGAGGAAGTTCGCGTCGCCTACCAATTGGCGCCCGACAATCCGCAGATTAAGGCACTCTACGAGAAAATCTCCGCAGCCTGGGCCCGACAACAACGCCCCACCCTGAAAAAGTAATTCGACGATTGAATTCGTAATCAATTTTCCCAGGTCCGCTCTCCCGGTCATCGGGACAGTTGACGGAATAGGCGGGCCAGCATTTCCAGCGGCATCTGCTCGGCGCGGACGCCGGTTGACAAACCCAAAGTCCGCAATGCCTCACTCGTCGTCGCACGTGAATAGGTCCCTTCAAGATTGTTCAGCAGATTCTTCCTCTTTTGCGCGAAACATGCCTTAACGAATTCCAGAAATCTTGAATGCTCCGATGCAGTCCATTCGGGAAATCTCGGCCGCATCTTGAACTCCACCAGCGCTGACTGGACTTTGGGAGGCGGGGCGAACGCGCCGGGCGGCACTTTCAGGGCAATTCGCGGCTCAGAATGCAGTTGAACGAGAACGCTCAGATAGCCGTAGTCGCGCGAACCAGGATCAGCGGTAATCCGGCCCGCCACCTCGCGCTGCACCAGGAACGCCATGCCGCGGATCGAGCCGGAATAATCCAGCACGTGGTGGATGATGGGCGAGGTGATGTAGTAAGGAAGATTACCGAACACGAAGCACTTTTCGGCCCCATACTTGTGGCATATTCCCCTCACGTCCGTGGCAAGGATATCGGCTCGATGTATTTCGATTCGCTGGTTAGCTCGCAGCGCTTCGGTGAGCCGACCGGCGAGCACGGGGTCAAGCTCGACCGCGATGACTCGGGCTGCGCGCGCCGCCAGGAGTTCCGTCATCGCTCCCCGGCCGGGGCCGATCTCAACCACCAGGTCGTCGGGACGGAGCGGCAGCGCATCGACGATCCGCTGGCGAAAGCCCTCACTCACCAGAAAGTGCTGTCCGAGTTTGGGGCGGCGAGGGGGTGGCACACAGGAATTCTAACCCATCACGCCGAATGTGCAGCCATAATGGGGCCCGCAAACTTGGTCGACGGCATGGACGATCCGATGAGACTCGGGATCCAGTGCAATCAGCATGAGAGGTGGAATAATCCGCAGGTCAAAACTACCCTCAGATCAGCCGAAGGCGCTCACCAGCAGCACCTCCAAGGCACGAGACGGCGGGAGCGAGCGAAAGTCTTCACTCTGCTCGGTGCCTTGCCGACAGGATTAGGGAGTGGGTCACCGAACCCTGTGGGAAGCAATGGACCAAGCCCTGCCTGAAGGCCGTATCGTCTTGACAAGTCGGGAGGCATCCTCTAACGTAAATCATTCTGTTACTCCCCTGATTTCTTTGGAGTCATACCGTGCGCATAACAATCTGTGGGTCAGAAGGTGTACCGTTTTCAAAGACCGGCGGACTGGCGGACGTGGTTGGCGCGCTGCCGCAGGCGCTGGCGGCCAACGGCCATGAAGTGCAGCTTTTGCTCCCGCGCTATCGCATGACCAAGCCGGGCAAACCGCTGGCAAGCGGCAAAAGCATCACGATTCCCCTCGGGGCAGGTTTCAAATACGCAAACATCCAGGATGGCGGCGAGTCCGGCAGAGTTCGCACCTACCTGGTGGATATCCCCGAGTTTTTCGATCGCGATGGCTTGTACCAGGAAAAAGGGGCGGATTATCCGGACAATCATCTGCGTTTTGCCGCATTTTCACTCGCTACAATCGAGTTCATCAAGAGACTGGGGGCGGCTCCCGACGTCGTGCACTGTCACGATTGGCAAAGCGCATTGGTCCCCATTTACCTTCGTAATCTATACGGCGGCGACAGCTTTTTTGAAAAGACCGGTGTAGTTTTCACCATCCACAATATCGGCTACCAGGGATTGTTTCCGCCCAGCATCCTTTCAGAAATTTCCTTGCCCGGCAGTCTGTACAACGTCGATGGGCTGGAGTATTGGAGTCGTGTAAACCTCCTGAAGGGCGGGATCATCTTCTCGGATTTCGTCACGACCGTGAGCCGCAAATACGCGGAGGAGATTCAGACGGAAGAATTCGGCTATGGCCTGGAAGGGGTCCTGAAGAGCCGCGCGGACCGACTGCAGGGCATCCTAAATGGCGTGGACTACGAAGTATGGAGCCCCAGGGCCGACAAATTTATCGCCGCGAGCTACAGCCCGGAGGATTTGAAAAACAAGGAAACGTGCAAGCAAGATCTTCTGGTGAAGATGGGAGCACCGCAGCCCGTGCTGAGCCGTCCGGTTATCGGCATCGTTTCGCGGTTCGCCACGCAGAAAGGTTTCGACCTCATCGCCGGCATCGCCGAGGAACTCATGGCGATGGACCTCTACATCGTCGCGCTGGGGACGGGCGAGCCGCAATATGAGGAACTCTTCCGCAATCTCGCCGCAAAGTACCCCGATAAGTTCCTCGTGCGAGTGGGCTTTGACGTTGCGTTGTCACATCAGATTGAAGCGGGCTCGGACATGTTCCTGATGCCCTCGCGCTACGAGCCCTGCGGCCTCAATCAGATTTACAGCCTGAAATACGGCACGGTGCCCGTTGTGCGGGCCACGGGCGGGCTGGACGACACCATCGAAGACTTCAATGGGAAGACTGGAACCGGCTTCAAGTTCTCCGAGTACGCTCCCGAGACCTTGCTCGCCGCCATCCGCCGGGCCGTCGATACTTACCGCCAGCCCAAGGTATGGCGCCAAGTGATGATCAATGGAATGAAAAAGGACTTTTCCTGGGGGAATTCCGCCAAACAGTACATTAAGGTCTACCAGGCGGCGAAGAAAGCAAAGGGCGAAATCAAAGGGGCGGCCGCTGCATCTAATCTCTAGTGCCGTTCCAACTTTTTGGGGCTATGCATTCTGGCGAACCAGGCGCGGGTCTTCACATTGCAGTCGACTGTCATGCATTGGACCGGTAAGTTGGAACGGCACTAGCTGTTATCTCTCGGAGGTTGAGCAGAATGGCAGGTAAGAACACGTTGACGTTTACGGACGAGAACTTTGAGGCGGAAGTATTGAAATCCGACAAGCCGGTGCTGGTGGATTTCTGGGCGGAGTGGTGCGGGCCCTGCCGCATGATGGCGCCTGCCCTTGAGGCCATCGCGGATGAGTACGCCGGCCGTGTCAAAGTGGGGAAGATGAACGTGGACGAAAGCCCATCCACGCCGCCACGCTACCAGATCCGCGGGATCCCCACGCTGCTCGTTTTCAAAGACGGCCAGGTCCGCGAGCAATACGTTGGGGCCACGTCGAAAGACACGCTCGTGAAGATGCTGGAACGCAGCCTCTAATTACTCCCCGCGCAGGAGGGTAGGGATTTGGGACGCCCAAAACGCCCCCTGCGCGGGACAACTTCTGGACCCGGAAGGACCTCCCACTCAATCTGCAAAAAAGGACTGGGATTACAATGGGGCGCGGCGAGGAAGGCGTGTGAGCGCGCGGGGATGACTATGTGGCAAAACGTCGTGGTGGTGGGAGCGCAGTGGGGTGACGAGGGCAAGGGGAAGGTTGTGGACGCCCTCGCCGACCATTTCGATATCGTCGCCCGTTATCAGGGCGGGGCCAACGCCGGGCATACGGTGGTGGTGAACGGAACCAAGTTCATCCTTCAGTTGCTGCCCGCGGGTGTGGTGCGTCCCGACAAGGTCGCGGTGATCGGTAACGGCGTTGTGGTGAATCCCGATTCCCTCCTAAGTGAAGTGGAGAGGGTCGAGAAGGCCGGCGTGCAGGTCGGCAGACGCCTGGTCGTGAGCGACCGCGCCCATCTGATCCTTCCCTACCACCGCAGCCACGAGGTAGCGACGGAACATGCCCGCGGCGTCGGCAAGATTGGCACCACCGCCAAGGGTATCGGTCCCTGCTATGAAGACAAGGCCGGCCGGCGAGGATTGCGAGCCGGTGACCTGCGTAATCCCGAAGTATTTCGCCGCAAGTGCGCGGAAGTGGTGGCGGAAAAGAACCGCATTGCGTCCGCGCTTTTTGCCGGGACGCCGCTCGAAGCCGACAGCATGGTCGAAGAGTACTTCCAGCGCGCGCGCTGCGTTGCGCCTTATGTGGCCGATGTCTCGGCTTACCTCAACCGCCAAATGGACGAAGGCAACCGGGTGCTCTTCGAAGGCGCGCAGGGCACGCTCCTCGACCTCGACCATGGAACCTATCCCTTTGTGACCTCCTCCAGCGCCTCCGCCGGGGGCGCCTGTACCGGAACGGGTGTGGGCCCAACACGCATCAATGCGGCGATTGGAGTCTCGAAGGCGTATTGCACACGCGTTGGAAGCGGTCCTTTTCCCTCTGCGGCGCTCGGCCCGGAGGGCGACAAGTTGCGCGAGCGCGGCGGCGAGTACGGCGCCGTCACGGGGCGTCCAAGGCGCTGTGGCTGGTTTGATGTTCCGGCCATGCGCTATAGCGCCCGGCTCAACAACCTCCAGGCTCTGGTTATCACCAAACTCGACATCCTCGACCATCTCGCTGAGATTCCTGTAGGCATCGAGTACGAACTGAGCGGCAAACGCTTCACCGACTTCCCTGCTCAACTGGAAGCCCTGGAGAATTTGACGGTTCGCTATCACGTCATGCCGGGATGGCAGCAACCTACGTTCGGCCTGACGGAGTTTTCGCAGCTTCCCAGGAAAGCCCAGGAATACTTGAATTTCCTTTCGGACCAGGTTGGGGTCAAGATTGCCATGGTTTCTACCGGCCCCGAACGCCACCAGACGGTTTATATGAACGAGAATTGGTCTTTAGTCCGCGGTCAGTAGTCCGTGCTTATTCGCGATTGACTTCTGACTCCTCGATCCATGCACACCTACGAAGATGCGCTCGCCACCATACGGAAGGAACTGAGCGAGAGCGTCCAAAATCCTCCCATAGAAAACCTTCTATTGGAGCATGCTTACGGGCGCGTGCTCGCCGAGGACATCGCTGCCGACCGGGATTACCCGCCTTTCCATCGTTCCACGCGCGACGGTTTCGCTGTCCGGTCCGCGGACGTGAGCCGATTGCCCACAACCCTGACCCTCATGGGACTGGTGCGCGCCGGGGAACACTTTGCGGGTAAGGTGGGACCGGGCGAATGCGTCGAGATCATGACCGGCGCGCCCCTGCCCTCCGGAGCTGACGCCGTGGTGATGCTGGAGTATGCAAGAGTCGACGCCCAGCGGGTCGAGATCCGACGCTCGGTCACTCCGCATGAAAACGTCGTCCAGCAAGGGAGCGAAGCACCGGCAGCGAGCATCGTGCTGCACAAAGGGCGGCGGTTGGGAGCCGGAGAAATCGGACTGCTGGCATCGGTTGGCAAGGCCCGAGTCCAGGTGTTCATTCCTCCTCAGGTCGCGATCCTGCCGACCGGAGACGAGGTCGTGCCCGTCGACCACGCGCCGGAATGGTTCCAGATTCGCAACAGCAACGCCTTCTCGCTCGCGGCACAGGTCGAAGCAGCGGGAGGCATCCCGCGGCGACTGCCCGTGGCACCGGATGAGAAAGCCGCCCTTCGCGGGTTGATCGAAGATGGCTTCGAGTCCGACCTGCTCCTGCTGAGCGGCGGCGTCTCAATGGGCAAATACGACTTCGTCAAACAGGTGCTGGATGAGCTGGGCGCGGAGTTTTACGTTCAGGGTGTGGCGATTCGCCCCGGAAAACCGCTGGTGTTCGGCCGAGTGCAGGGGAAGTTCTTCTTCGGGTTGCCGGGGAATCCGGTGTCAACCTATGTGACCTTCGAGCTTTTTGCGCGACCGGCGCTCGCTCTGCTCGGAGGGGCGGAATTCGAGCCGCCCATGTTTCTGCGCGCGCGCCTGGCTGAACCTTTCCGGCAAAAACTGGGCCTGACGGTCTTCACGCCCGCGCGCGTGAGTATTGAGAGTGGCGATCCGGTCGTAGTTCCGGTAGGCTGGCAGGGCTCGGGGGACCTGGTCGGCGCCGCCGCCGCCAATTGTTTCCTGGTCATCCACCCGGCGCAAACCGAATTGGCAGCCGGCGACTGGGTGGACGTGCTGCCCAAACCGGCATAGCGCGTTTGAAATTCGAAAATGGAGATTGGAAGGGTGAAATCTAATCCTTAGAGTGATGGTCGGGCAGTTTCCAATTTCCAATTTCCAGTTTCCAGAATGGAGCAGGACCGAAACGTGACCGCCAAAGGGAAACTCAGCCATTACGACGACACCGGTCGCGTCCGTATGGTGGACGTCTCGGGCAAGCCGGAGACTGCCCGCCAAGCGGTCGCCATGGTTCTGGTCAAGATGCGGGCGGCGACGCTCAAGGCGATGAGACGCAATCCCAAGGGGAACCCGCTGGAAATCGCGCGTGTGGCGGGTATTGCGGCGGCCAAGCGCACAGCGGAGCTTATTCCCCTTTGCCATCCCTTGATCCTGAGCCACATTGATGTGCAGGCGGAGTTATGCAAGAATGGCATTCTGATCACCTCCACGATCCGCTCCACGGGTCCGACGGGAGTGGAGATGGAGGCGCTCACCGCAGCCGCCGTGGCGGCGCTGACCGTCTACGACATGTGCAAGGCCCTTGACCGCGGGATCGAGATCACGCGCCTGCGGTTACGGGAGAAAAGCGGCGGCAAGAGCGGTCGTTATCGCGCCAAACGGTAAGTGGAATTTTTCGCGGGGGCATTTCGCAAATATGCCAGCGGGCCTGAAGATCCTCGTCGTTGACGACAACCCAACCATCATGAGGTTGCTCACGCAAAGTCTGGAAAAATGTGGTGAGCTCATCACCGCCTCCGATGGCGCCGACGCCTTGATGAAAGCCATCGAGATCAAGCCTGACCTGATCATCTCCGACTACTCGATGCCCGTGATGGATGGCCGCGCGCTGTTTGAAAAACTTCGCGCCCGCAAGGAAACTCGGAACATACCGTTTTGTTTTCTCGCATCGCAGAAAGAGATCGATGAGCACTTGAGGATGGTGCTCGATGGCGTCGAGGAGTACTTCGTAAAACCTTTCTTCGTCAAGGAACTGGGCGAGCAAGCGCACCGCATCACGGCGCGCCTTCACCAGCAGCGCATGGAGGCCACTGGCCAGCGCGGCGGCAGGGTCTCCGGCCTTCTGAGCGAGATGAATCTGCTCGACTGGATGTCGTCGCTCGAGCAGGGTCGCAAGACCTGCGCCTTGATTCTGCACAATAGCGGCGAAGAGTGCATTATGTACTTCGTCGAGGGGCAGGTCACTCATGCCACGTGCGGTAATCTGAAAGGCAACGAGGCGGTGTTCAAGGTACTGACCTGGACCGAAGGTGACTGGGAGCTCGACTTTTCCAAAACCGCCACCGAGCACACGACGACCATGCCCACTCAAGGTCTGATGATGGAAGGTCTCCGTTTGCTCGATGAAGCGAATCGCGACGCGGGCTAGCTTTGCTGTAGCGGCGGTCTGTGACCGCCGAATTTGGCCGCACGAAATTCTTCATGTCTTCTCCCCTGCGCGCCAGGATACTGGTTCTCAGCGACACTGCCTCAAAAGGCGAGCGCGAGGACCTTTCCGGTCCCGCCGTGCAGTCGGTTCTTGAATCTCATGGCTGGTCAGTGCTCTCCCGTGAAATTCTCCCCGACGAATTCGACCTTATTCACCCCAAGC
>Ga0315281_10013834_pt1 | contig 10901 bp, 9 predicted proteins | sample YL17G07_0_MG_FD_204540 | JGI IMG/M metagenome (GOLD analysis project Ga0315281, IMG submission 204540) | Sediment microbial communities from Yellowstone Lake, YNP, Wyoming, USA - YL17G07_0 | ecosystem: Environmental > Aquatic > Freshwater > Lake > Sediment | place: USA: Wyoming | collected... | reverse complement strand
GTCGCCCTGACCAAGGACATCGTTCACGGTCACGGTGTAGCGGGAGTTCCCGGAGACAGTGATAAGTTGATCCCTCGTGACGCCGTCGCCGAGCATGTAGGTGATCTTCACGTCGGCGCTGTCCGCCGAGGGGTTCTGGATCGAGAGGTACGGCTCGAATCCCGGGCGGCACGTGCCCTCCGCGAAGTACCATTCCTCCGCCGGCGCGATAGCGCCCACGACATCATGGCCACCGGTCCAGCCCTTGTAGTTGAAATACACGGGGCGCTCCGCGACTACCGCGGTATCGTTAGTGGTCTCCAACTTGCAGGAGAAATCGTGGCTGGAGTCATTTGCGACTCCGAGGATATCGGATACGACCACCGTCTGTCGCGACTTCGCCCCGACGTTCAGCATCTGCTCTTTTGTCGACCCATCACCCCGCATGTAGGTTATCTTCACGGCGGCCTCGGCGCTCCCGGGATTCTGAATGCAGAGGTACGATTCGAACCCGGGGCGGCAAGTGCCTTCTGCGAAGTACCATTCCTTCGCCGGAGCGTTCGCCCCCGTCACGTCGTGGCCCCCGGTTATCGTCCCCTTGTACCTGAAGTATATGGGGCGCTCGGCAATAACCGGGCCCTGTGCTTCTATCTTGACCGAGACATCGTTTTCAGCGGCGACATCTGTGGACACATCGACAGTAGTCCGGCTGTTCGGAGCGAGGCCGTATTCCTTGTGCACGTTCTCGCCAGTCGCGAGCATGTAGGTGACCGAGGCGGTGGTCGGGCTCTCGTTTGGATTGAGGATACAAATCCACTCGTTGAAGCCGGCCCTGGTGGTCCCCTCGGCAAAGTACCACGTCTTCTCCGCCCGCGGGCACCCAACCACGTCGTGGCCACCGTCCCAGGCGGCGTTCGCAACCGGCTGAAACACAAAAGAAGCCAGCCCTAGAATGAGCGCGGCTATCAGTGCGCATCCAAAACGCCGAGCGAGTTTATTGAACAACAACTTTCTCTTTCTAGGAGACGGTGATGTCCTTGCGCTGGAAAAACCAGATTGCAAGGGCAAAGCCAACGATGGCAAAGGCGAGAAGGATGAGCACGTCTTTCACAGGGACGTTACCGCTGTTTATGACCTTCAGCGGGTCGTAGTAGTGGAAAATGCCGAACCAGTCGATCTTCTCGACGATGCGCCAGTAGGCCCCCGCGAAGTGCACGACGTAAAAGAACAGGGTGAGGCCGGCGGAGGCCATTAACGCCCGCCCCGGCTGGTTGAAGACCACGGAAAAAAGAATGGAGTAGCCGGCTATCGAAAGGAAAAGGGCGATTGCCACCGGGATGAACGCCAGGTACCCCGTATAGGTAACCCCGACACTGAAGGCGGACCCGAAGACGAAAACGCCGAAGACGGTCGAAAGCACGACACATATGATTCCCAGGAGCAAAACGAACGCCTCGCTCATCAGGACCTTCCATCTCTCTATCGGCTGGGCGAGCAGCAACTCGAGCGTCCCCGACTTCATCTCGCCCGCCACCATGCCTTTGGCGAACGAGATGATATACGCTCCCACGATTATCACCCACATGACGCTGAGGAGCTCCATGACAAGGTAGTTGTTGAACGAGGTAACGTCGAAGCTCTGGACGCCGAAGAACTTCATGAGTGCCTTGGGGTAGTTCTTCACGAAATCCTGTATGCCCGCCATCGTCTTGAATGACGGGAAGATCGCGGCCATGAGCAGGACATATGCGGCGAGGCTCCCGGAGTATATCGAGGTGCTTTGCCACCTGTAGCTTATCGTCTTGCGTATGAGGTTCCAGTTCACACCGCGCCCCCCGACTTGCCTTGGCCGTAGAACTCGAGGAAAACATCCTCCAGGCTCGCGTGCGTGACGCTGAAATCGGCCACGTCGTACTGGGCCACCCGCTTGAGCAGCTGGTTGACGTCGCCCCTCAGCTTTAGCTGGACCCTGTTACCGGCCCTCTCCAGTTCCGACACCCCGGGGATCGTTTCAAGCCCGTCCGGCACGTCACCCGAGAATATGATCTCGACGCTCCGAAGCCTCTTTCTCCTCAAGTTTTCGATGCGCTCCGTGTCCACCAGGTGGCCCTCTTTTATGATCCCCACCCGGTCGGCCATCCTCTCGACTTCCGGCAGGTTGTGGGACGAGAAGAGCAGGGTAGTGCCGGCCTCCCTGTACTCGTTCAGAATCTCGTAGAGGATATGCTGGGTGAGCGGATCGAGGGCGTTAGTGGGCTCGTCCATGAGAAGGAGCGGAGGCCTCTTCTGCATGGCAAGTACCAGCGCGAGCTTCTGCCTCATGCCCCGGGAGTAACCGCCTACTTTGCGGCCCAGGTGGCCGGAGTCGAGCTCCAGCCGCTCCGCGAGTTCGAACCCCTCCTTTTCGCTGTGGCCGTTGAACCTGGCGATAAACCTGATGAGCGCCTCGCCGGTCATCCAGGAGTAAAGCGACGTCACCGGGCAGGTAACCGACCAGCTTCTTTACCGCGACGCTCTGTCTCCATGCGTCGAGCCCGAGCACCTCCGCGTGCCCGGCGGTCGGTCGCAGAAGGCCCATCAATAGCCGCAGCGTCGTCGTCTTACCCGCACCGTTCGGCCCCAGGAATCCGAAGAGCTCGCCCTCCTCGACCTCGAGGTTCAAGCCTTCTACCCCGACGACCTTGCCGTAATATTTTGTTAGTGCCTCCGTCCCGATAATTATTTTAGGCAACAATTCCTCCGGTTGATAATGCTGGTCGAGAATATTTCACTAGCCGTCGATTATACTCGCGGGGCTTTCATGGCGCAAAGCCAATAGACGCGGTCCCATCGCGTGTCTTTCCGCCCCAGTACGTCGCCCTCTCGGCGATAACAGGCTTATCCGACGAGACCTCGGTCGAGACGCTCCAGGTATTCGGGACCATGTCCGCGACATTCACCGTCTGCCTCGTCCCCGGCCCGAGGTCAACGGTGGGGCCGCTTACCTCGCCCGTTGGCGTCATATAGGTTATCTTCGCAATGGCCCTATCTTCGCCCGGATTTTGAACGAGCACCCAGGTCTCGAATCCTCCGGCGGTGCACCCTTCAGCCAGGTACCACAAGGCAGATGGATTTACTGCCCCGATCGAATCGTGACCGCCGGACCGGTCACCCCAGTAGGTCGCCCTCTCCGCGACGATCGGCCTGTCCGAGGTGACCTCCGTTGAGACGCTCCATATGTCCGGCACGGTGTTTGCCGCATTGAGCGTCTGCCTCGTACCCGGCTCAAGGTTTGCGGTGGGGCCGCTTACCTTGCCCTGCGGCGTCATATACGTCACCCTGGCGGAAGCTTTTTCATCAGATGGGTTCTGCAGGAGCACCCACGTTTCGAAGCCTCCGGCCGTGCATCCCTCCGCCAGGTACCAGGTCTGCGACGGGCTCGTCACCCCGATTGAGTCGTGCCCGGCCGCTCTGTCTTTCCAGTACACGGCTCGCTCCGCGATAACAGGCTTATCCGAAACGACTTCTGTTGAGACGCTCGTGGTCTTCGGTACCGTGTCAGCGACGTTCACGGTCTGCCTTGTCCTTGCTTCAAGGCTGACAGTGGGACCTTCCACCTCGCCCGCAGGAGTCATGAATGTAAGCTTCGCGGACGCTCTTTCCTCTCCGGGGTTCTGCAAGAGAACCCAGGTCTCGAAGCCTCCGTCCGTGCATCCTTCGGCCAGGTACCAGGTCTGGGAGGGAACCGTCACACCCACAGAACTGTGTCCTCCCGTCCTGTTTTTCCAGTAGGTTGCCCTTTCCGCGACGACCGGCCTGTCCGAAGAGACCATGGTTGAAACGCTCCAGGCATCCGGCACGGTATCCGACACGTTCACAGTCTGCCTGCTCTCCGGCTCGAGGATGAGGGTAGGGCCGCCCATCTCTCCTGTTGGAGTCATATAGGTCATCTCTGCAGTTGCCCTATCTTCTCCTGGATTCTGCAAGAGAACCCAGGTCTCGAAGCCTCCCGCGGTGCATCCCTCAGGGAGATACCAGGTCGTCATGGGAGGTTTACTCGCTCCGAACTCGTACGCCCCTGTGTCGTATCCTTTACCGTGCGGCCTCGCGTTCCCGTCCAGGTCTATCGACGGAGCGCCCTCCGAGGCACCGGCGTCAATCGCCGGGCTGTCCTGCCGGAGATGGTAGTCGCCTGTCTCCCCCCACGCCGGACGGACGAACTTCGGGTCGGCGCACAGGTTACCCTGGCCCAGCTCGCCCGCCTCCACCTGCGCAGTAGTGTAGTCCTTGCCGTTCGCGTGCACCTGCACCTCTTCGCCAGGGCGGTAAAAGATGTTGTGGTCGCAGGTGAGTTTGACCGAATCTCCGAAGTAAGCCTCCCCGTGCCCGTTGGCGACGATGGTGTTCCTCATTAGAAGCGCTATCGGATTGGACATGTCGTACTGGACGGTCATGGGATAGGCCTGCCGCGAGGGGTTGTCGTGAAGTGTCACGTTAACTATCTCGAAGCGGGCGTTCGGAGTATTCTGGTCCTCCACCACGATTCCCACCCACTGTGAGTCGGCGCCGTCACCGGTCCCGTAGATAAGGGTGTTCTCGATCTTGCTGTCGTGCGCCCAGAGCTTAACGCCGTCACAGGTGTTGTTGGCAACCACGCACTCGTGGATGTGGGTGTTGGCCGCCTTCGAGTCCAGGCCGTCACCAAGGTTGTGCTCCGCCGTGGTATCCCTTATCTCGATGGGGCCCTCCGACGGTTCGATCCCGAATCCGTCCGGCCGGTCATACGGTCCTGGTCCCGGGCCTCCCTGGTAGTAATGCCCGGAGTACGAAAGGTGGCACCCGCTTATTAGGAGATTCCTGACGCCACCGTGCTGCCCGGCGGGCCCGCCGATAGCCCCGCCCGCGCAGTAGCTGATATCGCAGTCAAGGATCTGGAAGTCAGAGGTGTCACCGATATTCACGCCGAAATCGTCGATGTTGTGTATGTAGAGATCCTCGAGCACCACGTGATTGACCGGCCCTCCCGTCGCCTCCACGCCGCCCCTGAACTTCGCGCCGTTATCACTCGTGATCTCCAGGTTCTCTATCCGGATGTAACTCGTGTTCGATATATCGACAGCCGAGAAAAGGTCTTCCTTGCCGGCCAGGACCGGCCTTTTCCCAGACTCCCCCTTTATCGTTATCCAGGCTCCCGAGGCCCCGGTAGGCGGCGTTATCATGTCGTCCCAGTAAGTGCTCAGGGAATATCTGCCGCCCAGAATCACAAGTGTGTCACCCGGCTTGAGCTTCTTCGAACCGTAACCCGGTGTTGCCCACGGGTCCGTCCTGGTGCCGGGGTTCGAGTTACTGCCGGAAGGCGATACGTAGTAGGTGGCGTTGGACGCCGCCCGTGACCTGGTGACCCTGCGCTCGCTGGTTCCTCTCTTACAACCCGGCATGAAGCAGAGCGCGATCAGCGCAAGCGCCGCCAATGCAAACCCCGCTACATAGAGTAATCTCCTCAAGACAATCACCTCTGTTCAATTATTCCCGCTATCGGCAGAAATAAACAGATGTGAAGGTCCCAAATGGCACCTCTTACATGGAAGGTTGACGCCCGCGGCTTACCCTTCAGCCGGCTTTGACAGGCCGGCCAACACTGAATATATTTGATCGTCCTCCGGGAAGTCCCTCTGGTTGGAGCCGATGAACATAAACCTGATGGTGCCCTCGATGTCCAGGATGAAGTTGGAAGGCCGCGCGATGTTGACCGATTCGAAGTTCATCTTCACGTGCACCCCGTAGCTCTTAACCACGGTCCGATCCTCGTCCACCAGCAGCGGAAACGGGTAACTGTGATTCTTGAGATACTGCTTGACCTTCTCCGGGTCCTGCGCCAGGATGCCCACGACCCCCGCTCCCCTTTTCTCGTACTCACCGAAATTGCTTAGTATATGACCCATATACTTGCGCGAGTTCGGTCACCAGGTGCCCCGCAGGAACACTATCATAAGCGGCTTGTCGAGCAGGTCCTCGAGCGCGACCTGCCTCCCGCTTGCCGCGTCCTCCAGCTTGAAACCCGGAGCCCTGTCCCCTACCTTCAGCTTCTTGCTTTTCCTCGGCATGTCACACCCCCCGGATCCATGCCCGGCCCGGTTCATCAATCTAAAATCATCTTTAGTCCGGGCTCTCAGCCCGGTTCATCAATCTAAAATCATCTTTAGTCCGGGCTCTCAGCCCGGTTCATCAATCTAAAATCATCTTTAGTCCGGGCTCTCAGCCCGGTTCATCAATCCCGGCCTGGAGAGGCCGGGCTAAAACTCGGTTCTTCAATCCCGGCCTGGAGAGGCCGGGCTAAAGTTCGAGGCCGGGCTAAAACTAAGCCCTCGCCCGCACTTTCTCAACCCGCTGCGCCCTCCAGGCCAGTATGGACGGAAGGACCAGCAGCGCGGCAAGCAAAGCGAACGTCAGTGAAAGGGCGGTGATCCCGCCGAACCTGCGCATGAAGGACATCCCGGATATCGCGATTATGCCGAAGGCTCCGGCCGTCGTCACCGCCGCCGCAATGAGAGCCTTCCCGACGTTGCCCACCGTCCTGCGCATAGCCTCGTCAATCTCCACGCCGCCGTAGTGCCACTCCTCCCTGAACCTGTGGGTTACGTGGATCCCGAAATCGATCCCGGCTCCGATGACAAGGGCGGAGACCATGACCGTCATGAAGTCAAGGGGCCAGCCCAGGAGCGCCAGGGCCCCGATCTCCAGCGCGATACCGATGAAGACGACACTCGTCGCGGCGAGCCCGAAGAAAAACGAATTAAACACGAGCATGACGACGAGCGCGCAGAGTATCAGGGCTAGCCCGGAGGTCTTGAGCTGCGTCGGCACGATGGAGCCGAGCACGTCGGTCATAAGCACCGGTATGCCACCGTTCATCACCGTAAGCCCTTTGCCTGTATCGGTTATCTCCGCGCTCTTGTCGCGCATCGTCAAGGCGGCTTTCTTCATATCCCCCTGGGAACCACGCTCCAGCCGGATGGTCACCATAGCAACGGTCGCGTCCTTGTTCACCAGGCGGTTGCTCGATTCGCTCTTCTCGCCTGTCCGCATCTTCACAAGAGACGCAATCACGTCTCCCTTGGTGGCGGGGACCGAGCCGTTGACATTTTTCACCAGGTCGGCGATACCGAAGATCTTGTCACGCTCGAAGAGTGGTTTGCCGTTCTCGTTCGCGTACTTGGTCGAAGCAAGGTCATCTTCGTATTTCAACATGGCCTTGAGATTCTCCGGCTCGAGTACGTCCCCCTTCACCAGGGTGTAGGCGATGTCTTGTCCCCCGAGGTACTTGTTTATCTCGTTCATGGCGATTATGGAGGGAACGTCCTTGGGCATCATCTTCTCCATGTCCGCCTCCGTCTTGATCTGGGTCCCGAGGAACACACACCCGCCGAGTATCAGCAGGGTGACGACCCCCACGAACAGGCGGTGGTGTTCGGAGAGGACGGCGACCTTCGCGAGGAACTGGTCCAGCATAGAGGCCTTTTGCTCCTTGTTCCGCTTGTCCTGCTTTTTCTCCCACCTGGCCTGCGCCTTATCGCCCCTGTCCCTTAATACAAGAATCGCCGGCAGCAGGGTTACGGCCAGCACGAAGCTGAACAAAACGCCCGAGACGCAGAGCGCGCCGAACTGCTGTATCGGGGGCATGTTCGAGATGCCGAACGAGGCGAACCCGAACGCGGTGGTAGCCGCGGTAAGGAAAACTGCGACCCCGACTGTAACGACGGATGTCAGCGCGGATTGATAGGGGTCGTTTCCCTTCCCGCGCTCCTCGTAGTAGCGCGAGAGGACGTGGATCGCGTAAGCGATGTCAATCCCCAGCACCAGCGGGAAGATAGCTGCGCTCGTGTACGTGAACGGGAATTTGAGCCAGCCGCCCAGGCCTATCACCCAGACAACGGTCACGATTATGACCGCGACCGTCGCCAATACGTCCGAAAACTTCCTGAACGTCAGGAAGAGGACAATGATGATGAATACGAAAGCGAGGAGGAAAAGAACCTTTGATTCGCTCATGCTCCGCTGGTTCGAATCCTTGTTCAGAGAAGTGCCGCCGCCGATATACGTTTTGCTACCTGCCAGGCTCTTGAAATAGTCATTGGTGGCATTTTCAAACTTCGTCACTGCCTTCGTCTGGGCGTCGCTCTTCTGCCCGGGATTGAGCTTTACGCCGATGAGAAGCGCTTTTTTATCGCTCGAGATGTTTTGCTGCCCCCCGTTGATGCCCGCTTTCCTGGACTGCATCTCGCTCATCTGCAGATTAAGCTCCACCTGCCGGGCCAGTTCCTCGCCGCTCAAAGAACCGAGTTTGTCGAGAAGCGGCTCCTGCGGCTGGCCGGCGGCTGCGCCGGGAAGGACACCGCCCGGGAAGTACACCATCTCGTCGAGCGGTGTGCTCACATCCGTGGCGAAAGACCCCCATATGTCCTTCTTGCTTTTGAGGAACCCGGGGTATCCCGACACTCTGCGGAGTATCTTGCCGTCAATGACGTTGCCGGAGGTGATGAGCACCTGCTCCTCCGACGTCCCACCGAATATCCGGTCCGCCTCGTTCATCGCCCTGACCGATTCGCTCTTCCTCGGGAGCATGACCTTGTAGCCGAACTCGCTCTTGATCCTTCCGACGCCCACCACCGCCAGGACGGTCACAAGGAATATCACCAGGATGACCCACCAGGGCCTTTTCTCGCTGTGGGAGCCCAACCACCTGAATGCCTTCTCTACCATGCCCTTCCCTTCACCCATGGCATCATTCCTCGAGCAACTCGTTGACCTGAGAGAGCAGCTCCAGGAAAGATTCCCTCTGTTCCTTCCCTACACTCTGGAAAACCTTGTCCATATTCTCCAAATGGACACTAATCATCTTTTCGGCAAAATCCATGCCTTCTTTAGACAGGGATATCACTACGACCCGGCGGTCCTTCTCGTCGCGCCGGCGTTCAACCATCCCTTTCTCGACAAGGCGGTCCACGGTCCTGGTCGCAACGCCGTGGGATATCTTCAGCCACTTCGAGAGCTCGCTCATGGTGGCTTCTCCGGTCTCCAGCAGGGCGTACAGGACAAGTATCTGCGAGTAAGAGACCTCCACCTCGGTCATCATCTCCAGGCCTGAATGCCGGAAGTTCCTCATTATATGGAGGATGAGCATGACCGCCTGGAGCGTGAATCCGCGGATCTCCGCATCATTTTTCTTTGCCATATGAAACATGCTCCTTGTACACTATTTGCAAAAGGCAAATATATATGCAGGCCGCCGGATTGTCAAGGTAATACCGCCCGGGTATATGGAAGGCTCCCGGTAATAGGATAAAATGATAGGGCATATGTTTGAACACGCGGTGACGGAAACCATGGAGGGGGCAAATGGGCAGGAAGAAAGAAGAAGTTGAAGTGGAAATGGAAGAAAAAGAGGAGTGGCATTTCTTCTGGAAGAACATCGGCGGGCTGGGAATGCTCCTCAGGGTGCTGGGCGGTATCGCGATAATAATGTGGGCGCGTTCCAAAGAAGACGACCCGAAGGCGATGGCCGCCACCGTATACGGTGCCTCGATGATCTTTGACGGGCTCTGCAGGTGGTGCCCGCTGCGCGCTGTTCTCGGTAACCCCACAAAGAGGGCCTACCGCAGGCATTATCCCGAGGAAGCTTAGAGAACCTTAAAATGGAGAGCCGGGCGCCGGCCAGGTAAACCGGCGCCTTTGCTTTGGAGTATATATTGTAACCGTGCTTTCAATATGTTATATCTCTTGAGTCCATATATTTCGGGAGCGAAAAGTCATGACAGCGGCTATCTTCGGGCTCGGCCCACTGGAACTGCTCATAATCCTCGTTATCATCATCGTGCTCTTTTTGCCTTCACAGCTGCCCAAGATCGTAAAGCGGTTCAGTGAAAGCATCAAAACCGTAAGGGACATGGCTGACAAGGATCTTGAGAAAAAAGAAGCAGAGGAAAAGAAAGAGAAGGAGACGAAGGACCAGCCGCCATCCTCTTGACCAGCCCATCGAGCTTTCAGCATTGCCCGGGTTATAATCCTTTCCAAGCAAAATAGCACGATTTAACGCAGTTCCACTCCGCAGGGAGGCTTTGATGAGCGAAGACCTTTTTGGACCCGAACACGATGTTTTCCGGCAGAGCATCAGGGAGTTCGTGGAAAACGAACTCGCGCCTCACGCGGACGAGTGGGAGGAGGCCGGTGAGGTCCCCCGCGAGGTGTTCCTTAAAATGGGCGAGCTCGGATACCTGGGGATGCGCTACCCGGAGGAGTACGGCGGAGGGGACGACATCCTGGCCGAGACCGTCCTCCACGAGGAGATCTGCCGCTGTAAATCGGCCGGGACGGCCGCGGACATCGGCGCCCATATCGGCATTTCCATGCCGCACATTCTCCACTACGGTACTGAGGAGCAGAAGAAGAAGTACCTCATCCCCGGGATAAAAGGCAAGATAATCGGCGCCCTGGCTATAACCGAACCGGACGCGGGCAGCGATGTGGCCGGCATCAAGACACGCGCCGTGAAAGACGGCGACGACTGGATCATAAACGGGTCCAAGACGTACATAACGAACGGCGCTCGCTGCGACTTCGTGATCCTGGCGGTAAAGACCGACCCTGAAAAGGGCCACAGCGGGATGTCCATGTTCGTGGTCGATACCGACACACCGGGGTTCGAGGTGACGAAGAAGCTGGACAAGCTCGGATGGCGGGCGTCCAGCACCGGAGAACTGGCGTTTTCCGACATGCGGGTGCCGGGCGATGCGCTGCTCGGCCAGGAGAACCGCGGATTCTACCAGATCATGGGCGGGTTCGTCTGGGAGCGGTTGATCATGTCCCTCGGCGCTGTGGCGGGCGCCCGACTCACAATGGAAAACACGCTCGAGTACGCCAAGCAGCGCCGGGCTTTTGGCAAGCCG